>Ga0209713_10000641_pt1 | contig 19854 bp, 19 predicted proteins | sample ArcOceMetagenome_3_FD_187444 | JGI IMG/M metagenome (GOLD analysis project Ga0209713, IMG submission 187444) | Marine eukaryotic phytoplankton communities from Arctic Ocean - Arctic Ocean- Svalbard ARC20M Metagenome (SPAdes) (version 2) | ecosystem: Environmental > Aquatic > Marine > Oceanic... | reverse complement strand
TGCACTAGATTAAGTCATTGTTATTGTTGACTTAAATGGTGCCCGAGGGCGGAATCGAACCACCGACACGAGGATTTTCAATACAGGTGGTATAATTTAACTATTCGATAACAGTAGCTTATTAGGCAAGATTTGCGGTGTGCTTAATAGTGTGTTTTTACTGTCATTTGTAGGTAGAGCAAAATAGCTGTGTTAAACACATTAATCGCAATGCGGTTTATCCATCTAATCTACATGAAACCTTACATACCAAAGTACACTTTAAACTTAGTCACCACAGCACAAAAATCATGTCTTCAGGCGGCAAGCAAACCTCATCACTACAAGCTTGAAACGTGAGCATAATTTTTCTGGGAGGGACCATGGCTCCTTCAAATTTCTTAGATCGAAGCGAAAACGCTCCTTCATACAAGGCCAAAGGTGCCTCATCGAAAGAAAGTGATTTGATCGTTCCGCTCGGGTAAATTGTGTCAATAATAGCTGAGCCATCTTGAGTAAGTGATGTTGGGACCAGATAATCATCCAGTGGCAAATGAGCGTTCACGTGCCAACCATCTGCGATTGTAATCTTTATTTCAAAATGGTCAGCTGTTGGGTCATTAATAAACTCCACTCGTACATTTCCGGCTGATCCATAGCGCACTGTATTAGTGATCCTTGAACCCAATTGAGCAATCACGCTAGGCAGAGAACTCTGGTTGTCGGGATCAGCAATTACAGCCTCAGAAACGGCACGCACCAAAATCTTTCGCTGATCACTGTCTGGCAACACCTCAATCAAAGGCTCGGCTTGACGATACGTAAGCACCACCTGATCTTGGTCACCTAACACAGTATAGGCGCGTGCCAATTGTAGCCAGCCGTCCAAGTCGTCGGGTTCATCTTCGAGACGAGCGGCCAACTGTTCTACCATTGAGTAGATAAATGCGTTTCTATCTTCCACTGACAAATCAGACGCATCTGCAACGTCCTCTGCGGTTGGCCCCTTTAGAACAGGGGCAAAATTTGAAAGTAAGATTGGCGCTTTTCCAAGCTTTTCGCCGTAGAAATTTGCCTGCGCAATAAATGATTCCATCCATGTAGGTATTCCGTCTGCTCTGGCAAGCCGAGAGACCAACAAGGAATAGGCAGCACCCAATTGATCCGATTGCGCTAGGGCGAATGACTTATAGTAGATGCCTGCAATGTTGCCCGGTTCCATTTGCAACGACCTGTTCAAGGCGCGCTCCGCCATCGGCGTCACAACACCATTTTCGTGCAAGATTGATGCTTCTGCAAATTGCCCAAATTCTTCAAATGTTACCTCATCGCGGTCTAAAATTCGGCCGTATGCATCTGCAGCCTTGTTGTATTTTCCCATTCCCATATAGGCATTGGCCAAAAGCAACCAGCCTTCGGTTTCCCCGCCATTTTCTTCAGAGGAGAGCTGAAGAAAGAGCCGTTGCGTTAGCGCATCTTGCTTGGTCAGGACGTCCCGTTCCCCGCTGAAATCTGCAAAAATAATGCTTGGGATCATTGGGGATCCAATACTCAGGTACAGAAATGTTGCAGCAATTGGCACGAAAGCAGCGGCCAACACCATCGCCCACACACCAGAGCTAGAAGACGCGGAGGTTGGTGATTCTTTCCGATGGGTGGCAATGATACGGCGCTGGATTTCAACCGTGGCTGAACGCCCGTCCTCCGGAGAAATTAACCCGCGCGAAACATCTCGTTCAACTTCGCCCAACTGGTCGGTCAACATCGCATGCGCACTTTCAGAATGCGAGACCACGCCTGTTCTATTTAGGATAATTGGCACAACAAATGCCAAAAGAACCATGGCTACCAGAATGATGCCCAATACATAAATCATTCTGTGTCTCGATCCTCTTTGGTTTTCGTGATCTCAGACAATTGTGCCTCTTCTTCGGGGCTCAGCGATTTTGTTGTGGCGAACCCTTTGCTTGAATGCTTTAAGATCAGCGAAACTGAAAACATGCCCAGAATGGCAAGCAAAATCGGGGTCAGCCAAAGCGCATAGGTAGTCGATTTCCATGGTGGTTTAAACAAGACATAGTCGCCATAACGAGCGACGACGTACTCAAAGACCTGCTTATCCGTGTCCCCCTCAACCAAACGCTCACGGACCAGCAATCGTAGATCTCTCGCCACTCCAGCATTCGAGGTATCGATAGGTTCGTTTTGACAAACAACACACCGCAAATCGGCTGAAATTGCCCGTGCGCGTGCCTCAAGCGTTGGATCTGAGAGGATTTCGTCAGGCTCTACAGCGTTTGCCGTTGTCGCGCATAACATGAGGACAAGCAAAATTCTGATCATGGCTTATCCATTCTTGCAGCAGCGAGAGCTTCGCGTATTTTACCGATCGCCACATCACTAGAAATTGGCCCGACATAGCGAAAAATGACCTTCCCCCCAGGACCAACAATAAACGTTTCTGGCACACCAGAAATTCCCCACTCGATCCCAGCACGCCCTGTTTGATCTGATCCAATCCGGCGATAGGGGTTGCCCAATTCCGCAAGCCACTTGGCCACAGTTGCAGGTTTGTCTTTGTAATTAATACCAACTAAATTCAGGTCTTCTTCGCGCACCATACGCGCAAGAACTGCGTGTTCCGCACGGCAAGGCAAGCACCACGACGCAAAGAAATTGACCAAAATGGGTTCTTGGTTTTCTAACAAATCCTGAGTCTTCAAATTTGGGATGCCTGTTCCAGTGATAGAGGCCAGCTCAAATTCTGGAACAGGCTTATTAATCAGAACCGACGGGATTGCACCTGGATCACGATCAGGGTTGAGGCCCCACCAACCTGCAATCCCGATACCAATCGCAGCGCATAAAGGAAGTAATGGAAGGAATTTCTTCAAGATCTACTCCGCCGCTACTGGTATGATTTGAGAACGCGCCTTGCGCTTTGGGGCTCCTACCCGCAAACGACGATCAGACAGTGACAGGAGCCCGCCCAGAACCAGCATCAAAGAGCCAAACCAGACAAAACCGACAAGCGGCTCATACAAGATGCGCAAAGTCCACTTTCCCTTAACGTCTTGATTTACAGGTTCTGTGATTGACGCATACAGATCGCCTGCTGGAGTTGATCTGATTGCGGCTTCTGTTGTTTGGGACTGCGCAACTGGATAGCTGCGCCGTTCAGGATATAAAACCGTGACAAGACGGCCATTGCGCATCACATTCAGCGTCCCGACACTAGCAATATAGTTGGGTCCTTGAATCTGTTTGACTCCTTCAAACGTCACATCAAATCCAGCAATCTGAACCTGTGTGCCAGCCTGAACAAATAGCACCTCTTCAGACTTCCATGCAGACGAACCTACAAACCCAAACATGCAGACTGCGAGACCGGCGTGGGCCAGTGTCATTCCGTGTGCCGCACGCGGCACTCGACGCAAACGATCCAAACTGTCAGTCAACGCGACTTGCCCAAGTCTGATCCTAGACGACCATTCCCGCAAAGTCGCAACGAGAAGCCACACAGCGATTGCCATTGATAAGACCGCAAGAGCCGGCCCCTTTGTCTGGATATACCAGACCACAAGCGCCGCTATCCATGCGATCAATATCACCCATTTGAGCCGACTAATAACCCCTGCCAAATCGGCCCGCTTCCACGACAAGAACGGCCCAATGCCCATGATAAGGACCAGCGGCAGCATGATTGGAATGAAGCTGGCATTGAAGAAGGGCGGCCCAACTGAAATTTTATCGCCGGTAAGACCTTCAAGAAACAATGGATAGAGCGTGCCAAACAGAACCGTCGCAGTCGCTAAAGTAAGCAGCAAGTTATTCATCAAAAGCCCGCCTTCACGGCTCACCGGCGCAAATAGCCCACCCGGTTCCAACTTGTGGACGCGGGCGGCATAGAGCGTCAACGACCCACCGATAGAGACGACCAACAATCCAAGGATATATATCCCCCGTTCTGGGTCCACGGCGAATGCGTGCACGGATGTGAGCAGCCCCGATCGGACGATAAATGTGCCCAAAAGCGACAATGAAAACGTCAAGATGGCCAACAGAATGGTCCAACTCTTAAACGCACCTCGTTTCTCTGTGACGATGGCTGAATGCAACAACGCAGTCCCTAAGAGCCATGGCATGAAACTGACATTTTCAACCGGATCCCAAAACCACCAGCCGCCCCAGCCAAGCTCGTAATATGCCCACCACGATCCAAGTGCGATGCCACCCGTTAATGCAACCCAAGCGGCCAACGTCCACGGCCTCACCCATCGCGCCCACGCGGGATCAACTCGTCCTTCTATTAATGCAGCAACGGCAAAGCTGAATACAATCGAAAATCCAACATAGCCAATGTACAAAAGTGGTGGGTGCATAGCTAACCCAACATCTTGCAGAAGCGGGTTCAGATCGTTGCCGTCCAGAGGCGCGGGAAACACGCGATTAAAGGGATTTGATGTGAACAACATGAAACTCAGAAAACCGATACTGACCCATGCCTGCACACTCAATGTGCGCGCTTTGAGGCCCGTCGGAATGTTACGGCCTAGAACAGCAACTGCAGCACCAAAGAGCGCAAGAATAAGGGTCCACAGCAAAAGGGAACCCTCGTGACTTCCCCAAGTGCCCGCGACCTTGAACAGCATTGGCTTCATGGAATTCGAGTTCTCAACGACGTTTACAACTGTAAAATCACTTACCACAAATGAACGCATGAGCGCACCAAACGCAATGGCGATCAGCACAAGTTGGAGTATAGCGGTGGATGTCGCGCTGCGCATCCAAAGGGCATTGTTTCTTGCGGCACCCCAAATGGGCAAAACACCCTGAACAGCCGCAGTTAACAGCGCAAGGGTAAGGGCGAATTGGCCAAGCTCAGGTATCATTTTCTGCTCCGTTCTTAACGGGCTCTGTGCGTGTTTTGCGATCTTCTTGATACACGCCTTGCGCCTTCAGGGCATCAATAACTTCAACAGGCATGTATTCTTCATCATGTTTTGCAAGAATTTCCGTAGCTTGGAACGTGCCGTCTACCAGCCTTCCAGAACCAATCATTCCTTCCCCTTCTTTGAAAAGGTCTGGAAGAAGGCCCTTATATGTTACAGGGACAGACGCATTGCCGTCCGTGACTAGAAAGGTCACTGCAGCGTCACCAACAACCTTTAAAGAGCCTTCTTCGACCAAGCCGCCGATGCGAAAGGTCTCTTGGGCTTTCGGCGGTGCCTCAGTAACCTGTGTGGGTGATCTAAAGAAATTAATCCCATCCTGCATCGCGTAGCCAATCAGCCCAGTTGCCAGAGCAAGGCCAACAACCGCTACCAGAATGATCTGGACCCTGCGCTTCTTCTTCAAACTCATTTTTGCTCACTTTCAGCTGGTCGTTAGAACCATAATGGAAGGCTTAAACATATCCCAATTCTTGCCTGCGCTCAGGTCACTGCTGTCGATTTTCGACGTCAGATAGTTTTTTGCGCAAACTGCGATGGCGGATCAAGCTTTGCAGCACCAAGGCTGCGAGAACGAGCCCAGAGACACCATAAGCCAAAAGCACTGCGACTGCATATTTCCCTAGGTCTGGCATCATAGCGTCCGCTCCCTAGCTAAAAGTGCTTTGGTGCGACGATTCATGATTTCCGACTGCGTGCGCAACAACACAAGAGCTACGAAAAACAAAACAAAACCAGCGATAGAGACAACGAGAGGTTGCCAAAAAACGTTTGAAACATGTTCCTCCTTATCCAGCGATAAGGAAGCACCTTGGTGTAACCCTTGGTTCCAGAAATTCACTGCGTATCGGGACAAAAGGGCAAAGACTGATCCGACAAGACAAAGAACCGACGTCAAGTCAGCCGCTGTATCGGAATCTTCGATGGCTGACCACAAAGCCAAATAGCCCAAATAAAAAATTGCTAGGATCAAAAAGGACGTCAATCGTGGGTCCCATACCCAGTAGGTTCCCCACATCGGTTGCCCCCAAATTGCACCTGTCAGAAGAGCCACCAACGTCATTGCAAGCCCGACGGGTGCAGCAGCGCGCGCGGCGAGCGCAGAAACATGGTGGCGCCGAATGAGCCAGATCAAAGAAGCGACCAACATCATGAACCAAGCGTTGATTGCCATCAATGCTGTCGGGACATGGAGATAAATGATTTTGACAGTTGCCCCCTGTCGAACGTCGTCGGGAGTAAAAAAGAACCCCCAGATCAAGCCAGTTGCTAAACAAATTGCGGATAGTACCGCCACCCAAGGAAGGATGCGCTTTGACAAAGACATAAATCTAGTTGGATTAGCGTACTCCCACAGTGATTTCATTGAGATATTACCGATGCTTCAAAGCGCGCATGACCTGCGCAGTATGTGAGGGCATTAAGTCTAGGATCACCAACATGAAGACTTAAACAATCAATTATTCAAATATAAGTATTTGATACCTGCGCATAAAGCAAATGAAAGTTATCAATTTGACCTAAGGCTTGCGCAACAAGGGAAGAGATAGAGACCAACCCAACTTGGCTGGTCGGTCATCTTACCATTGCAGCCCGATCTTCAATTCGTTGTGCCTATTTTGTGGCTGAGCGATATAAGTCCCGAATAGGGGATCCCAGATAGAAAGAGAAAATCCATAGCTGCTGCCATGTTCATTTCGATGAACCAAATTTTAACGCAGTACATGTCTGGCGTCACCAAACAGTTTGGGTAATCCTGTCCAGCCATAATGGGAACCGGACGTTGGCGTGATTGAACATCGCAGTGCCGTTCAAAATAACTTCGAACAGAAAGACCGCCAAGGCACTGGGTCCAAGTAAATAGACCACACCTATTCTCAAAAACATCAAAAACCCAATTTCGATGGGGTGGGACCTAATAGCGGTTGATACATCAATGTCGACATCGGCATGATGAACGCGGTGCAATCACCACAAGATTGGTACTTTGTGAGTGATCAAATGTTGTGCCCAGATGACAAAATCCAAAACAAGAATTGCAAGGACGAGCTCTAGCCACTTGGGCTGTTGTGTCCAATTCAACAGTCTCCAACCTTGAGTCTGTGCGTCAATTGCGGCCCCGACTGCAAGAAACGGCAGCATTAGGGCCAACAAGCGCAGCATTAATGTATCCAGCAAGACAATCGCCCAGTTCGCAAGCCAGCGCCATGTGCGCTTTTGGGTGCGAACGCAGCGTGGTCACAAAGCCTCCAAACACGCGAGCACGTCAAACAATCCAACAAAGATCAGCAATCGAATTTGCACTTCTTGTTCCAACGGCTGACCCTCTGCCCTACAGTCCAACATCCATCAAAACTTTGATCTGGTTTTCAGAGGTCCCAGCGAAAACGCGACCCAATTCTTGCTCACCACACAAGATAATCAATGTCGCGCGACATGGAATTTCTCGAAATACAGCGACTTCAAAATTTTTGTATGCACCCCAATCCACCTTCACAAAAGTCATGGAGTTGTCATAAGCTGGATCAGCTGCGCGAAGGGCGTTGATCACACGCTCCTGCCGTTTGCAGGTTCCACACCAAGTCCCAGAGTAATCAACAAAGACAGCTTTGCCGTCCGCCAACGCCTGGCTTACAGTCTACAAAATCAGCAGCTGACGCCATCACGGGCAATACGGTTATTGAAAATAAATTCGCGAAAAATGTATGTGATTCATAGGGTTCTCCAGATTTATAAAGGACGACCAACAGGTCTTGAAGACATATCAGCATGACATCGAGTGCCCATGCTTTACTGACGTGGTGGAATTAAAATAAAGCATCATGCCCACAGCAATGAACGTGACACCAAGGATCGGCTTGGACTTTTCAGCAAGGATACGCAGTTTTTGTGCCCACGACCAAGGATCAGGGTCGAAACCCCCAGGCAAAATAAATTATAATCAAGGTAACATAGCCAAGATTAGTACCCTGAGAGGCCAAGGCTATTGGCACCACCAAGAGTAGGACCGATTCAAGGCGACCAAACAGCGCCTAACAACAATCCACTGACAAACTGCCCCTTTAAGCCAGATGTATCTAGTTGATTAATCTGCGTATCAGCACCAGCCACGACACCAACCGTCACCATTTCAAATTAGCGTGAAAACATCAGGACAAGTAAAATGACCCCGAAGACGATCATGAACAGCACATCTATCTGGGCCAAACGATCCTGCGTCAAACCAATGGAGGAGCCAAAGGCGGTCACAAGTACGCCAAACGTAACAAAAGACACGCTCATCCCCACCGTCAATTCAACAGGGCCTAAACAATCTGCATTCAAGGCGCTGACCAGTACAATGGGCTAGACAGGCAGGACGCAGGGATTAATTAACGTCTTTAAGCCGGCAAGATATGCAAAACAAATTCTATTATCTTTATGTGGAGATGTAATGACGTTTAGGTAATGAAAGCTTGCTCACAATCCCGTCACGAAAGTGTCACGTCCAGTAAGGCTGTCAAAATCACTTGCCGCATTCACGGCTATCATTCATATTCAGATAATAGAATTATTGGAGAGTGCAATGAGTTTCCCCAGAAGACAGTTCCTCGCAGGTGGTGCTGCATTAAGTGCCAGTGGTCTCTTTGGCTTAGGGCCAAGTATAGGGCACGCACAGGTTGCTCTTGGGGATATCAAAATCGATATTGTCAGTGATGGATCTTTGACCCTCCCAGGCAGTTTTATCTTTGGACCAATGCCTCAAGATGAACTGCTCCCTATTTTGAAGAAATATGGTCAGTCACCCGATGCACTGACCCCGCCATGCAACGTGACTCTGATGCGCCAAGGCGATCGTACAATATTATTTGATGTCGGATCCGGTCCTGATTTCTCTCCAAATTCTGGTATTCTTTTAGACTCCTTAAATGCACTTAAAGTCGCACCTGAAGACGTGACCGACATCGTCTTTACCCATGCGCACCCTGATCATCTGTGGGGATTACTTGATGACTTTGATGACCCATTGTTTCCGGAAGCCAATTATATGATTGGCAAGGCCGAATGGGACTATTGGATGAACCCAAATACTATCAATAATATTGAGACGGCACGTGTTTCATTCGCTGTTGGTGCCCAACGCAGACTCCAAATGATCGAAGACAAGATTGAATTCTTTTCGGATGGTGATGAAATCATGTCCGGTGTCATGGCACGTTCGACGTTTGGCCACACACCCGGTCATATGGCACTGGAATTACGCCAAGGGTCTGAATCATTGATGATCTTAGGCGACTGTGTCGGAAACGATCATATCGCATTCGCCAAACCGGAGTGGAATTCTGGGTCTGATCAAGACCAAGAGACCGCGGCCGCGACACGAACCATACTAATGGACCAGTTCGCGCACGAAAAGATGCGTGTCATTGGTTACCATCTGGGTGGTAACGGCCTAGGCTATGTGGACAAAATGTCTGACGGCTACGCATTTGTGCCGGAGGCTACATAATGAAAATAATCGCACTCATCGCACTCATATGCGCCTCTCCCACTTTTGCCAGTGAAGACATCGCAGATCAATACCCAGACTCAGTCCTTTACGCAAAACCCGTCGAATTTATCCCTGGGGTGTTTTCTGCGATCGGGGCGACCGCACCGCCCACTTACGAAAACGCAGGCCATAATAACAACCTAAGTTTCATCGTGACAGATGAGGGCGTTGTTGTTGTAAACTCAGGTGCCTCCTACCAACTGGCCGCCGCTCTGCATGAAGAAATCAAGGCAATCACGGATCAACCTGTAAAGCTTGTCTTTAACGAAAACGGGCAAGGTCATGCGATGCTGGGTAACGGGTATTGGGCAGAGCAGGGTGTCAAGGTTGTGGCCCATGTCGATGCTGCCCACGAGTTTGAAGAGAATGGCGGTCAATCCCTCAGAGCAGCGCAAACGCGTGTGAAAGAACGTGCTGATCAAACGCAAGTTGTGGCACCAACTGAAACGTTCGAAGACGTTTATGCATTCGAGTTAGGCGGCTTACAGATCGAGGCCCGGTATCTTGGGCCATCTCATAGCCCCGGTGACATCGTAGTTTGGCTTCCACAAAAGAGCCTAGTGATCGCAGGTGACATGGCATTTCACGAGCGTATGCTGCCAATTTTTCCACATACGATGACCGCTGATTGGATTGAAACATGGGATGCTAATTTTGAATCTTTGAATGCCACTTACGTTATTCCAGGTCATGGGCATCCAACCAATATGGATCAAGTCCGGCGATACACCCGCGATTACCTTGTTTACTTGCGCGAAAAAATTGGCGCGCATCTGGAGGAAGATGGTGATTTGGCCGACGCCTATTACATTGACCAAACGCCATACGCCCATCTGGATACTTTCGAAGAACTGGCAACTAAAAATGCAGGCCGCGTTTATGAACAGTTGGAATTCGAGTAATGGCCTCTACCCTATCAAGATCAGTGTTCAGAAAGATCAATGTTTTTGGTCTGGCCACCTTCCTTCTAATTGCCACAGCTGCGGTTGTTTTCGCACAGCCTCTCAGGATGAGTGCCACCGAAGCTCATTCTGCGGCTCTCAATGGTAACTTGATCATCCTCGACATACGAAGCCCCGAAGAATGGGCCGAAACTGGCGTCGCAAAAGATGCTTGGCCTGTAACAATGCATGATCCAAATTTCGGCGCAAACCTACAAAGCATAATTGAAAGATACCCAAAAAAGCCCTTGGCCTTTATCTGTGCCACTGGTGGGCGAAGCAATCATGTCGCCACCGTCCTTGAGCAAAACGGTATTTTGGGCATTATCAATATCTCTGAAGGTATGTTTGGGAATGGCAAAGCGCCAGGTTGGATCGCTCGTGATCTTCCAATTGTCGATGTCACCGTGGCACGCAACAGATACACAGCGTCAATGTTGAAAAAGGACTGACATCTTGAGGAAACTCTTTCATCTATTGTGCGGCCATGGGCATGCGGGCGAGCTGGCATTGCTCCCAAAGTTCCCCAAGTGCTTTGGTCAGATGCAAAATGTCAGCCTCTGAATGCACTGGGGACGGCGTGATCCGCAATCTCTCTGTACCCTTTGGTACTGTTGGGTAGTTAATGGGCTGGATGTAGACACCGTAGTCCTTCAGTAAAACATCAGAAATGTATTTGCACTTCACCGGATCGCCAACCATCACTGGAATGATGTGGCTCAGATTTTTGGAATGCGGAATGCACAATGCTTCAAGTCGTTTTATAACCAGCGCGACATTTGCTTTCTGCGCGTCCCGTTCAATATTGCTGTTCTTAAGATGTCGGATTGACGCAGCAGCGCCAGCGGCAACGGCCGGCGGGATAGCAGTTGTAAAGATGAACCCACTGGCAAAGCTGCGGATGAAATCACAAAGCTCGGCTGAGGCCGCGATATATCCACCCATAACACCAAAGGCTTTTCCAAGCGTTCCTTCGATCACGGTGATGCGGTCCATAAGACCCTCACGTTCTGCAATACCCCCGCCGCGTGGTCCATAAAGGCCAACTGCGTGCACTTCGTCCAGATAAGTCATGGCATTGTATTTTTTAGCCAGATCGCAAATTTCGGCAATGGGCGCGATGTCACCATCCATGGAGTACACGCTTTCAAATGCAATCAACTTTGGTTGGTCCAGCGGCAACGATGCCAGTTTCGCCTCAAGGTCAGCCAAATCGTTGTGCGCCCAAATCATCTTTTCGGCATTGGAATGGCGGATACCTTCGATCATCGATGCATGGTTCAATGCATCCGACAAAATCACACAATCAGGGATACGGCCAGCCAGCGTACTGATTGTCGCAGAGTTTGATACGTAACCAGATGTAAAAAGCAACGCTGCTTCTTTTCCGTGCAAATCTGCCAGCTCGGCCTCAAGCAAAACATGGTCATGCGTGGTTCCAGAAATATTGCGTGTACCACCCGCCCCTGCTCCACAGCGATCGAGTGCTTCATGCATCGCCTCAAGGACTTTCGGATGTTGCCCCATTCCAAGGTAATCATTTGAACACCAAATGGTGACATCTGCAGCGTTATCACCATGTGATGTGGCACGAGGGAAAGATCCGCAATGGCGCTCAAGTTCTGCGAAAGTCCGGTAATTGCCTTGGTCGCGCAAGTCGTCAAGCGCCCCTTTAAAAAAAGATTTATAGTCCATTATTCCCCCACTGCCTCCTGAACGATCTCGTCAAGTAATGCTTGCACATGCTGCATTGGTCCCTCGGGATAGTTGCGGTAGCCAACAATGACCTCGCCCGCGCGGTTCGCGACGAAAATACCATATGGGCAATGGGCAATGTTCATCGGATCGGCCTCCATAACTTTGCGCGACAAAACCGCAGAGCAAAACAAGAAGACATCGGCTGCTTCAAATATCTTGACATCACTGTCAACATCGCTTGCCGTGCGGTTCAGCATCTCACCTGTGTGGCTAACGTAATCAATCACCAGCCCCCGGCCGATGATCGCGCTTTCCACGCTGAAGGTTGCATCATCAAAAGAGCCGTCAAATGGATAGGTTGTGGCGTTGTCCTGCGCAAATGTGGGAGCGGCCAAAGCCAATACGGCACTTGCCGCAAGTAGATACGATCTAATCATGAATCCCCCATTCAACACCCTATCCCAAAGATAGAGCGGAAGCCTTGATCCAAACCAAGGCTCCCTCATTTTTATCCGAACATGTCGGCCGTGATACCCGCGTACCAGCCTTCAGATTCCTCGTAAGTGGCTTTGCGCATCTCGGCGGTTTCGCCTGTTTGCGAGATAAACCCATCAACCTTCGAGATTTTCTCGTCTGTCGCTTCATAGGTCGCGCCAACTTTGACACCATCGTTGGTGTCGATCAGTGACCAGCAAGTGTTGGAGAACTTCGCAGGGAACACTTTGGACCCTGTCAAAGCGCCGCGCACTGCATTGGCACAGACTTTGGCCTGAGAGTTGGCAGAGAAGCCAGATTTCGGCATGTCGCCTTGCTGGGACGCATCACCCAAAACGTAAACATCAGCATCCGCTTTGGTGGACATATCTGCTGCATTGACAGGGGCCCAATTGCCGTCAGTCACGCCAGCCAATTCAGCAATGCGGCCTGCTTTCATTGCAGGGATTACGTTGCACACGTCAACTTTTGTTACTTCACCATCGATTGTGACGGTCATAGCATTTGGATCAACAGAAACGTTACCGCCGCCAAAGTCGTCACCGATCCAGTCAATCATACCGTCATAATGGTTCGCCCAGCCTTCTTGGAACAAGCCCTGCTTGGAGAACTTTGGCTTAGGATCGGCCACAATGATCTTTGCAGTCGGGTTATTGGCTTTCAGGTAGTGCGCAACCATCGACACTCGCTCATATGGGCCAGGAGGGCAGCGATATGGGTTTGGTGGCGCGACCATTGCAAAGGTTCCACCCTGCGGCATCGCGGCGATCTGCGACTTAAGCAATTCGGTTTGCGAACCACCTTTATATGCATGCGGCATGGCGTTTTGCGACGACAGGTCCCATCCCTCAACAGCGCCATCAACAAAGTCGATTCCAGGCGATAGGATCAACTTGTCATATGGCACAGAGCCACCACCGGCCAAGGAAACCGTTTTTGCATCACGATCAACGCCAACGGCCCAATCATGTACGACGTTGACGCCACCAGCGGCCATAGTGCCGTAAGAGTGGCCTAGATCGTCAATGGTTTTAATCCCACCTAAATACAGGTTGGAAAAAAAGCATGTGTAATACATGCGGGAAGGTTCGATCAATGTGACATCAATCCCACCTTTGCTGTCTTTGGCAATGTAGCGCGCAGCTGTTGCACCACCTGCACCGCCACCAACCACAACAACCCGTGGCTTGCCGTGACCTGCCGCAAAAACACTTGGCGCAGCCAATGTGGTTGCTGCAACAACACCGGTTCCCAAAAATAAGCGTCTGTTAAAATTCATGTTTTTCTCCTCCCAGAGTATAGCCTCTTATTCGAGGTCCTTAAAATACGCAGCTAAGGCTGCGATCTCTTCATCAGACAAACGCCCAGCCATCATTTGCATGACAGGGTGAGGTCTAAGTTTTTGTTTGTAAGCGTGCATAGCGACAGCAAAGTCTTCGGTCGGCCAGCCATTGATGCCGGGGATACCGTCGTTTGCGCCGCTGGTCTGGTGACATGTCATGCATTCACTTGCGAGGTATTCGCCGTATTCAGGATCACCAACAATCGTAAGGATTGCGGGATCAAAATTGTGATCCTTGCCTTGAGCTATTGGTTCAGCCTCGGGAATATTTAAAGGTTCATCTGAAAAACCGCGCAGATAAGCCAGCAAATCCAAACGATCATCGGTGCCCTTTATCCCGCGGAAACTCATCCGTGTTTTGGAAACCAGTGCTCTAGGGTTCTCGATGAAAGCATCCAATGTTTCATTGGTCCAAACCAAGCCATCATCACCTGCGCGGATCATCCCTTTTGAATACTTAGCCGTTGGGTCACTTCCAGCTTTACGGCTAAAAATCCCGTTCAGATGTGGGCCAACGCGGTTTTTCGCACCCTCGCCCACCTGGTGGCAAGATTGGCACTTTTTGAAAACCTTCGCTCCTTTTACTGGGTCACCCAATATTTCGGACCACCCAGGACTCGCCGCAAGGGATGCGACGAGTGCCAAAATCAATTGAAAACGAGATCTCACCTTATCAATCCTCAAGAGACTTAAGGAATTCAACGATCGCCAACTGGTCTTTCTCTTTTTTAAGACCCGCAAAAGACATTTTGGTGCCCTTCATGTATTTCTTAGGCTTAGCAAGAAACGCTGCCAATTCAGTTTCATTCCAGACCAAGCCATCCTCGCCTGCTTCGCGCATTACTTTGGAATATTTGAAACCATCCACAGCGCCAGCGGTGTTATCGAAGATACCATTCAAGATTGGCCCAGATTTATTCTTTGCGCCATCGCCAATCTGGTGACAAGATTTGCACTTTTTGAAGACCTTTGCTCCCGCTTTAGCCAACTCTGCGTTAAAGGCCGCGACTTTAACCACAGCCTCTTCTACCGGCTCTGGCGTTGCCTCAAACACCGCAGGTGCTTCCTCGGCTTTGGCCTCCTCAGGTGTCACATCCAAAACCACAGCCCGCATCGTGACCTTCACTTCAGACTTGCAGTTTTCCATGCAAGGCTCACCACCCCATTGCGGATATTCGGTTTGGGCGCGATCATCAAAAATGAACCCAGCGGCATTTGGCATTTCAACGTCCAAGAAGGTCTCGTTCGAAAGAACAAAATCGTCGTCGATCAAATCGTTAGAATAGAGGATATAGGCGACAATCGAATACACATCGTCATCGCTTAATGTACCTGCATTTCCATAAGGCATTGAGCGCTGAATGTAGTCATATGCAGTGGACAAGTATGGCCAGTAGGATCCAACTGTTTTGAGTGGATCTTCATGGTCAAGCGTGTCCGCACCACCTGCCAACTTTGGCCAGTTATCGATGCCCTCGGCAAAATCACCGTGACATGCAGCGCATTGGTCTGCAAAGATTTCTTCTCCAATCAATGCATCGCCAGATCCTACAGGCAAACCTGTGCCATCTGGGCGAACGTCGGTATCCCAAGCTGCAATTTCTTCAGGCAAAGCCGTGCGGCCCAATCCAAACTTTTCTGCGAAGGCAGGGTTGGAAAGAAATACTGAGGTTACGATGAGGACTGTAGATTTAGGAAACTTCAACATTTTCAGCCTCGCCATTTGAGCGCACCAACCATGTTTGGATGCAGTTATTGTGATAGATTGAATTCAGCCCACGCACCTCACGAAGCTGCGCTTTGGTTGGCTGGATATAGCCAGTGTCATCCATGGCACGTGATTGGAGCATCATCTCAGAGCCGTCCCATTCAGTGTCGAGATAAAAACGGGTCAACGCCATTTTCTCACCCTCTTTAGCAAGACGTGCAGTTTCCCACGTTTTTCCACCATCCTTGGACACGTCCACGCGGGTAATCGCCCCGCGACCTGTCCAAGCCAATCCAGAGATGACCAAGGGGCCTGTACCGTGTGTGATCGGCGATTGAGGGCTTGGGCTGGTTACAACAGACTTTGCATCCATCGCCCATGTCCATTTACGTGCAATCCCGTTGTCTAAAACGTCTGTGTACTTGCTTGTTTCTTCACGGCTTTCCACAGGAGCGTCTGTAACTTCAATGCGACGGATCCATTTGACCCACATGTTGCCTTCCCAACCAGGTACGACAAGGCGAACGGGATAACCATGTTCTTTGCGCAGTGCCTCACCGTTCGCTTTGAACGCGACAAGCACATCATCCAGAGCCTTTTCCATCGGGATTGAACGACCATTTGATGAGGCATCCGCGCCTTCAACAAAGACCCATTTGTCTTTCAGACCACCTGCCGTATCAAGACCGGCTTCCTTCAATAACGTGCGCAAAGGCACGCCGGTATATTCCATGTTGTGGATCATACCGTGGGTGAACTGGGCACCGTTTAGTTGGGCACCCGCCCATTCCATCCCCGTGTTGGCAGCACATTCGCAAAAATACACATGGTTTTCTCGCGGGAAACGCTCAAGATCGGAGTAAGAGAACACCAAAGGGTTATCAACCAGTCCATTGATCATCAAACGGTAATCTTCTTTTTTGAGATCAATCGCACCAGAGTGATGGCGTTCGAAAGCGCAGCCCTGAGGTGTAATTGTTCCGTCCAACGCATGAATAGGCGTAAAATTAATAGAACTAACCGTATCAGCAGTTAGCCACTCAACATTGCGACGGACGACGTCGCTTTCATGTTCAATAGGCAAACCGTAACGTACGGCATCAACACCATCGCCAAATTCCTGTGCCCAAGGCTGGACTTCGGTAATCAGCGGGTCTGCAGTTTGGGCCGTTGCGGCTGAAGTTGTCAGCGCACCCGCGCCCGCTGCAGCTGCACCGCGTAAAAATGCGCGGCGCGATGGGCTGTTTCCTGTTTCGTTATCTGACATATCAAATGCCTCCGTTTGATGGTTCGGTTAGACGCCGACCACTTTAACACTGTTATTTGGATCAAGAGAGATGGTGCCTTGTTTGGCGATATGCGCCTCGACAACATCCCAAATTTTCGGGCCCTCGGTCCCTTCGTTGACCGAAGCCCAACCTGCGACCTGATAGGTCTTGGAAGGATCAATTTTTTCACCTGTTTTCAGCAGGGTCATTTCGGTGATACGGTCCCCTTGGGGTTTGGTTACATCAATCCTATAACCGAGGCCACCAACGCGCACCATATCGCCACCTTGTTGATAATATGGATCAGGGTTAAACAGGTTATCAGCCACATCCTCTAGAACAACATGCAAGAATTCACCGGTCATTTCTGTACGGTATGCTTCACCGTAACTCATCGAAGTGACGTTCCAAATATCTTCACGGGTGATATTCTGACCAGGCAAAATAGATGGCCCCCAACGCACACCTGGTGACAATGCAATGTCCGCATCGCGTTCAGAAATCAGCGCGTCGCAGATCAGATCGTCCCAAGTACCATTAAAATTGCCACGACGGTACAATGTTTGGTCATCGCCAGTTTTGCCGATAACTTCGGACAAAGTGCTGGCATAAGGTGCGCGTTGTTCATCGATTAGTTTGGTGACCTCAGCATCTGGCGTGATCACGTCGGAAAAGATCGGGATCAGTTTATGACGAAACCCCATCATACGACCATCGCGTACGTCCAAATCGACGCGGCTTACGAATTTTCCGTTTGATCCAGAGGCGACGATAATCGTGTCGCCAATCAGTACGGGTTCAGGGAGCGCATCATGCGTGTGACCAGACAAGATAACGTTGATGCCTTTCACTTTGCCAGCCATCTGCTTGTCGACATCAAAGCCATTGTGGCTAAGGCAAACAACCAGTTCAGCACCTTTTGCGCGCACCTCATCTACCATTTCTTGCATCCGCTCATCACGGATCCCAAATGAGTATTCCGGAAACATCCAACCAGGGTTGGCAATCGGCATGTATGGGAATGCTTGGCCGATTACAGCGATTTTTACGCCGCCACGCTCAAAAAATTTGTAAGGCGGGAACAGTTCGGTTGGTTCGTCCCATTCGGCATCAAAGATGTTCTGACCAAGAGCAGCAAACGGCAAACCCTCAACGATTTCATTAACCCGTTCGGAGCCTAGCGTGAATTCCCAGTGGAACGTCATCGCGTCAGGTTTCAGGGCGTTCATGACGTTAACCATGTCTTGGCCTTCGGTCTGATAGCAGGTGTAGCTGCCGTGCCATGTATCGCCGCCATCCAACAACAATGCGTCCGGGCGCGCAGCGCGAATGGAATTCACCACGGTCGCTACACGGTCCAAACCGCCAACACGGCCATAGGCCTGGGCGAGTGACGAGAAATCTGTGTGAGAGAGCGCATAAGCAGAAGGGCTACCGTCGTCGATACCATAAAGCCTACGGAACTCAGCCCCAGTGACGTGAGGTACCGCACCTTTGTTGCCGCCTACCCCGATGTTGACTGACGGTTCGCGAAAATAAATCGGCTTAAGTTGCGCATGAATGTCTGTGATGTGAATCAGTGACACATTCCCAAAGGTGTCAAATTCTAATAACTTATCTTGGGTCATTAATTGCTGTGCCGAAATCCGCGCCCAATTCCCAAATCCTGATGCACCGTATAGTGCTGCAGCTGCCATGCTGGTTTGCATAAAATCGCGTCGAGAAATCATTGGGCCAGCCTTACTTACAAACGAATGCGAATGTTTGAATTAATTGAAATTAGAAAAACCCCACAACTGGAAAGCTGCAGGGTTTAGGTGTTAGTTTAATTTCGGACAGAAGGTGTTTCGACAGAAAGTCCCTGGCCACGTGACGCAAGATATAATTCTAAAGCCTGGAATTCAGGCCCGCCCTCTTTGTACGGTTCAGCGCGAATGTTTTTCATACAGCCCTTAAAGCGGGCATGAGATGAATTTAGCTTTGCATTCTTAAGGCGGTAAGTTGGAAACCCGTTAATCTGACCTTGACTAAGGTGATCGGCGCGGATCATCGTGTCATAGTTATCTTCGTGACAATTGGAACACGCCATATCAAGCTGACCAACGCGGGTATAATAAAGCTCTTTGCCTTTATCCCAGAACGGGGCCGCATCGCCATCAATTGCAACGCTCACTGGCATGCCACGTGATTGAACCCCGATAAGCGCAGTCATTGACGTCATCTTACCTTTTGACCATTTCCAAGGTTCAGCACCCATCCGTTCTGTCCGACATTCGTTTACCAAATTCTCCATCGAGACCAATTTTCCGTCATCGACACGTGGTAACGTGGTGCGCAACCCAGCGAAATCCTCAACGTTTTCGTGACAGGAGGAACAAGCTTTGCCTTCGGATCCGTCCACTTTGTCCCATTCATCAATAGCTTGATCAACGAATACAAAGGCAGGATTGTCGAAATCATCGAGCTGCAAGGCTTGAGTTTCTTTCGAACGATAAATCCATCCGGAAGAGACTTCATCAATGTTTTCTGCGTGCGCGGGTGCACTGGCCCGAATTGTCAGCTCTTCACCGTCAATTGTAAGTTTTGCACCCTCTTCAGCATGCACTGTTAGTGCGAACACACCAAGGCATGCGGCCCCCAATAGCGTTTTTGTCATCATCATCCCGTTGTCCTCCCTAAACTGAATCGCTTCACCCGATCGCGATTTTTTTACCGGTTTCGTAAACGGTCCCATCATCGTCGTACCAAGTAAATTGGAACTCACCAGCTTCAGGTACGACCGCTTCAAATTCAAAGAATGGGTTTGTCGAAACTGCAGGTTCAATCAAGACGTCAATGACGTTTTGACCATTAAAATCCGCCGTAAATCGATTGATAATGGACCGTGGGACCAAGTTGCCATCACCGTCTTTGCGTTGACCCGATTCCATCTTGTGGCTG
>Ga0209713_10000640_pt1 | contig 19869 bp, 21 predicted proteins | sample ArcOceMetagenome_3_FD_187444 | JGI IMG/M metagenome (GOLD analysis project Ga0209713, IMG submission 187444) | Marine eukaryotic phytoplankton communities from Arctic Ocean - Arctic Ocean- Svalbard ARC20M Metagenome (SPAdes) (version 2) | ecosystem: Environmental > Aquatic > Marine > Oceanic... | reverse complement strand
AGTGGAGGTCATGAGAGAAATAGTAGACGAACTGCCAAATGATAGCAGGTTAAAACGGTATGTAGGAGATGTGTATTATGATATTAGAAATCTACTCAAACTTTTCGGTTTGATGAAAAAAGACAACCTTACAGCAAACGATATCATTACACAGGTAGATGCTAAGCTAGAGGAGATGCTTACAGATGAAAAGTACCTATACAAACGCAAATCTGGAGATAATAATAAAGGAGATTTAAACCTGAGAACATATAATGCTGACAAAGAGCCCTTAGAAAAGTTAGAGGAGGCGGCGTCGCTGCTAGGTGAGTACGCTGCTAAGTTAGCAAAGAGAAAAAGGTATGATTTTAATGATATGATAGCTTGGGTGCTATCTGCATTAAAGAATAATGAAGACTTGCTGCTAAAATATCAAGAGATGTATCAATACTTCTTGGTAGATGAATATCAAGATACCAATGGAGCTCAGAACGAGCTGCTCTATACACTTATTAGTTACTGGGAAAATCCAAATGTTTTTGTAGTGGGCGATGACGATCAGTCTGTATATAAGTTTCAAGGAGCCAATGTTGAGAATATATTTGAATTTTATAAGCGGTACGAAGACCATATTAAACTGGTAATCCTAGACCAAAACTATAGATCTAGTCAAAGCATATTAGATGGAAGTAATGCTATAATAAAGCACAATGATGAACGTCTAGTAGGTAAGGTGCCTAATCTGAATAAAGAGATAACAGCAGCTAATGAGAAAGTAGCCAATATTAAGAACGCACTCAAAGTAGTAGAGTACCCAAATACGTTTCAGGAGATTGTGAGTATTACGAGCAAACTTAAAAAACTGAAATCGAATGGCGTGTCACTTAGTGATGTAGGTATAATGTACCGAAACCATAGACAGAGCGAGGAGCTAATTAAGTACTTAGAGGCAGAGGGGATAAGCTATAATGTTGCCAAAACTCAAGATGTCCTAGAAGTGCCGCTAGTGCATCAGCTCAATAATTTTTTGACCTACCTAAGTTTAGAAGGACAGAAACTAGACTCTGGTCAGCACTTGATGTTTGAGATCTTACATTATCATAATTTTAGACACTTGTCTGCTTTGGATATAGCTAGAATAAGTATGGTACTCTCCAAAGATAGGAACACCGGCTGGCGTGAGCAACTCAATGTAGTAGCAGCTAAGCTGGAGATAGGTAGTGATGCTAAAAAAGAGCTGCGAGCATTTGTAGCAGATGTAGAGTTTTGGCTAAAAGAAATACATAACATTACACTTCAAATGTTTGTAGAGCGAATAATGTCAAAAATTGGTTTTGTTTCTAGAGCACTATCAGCTAAGGATGCGACTTTTCAAATCCAATGCTTAAAGACCTACTATAACTTCTTAAAAGAAGAAACAGCTCGTGAGCCATATCTTTCGCTTTCAGCGTATTTAAATAAAATTGAGCTGCTAAAATCAAATAACTTAGGATTAAAACTTAATAAAATAATTCATGGTATAAACGGAGTAAACCTAATGACTGTGCACGGCAGTAAAGGCCTAGAGTATGACTATGTGTTTGTAATAGGATGTACAGAGAAGAAATGGGAGAAAGATGGCCAAGCACTCCCATATAAGTTGAACTTGCTGCTCCCCGGAGAGCCCAAAAAGGCCATAGAAGAAGAGTCGAGAAGACTTTTTTATGTGGCACTCACCAGAGCAAGACAGGATATAGAAGTAAGCTATGCTCTAAAAGACGAAAAAGACAAGGACCTCACTAAAAGTCTCTTTGTAGTAGAGCTAGAGGAAAGTGGTGCAGCTCAGTTACTAAAACAAAAAGCAAATGAAGAGGACCTGCTTCACTTCTTTGATTTTATGCTGACACATAGAAACGAAGAGTACATCGACTTAGTAAAGCAAGATTTTGTAAAAAAAGAGGTAGAAAACTTCAGACTTAGTGCTACCAATTTGAATAGTTACTTGAGGTGTCCTGTGGCATTCTTCTACCAAAACATTCTACGCGTACCGTCTGCCAAAGGCGAGAGTTCCACTTTTGGAACAGCTGTGCATTATGCTTTAGATGGGTTGTATAAGAACTTAGCTGATTTGCAAGAGGAGGTAAAGGCCAAAGAGTATATTAAAAACCGTTTTACTGCAGCAATGCATAGTAGCAGAGAGGCTTTCACAAAGGAAGGTTTAGAACGGAGAATGCACTACGGCGTAGATATTTTGAATAAATACTATGATCAATATGCAGAGACTTGGGCGGGCCAAGGAGAGATACATACAGAGTTGTATCTTAAAAACTGCGAGATAGAAGGAGTCCCTATTCGTGGACAAATAGACAAGGTAGTAATAAACGATAGGGCAGCTCATGTTGTAGATTTCAAAACGGGTCAAGTGAAGTATGGTATCAAGAAAATAAAGCCACCTGTTATATTAGGAGACAATCCAGACGAGGCCAATTTTGAAAAGCGACTTGGGGGCGATTATTGGAGACAGGTACTGTTTTACAAAGCTCTAATAGAGAGTGATACCACACAGAATCTTAAAGTTATTTCTGGCGAAATTGATTTCATAGAACCAGACAATGATGAGCTTAAGAAAGTGAAAATCATGGTGAATGATAACGAATATGCCTTTGTTAAAAAACAAATAAGAGAGACCTTTACTAAGATCCAAAATCTTGAATTTGAAAATGGTTGCGAAGAGCCTGACTGCCAATGGTGTAATTTTAATAAGAACTATTTAGAAAACAAGGTTTACAGTGCTGCAGATCTGCTGCACAATGAATCGGAGGAAATGGACGAAAGATGACGGAATTGAGTTTGAATTCTTTAAAACTATACGTACTTTTGAACCGTTATAAATAACATGGAATTACAAGACGTTATCACCGTATATTCAGAGAAAACACCAAATCCCGAGTCGATGAAATTCGTGGCAAATAAAATGATTTTGCCAAACGATAGTATCGATTTTAGGACGAATGAAAAAACTGAAGAGTGCCCTATGGCAAAGGAGTTATTTGAGTATGACTTCGTAAAAGGAGTTTTTATCATGAATAACTTTGTTTCTGTTACTAAGAAAGAAGATTACGAATGGTTTGACATTATACCACAGCTCAAAAAGTTTGTTCAGGATTATCTTGAGGCAGAGAAACCAATAGTAGTCTTAAAAGAAAACTTGACAGATGAGGAAGAGTCTGAGGTAGTGACCAAAATTAAACAATTGCTAGAAGACCACGTGAGACCAGCAGTGGAAATGGATGGTGGAGCTATAGATTACAAGAGTTTTGAAGCCGGAGTAGTTACTGTTACTATGAAAGGCTCGTGTAGTGGCTGCCCTAGTAGCACACTTACATTGAAAGCAGGGATAGAAAACTTATTAAAAAGAATGATACCGGAAGTGGAGTCTGTTGAGGCTGAAGCTGCTTAAAACAATAACATTATGAATAAAAAAATTACTTTACTCTTTACGTTACTTGCTTTCGCACTTAGCTCGTCAGCTCAGATCTCGTTTAATATTAATGAGTATGAGGACTTGAATTTAGATTACGAAAGATTTGATTTTGACAAGAAGTATGTTGTGACCAATAATGCTGAAAATGCAGGTGACACCACTTTTGTTTGGAAAGTTAGCAGTGTCGACAGACAAGATGGTTGGGACTATACTGTGTGCAGTGGCTTGGTATGCGTACCTAATCCAGAAGGAGAGTATGAGTATACGATACCTTTAGGAGCTAACGATACATTCAAACTTGGATTTACTACTGTAAACACAGCAGGAAGTGGGAATATGACTGTTATAGTTTGGTCCAAGAAAAACCCTATTATTCGTGATTCTATAAAACTTGCCATTGTTACTAGAGATAGAGCATCTGTAGATGCACCGTCGAAAACAAAGTTCGTTGCATACCCAAATCCAGCTAAGGATTTTGTTACTATTAAACTAGCAAATGGAGGATCCGAAACCGTAAAGGTGTATGACATTCTTGGAAATTTGCATATCGCTAAGGCGGTATCTTCAGGAGATAAGCTAGATGTAAGCAAGCTTTCTAAAGGTGTGTATGTATTAAGAATAGAGGGAGGAACGTCTTACTCGCAAGTAATACATAAACAATAGTCAGATACTGAAAAATATTTAGGAAGGTGCAGTTTTTACTGCACCTTTTTTGTGTGATAAACTACTAGATTCTGCTAGTACTAGGAAAAAGTAAAGCCTTTTTATAAAATTATGTTTGATTAAAGCTACTTGTTTATATCAAAAGTCTCCATAAACTTAGTAGTGAAGTTACCAGCTCTAAATTCTGGATCTTTCATAAGCTTAAGGTGAAGAGGAATGGTCGTTTTAATACCTTCTATAGTAAACTCAGAAAGAGCTCTTTCCATTTTTACTATACATTCTTCTCTTGTCTGAGCAGATACTATAAGTTTAGCTATCATAGAATCGTAGTGTGGCGGTATAGTATACCCCGCATATATATGCGAGTCTATACGCACACCATGACCTCCTGGCTTATGTAGTACTTCTATCTTTCCTGGGCTTGGACGGTAGTCGTTAAAAGGATCTTCAGCGTTTATTCTACACTCCATAGAGTGCTTAGATGGGAAGTAATTTTTGCCGCTTATTGGAATTCCTGCAGCTACTTTTATTTGTTCCTTTATTAGATCAAAATTTATAACCTCTTCCGTTACTGGATGCTCTACTTGTATACGCACATTCATTTCCATGAAAAAGAAATTTTTGTGCTTGTCTACTAAGAACTCTACAGTACCTACACCTTCATAGTTTATAGCTTCTCCAGCCTTTATAGCTGCATCACCCATTCGTTTACGCAAATCATCATCTGCAAATGGAGAAGGAGCCTCTTCAAGTAGCTTTTGATGTCTACGTTGTATAGAGCAGTCTCTCTCCGAAAGATGACAAACTTTGCCATATTGATCTCCAACTATTTGTATTTCAATATGTCTTGGTTCTTCTACAAATTTTTCGAGGTACATCGCATCATTACCAAATGCAGCTTTTGATTCTTGTCTAGCACTATGCCATGCATCTTCAAAATCTTCATCCTTCCAGATAAGTCGCATGCCTCTACCTCCGCCACCTGCGGTAGCTTTGAGCATAACAGGGTAACCTATTTTTTTGGCAACTTTATGACCATCTTTTAAATCTTTCAATAAGCCTTCTGAACCCGGCACACAGGGTACGCCTGCAGCTATCATAGTTGCCTTCGCATTAGCCTTGTCGCCCATACCGTCTATCATCTCCGCACTGGCACCTATAAATTTGATACCATGGTCTTTGCACATTCCAGAAAAAATAGCGTTCTCAGAAAGAAAACCATATCCGGGGTGAATAGCATCGGCATTAGTTATTTCTGCAGCAGCTATGATCTTAGGCATACTCAGATAGGATTTTGGACTAGGTGGAGGACCTATGCATACTGCCTCATCAGCAAATTTTACGTGCAGGGAATCCTTATCAGCAGTAGAATATACAGCTACTGTAGAAATACCCATTTCTTTACAGGTACGAATTATTCGTAAGGCGATCTCGCCTCTATTTGCGATTAATATTTTTTTGAACATAGCTATCCTAGTTTGGTTCAACTAAGAAAAGAGGCTGATCGTATTCTACAGGTTGAGAATCGTCTACTAGCACTTTTACTATTTTTCCGCTCACTTCAGATTCTATCTCATTATATAGTTTCATTGCTTCTATAATGCAGATAACTTGACCAACTTCTACAGTATCACCAACTTCCACAAAAACAGGTTTATCTGGTGATGATTTTCGATAGAATGTGCCAATCATTGGAGACTTTATTTCTTCTCCACTAGAAATAACTTGTGCTTGACCTACTTCGGCAGCAGGTGCTGATGAAGCGGCAACGCCTTGTGGTGCAGCTAATGCTAACGCAGGTTGAGCATGCACTACGCTAGGCGAAATAACCGGCGGCAAGTTTTTCTTAATATTTATTTTAAAATCTTTTTTCTCAATTGCTACTTCATCAACTCCTGATGATGAAATGAATTTGATTAATGTTTGAATTTCTTTTAAGTCCATATCTAATTTAATCTTTAACGAAAATAGTATTAATTCTTATTTTCTGGGTTGTATGCCCATTTTAGGTAAGTTGCTCCCCAGGTAAATCCCCCTCCAAAGGCGGCCAAAACTATGTTGTCTCCTTTTTTAAAGCTTTTTTCAAAATCTGAAAACAGCAGAGGAATGGTGCCAGCGGTAGTGTTACCATATTTTTGAATATTTATTAGCACCTTGTCATCGTCTAGCTCCATACGTTTAGCCGTAGCGTCGATAATCCTAAGGTTGGCTTGATGTGCACATAGATAGTCTATATCTTCTCCAGAAAGGTTGTTCCTGTCCATGATTTCTCGGCTTACATCTGCCATATTAGTCACAGCAAATTTAAATACAGTTTTACCTTCTTGGAATACAGCATGCTCTCGAGCATCTATAGTTTCGTAACTTGCAGGTTTTAATGAACCCCCTGCTTTTTGATGCAAAAATTCTCGGCCAGAACCATCAGATTTCAATATGCTATCCATGATTCCTACAGAGTCATCTTCTGTAGGTTCTAGTAAAACAGCTCCTCCACCATCACCAAAAATGATGCACGTGTTTCTATCTTCATAATTTACAATAGAGGACATTTTATCTGCTCCGCAAACAATAACTTTTTTATGCTTACCACATTCTATGAATTTACTGCCGGTTTCCAAAGCGTAAAGAAAACCAGAACAAGCTGCACTAATATCAAAACTCCACGCATTTATAGCTCCTATTTTATCAGATACTATATTTCCCGTAGCAGGAAACACAAGATCTGGGGTGACTGTAGCTACTATGATTAGATCTATTTCTTCTGCTGTAATGTTTCGTTTGACTAAAAGCTGTTTAATAGCCTCTACACAGATATCGCTAGTAGCAGTGCCATCTTCCATTATCCTACGTTCTTTTATTCCAGTGCGACTTTGAATCCACTCATCTGAAGTGTCTACGAGTTTTTCTAAATCCTTATTCGTAACGACTCTTTCTGGCACATAGCCTCCTACCGCTGTTATAGCTGCTCGCATAATATTATGTCTTTGGTTTAATTTAACTGCTCGTTGTTTCAGAAAATGAGAGTTCAATCTTAGAAATTAAATTTGAATCTACAACACTTTTTGAGAGTTTTATCATATTTCGGAAAGTTTTGGCCTTAGTAATCCCGTGTCCTATGATGACTGGTTTTGTAATACCAAGAATAGGTGTACCCCCATAGTGTTCGAAGTTAAACTTATTTAAAAATTCATCTTCCACGCCTCTTTTTAGAAGGTTATAGAAGAAACCTTCACATGATTTTACAATCACATTTCCGGTAAAGCCGTCGCATACAGCAACGTCTACTTTGTCATTGAATAAATGCCGACCCTCTACGTTGCCTATAAAATTGATTCCATTTTGATCTTTTAGAAGAGGGAAAGCACCCTTAGTTAAAAGGTTCCCTTTTTCTTCTTCCTCACCGATATTTATCAAACCAACTCGAGGATTTTCAATTCCATAAACAGCCTTAGCATATTCGCTTCCTAAGACAGCAAATTTGGCAAGGGTTTCGGGTTTCACATCGCTATTAGCACCTACATCTAGTAGCACCCCCGTGGTACCACTTTGCTGAGGCAATACGGATGATAAAGCTGGACGCTCAATACCCGTAATGGTTTTTACTTGGTATAGTGCAGAAACCATCATAGCTCCCGTATTTCCGGCACCTAAGAAGGCGTCTATTTGGTCGGTTGCTAGATAGTGCATACCTACATTAATGCTAGCTTCTTTTTTCGAAGCTACAGCCTTGGTAGCGTGTTCTCCCATACCTATACTATCACCCGTATGTATTACGGTGATTCTAGGATGTTTGAGGGCATCTTGGTATTCGCTCAGTGCTTTTTGCTCACCAAAAATAAAAAACTGGTATTCGCAGTTTTCTACAGAGGCTTCTTCGAGCACTGCTTTTATACATTCTTTGGGAGCGAAATCGCCCCCCATGGCATCTATGCCAATTCTCATATATATATGTTATTCAGCGTTGTTAGGTTCTAAAACCTGAACACCTCTGTACATTCCTGTTTCTAGATTAAGCCTGTGGTAAAGATGTACTTCACCTGTAGACGGGTCCCTGTGGAGCTGTCTGTTGCCTAATTTGTAATGAGTTCTTCTTTTGTCTCTTCTAGTCTTGGAAATCTTACGTTTAGGATGTGCCATTTTATTTTTTTATTAATTTTTTTAAATCTGCCCATCGCTCGTCTACCTCTTTGGTGTTTTCTGCTTCGGGATGTTGTATTTCACACTCTTCGTGATTAAGTGAATGTTTGCAAATTTTTCTGGTAGGTAAGTCTAGGCATATTTGCTCGTAGATTGAATCATAGATATTATATACTTGATAATTTACAGATAGGTAGTTTTCCTCCTTTAGTAAATCCTCATTTTGAGTAAGCTTCAATACATCGTGTCTTTCACTTTGTACGCCTACCTTTATATCATTTAAGCATCTCTCGCATTGCATATTCATATGGCCATCAAGATCATACTTTACACTTATGTTACCATCGTTTCTTTCACAAACTACGGTGCCTTTTATATCTCCAGAAGAAAATAAACTATTCTCCTTTATCTTAAAGAACGCATCACCTATTTTATAATGAAAAGTAGCTTTTTCGTTTTTAAATTTTATAAATTCAATATCAAAATCGGTCAACTTCATTGTAAAAAAGTTTGCAAATGTAAAAACTTTAGCGGCAAATCAAGTAATTTAGAAGACTTATCTTAAATCTGGAACTCCTATGCTGAATTTTTCTCTTCTGTGTTCTTTGAAGGGAAGTTTGGATGTGCCAGTATCATAATATTCCTTTCTGTTTCGGTGTACTTTATTTATGAGGTACAGAGCATTTATAAACGAGGTGCTATCTACTAATCCTTTTCCTGCAATGTCATATGCAGTTCCGTGATCAGGTGATGTACGTATAATGGGCAAACCAGCGGTGTAGTTTACGCCTTCCGAAAAAGCGACTTGTTTAAATGGAATAAGCACTTGGTCGTGGTACATGCCGACTATTCCATCAAAATTATTGGCATTTGCCGAGCCAAAAAAACCGTCTGGCGGGTATGGTCCAATTACCAACAAGCCTTCGTCTTGCAGTTGCTTGATTGCAGGTGAAATCATCTCTATTTCCTCATTGCCCATCAAACCATTGTCTCCACCATGTGGATTTACACCAAGTACAGCTATTTTTGGTTTAGATATACCGAAATCTGATTGTAGATTTTGATAAAGTGTTCTAACTGTTTCAGCTATTTTTTTAGTGCTTAACTCATTGGACACTTGGTTTAATGCTGTATGGCCAGTAACCATGGCTACTCTAAGTGTGTCATTAAGTAAGACCATTTGTACGTCGCTTTCAAATTGCTGAGCAAAATATTGGGTATGCCCATTGAACCCTAAACCAGCTTCTGCCGCTGTTGCTTTATCGATAGGTGCGGTGAGTAGATTCTCGAGCATGCCGTTTTTTATATCATCCACGGCTAACGCCAAAGCGGCTACTGCAAGTAGCCCCGCTTCAAGGCTAGGAGATCCGGGGGTAATATTAATTTGGTCTGTACTACAAACTCGTAAGTTTATTCTACCCTCTTTTATATCCTTTTTACTTTTGACAATATTGAAGTCTAAAGCGGGCATTTCTAGCAAGTTGCTATAGTGCGTCAGGATATAAGAAGTACCATAAACTACTGGTGTACAGTAATTAAAAATAAGTTTGTTACTTAGCGTCTTTAGGAGAAGCTCTGGGCCTACACCATTAAAATCGCCAATCGTTATGCCAATACAAGGTTTTGTATTCATTGTACTGGCAAAGGTATGGTTTCTTACTTATTTACGAGATGAGTTTTTGTCTAAGCATAAACTCTAGCTGCTTATTGGTTTCTATCAGTTTTGCTGATACTAGATTTTCTTTTTGCTTATCCTCATTTTCTTGGCAACAAGATTCTATTGTCTCTAACAAATCATCTTTAACCCGTGGTTTAGTTAAGAAACGGAAAACTTCACAGCGGTTTATTACTTCTATCCCAATATTGATATTGCTAGGTCCTGTTATGAGTATTCGACCAATGTAAGGGTGAGACTCCTTTAACATTTCCAATAAGTCTGCTCCTGTGATATCTGGCATCTTGTGATCCGTGATGACCACGTTTATATGAGGAACCTTTCTTTACTACCAAAGCGGTTGGTAAAGGGACAAGCTTAGGCCTGTCAATATCTTACATTATAGTAAAAGATCACTGAGGAGCTTTAGATATTGATTCTGAAATGGATGTAGGTACTAGGTTTATCGTTACCCTGCCTGTGGTTTCTTAAACTTCGCAGTAGCTCGATACCATAGAGGAAACATAAGAAGACCTGCAAATAAGTATGGCCAATAACTCAAAAGCCGCCACAAGAAAGCGGTGGTATTGGTAAGCTGAGCATTCACAAAATACTCATTCATAAAGCCACTAAACAACCACTCGGCCATACCAGTAGCTCCTGGAGTAGCGGGTATCATGAGTGCAGCCCACATTACGAGCTGCTTGGCAAAGATTTCTGCCATTTCCACGCCGTTTCCTAAAGCAAGTATAAGACAGTTGACTAATATAAACCTCGACATCCAGGCAAAGCTGGTTCCTGAGAATGCTTTAAACCAGTGCCAAAAACTTTCCTTTTGAAAAGCCTCTGCTGCCAAGACTAGGTTATCTCCCCACTTTATTACCTTACCTCTAAAGCGAGTCAAAAAAGGAATCTTAGTAAATAACAACACAAACTGTGCAATACCTTTAGGCTTAAAAAACAAGCCAAATCCTAAAAGAATAGCCCATCCCAAAAATATGAAATATATGGTAACGAAATATTGCCATATGGTCCATTCTGTTAAATATCCAATGCTATGTGGAATTACATCAGCTCTAGCGACCCAAAGTGCCATTAGCGGCACGGCAAACACATAAAAAAGCACATCAAGAAATGAAGTAGCTAACACGATAGCTGTTCCTTTTCCTGTATCTATGTTTTTTTCTCTGGCTAAAAGCAATAGAGCGGCGGCCGTACCACCTACTATTCCTGGAGATATAGCAGACGAAAACTCCCATAGAATAATAATTTGGATAGCTCTACGCCAAGAGATCTCGTAGTTAGATAGCACAATAAGTCTATATGCGTAGCACAGGAGTCTAGTAAAAACAGAAAGGACTGCTGCCAGTAGCCATGAGCTAGTGGTAGCAGTCCAGTTAATACTTTGATATGCCTGAACATCAAAATCTTGCAAAAAAAAGTAAGCGGCAGTGGCTAGACCAATGAGTATAGGAATCACCAATTTACGACCAGTGAAATACTCTGTTATATTGCCACTCTTGCTCAACTCAATGCATTCACTTTTTGTCCTTGTGCGAGAGAATATTTTCTCTTACCGTCTATGGTAATAAGCATTTCTATAGATCCGATATTGAGATAATCGTATAAGCGAATGGCCTGTTCCATAAATTTTTTCTTCTTTATTTCGGCAGTAGTATTTTTTTCTATTCGAACTACGTAAGTGTCTACTAAATCTGTAAATACTGAGCCTTCCGGCCATACTTGCGTTCCTCTGTTAGTAATAGTGGTAAGCTCCATATCGCTGTCTAAGTGGGCTTTCACTATGGTGGCTATTTCACCTGCTTGTTGCTCAGATTCGATAAAAAGATCTATACCTACTGTTTCTATAGTTTCATCACTACTCACCATCATCTTGTTTTGTGCAAGCATACTAGGCTTATGATACTTTTCAGGATTAGAGTCAGTAATTTTACTCAGGTCTAGTTCTTGAATAATTGCTTGTGCAAACTCTATAGTACCCACCGAGGCACTTCTATCCACACCGAAATCGCCGGTGTGCACTCCTTTGTCTATTACAGATAACAATGCGTCTCTAATAGCTGCCCCGTAGTGTTCTAGCCCCATTTGATTAAGCATAAGCGTACCACTGAGTAGTAGCGAGGTCGGGTTTGCTTTATTTTGACCTGCTATGTCTGGGGCAGTACCATGTACAGCTTCAAATATTTTGATGTGGTCGCCTAGATTTGCAGAAGGAGCAAATCCTAAACCACCTACCAAGCCAGCACAAAGATCTGAAACTATATCTCCTTGCAGATTAGTAAGAACTATGCATTCAAATGTTTGCGGTGCATATACTAGTTTCATACATAAGGCGTCTACTATAATATCTTCTGCTTTTATCTGTGGGTATAGCTTTGCTATTTCATAAAATGTATCTAGAAACATACCATCGGTAAGTTTCATAATATTGGCCTTGTGACCACAAGTCACAGTGCTATAACCTTCTTTTATCGCAGTTTCGAAAGCAGATCTAATCACTTGCTCGGAACCGGGTCTTGAAATAATTCTGCGACTTACTGCCACGTCCTTTGTCATATAGTGTTCTATGCCGCCATATGTATCTTCTATATTTTCTCTAACAATGGTTAAGTTTATTGGGATGCCTGCTTTGCTAAAAACAGTATCAACACCTTTTATAGTTTGAAATTTCCTGATATTAGAGTGCGTATTCCACGTCTTACGAGCAGTAACATTAATACTTTTCACCCCTCCCCCTTTTGGAGTTTCCATAGGCCCTTTGAAAAGGATGCCTGTAGACTCAACACTTTTTTTAGCTTCATCCGTCATTCCTGTTGTGTATCCTTGATCGTATACACCTTTGCCCATGGCCACAAAATCGTACTCCAAAGGAACTTTAGCAGCACTAAAAACCGCTAATACAGCATCCATTATTTCCGGACCTATACCGTCACCTTTGGCAACTGCTATTTTCACATTACTCATATATTGCAAATATTAATGAAACAAAGGTAGTATTCCTGCTTCTAAAAATACGGATTAGGCACACTTTTTGCTGTACGTGGTATGCTTTAAAACAAGCGTTTTTGTTAGATTTTTACACACAAAGAGCTACCTTCGTAAGTTATTAATTAAAAGCAGAAACATTTCTAATAAATGAGACAACTTAAAATTTCAAAACAGTTTACCAACAGGGAAAACAAATCGTTAGATAAATATCTAAACGAGATTAGTAAAGTGTCAATGATTGACGCTCAAGAAGAAGTGGTTTTGGCCGGAAGAATACGCGAAGGGGACCAGGCTGCTTTAGAGAAATTGGTAAATGCCAACTTACGTTTTGTGGTTTCTGTATCTAAACAATACCAAAATCAAGGGTTAACATTAGGTGACCTAATAAATGAAGGAAACCTAGGTTTGATAAAAGCGGCGAAACGTTTTGATGAGACTCGTGGTTTTAAATTTATCTCATATGCCGTTTGGTGGATACGTCAATCTATTCTTCAAGCATTAGCAGATCAGTCTCGTATCGTTCGTCTACCGCTTAACAAAGTGGGTAGTATAGGAAGAATAAGTGCGGCAGCAGCAAGACTAGAGCAGTTGCAAGAACGTGAGCCAACTCCAGAGGAGATAGCGAAGGAACTTGAGATATCTGTGACTGAGGTAGAAAATGCGTTCAAATCAAGTGGAAGACACTTGTCTATAGATGCACCACTTATCGAAGGTGAAGAGAATAGTTTGCTTGGGGTTTTAGATAACAACGATGAGCCAAATCCAGATCAGCCGTTGATGGATGAGTCGCTTAGAAAAGAAATAAACCGTGTAATCTCTACACTTTCTGAAAAAGAAAGAGACGTACTAAAGTATTACTACGGACTAGATGGTGGACCAGCACATACATTAGAAGATATATCTGATAAGGTAGGTCTTACTCGAGAGCGTGTACGTCAGATCAAAGAAAAAGCACTTAGAAGACTTCGTAAGTCTAGCAAGAGCAAAATATTGAAATCGTATTTAGGATAATTCTTTTTTAAGAATTCAGATTTAAGATTTTTGAAAGGCTGCCCTATGGGGTGGTCTTTTTTATTTGCTCATAGACCACGTAGTTTATTCCATACATTAAGAAGTAGTATAGATAGTCTTCTATAGGAATGGTAAGGAAACGTATGCCGAGGTTTTCAGCATCATTGTACCACACGATAGGGTCTGGAGTCATATAGCCTGTAAGCACACCATTTACGAGCGTAAAAGGAATGAGTATAATCATGTAGCTGAGATAGAATATTCCACGATGTGGTGGATTAAGTTTCGTCATTATCAAAATAAAGAGGATGACTAAAATAGATATAGTGGTAGTATAGATATTACCAAAGCCCGCTAGGAGATAAATGAATGCCACTATGAGAAAGAAATAATCTAAATATTTTTCAGCAGGAGCTAAGATGTTTTTTACTTTGAGTATGACTAGCTGGTCATACAGGAACATAAATGCATAGGGTATGCAGAGGAAAAAGAGCCATTCCTCAAGTGGCAAGTGCAAGAATGATGGCCCAAGAAGATATTCCTCATTAAAACCCCAAACACCCCAAATGGTAAATAGTACATCCCAGGATATTATAAATGCGGCCATTATGGCTATGGAGATAAATACAGCCTTCCATCGTTTATAAAAATGACCAAGCTTGTTAAAACTCAGAATAAACGGAAAGAAAATGGCTCCCAGGTTAACCCATAGATACAATGAGTCCATTACTTAGCTTCTTGAATGTACTTAGGAGGCACTACAAGCATTCCGAAGCACTGACCATCTTCTGGACCAAGATGCTTGTGATGCACCTTGTGAGCCTTACGTATGGCTTTTAGATACTTGTTTTTAGTGCGGGTAAATATTTTGAATCGCTGATGTATGAAAATGTCGTGCACTAAGAAGTATGCTATCCCATAAAGAGAAATGCCCACACCTACAAAAAAAAGAGGGAACATACCTGCAACTGCACTGCCGACGATGTAGCAGGTTGCACTAGGGATAGCAAATATGAGAAAAAAAGCATCATTCTTCTCCCAGAAACCAGGTTCATGTTGGTGGTGGTCCTTATGCAAATACCACAGGAAACCGTGCATCACATACTTATGGGCAAACCAAGCTACAAACTCCATAGCCAAGAATGTGCCGAGCGTAATGAGTATGTATAATAATATCATAATTATAAAAAGTAGGTACCCATAGCTAGTCTAGCCTTTGAGGTAAATAGTAATCTAAATTTAGTTGAATTTGGCACCCTCAAACGTTTGGTAAATAATTCTTCGAAGCTAGCATTTTCTAATTTTATAAAAAGTTTAAAGTAATACCTATAGGCAGTATAAACTCCATATTTGGAGTTTTTCGGCAGTCTATTTATAGCTTCTAAAGCGTGTTTAAAGTCCTTTGCTATGTCAGCTTCTATGTCTTTTTTTAGTTGAGGAGTCCATTCTTGCATATTCATACCAGGAAAATATAGGCGTCCAAGGGTGTCCTTGTCAGCTTTAATATCTCTTAGAAAGTTTACTTTTTGAAAGGCAGAGCCTAGGCTCATAGCTCCATCTTTAAGACTATCGTACTGAGCGTTGTCCCCATTACAGAATACACGCAGACACATTAGACCCACTACCTGAGCACTCCCCAGTATATACTTTTCGAAAGTAGCTTGGTCATAGGTCTGCTCTTCTAAGTCCATCTCCATACTATCAAAAAATGCATCTATAAGCCACTGGTCTATACTACAATGATTTACGGCATGCTGAAAACTATTGAGTATAGGATTCAAGCTTATTCTTTGATCTATTGCCTCATCAGTTTGTTTTCTGAAATCTGCTATTAAAGCAGCCTTATCATATCCTTCAAATGAATCTACTATTTCGTCTGCAAAGCGGACAAATCCGTAAATAGCATAAACGGGCTCTCGTACTGATTCATTGAGCATACGTATTCCTAAGGAAAAGGAAGTACTGTATGCGTTAGTTACCATTTTACTGGCTTTTAATGAAACTTGATCAAATAATGCTTTCATGTGTGTGATGTTCTTTTTGTATAAGTTGAGAGACTATTTTGCCAGATATAATACTTGGGGGTACGCCTGGACCAGGTACGGTTAGCTGTCCGATGTAGTATAAGTTATCTAATTGTTTGTTTTTACATTTAGGTTTAAGTATGGCTGTTTGTTTCAAGGTATTCGCTAGTCCATATGCGTTTCCCTTAAAACTATTATACTCTGATACGAAATCAGAATGTGCAAAGCTTTCGTAAACTTCTATATGTGGTCTAATATCGTGACCCGTATATTTTTCTAACCTGTCGCAGATCATATTAAAATATCGCTGGCGAGTAGGTTCGTTATCCTTGAGCTCTGTAGATACGGGTACGAGAAAGAATAGGTTTTCTTTACCTTCTGGTGCTACACTCTCGTCTGTTTTACTTGGGTTGCACACATAAAAAAGCGGTGCTTCTGGCCATGTATGGGTATCATATATTTCTACTGCGTGATTATCGAAACTCTCATCGAAGAATAGATTATGATGCTTTATCCCATCTACCTTTTTATTTAGCCCTACGTAGTATAGTAGGCTAGAGGGTGCCATAACACGGCTATCCCAATATTTTTGGTTATAGTTTCTGTACTTTTCTGGCAGTAATGATTGTTCAGTATGATGATAGTCTGCACCACTCACTACTGCGTCAGCAGCATGAAACACGTTATTAGACCTTAGACCAAGGACGTTTCTTCCTTCGGCAACTATCTCGGTTACATTAGCAGATGTATGAAATACTACACCTAGCTCGGAGGCCACAGACACCATGGCTTCTACTATCTTATGCATACCACCCATAGGGTACCAGGTGCCAAGAGCCATAGCTGCATAGTTCATTAGACTATAAAGCGAAGGAGTGTTTTGTGGTTTAGCCCCAAGGAATAGAACAGGGAATTCGAGCAATTCTATAAGTTTTGGATGTTTAAAGTATTGTCTTATGTGTTTGCTTATAGGTTTAAACAAGTCAAGTGAAATCCCCTTACGAGCAGTATCTAGACTCATAAACTCAGTGAAGCTGAGTGATGGTTTGGTTACAAAATCTCCCATTCCTACTTCATACTTCATTTTGGCCTCGGCCAAAAATTCATCGAGTTTTTCACCAGAACCCTTTTCATACTTTTCGAAGTAAGCCTTAAGCTCATTCACGGAAGCAGGTATGTCGTCTGGAGCATCTGGCCAGAAAACTCTGTAGCTCGGATCTATTCTCTTTAGGTCATAGAAGTCACTAACTTTTTTACCGAAATCTGCAAAAAAGTCGTCGAAAACGTCAGGCATCCAGTACCAACTTGGTCCCATGTCAAAAGTAAACCCGTCTATTTTTTTAATACGAGCTCTGCCACCTAGTTGATCGTTTTTTTCAAAAACCTCTACTTGGTGCCCATTCTTTGCCAAATAACAAGCATTAGAAAGAGAAGAGAACCCAGAACCAATAACTGATATTTTCATGTTTAGTTTACTTTTTGTTTATCAAAGAACATTTAATATTAAACGATTAAATTTATAAAATGTTTCTAAGATCTTCTAAAGAATTAAGAAAAACAACTTTGTCAGTGTAATTATCTTTTTTATTTTGAAGATTGGCATTATGCAATAGCAGATTAGTGAAAGGCAGTTTACTAATCAATTTATCTAGATATTTGGCAATTCTATCTTCACTATAGGGGATAGTAAAAGCACATAATATTTCGGTGGCCTCAGAGTTTTTAGCACATTCTATTACATCCACTAACGGCACACTAGGTCCTAGGTAGACGGTCTGATATCCAGATTTTTTAATTAAATAATATGCATATAGAAGACCGATTTCGTGATCTTCTTTTTCTGGAAGGTAAAGTAAAAATTTTCTTTTGCTAGCCACTAATGGTAGCTCATTAATGGCTGAAAAGAGCTTTTGTTTTATCAGTTGGCTAGCGAAATGCTCTTGTGAAGGGTTGAGCTTGCTGACTGTCCACATAAGCCCTATTCGAATAAGGAGAGGGTATAATATATCTTCAATAGTTGCCTCAAAACCATATTGGCTTCTATAGTTAATAAAGGTGCTCTCAAAAGAAATAGCATCGCATTGAAGCGTAGCTCCAATTAATTCATTCATGATTATTTTTTTAGCACCATCAATATTTTCTGATTTTATTCCAAGAATTTGTTGATTTATTTCGTCTTCTGTTAAGGTGCTAACCTTACTTATTCTCATTCCGCTATCGAGAATAGAAGTAATGTTTAAAAGCTTTACTAAATCCTGAGTATCATAATACCGAATGTTGGTATTGGTTCTTTTCGGATCTAAAATATTGTAACGCTTCTCCCAAATACGAATAGTATGAGCTTTTATACCACTTAAATTTTCTAAATCTTTTATACTTAATTCTTTGTTCATAATATTTAAGGTGCACAAAGGTATAGAAAGGAGTTTTTATTTGAACAAAAAAAAAGTGCCCATAATGAGCACTCTTGTAAGTCAGAAAGCCAATCTGAATTATTGCATTAGTAAAAACTTTTGAGCAAAGTGATTTTTTCCCGTCTCATCTTTTGAGGTCCCATCTCTAGGGACTTTGGCTTCTATAGCATCAAGCTCTCCTTTCCTTTTTTTGCTCTTGTACAACACAATATTGATTCCATTTGGTAAAATCTGCTATAAGTTTTCATCGTTGTGGTCTGTGGGGGCCTCTGTGTCGCCTCATTTTATTCACTTTGTCCTTCTGTGTCGCGTTAAGGAAAGGAGTTATGGAAGTAAACATAGAGTCACGTAAAGCATCCATTTGGCCTCTGTGTATTTTAAATAATTCAGTTTGTTTAGGCAACATTACGTCTAGTATTGGAGATGTTTGTTTTATTTGTTTAGCAGTCAAATCTAATCTTTTTACTAGATGATTCTTTTCGGCAATTGGCGATCTCATAAACTTATGCTGGCGAGCCATGCGAGCGTGAGTCATTCTGCCTGAACTAAAAAACCCGAGTACGAATCCTAAAAGTAGGGTACTTAAAACCGTTAATATTAAATTTCGCTTATTCATAGTTGTACATATCTATAATAGCTAGTCATTTCATTATACTCAGAAAGCCCCAATATAGCGTCTATACTCAAGTTTCCGTCTTGCATATATACCGAAACCATACATAAGACTACTGATGCAGCTACTCCTAAAAACAGCCACCTTGGCCGCAAAAATATTGGGGTTATTTCCCGTCGTATTCCTTCTAATACTTCCGTTGCAAAATTTGCATAGAAAGTATATTGCTGCTCTTTCAATTGATTTTCAAGTTTATGTGTGCTCATATTTTAAATCAGTTATTAATATTACTTTTAATTTGTCTATTCCTCTTTTTAGTCTAGAGAGGACCGTGCCTTTAGGTATTCCTAAAATATTTGCAGTTTCTATGGTGTCGTAACCCTGTATCATCCTAAGTGTCACTACGCTTCTATGTTTTTCTTCTAGCATTTGTAATCCTTTATTTATAAGCTCTTTATTAGCTATGTCTGTACTTAGGTCACTTTGATATACTAAGCCTGCATGCTCTAAGGTATAAGACCTTGGTGCATATACTTTTCTCCGTTTAAGTGCATTAAGAGAAAGATTCATAGATATTCTGGTTAGGTATGTACTGACCTTAGCTTCTCGCTTAAACTTGCTAAGTGACTTATAGAAACGAATAAAAACTTGATGACCAATCTCCTGAGCTTCGTCCCAATCTCCTAGCATATTCATGGCTACAGAGGCAACAAGGCTTTGATGACGATTTATCAATTCTTCGAAACAAGAATCGTCACCATTTAGTACCTTATTAACTAATTCAAAATCTGTATTCGAAATTTTATCTTTCACTTAGAACTGTAAAAGATAGACAATGTATATGTTCTATTGATTCCAATAGACTAATAATCGTTTTTACATCCAACCCATTTCGACCTTAT
>Ga0209713_10000639_pt1 | contig 19885 bp, 13 predicted proteins | sample ArcOceMetagenome_3_FD_187444 | JGI IMG/M metagenome (GOLD analysis project Ga0209713, IMG submission 187444) | Marine eukaryotic phytoplankton communities from Arctic Ocean - Arctic Ocean- Svalbard ARC20M Metagenome (SPAdes) (version 2) | ecosystem: Environmental > Aquatic > Marine > Oceanic... | reverse complement strand
CAAGCACATTTCCAACAGCTGATACCAATTTTGAATGGCGTTTCGCTATGGTGCGCCTCACAGCCCTAACCGCAACGTTCGGGGCCGTCATTGCCTTCCCGTTTGCAATTGTGCATCTGGCACTGAACCGTCAAGACGCCGACACAGCCACTCAAGCGTTGTTCAATGACAAAATTGACACCGCCGTTTCTGGCCTACACGCCCAACGGCAAATAACAAAATGGGCCGAGCCTGAAAGGCCAACAGGCTGGGAGGACGATGTGACCCGCCGCAACGGCGCGATTGATCGTCTTCTTGGCCTTGCCAAAGAAGAATCTGAATCCGCACCGCGCATTGCGCAGATGTTATCCGTCTATGTCAAAGAACTGTCACGAGAGTATCCAGCAAAAACACCGCAACAGACGGATGATCTTAATCCCCATCGCGAATGGGCCCACAACCTTTCCTTCAATCGTTCCGACATGCAAAACGCTGTCCAAGTCTTAAGAAAACTACGCGCAGAAACGGGGTAGCCACTATATGATGGAAAGATCGACCTGTCAGGAACAAACCTACAGGGCTTTGATCTTAAATTCCTCAACTTTGAAAAAGTGCCGTTTTTGCAGGCTCAGTTGCAGGGGGCAGACCTCAGAGACGCTCAGTGCCGCTCACTTCTCATACGCGGCACTGAGCGAAACTGATTTTTCAGAAACCACAATCACACACAAACAACTTAACGAAGCCTTTGGCGACACCAGCGTCATCCTTCCAGATGGCAAAGGCCCAACTGATCCAGAATGGCCTGAACATTGGTGCAAAAAAGAACTCAAGTGGAACGACTTCCATTCCTAATGACGCACCTTCCAAAAGGCCAACGGCTTTGATCCCGACAGCCCAAATTAACCACCCATTAACCAATATTGCCCGCGGGCAACTTTTTCCCACGCCTCAACACACCACAAAAACCCCATCTAGCCCCTCGCGCCACATTCATGCATAAGTCCTTTCAAACGGGCATACGACTCGACCAACACCAAGGACCAACGCCATGCATGATATCAAAGCCATCCGCGAAAACCCTGCTGCTTTTGACGCCGCTCTTGCACGCCGTGGGGACGCGCCTGTCTCTGCCTCTTTGTTGGCTTTGGATGAATCGCGCCGCGCCAAAATCTTGGCCGCCGAAAATGCCCAAGCGGATCAAAACAAAGCGTCTAAAAAAGTTGGTGCTGCCAAGGGTCGCGGCGATGACGCGGAATTTGAACGCCTGCGTGCGCTGGTTGGCGAAAAGAAAGCCGAAGTTGCAGCCATGCGTGAAGAGGCCAATGCGCTTGATACGCAGTTGAACGAGGCGCTGGCCTATATTCCTAACCTTCCAGCCACCGATGTGCCTGATGGTGCGGATGAAGATGACAATGTGGAAGTCAGCACATGGGGCACGCCCCCAACCTTGGATTTCACCCCAAAAGAGCATTTTGAAATCGCAGCCGTTGGTGGCGCGATGGATTTCGAAACCGGTGCCAAATTGTCTGGCAGCCGTTTTGTTGTGCTTAAGGGCGCAGTTGCACGTGTGCACCGCGCATTGGCCCAGTTCATGATCGACACCCACGTCGATGAAAACGGCCTGACAGAATACAACACCCCTGTTTTGGTGCGCGACGAGGCCATGCACGGCACTGATAAGCTGCCGAAATTCGGTGAAGACAGCTATCAAACCACAAACGGTTGGTGGTTGGTTCCAACGGCTGAGGTGCCTTTGACGTATTCCCTGTCCGGTGACGTATTGGAAGAGGCCGCGTTGCCGATCCGCATGACTGCACACACGCTTTGTTTCCGTTCAGAAGCGGGTTCCGCAGGGCGCGACACATCCGGCATGCTGCGCCAGCATCAGTTCGAAAAGGTAGAGATGGTGTCTGTCACCCTGCCCGACGACAGCGCCGCTGAGCAAAAACGCATGTTGCGGTGTGCCGAAGATTTGTTGGAACGTTTAAATGTCCCCTACCGCACTGTTGAATTGTGCACTGGCGACATGGGTTTCGGCGCGGTCCGCACCTATGACATCGAGGCATGGTTGCCCGGTCAGGATACATACCGCGAAATTTCATCTGTGTCCTCAACAGGTGAGTTCCAAGCTCGCCGCATGAACGCCCGCTACAAACCGGCGGACGGTGGTAAGCCACAGTTCGTTCACACTTTGAACGGCTCTGGTTTGGCTGTGGGTCGTTGCCTGATCGCTGTGCTAGAGAACGGACAAAAAGCGGACGGCTCGATTGTATTGCCTGATGTGTTGGCCCCCTATCTTGGTGGTAAAACAACAATCAGCGCTGAAGGGGTGCTGGGTTAATAGCCCAGACCTATTTTTCTAGAAAATCTTGTGCAGGCTTTTGGGCCTGTACGTGGCCAACGCGTTCACGTGCTTGCGTGTCGATGGGTACAGTTCCCAATCGGACATCGGCCCCTCCCACCACTTCGTGAAAAGCTTGCACTTTTTCGTAAGCCGATCAAGCGGGTACAATGGGTTTGATGGCGTTGTAGAAAACTTGACCCCACGTTTTAATTTCAGCCCCTTGGCCCCATCCAACATCCACTCAAGCGCTATGGACGACAGCGGCGGTTCCTTGGCGCTGTCACCAATCACACCATGATCACAAATGAACCATATCTGCTGGTATTGGCGCTCAGCGCTGATATCGCCATTGTTGAGGCCGTTCTCAAACCCCTGCTTATCCAGATTGTCCCATTTCACAGGCACATAAAACACCCGCTGTTCATCAATCGCCAAAGCATGCCCAGCACTTTTGACTAAGCTGGACAGCGCCATATAGTGAAATTTATTTTGGCTGTTCCAGGCCGTTGCTAAAGGGCCAAGCAGTGAAGGCGGCATGCCACTTGCGCCGACAGTATCAAAAACACCAACATAGGCGATCTTCACAATTGCACCACTGCCGCGGCAATCAAAATCTTTTACAGAGGTGGCAAACCGTGGGGACAAACGTTTCCGTTCTGCCATGATATATGGCATGTCAGGGCTGTTCTGGCTGCCTTTACAACGACACAGTTTGAACGCTTCATTGATCCGTTCAGGTGTAGGATTGTCGATTATCCCACACTTGCGGATCATGCCCGCGACGGACCTTGCAGTATAAGCCCCACGAGAGAACCCAAACAGATAAACCTCATCATTTGCTTGATAGGCGTGGCACAGGAACTGATAAGCTTGTTTGACTTTGCCATCCAAACCCCAACCGAAAATACCACCGTCCCATTTGTTGAAGGATTTCTCAAGACTTCCGTCAAAACGATCATCTGTACCAATCCCAGCAAAATATGCACAAACTTGCCCTTTAGATGGATCGTTCAACAGTGCCCCCTTCAGCTTATGAATGCTGTGGGTTCGTCGAGGTCAGGAGAGTTCCATGTTCCATCACAGAAAATAGCAATGCGTGTCATCGTTGGTCCTCCCAATAAAATAGTCTATGCTACCATTGATAGTAGGGAGGTGGCGCTAGTTATAAATGCGAGTTTCCTATACCTATTTGCAACTTTAGCCAATGGAGCTTGCCTTATGCCAAAGTCACTCGCGATCCTTATCCTTGTCGCCAGCATCGCGTTTGCAGGCTCGCCGCTGTGGGTGCCAGAGTTTGGCGGGTTCGAACCCGATCAGTTTCCTTTTCCTCAACTGAACGCCCCGGTTCAGCCTGCAGGCTACGCCTTTGCAATCTGGGGCCCAATCTTTACGTGGCTAGTGGTCGCTGCAGTCTATGGTCTTTGGAAGCGCACCACTGCGTCTACATGGTCCGCTATGCGCTCTGCCTTGCTAGTGTCACTTGCCATTGGTGCCGCATGGCTACCTGTGGCCAGCCTTAGCCCTGTATGGGCAGCAATCCTTATCTGGTTGATGTTAATCCCATCCGTAGTGGCGTTGTTCCGCAGCCCACATGAGGATCAAGTGTGGGCCAGTTGGCCTATCGGTCTTTATGCAGGATGGTTAAGTGCCGCTAGCTTTGCCGCCATCGGCCTGCTGTTGGGGGGATACGGATGGACCAGCGAACTAACGGCGGCAATGATCTGCGTGAGCCTTGCCAGCACCTTGGGTTTTACGATCCAGTGGCGTTTAGGTCGTGCACCAACTTATGGCATTGCTGTCGTCTGGGCGCTGATCGCCATTGCGGTGGCTAACGAATTTGCGTTGGACAGCGTTGCACCAGTTGCTATCGCGGGTGCCCTTGCAATGCTTTGGCCCGTTTATAGAACACGGGGCTAAGCCCGACTCAGAAAATCAACATTACCAAAAGAAAGAGCAGGCCAATGCCTACTTACGCTTGCCACCCTCGAACTTGCGTCCATCGGTGTGTTTGCGCAATTTAGAAGGCGGAGCCTTCTTGCGCCCTTTGTAAGGGTTCGCGTCATTCTGACCGCGCATGTACAGTCGGATCGGTGTGCCCGGCATGTCAAAGTCCACACGCAAACCATTCACCAAATAACGGGAATAGCTTTCTGGCACTTTGTCAGGATGTGAACACATCACAACAAAACCCGGAGGACGTGTTTTTGCTTGGGTCATGTAACGCAGTTTGATGCGCTTGCCTTGTGGTGCGGGGGGCGGGTGTGCCTCTACCTGACCAGCAAGCCAGCGGTTCAGCTGTGCAGTCGTGATACGGCGGTTCCACACCTCGTAGGCCTTCATGATCGCCTCGTTCAGGCGATCCAAACCACGACCAGTTTTCGCAGAGACCGTAATCAGTGGTGCACCACGCAACTGTGGCAACAAGCGTTCAAAGCTTTCTTTGAGGTCTTTCAGCTTGGATTGCTTTTCGTCCTCGATATCCCATTTGTTCACCGCGATAATCACCGCGCGACCTTCACGTTCGGCCAAATCGGCCAGACGTAAATCTTGTTGCTCAAACGGAATCGCAGCGTCTAAAAGAACCACAACCACCTCAGCGAATTTGACAGCCCGTAGACCATCACCAACGCTTAGTTTTTCTAATTTTTCCTGTACCTTGGCCTTTTTGCGCATACCTGCGGTATCAAAGATACGCATCGGCGTGCCGTTCCAGTCAATGCGCAAAGAAATCGCATCACGTGTGATCCCTGCTTCTGGACCTGTTAAAAGGCGCTCTTCGCCCAAGATTTGGTTGATCAGTGTTGATTTACCCGCGTTCGGACGTCCAACAACGGCAACCTGCAAAGGTTTCGCATTTGTTGGGACCGGAACCGCGCCCAAGCCATCTTCGTCTTCGTCCAAAGTCACGTCCACCTCAGGGGTGTCGTCCTTTTCAGCAAGCAGATCGAACTGGTCAAAAATCGGCATCAAATGTGTATAAAGGTCGTTCAGACCTTCGCCGTGCTCAGCAGAAAGGCGGATCGGTTCGCCAAGACCCAAAGAATAGGCCTCGATCACACCAGCATCTGCTGCCGCGCCTTCACCTTTATTCGCGGCCAAGATCACGTGATCGGCTTTCTTACGCAAAATTTCTGCAAAAACTTGGTCCGTCGGCGTCACCCCGACGCGTGCGTCGATCATGAACAAGCAAACATCGGCCATTTCCACGGCCCGTTCTGTCAACTTACGCATGCGACCTTGAAGGGATTCATCGGTCGCTTCTTCCAAACCAGCGGTGTCGATTACGGTAAAACGCAAATCGGCAAGACGTGCTGCACCTTCACGCAAGTCGCGAGTCACCCCTGGTTGGTCATCGACCAAAGCCAGACGTTTACCGACTAATCGATTGAAAAGGGTAGATTTGCCGACATTTGGACGGCCCACGATGGCAAGGGTAAAGGACATGTCATCCGCTCCGGATAAGGTACAAGCGCGTCCTCTAGACTATAACGCACCTAACGGAAAGCGTGCAATTGCCCTTTGCCACTCACAACGTACAAAGTTCCACCTGCAACCACCGGAGCAGTCGTTGCACCACCTTGTACCTCAACGCTATCAATCAAGCTGCCATCAGTTGGATCAAAGCTGCGCAGTTTGCCATCGCTGGACGCCACTATAAGGCGGCCACCAGCCAAGATTGGACCGTGATGGGTGAAAACTTTGGAAGCTCGGCGTGGGCGATCTTTGACAAAGTTAGGTAGCTTATAGCCCCAAACCTTTGAACCATCGCTTGCATCCAAGCGTACCAACTCATTTCTGTCCGTGACTGAGAAGACACTGTCGCCTGCAGGCCAAACTGGCCCAAAAGCGCCCTCAGTGGTTGTCCAGATGCGTGAACCACTTTGGACATCAACTGCAATCGTGCTGCCTGCTTGATTGCCGGCATAGAGCACACCATTGCTAACAACAGGTGACCCGGTCACGTCGTCTACTTTAGACAATGCTTGTCCTCGGCGTGCACCCAGCACGGATGCATCCCAACGGCGCAGACCACCACGACGGAACACAGCCTGGAGTTCGCCCGATCCAAAAGCAAAGACGGTGAAGTCACCTGCGACAACTGGCGCAGGTGAACCCAAAACGTTTGAAACCGAAGTTGTGGCACTGATTTGCCATGCAATACGTCCAGTATCGGCTTCGATTGCCCAACCTATGTCATCCGCAGAGACGACATATACAAGGTTGCCACTGACCGCTGGTTGCCCAGAAGCAGTACCATTTAATTTCTGTATCCAACGCTCATTGCCATTTTTTGCATCAAGCGCGATTAACTCACCAAAGCCGGTAGATACATAAAGGGTACCGTTGTGCGCAGCCAAACCGCCACCAGTCGCATCACCTGCCCCATCACGCTCTGCACGGACATCACGTACCCAAACTTGGGCACCAGATGCGTTTGTGGCTGTCACTGTAGTGTTGGCATCAAGAGTGTAGATCAAACCACCTGCAACAACAGGGTCGGCAGTGATACGTTGTTTACGGCTATCACCTGCCCCAATTTTCGAAGTCCACGCAAGCTGAAGTGCGCCGCCCAATGCAGCGTTTGCAATGCGGTGGCTTTCGCTGCCAACCGCTTGGGTCCATTCAGTATTCGCAGTCGGCCCTGGCAGCGAAATCGAACGTGATTCATTGCTAGCTAATACTGAAACGTCGGACGCTTGCGCAGACGATTGCAAAACAGATCGAATGTCTTCGCGCTTACCAGGAAGAATGACTTCAGGATCTTGGCAGGCAGCCAGCACCATAACAGCGGCAGTGCATGTGCCAATCAGTGTCCAAGACCCGCGTGACTTAGCCGGGTTTTCCAATTGAAAAGTCATAAATCTGCTCGCTTTGTTGCGGTCTTAAAATGCCATCAAGGCCTTGAAGATTATAGAACTGTTAATTTCCACTTGCTGTCAACTGAGTAAGGTCAGGTTCAGCACCCAGCGCAATCATCAACTGAACGGAACGTTGCTGCAAATCTGCTGTTGCCTCCGAGTCATCGATGATCCCTTGGAACACAACCAATGCCGCTGCAGTGTCCCCCGCCTCGATATCAATCAGGCCCAACTGTTCAGTTACCAACAGACGCAATGGATTGCCTGGTTGTGACAACGCTTCATAGCCAGCGCGGCGTTCTTCAACAGGTAACTCAGCAGCAGACAGGCCCAAAGCCTTGAATGACGCTATTTGTCGATAGATCAACGGAAGGTCTTGGGCGTTAGCAACGCTTTGGAGCGTTTCATTTGCCGATACTGTTTCTCCAGCAGAGGACTGTTCTGCAGCGGTCATCAAAGACACGATTGCGCTGACGCTCGGGTTATTGACTTCGACCAATGCCAAAGCTGCCGCGCGTTCAGCGCTTTCGTCCAATTGCAAAGCCGCCAACATGCTATCACCTGTTGCTTCAGCCTGTGCACGTGCTTGGGCTTTGTTGTATTCAGAATACGCAGCGCCACCCACAATTGCAGCCACTGCCAGAATACCGATCCAACCATACTTGCGTAAAGCTGCATATAACTTGTCGCGGCGGACTTCATCGGTGACTTCTTCGATAAAACTATCTGTGTTGCTCATAACGGCCCCCAAGGTGCTGAGGGTCAGTTTCGACCCCACTTTTTCCCCTCATACCGCGCTCAAAGGGCCAAGCCAAGACCCGAGCGCATTCAAAGGCCTAAATCAGTGGAGAAATCAGGCCATACTTATCAGTTCCCCGCTAAGACAGAACAATTCGTTGCTAAAACAGCTAAACCCAAACAAAACTCAAACAATGACCGACCACATGCACTTTTGCCTAAAAACGGCCTGATTTTGCGGCAAACCCCAGAATGCTGCGACCTTTGGCCCCAATTGCAAGAGAGCAAGAGTGAGCGCAAAGTATTCAATGCGCTCTGTCCACCCAAATCTGGCATTGCGTATTTTAGATTTAGCTGCCTTTAACACCCGCACAATGAATTGAACGAGGCAATACATGCGAATTCTACCAATCTTGATGGCCATTATCGTGGCAATTATCCTGTATTTTGCAATTATTGACCGTGAGAGAGCACGTACATTTCTGGGGCTGACGAACGAAACTGCGACCCAAGACGTTTTAAAAACAACCGCAACAGACGAGGCAACGATCAAGCCTTTGATCAAAGTTGTCGCGCAACACTCATCCGCACAAGCAATCAAGAGTGCAGTAGTTCTACGCGGTCAAACAGAAGCCGCCCGTCAGGTTGAGGTCCGCTCTGAGACATCAGCGACTGTGATCTCCCCACCCTTGCCTAGCGGTACATTCATTGAAGCAGGTCAACTGCTTTGCAAACTTGACCCGGGAACACGCGGTGCCTTATTCGCCGAGGCCAAGTCCCGCCTCGCCGAAGCAAACTCTCGCCTATCGGAGGCTAAAAGCCGTATTCCAGAATCCCGTGCGCGTGTAATTGAAGCCAGAGCGCGCCTTGATGAAGCCAACGTGAACCAGAACGCTGCTGTAAAACTAAGCGAAGATGGATTTGCCACCGACACCCGCGTTAAAGGTGCTGATGCAGCTGTTGCTGCGGCAGAAGCCAGTGTTGAGGCAGCAAAATCAGGGCTTTCCGCTGCAACTTCGGGCATACTGTCTGCTGAGGCTGGCATTGAATCTGCAATGGCAGGTATTGCTGCAGCAGAAAAAGAACTATCGCGCCTAGAAATCACAGCACCGTTCAAAGGTTTGCTAGAAGCCAAAACAGCCGAATTGGGCAGCTTGCTTCAGCCTGGGTCTTTGTGCGCAACCATTATCCAGCTTGATCCAATCAAATTGGTTGCCTTCGTTCCTGAAACCGAGGTGAACCGCATCGAAATGGGTGCCCCTGCAGGTGGCCGTCTTGCCGCTGGCGGTGATGAAATTCGCGGTGTTGTAACATTCCTAAGTCATGCAGCCGACCCAACGACACGAACCTTCCGCGTTGAAATCGAAGTCCCAAACCCTGATCTAACGATCCGTGACGGCCAAACTGCCGAAATCTTGATTGGTGCCAGCGGAACCACAGCACATCTGCTGCCTCAATCGGCGCTGACCTTAAACAACGACGGTGCGTTAGGGTTGCGCGTGATTAATGCTGAGGGCGTTGTGAGTTTCCAAACCGTTCAATTGCTACGCGATACGGTTGACGGTGTTTGGCTGACAGGGTTGCCCGAAAAATTGGATGTGATTGTTGTGGGCCAAGAATACGTGACCGCAGGCGTTAAAGTTGACCCTACCTTTCGGGAGTTTGATCAATGACTGGAATAGTCGATTGGGCCGCCACCCGGGCGCGGATGGTTCTGGCGTTTATTGTCCTGTCACTTCTGGTGGGGGGATTTGCTTATACAACCCTTCCCAAGGAGGGTGAGCCAGACATCGAAATTCCGATGCTTATTGTGTCGATCCCCTTTCCCGGCATTTCGGCTGCTGACAGTGAAACACTGCTTGTTAAGCCAATGGAAAACGAGCTAGCCGACCTTGATGGCCTGAAGAAAATGACCAGTACTGCAGCCGAAAACTACGCTAACCTGGTGCTTGAGTTTGAATTCGGCTGGGACAAAACCCAAGTGACCGCTGATGCCCGTGATGCACTTAGCAAGGCCCAAGCACAGTTCCCTGAGGGCGCAGAAACCTATTCGATTTCGGAATTCAATTTTTCTGAATTTCCAATCATCATTGTAAATTTGTCTGGGCCAGTGCCAGAAAGAACAATGGCGCGCGTTGCCAAAGACTTACAAGTTGAGCTCGAGAGCCTAGATGCGGTTCTTGAGGCTCCCGTGACAGGCAACCGCGACGAGATGCTAGAGGTGATTATCGATCCGCTGCGCCTTGAAGCATATAACGTGACAGCCGCAGAATTGGTGAGCGTTGTCCGCAACAACAACCAATTGATTGCAGCGGGCGAAGTCACCACGAAACAAGGCAGTTTTGCGGTTAAAATTCCGTCGTCGTTCAATGATTCACAGGATGTTTACGGCCTTCCGGTCAAAACCAACGGTGACCGTGTTGTGACACTCGGCGACTTGGCAGAAATCAACCTAACGTTCGAAGATCGCGAAAGTACCGCCCGTTTTAACGGGGCTGAAACAATTGCGTTACAAGTAGTAAAACGCAAAGGGTTCAACCTGATTGACACTGCGACCTTGGTTAAAAAAATTGTTGCAAGGAAGTCGTCTGAATGGCCTGAAGGCCTGATTGCTGCTGTTGATGTTGGCACCTCAAATGACCAATCACGTGTTGTGAATTCAATGGTTCAACAACTTCAGGGGTCTGTCTTTACAGCGATCGCGTTGGTTATGATCGTTGTGTTAGCAGCATTAGGTATTCGCGCCGCACTTCTGGTTGGATTCGCGATCCCAACCTCATTCCTGTTGTGCTTTGTGCTGCTTGCCTTGATGGGGATTTCGGTCTCAAACATTGTTATGTTCGGCCTGATCCTTGCCGTTGGAATGTTGGTGGATGGTGCCATTGTGGTCGTCGAATACGCTGACAAACGACAGGCCGAAGGCGCAGGCCCAATGCAGGCCTATGTGGACGCGGCCAAACGAATGTTTTGGCCCGTGATATCATCAACGGCTACAACGCTTTGTGCCTTCCTGCCCATGCTGTTCTGGCCGGGCGTTCCGGGTCAATTCATGGGCATGTTGCCTGTTACACTGATCTTTGTGTTGTCAGCATCTTTGGTCGTTGCGCTTGTTTATCTACCCGTCATGGGCGGCGTCACAGGGCGGGTTGAGCAATTCATCACCAATGGTATGGAAGCCATTTCGCGCCTCCCGATCCTTGCCCACATCGCAATGATGTTCGCCTTCGTCCTGGTTGCCGGTTTTACTATGGCGGTCGGCTTCACCGCGCCAGTTGATAGTGTAGGTGTCCCAACTGGCCCTGCACCACTTAGCGGACTTATGAGTGCAGCCTTTGCCGACATGGATGGTCGCAATATCTTGGGTTCTGTCATCCCGTCCTTCGTAAAGGCATTTGGTGTGATCTTGTTGATGGCGATCGCGTCTGCTGCTGTGGTATCCAGTGGCCTTGGCTTGTTCATCAGTGCATTAGCGACCCTACCCCGTCTTGGCCGCGGCGGTGCGTGGATTGCCAACAAGATCATCGGCAACCACCAACGCAAAGTCCGCTCTGGCTATCAACGTTCTCCCTTTGGCAAAGTGATGGAAGCCATCGTTGGCAACCCAATCATGCCACTGGTTATGGCGGGATTCGTATTTGTGTTTGTCGGCACCACCTACATCTACTTTGGTAACAACAACAAAGGTATCGAATTCTTCGTTGAATCAGAGCCTGAACAGGCTGTTGTTTATGTTTTGGCCCGTGGGAACCTAAGTCTTGATGAAAAAGATGTGTTGGTGAAGCAAGCCGAAGACATCATTGGCGCACATCCGGGCATCGACACTGCGTTCGCCTTTGCAGGCAACGGTGGCTTAAACGCCAATACAGGCGGCGCACAGGCCCCGATGGACACCATTGGGCAAATCCAACTGGAAACCATCCCGTGGGAAGATAGGCCAAACAGCCGCGAAGCATGGTTCACTGTTCCCTTCACTGATTACGTCATTTCGCGCGAAGTGAAGGCAGACGCATTTGACGGCGACACCATCATTGATGAGCTGACTGCACAGTTGAAAGAAATCCCCGGCATCAAGATTGAAATTCTCAACCTTTCGCGTGGCCCAGCCAGTGGGAAACCTGTGCACTTGCGGATAAAAGGTGATGACTGGGATCATTTATTGACCGCCGCAACAGCTGCGCGCCAACAATTTGACGCAACGCCGGGACTGTTTCTTATTGAGGATACACGGCCGCTGCCCGGGATCGACTGGCAAATCAACGTGGATGTCCAAAAAGCGGGTCGTTATGGTGCCGATGTGGCAACCGTTGGAGCGATGGTTCAACTTGTAACCCGCGGCTTGCTCTTGGACACCATGCGCGTTGACAGCTCTGATGAGGAAATAGAAATCCGCGTGCGTCTACCTGAAAACGATCGCGTTCTAAGCACCCTTGATACCCTGAAGGTACGCACCCGTGACGGTCTTGTTCCATTAGCCAACTTCATCACGCGCACGCCAGTTCCGAAACTGGCCCAAATTAATCGTATTGGGCAAAAACGTTATTTCGATGTAAAGGCCGGACTTGAAAACGGTTTGCGCAAATTGACCCGCACCGTTGATGTTGACGGCGAGGAGGTTGAACAGATCGTCGCAACACTGCGTCCCAACAAAAGCGGAAACATCACTGATGTAGATGATGTTCGCTATAAAGTCTTATCGCTTGATCCAGCGGTCACCTCTACGCAATTGAACACCCTGATCGCAGATGAAGCCATTCAATGGCAACCCATAACAGCGGGCGAACGGATTGAGCAACTCACCAAATGGCTCGACACGGATCCATTTGCGGCGGGTCTCGAACATGAGTGGACGGGCGACCAAGAGGATCAAGCGGAAAGCGGTGCCTTCTTGATGAACGCCTTTGCAGGTGCACTTGGTTTGATGTTCATTATCCTGCTCGCACAATTCAACAGTGTCTATAACGCCGTTCTGGTTCTTGCCGCCGTGGTTCTTTCAACGACTGGCGTATTGATCGGTATGTTGGTGATGGATCAAGCGTTCTCTATCATTATGACAGGTACAGGGATCGTCGCGCTAGCTGGTATTGTTGTGAACAACAACATCGTGTTGATCGATACCTATCAGGAATACGAACGCTACATGCCGCGGATCGAAGCCATCATTCGGACAGCCCAAGACCGCATTCGCCCTGTATTGCTCACCACAATTACAACAATGGCTGGCCTCGCACCGATGATGTTTGGCCTAAGCCTTGATTTCGCCGGCGGCGGTTACACAATCGATAGCCCAACCGCGCTTTGGTGGAAGCAACTGGCAACAGCCGTTGTCTTCGGCCTTGGGATAGCGACGGTTCTCACACTAATGATCACGCCGTCCTTGCTGGCTATGCGAGTCTGGGCAACAACTTACGTGCTTTGGTTCGCCAGCTTACTCGCGAAACTGTCATTGGGGCGCGCCAGCAAATCCGCACGTGACTGGGCCCTGCAAAAACAAGCACGCCAAGCCACGAGCAATGAAGTGCTTTGGGAGATCGAGGACGATGAACCATCCGCGTCCATAAAACCCGCCGAATAAGAAAAGGGGACCACAATAGGCCCCCTAACTTCATCTTACCAAATAAAATCTGGGGAAAACTGCAGGTCGGGGGCCAAGCCACTTTGAACCAAGCCTCCAAAACCGCGCCCTAACCTACAGTTTCATCAGCCTGTTGACGGTGCCAAAGCTGTGCATAACGCCCATCGCTCTTAAGCAACTCATCATGCGTGCCCGTCTCAACAATCAAACCCTTTTCAAGAACAATTATGCGGTCAGCTTCTGCAATCGTGCTCAGACGGTGTGCAATGGTCAAAACCGTGCGACCCCGCCCTGCTTGCATCAATGATTCTTTGATGTCCTGTTCGGTCTCGGAATCCAGCGCAGATGTCGCCTCATCCAACAACAAAATTGGCGGGTCTTTCAACAAAGTCCGCGCGATACCAACGCGTTGTTTTTCACCGCCCGACAATTTCAGACCACGTTCGCCAACTGCAGTCTCATATCCATCAGGCAATTCCATGATAAAGTCGTGGATTTGTGCTGAACGTGCAGCGTCCTCGATCTGCTCTTGGGTCGCGCCATCAAGACCATATGCGATGTTGTAGCGTATGGTGTCGTTGAACAGAACCGTATCCTGTGGCACCACGCCAATGGCTGCGTGCAGGCTCTCTTGTGTCACGTCACGGACGTCTTGCCCGTCAATGCGAAGCGCGCCTCCAGACACGTCATAAAAACGGAACAGTAAACGACCGATTGTTGATTTTCCTGAACCCGTCGAACCAACAATAGCAACCATTTGACCAGGTTTTGCCGTAACAGAGACCCCCTTCAAGATGGCGCGTTCTTTATCATAGCCAAAGTGGACATCGTCTAATTCGATTTCACCGCCTGTAATTTTTAAAGACTTAGCATTCACCGCATCGCTCACATCCGCTGGCTGCTCCAACAAATTGAACATTTGTCCCATGTCGACCAGTGCTTGACGGATTTCGCGATACACCGACCCCAAGAAGTTCAGTGGTAGCATAATCTGGATCATTAGTGCGTTGACCGTCACAAAATCTCCAACCGACAGGTCCCCGCTCTCGACACCAAGAACAGCCAAAATCAGCACTCCGACAAGGCCCGCAGAAATAATCAGAGACTGCCCGGAATTGAGCCATGCAAGAGAGTAAGACGTTTTCAACGCAGCGGCTTCATAACCTGCCATCGCCTTATCATACCGCGTGGCTTCTCTCTTTTCTGCACCAAAGTATTTCACAGTTTCATAGTTCAACAAACTGTCGACGGCTTTTTGATTGGCATCCGTGTCTTGTGCATTCATCACGCGGCGCAACTTCACACGCCACTCCGTCACCTTGAAAGTAAACCAAATATAAACAGCGATAGTTACGGTCAAAATAGCCAGATATCGGAAGTCAAAATACCAACTGAACGCAACCGCAACCATCAACAATTCTAGAACTAGTGGCCCAATTGAAAACAACAAAAACCGCAGCAAGAATTCGACGCCTTTAACACCACGTTCGACAATACGGCTTAAACCACCGGTTTTACGGGTAATATGATACCGCATACTTAGTTGGTGGATATGCTCGAATGTCTCTAGCGCCAATGCGCGTAGCGCACGTTGAGCCACGGGCGCAAAAATCGCATCACGCAATTGCTGAAATCCCACGTTGAGTAAGCGGGCAAGTCCGTATGCGACAACCAAACCAAGTGCACCCAAGGTAAAGACTGACGCAAGGTCTCCCGACAAAACATCGACAGCTCCACCAGTAAGAAACGATGTCCCAATCGCCACGACTTTTGAAAGGATCAATGCAAGCATGGACCAAACAACCCGGCGTTTCACCCATTGTTTGTCAGCAGGCCAAATATAGGGGCTAACTTTGCGCAAGGTTCGCAAGCCAGAGGCACGCTCTTCTTGTTCTAAGGTTAGAACAGGCGCATCAGAAATTCTGGGAGACATATACAATCCTAAATAAAGGGTCTCTTAACATAGGCCCCTCCTTTAGGATGTGCCAGTCACCCAGCACATATTCTGTTGTCTACGTTTATGCGAATCGGCTTAGTGCATCGTTTAGTCGGGCAAATCAAATACTTGCCCGGGATAAATCAGATCCGGGTCTTTGATTGAGTTCGAATTTGCTTCGAAAATACGCACAAACAACGTGCCGTCGCCATAACGGTCTCGCGCAATCGCCCAAAGCGTCGCGCCTGTCTGTACTGTAATGGCCTTAACCGGTGCGTCGCCGTTGCCTGCCGCGGCCTCAAGCACTTCAGGCGCCTCGCGCTTAAACGGGGTCTCGACGCGGCTGGTAACATCACCCTCTACGTCCACTTCGTCCACGCGCAGTGTGTATACGCCTGTATCAACGTCAGGCAGATCTCCACGCCAGCGGCCAGATGTATCAACGTCTAGTGTGGTGATGACTCTATTGTCCAAATAGACACGAACTGATGCAGCCTGCGACTGAGCGCGCCCGCTTAATAAAACATCGCCCTCTTCCGAATAGCTGATGGTGTCAATTTCAACGTTGGACATGAGTTCGGGTGCGCTGGAACGGCTGATCACTTCAACGCCACTCTCGTCTGACTTCAGAATAGCGACTTCAGTTTTGGCTTCCTCGATGACCAAAATTGGTTGTTCTGCTGCCAGAAACTTTTGCTCTTCGATCTTGGAACCATCAGTAACATCGACTTTAGGCTCATCAACATCAACTTTGGGCTCTGCAACATCAGCCTTGGCCTCGTCAATATCCGTTGCAATGTCAGCCTCAGCTTCAACTGCAGCCGCTATCTCTGGAACGACGACTGTATCGGCAACCACAACAGCAACTTGTTCTTCTACGTTAGCCTCAGCTTCAACTGCAGCCGCTGTCTCTGGAACGACGAATGTATCGGCAACCACAACAGCAACTTGTTCTTCTACGTTAGCTTCAGCTTCAACGTCAGTTATTTCTTCAGCACTCTCAAAAACAGGATCAACCTTGTTTGTCTCCATCGCCGCCACCTCAACCTCTTCGACCTTCGTAACGACGGTTTGTGGAGCCAAGATTATGTCGGCCGCAGCCATTTCGAGATCACCCGCTTGCTGAACAACACTTAAAATCTTTGGATCCGATGATGGCTCCAGAAAGGCAACAATTGCGAAAGTTCCGTCATTACCCACGGTAACGCTGGAGTTCTCAATTTCATCAACGAACAAGGTCACTTTCGCATTCGGTTCACCCCGTCCCGCTAAAATGGTCAGCCCATCAGCTTCGCTGCGAACCTCGTCGATGCTGGGTGAAACAGGCTCAACAACAGCAATCTCTTCTGCTGCTCCATTCACAGGCTCTTCTTCAACTTCTGTCACAGGCGCATTGGCAGCAGAAACCGGCTTAGAAACGTCTGTCAGTGGTGCCTCTTCCACAGTTAAAGCAATCACCTGAGCCACACCTTTAAGTTTATCATCTGGTTTAAGAACCGCAAAATACATACCCGCACCAACAGCTGCAACGGCCAAGACGCTGGCACCTACTACGGGGCCTGCGTTTGCGCTCAAAAAAGCTGCTAGTTTTCTCATCTTAAGTTCCTTCGGTGCACCAAACACAGTGACATAAAATCGGGCCATTAAATGACGACCCATATAGATTGAGCTTACATAACAAGCGCGGTATGAGCGGTCAAAACCCGATGGGTCAAATTTTGCATAATTTCTCGTGTACAGGAGCGTTTCATGTCCCCTAAATCAGTCTGCGTCTATTGTGGTTCTCGCGCCGGTATTGATCCAGCCTATGCGGTCGACGCGCATAACATCGGTGCCGCGGTAGCCGAAAATGGATGGCGTTTGGTTTATGGTGCGGGCGATGTTGGCCTAATGGGAACTGTCGCTCGCGCAGCACAAAATGTGGGTGGCGACACCTTTGGCGTCATTCCTCAACATCTTGTCGATTGGGAGGTCGGTAAGACTGATCTGACAACATATATTGTGACCGAGACAATGCATGAGCGTAAAAAGGTGATGTTCATGAACTGCGACGCGGTCGTGGTTCTACCAGGTGGTGCGGGGTCATTGGATGAGTTGTTTGAGGCTCTCACATGGCGTCAATTGGGTCTACATGAAAAGCCTATTTATCTATTAAATACAAACGGCTATTGGGACCCATTAATTTCACTTGTGAACCATGTTGTGACACAAGGTTTCGCAGATGCCAGCCTGTTGGATTATATCACAGTGGTCCCAGATGCCGCTGCTGCAACACTTGCTTTGCATGAGGCTTTTTCCTGAGACCAAACAGCTATTGAATAAAGTGCCAGCGCAGTCCAAATTATCGCGAAGGCCACTATATGCCAACTTGAAAACGGTTCAGCAAATACCACTACGGCGCACAAGAACTGCAAGGTTGGGTTTAGATATCCAACCAAACCAATCGTTGCCATGCTCGCCCGCCGTGCTGCAAAACTGAACAGTATCAGTGGAACTGCTGTAAGGGGACCGGCGAAAATCAACAGTCCTGTGGTCACCAAATCTTGCCCAAATGTAGCTTCCCCATTGTGCCATGTTAGCAACAGAAAAATCACAGCGAATGGCGCGACCATGGTCACCTCGGAGGTGACAGACACAACGGGTCCAACCGACAGTTGCTTTTTCAAGAGCCCGTATATCGCAAATGTTCCAGCCAATGTCAGTGAAACCCATGGTGCTCCACCCAATCCATAAGTCAGTGCGCTAACCGCCACCGCTACTAAGGTAATTGCAGTCCACTGCAGACAACCTAATCTCTCGCCGAAAAAGAACCAACCAAGGACAACAGATACCAGCGGATAGATATAATACCCTAAGCTGGCTTGGGTTGCCCGTTCGGTTTCGATCGACCAGATGAAGAGGAACCAATTGGCAAGGATCATTAGGGCTGCAAGGACAGTTAGGCATGTGCTGCGCCGATCAGAAAATGATCCACGCACTTCCCACAGACGTCCCTGCGCTCCCAGCAATATGACGAAAAACACAAAGGACCACACCGTCCGGTGCGCCAAAATTTCTATTGCAGGAACGTTAGACAGTTTTTTGTAGATAAGGGATGACAGCCCCCAAATGATGCAGGAACCGATCATGGCTAGGATGCCCTTGGTGGATGCTGTCATCGTAACCTCACGTGTTGGGAGCGATCTGCGTCAAGTAATGGGTGTACACAACGCAAAACGCCCTAACTTTTCAGCCAGGGCGTTTCGACTAAGTATCTGGGCTCGCTTACATGCGTGATGCAACATTTTCCCAGTTCACAAGGTTTTCCATAAAGTTGGTCAAGTAGACTGGGCGCTTGTTCCGGAAATCAATGTAATAGGAGTGCTCCCAAACATCGCAACCCAGCAGTGCAGTTTGATCGAAGCAAAGCGGGTTCACGCCGTTTTCTGTCTTTGTCACAGCCAATGAACCGTCAGCATTCTTAACCAACCATGCCCAGCCTGAACCGAACTGACCAGCGCCTGCCGCAGCGAATTGTGATTTGAAACCGTCTACAGAGCCAAAGTTCTCTTTAAGCGCAGCCTCCAACTCAGATGGCATTGCGCCTGAGTTAGGTGTCATCATTTCCCAAAACTGATTGTGGTTCCAAAGTTGGGAGATGTTGTTGAAGATGCCGTTTTGAGCCACAGAAGACGCATCATATGTGCCTTTGATGATCTCTTCGAGGGATTTGCCTTCCCACTCAGTGCCAGCAATCGCCGCGTTGCCGTTTGTGACATAGGCGTTGTGGTGCAGGTCGTGGTGGAATTCCATGGTTTCAACAGACATGCCGTGTGCTGCTAGTGCGTCATGGGCGTACGGAAGATCAGGAAGTTCAAAAGCCATTCTATGGTCCCCTTTAGGATAAATTCATCTGTGCCTTAGGTGACATGAAGCGCGATCCACTTCAAGATCAAGGGGGAGTGGTTGCGTAAATATACGCAAAGTCCACAATCCCCCAGATTTCTTTACTTAAAGAAACCAACCTCAGATCCATTTTGCGCTGCAACTTTCAGTAAATCCAACACATATTGCGCGTTTGAGCGAAAACAAACGATTTGGAAGGTTGTGTCATCTACCATCCAAAAGGCCGCGGCCACCTGAGCCATGCGCGTGCGGCGGAACATGCCTAGCTTGAAAGCATCTGGCGACAGATCAACCGGTGCCAGTTTCGCCATTACTTCGCGGGCATAAGGGCCAGAAACGCGCAGACATGCGCGTGCGTCCGATACATCCACTGCAAGCGCATGCGCCTTGCCCAGCCCAGTGTGCATCTTGACTAATGTGTCTGCCACCTGATCGTAGGGGCAAAGCACCAGCAACTCATCCGTACTCATCCAGCAGATGCCAGAAGCGCCATTGTGGTTAGCCTGACCTTGGGCTGGCATTTCGACACCTGTGGCGGAGGTCGTCGCCTTTTTCACAGCAGCTTTGCTCAA
>Ga0209713_10000638_pt1 | contig 19890 bp, 13 predicted proteins | sample ArcOceMetagenome_3_FD_187444 | JGI IMG/M metagenome (GOLD analysis project Ga0209713, IMG submission 187444) | Marine eukaryotic phytoplankton communities from Arctic Ocean - Arctic Ocean- Svalbard ARC20M Metagenome (SPAdes) (version 2) | ecosystem: Environmental > Aquatic > Marine > Oceanic... | reverse complement strand
CCGCTAAAGAATATAGCCGTTATGGTTCAGATACTTACAAGCAGGTCTATATCTATGGTGGCCTAGACCAATCGCCAACGATTCTAAACAGATCATTTGGAATGCAGTGGGGACTTGGTGGTTGGTTGTTAACGCCAATGATAGGAAGAATCGGCATGGAGAAATTTGGCCAGATGCGTGCACGAGTAGCTAAAGAAATTAAAACAACTTTTGCTAGCCACTACACTCAAGAGATTTCTTTTGAGGAAATGCTGCAGCCTGAAATAATACAAAGCTATGTAAAACAGGCAACCGGAACCAAGTTTTTAGTAACGCCACATAAATAAGCGGTTTTTTAATAATAGAACGCCATGCACCGTTACTAAGGTAAAACTGGCTAGCGGTGCTAGTGGCGTTCTTTAATTTCATTGAGCTGGAACACATAAAAACGGAGAGATTTAATATGCCAGACATGACATTACTAGGATGGTTTCATACCATATTTGGTGTACTTGCACTTGTAACTGCGTTTTATACTTTGCGCCATTACAAAGTGATATCTATGCAGCATCTGCCAGGAAGGCTATATGTTTACATCACTATTTTTGTCGCCGGGTCGTCTCTAGCGATCTACAATCAGGGCGGGTTCGGTATAGCGCATTGGTTGGGGGTGCTAACGCTAGTGGCAGTTTTTGGTGGTCTTGTCATGGAAAAATTCAAGCTGTTTGGTGGCTTCTCCAAGTACTTTCAGGCCTTGGGTTACACCAGTACGCTTTTATTCCATATGATACCTGCAATTACTGACTTTTTACGACGCCTACCGCTAGGGGATCCTTTTGTGGATTCGTTTGAAGACCCTCTTATTCTCAAATTCCATTTGGCATTTTTGATCATTTATCTGGTTGGAATAGTCTGGCAAATAAGGTGGTTAAAGAACTCAAACGATCAGTAACCGATACCACAGAACTGCTAAGGAGTTAATGGCGATTACCGCATTAACTCCTTTTTTATAAACGTCTAAATGCTTCGTTTAGTAGTGCTTATTTTTAGCCTTTAAAAATCCCTTCCCAATATTCTTATCGCCCTAACTTTAGCCGAGCGGCGAGCAACACTTTCTGAAAATTGTATTGACATTAATACTGCCAATATGACAATGTTGCTAAGTAAACTATGCATCGTCCCGTCGTGGTTATTAGTTGTGTGCCTAAGAGTGCAAGTCATGTGGGATATAGTTGGCGAGTTTGGAGGCTCGATGAAAAAAATCATCACTAGATTATTTGTGGTATTGACGGTTCTGTTTGTTGCTGCTTTTTGGCAATTGTACTTTTCAGCAAGGCCACCGCTCACCATAGATCCGGAGACGTTATCGGGGGACGGCAGTACATTAAACTACTGTGAGCTTCCCCAATTAGACGGTCTTGGAAAGCACGCTGTCGACATACCCAAAGGAAACACGCCTGGGTGTGGCTATGATCATTTTCCAATGCCAGTATTAAGCCAGTGCACAGAGCCCCTTCCACCGGGCGCTGATGATATTAGGGGCCTCTGGATAGGGGTTACGGGCAAAGTTGGGTATGTAGAACGTGTAGAGCAGTGCGGCGCACGCACAGTCATTACCTCTTCAGGGATTATTCATGATGGGGGACCTAACCTTACCGCGGGCGAAAACTCTAATGACACCGAGGGTTCAGTATTGTTTGTCGCTGGCGATAAAGAATATTGTAACCGCACCTCGGCGAGCATGATATGGAATAACAAAGTCCTTGAGTTTAATGTCTTCGGTTTTGGTCCGATTGTGGTTAAACGCTATAAGAAGGGTCAGCAATTAGTTTGGGAATATGCAGATGGAACCACGACCTATATGGATCGAATTTGCACATTGCCAGCAAATAAAATAATTCCTCAACCCCGCGGACCCCGCTACCAACTATTTTAGAGATAAAAGGTGATCGATGAAAAAATTTGTGGTTGCAGCTTTGGTGGTTATTATCGCCGTAGGTTCATTAGCCTGGTTCAAGCGTACGGATATTTTGCTAGGCATTGTCAAATACAGGTTTGCCGCAACTGATGTTGGCCCAAACCGTTTAATCCCATGGCAAAAAGGCCCGCTGGCCCCCAGTGACAATGGCGAGCAACCCCCTAATATTATTCTTATTGTGGCTGATGACTTGGGTTACAACGACATATCAACGTTTGGCGGTGGCCTCATTGAAACGCCAAACATTGATCAGTTGGCTGCCGAGGGGGCCGTATTTACCCAGTCATATTCTGGTGCTAGCACCTGCGCGCCTTCCCGAGCAATGATGATGACCGGCCGATATCCCACCCGCACCGGGTTTGAATTTACCCCCACACCGGCAGGCATGGGCAACGTAGTGAGCAGCATATCTCAACAAATGAATAACAATCTTCCACCTAGTTTTTATGATCAAGCCTTGGAAGCTACTCAGCCAGCCTATGAACTTAAGGGCTTGCCAGCAGAGGAGGTAACGGTTGCCGAAACGCTCAAAGCGAGCGGTTATTATACGGCGCATGTGGGTAAGTGGCACTTGGGCCGAGATAATGGCATGGCACCGCACCAACAGGGTTTTGACGACAGCCTACTAATGAGCAGTGGGTTGTATCTTCCGGAAGACGACTCTAATGTTGTTAATGCAAAATTACCTTTTGACCCTATAGATCAGTTCCTTTGGGCGGCAATGACTTATGCTAATTCTTTTAATTCAGGGGATGCGGATAGATTCAAACCCGGGGGTTACTTAACGGACTATTGGACTGATGAGTCAGTTAATGTCATCAAAGCCAATAAAAATAGACCTTTTTTCCTCTATCTTGCCCATTGGGGGCCGCATACGCCTCTGCAAGCTACCCGCGAAGACTATGAGGCTGTGGGTGACATCAAACCGCATCGAAAACGCGTATATGCCGGAATGGTTAGAGCGATTGATCGAAGTGTGGGGCGTATTTTGGATACGCTGGCAGAGGAGGGCTTGTCGGACAACACGATGGTCATCTTTACCAGTGATAACGGAGGTGCCGGCTACATTGGTATTCCTGAGGTCAATCAACCTTTCAGAGGTTGGAAGATCACCATGTTTGAGGGCGGATTGCGCGTTCCTATGATGATTAAGTGGCCAAGTAAAATTGCTGCAGGTACCGTGGTTGAAACCCCTGTAGCTCATATTGATGTGATGCCCACAATTGCCGCGGCTGCGGGCGCCAGTCAACCCGCAGGTGTCGTTATAGATGGACTGAGTACATTGCCTTTGATGATAAATCAAGATGCGGCTAACTGGACTCGGGAAACCTTATTTTGGCAAAACGGGCACTATCAGGTGGTACGTCATGGTGACTGGAAATTACAGGTCAATGATCGGCCCACGGATGGACTGCAACATTGGCTCTTTGATCTTGCGGCGGACCCAACTGAGCAACAGAATTTAGCTGCCAGTCGACCTAATATTGTTAAGCAGCTAAAGGATTTGCTAGCTGAGCATCGGGCAGAATCTGACGGCCCACTTTATTTACCCTCAATGCAAATGCCCGTGATGGTTGATAAAACGTTAGCACAAGGCTTTGTTGAGGGTGATGAATACATTTACACACCTAACTAAAGCGTCAGAGCGCAATTACGGTGTCAAAGACTGCTGGGACATGGTTATGCTAAAAGTGACCCCTTAGCCTCTACTTTGTCCGGTACTACCAAAGTAATACATCCATGGCCTGGAGCTATCGATGATGGGCTGTCAGTTTATCGAGAACTGAGTCAGAGACCCTTTGCGGTCATGGGGGAGTCCGCTGGTGCTTATTTTAGCTAGCGCTCGAGATTTACAATCCGTGTAAAGTTTTGGTCTCAAGGTAATCTTCTAGCCCCATCATACCGCCTTCCCGACCATTTCCTGATTGTTTATAACCACCAAATGGGGAGCCATAATTGAAGCCGCCTCCATTGATGTGTACTGCACCGGCGCGCAGTTGGGCGGCGACACGTCTTGCCCGCTCCGGATTTCCGGTTTGTAAGTAGGCCGCAAGCCCATAAGGGGTGTCATTGGCAATAGAAATAGCATTCTCTTCGCTGTCGAAAGGTATGATAACCAGCACAGGTCCAAAAATTTCCTCTTGAGCAATACGCATGTTATTTGATACATCGGCAAAAATAGTGGGTTTAACAAACCATCCCACACTGGCACCCTCTGGTTTTCCTAAACCGCCAGCTAAGAGGGTGGCACCCTCATCAATGCCTACTCCTATCATGGTTTGTACTCGATCAAATTGGATCTTGTCGAAAAGTGGGCCAATATGATCTCCTTCTTGTTCAGGATTGCCTACTTCTATGGCTAATGCAGCGCGTTTCGCAATTGTGAGAACCTCGTTATAGCAACTTCTCTCGACCAGTAGTCGAGTTGGTGCATCACAGGACTGCCCAGTGTTGTACATGCACTCGTTAATAGAATCTGTTACTTGAATTTCAAGATCACAATCTGCAAATACAAGGTTAGGGGATTTTCCACCAAGCTCTAATGTTACCCGTTTAATTGTTTCTGCGGCATCACGAGTAATTGATTTCCCTGCTCTGGTTGATCCTGTAAAAGACATCATTTGTACATCGGGATGCCTTGATAGGGCAGAGCCAACGGTAGGACCGTCGCCGTTAATGAGATTGAATACGCCAGGAGGGTATCCCGCTTCATGGATAATCTCTGCATAAAGCATGGCTGAGATAGGGGTATGTTCAGAGGGCTTCAGTACACAGGTGCAACCAGTCGCAAGCGCTGGAATAACCTTCAGCGCAATTTGGTTCATCGGCCAATTCCAGGGGGTAATCAGTCCACACACGCCAATAGGTTCATGTATAAGATGATCACCATTGGTCAGTATTGCATGATGATTAAAGCCCTCGAGTGCCTCAATGAATCCATTAAGATGACCTATGGCGGCATCAGCTTGGGCCTCGCGTGCCATAGTGATGGGTGCTCCCATTTCCAATCGCATTGCTTGCGCCAAATCTTCTAACCGTCGTTCTGTGGCATCCTTGAGTTTATAAAGTAAGGCTAAACGCTCCTCTGCACTAGTTTTTGAAAACCGCTCGAAAGCTATTTTGGCGGCCGCCACGGCTTTATCTACGTCATTAGCGTTACCCATAGCAACGGTTGCTATCTGTTTCTCGGTTGCAGGATTCAAAACGGGCATGGTTACATCAGAAATTGGCGTATTCCATTGACCCCCGATGTAAAACTTCTTGAGATTTTCCATATAATTTCTATCTCCCATTTAGCGCGCTTGTTGTATGGCTGTTTCTACTAAACCGCGGATTTCTTCCACACTTGCCTGTCGTGGATTGGTACTTGCTGCGCTATCTAGAATGGCTTTTTCCGCGATTCTTTGAGCACAATCTAATGGGACGTCAATATCGCGAAGGGATCTAGGAATATTGATTTCATCCAAGATACGTTCAATTTCTGTAATAAATCCAGTAACAGAGTGGTCCTCTAACCCCATCGCCTTTGCCATACGAGTCACATGTAGCTCCATTCCCGGTAAATTAAAGCGCAGTACAACAGGAAGGATGATGGCGTTCGTGAGACCGTGTTGTGTGTCAAATTCTGCGCCCACCATATGGGAAATCGCGTGCACCATACCTAGTCCTTTAATAAAGGCTATCCCCGCTAAGCAGGAACCTACGAGCATGCCACCTCGTGCAGCCATGTTGTTAGGTTCACGCACCGCAATAGGCAGCCATTTCGATACTAGCGTAAGTCCCTCAAGTGCAGCACCATCGCAAAGTGGATGAAATCCAGGTACCAAAAACGCCTCGATAGCGTGAACCATAGCGTCTGTGCCAGTCCAAGCGGTCAGCGTCGCCGGTAGACCAATCGTGAGTTCTGGATCTAAGAGTGCAAGAGATGGCTTAAGATCTGGGTGCCAAACACAAAATTTCATCCCCTTCTCTGCATGCGTTACCATCGCCGTACTCTCAGTCTCAGCGCCTGTACCTGCCGTTGTTGGGATAGTAATAAGGGTAGGAAAGGGCTGATCGGCGCCCATCACAGGAACGGGTTGTTCAAATTCAAAATCCCATATATTAAAATCATTAGTCGCCGTGAGACAAATACACTTACCCCCATCCATCGCACTGCCACCGCCAATAGCAATTACACTGTCATGCTGGCCGTTGATGAACACCGAGCACCCTTGATTAATATCCTCGGCCACTGGGTTGGGAGAAATTCCACTGAAAAGGGCTGAATTAATAGAGGCTTTTGATAAATATGTTTGTAAATCGCCAATGAACGGGAGGTGATGACTGCCCTTATCAGTAACGATAAGTGGATTTGAGATACCTAATTGCTGACAATGATATCCAATCTCAGCCAAGCGGCCAGGCCCATAGGCTATGTGAACTGGAAAGGTCCAATCTTGCGGTTCAATCATTAAATTAGTTTCAGACATATTGTTCATTACGCATTACATCTCCCTTTCGAGTAAAGGAATAAAATTGGCGATCAGATTAAGTAATTTTCACTTTTTAATCATAATAATAATTTTGATATTCCACCAAATGAAGGCGCCGCCTAATGTCATCACGAAACCATAATTAACCGCAAGTAACATTTCTCCACTCATGGCCGTAACTCCGATTGCGATTAACTGTGTTTCCCAAGGGCATAGTGATAAGACTTGGCATAAAAGCTGATCATTAAGGCCATAATCAGTAAACCGATCACTATTATGGTGTTTGGCCAAACCAATGTGCGTGCTACCTCCGCTCTATTTTTGTCCTTCTCAGGTAGACGATGTAAATGCTCACGAAATAGTTTTGATTCTGTGGTGAGTTATGCCAGACGTGAGCCCTTAGCCGCGTCTTTGTCCGGGACTGCCAAAATAATACTGCCATCAGGCTGAGTGAAGCCGGTGACTAAACATTCAGACATCATTGGCCCAATTTGTTTTTTTGGGAAATTAACCACCGCAGAAATTTGTTTACCCACTAAATTTTCAGGGGTGTAGTGGTCGGTAATTTGCGCAGAAGATTTTCGAATACCTATCTCCTCACCAAAATCTATGCTCATTTTAATGGCAGGTTTGCGGGCTTCCTTAAATATCTCCGCGGCGATAATTGTTCCGACCCTCAGGTCAACGCGCTCAAATTCCGCCCAATTCAAGTCATCCATAGTATGCCTCTCGCGCTCGATAAAGAATAAGTGTGTGAGTATATTGTAAGGAACAAGCAACCATGATGCTATTTAGTTGTTATGTGCATGCCTAAGTGTAACAACGTTTTTATCAGGATATTACTGTGTTTAAGGGTACTATGAGTTCCCTTAGAGGTGGCACTAAACCGGAGACTTAGATGAAAAATTCGATTGTTGCTGGAGCAACAGGGCTGGTAGGAAGTAATATTCTCAAACAATTAGCCGATCGCGGGGATAAACCAGTGGCTTTAGCTAGGCGACAGGTTAAAGATCTGCCCGCCAATGCTGAAATCCTAGAGATTGATTTTAAACAATTCCTGATTAATGGTGAGTTGCCTCACTGCAATCATTTTTATCTGTGTTTAGGAACGACCATTAAGACCGCAGGTAGCCGCATTGCCTTTAAAACGGTAGATTTTGACTATGCCTTTGCACTGGCCAAAAAAGCCAGAGAAGCCGGTGCAACAGGACTAAGTCTGGTTTCTTCTGTGGGCGCAGATGCGCACTCAAAAAACTTCTACTTGCGCACCAAAGGAGAGTTAGAAGAGGCGATAAAATTACTGGGTTTTTCACGCGTCAATATTTACCGTCCTGGCTTACTGATTGGGCAGAGACAAGAGAAAAGAATTGCCGAAAGAGCGGGCCAGTTTTTGTCCACACTAATTGACCCACTGTTAATGGGGAGCTTAAGTCAGTATCGAAGCATACAGGCTAGTCTACTGGCCACAACGATGATAGATAATACTGACAAGGGAAGTGGCGTTAACTACTTTCACTTTAGAAATTTTAATACTAGCAGCCAAGGCTAATTACCTCATTGTGTGCGTAATATAAAAATAAATTAGTGGTTTTCTAAAAGGTTTAAAGAAATATGTCTAAAAGTACCCTTCTTATTCTCGGTAACCAGCTGTTCTCTTTGGATATCATTCAGTCCATTGGTGCCGATAATATTTTCATGGCAGAAGACCTTGGCCTTTGTACGTATGAGAAACATCACAAGTTAAAAATACTGATGTTTTTAGCCGCTATGCGTGAAAAGCGCGATGAATTACAGGCAGCTGACTGTAATGTTGAATATCGAGATATTGAAAATCCGGCTTTTGAGCACTTCTACGAAGATAAGTTAGCTGATCACGTTATCGTTAATGGAATCACAGAGCTTAAAGTATTTGAAATTGAAGACAAAGACTTTGAGACAAGAATCGAAGCCTTTGCAGAGCAACAAAATATTGCCTTAACAATTTTACCGTCACCAATGTTTTTACTAGACCGCGAAGAATTTGTGGCCTTTAACGGCAAGTCTAAAATTTTACGCATGGGGAATTTCTATAAAGAGGTCCGTAAAAAGCTCAATTTATTAATGGATGAGCAACAAAAACCCCTGGGAGGCAAGTGGTCTTTTGATGAAGACAACCGTAAGAAAATACCCAAGGGGCTAACGCTACCTGAGCAGTTCAAGCCTAAGGTGTCTAAATATGTGGAGACATTAAAAGTTACCATCGAATCTAAGTTTTCAGGTCATCCAGGGAAGATGGACGATGTTTGGATGCCATTAACTCGCAGTGATGCGCTTGAAAACATTGATTATTTTTTAGCGATTAAATTTGAGAAATTTGGTATCTACGAAGATGCCATTTTGCAGAATGACACCTTCATGTTCCATAGTGCGTTGAGCCCGTCGTTAAATATGGGCTTAATTACACCCATCGATATCATTGATAAAGTTTTAGCCTATACCGAGACACACAATGTTCCTTTGAACTCTGTAGAGGGGTTTCTTCGACAAATTATTGGCTGGCGTGAGTTCATCAGGGGAGTTTACCAACATCATGGTGAGACCCAACTGCAGAGTAATTTCTTCAATTTTACTGGTTCTCTCACCCAGAGTTGGTATTCCGGTGAGACAGGCATACCACCGTTGGATGATGCCATTAATTTCTCTGATCGATACGGTTATACACACCATATTAATCGATTGATGGTTATTTCTAACCTTATGACATTGTGTGAGGTCCACCCAAAAAATGTCTATCACTGGTTTATGGAGATGTATGTTGACTCCTCAGAGTGGGTCATGACGCCCAATGTCTTTGGTATGGGGACCTTTGCCGATGGCGGCATTTTTGCTACCAAGCCCTATATTTGTGGTTCAAATTACATTTTAAAAATGAGTGACTACAAGAAAGGTGAGTGGTGCAATACCGTTGATGGTTTGTACTGGCGGTTTGTCAGCCGTCACATGGGCGTGCTGAAGAATAATCCGCGGCTGTCGTTTATGCGTAACACTCTTGAAAACATGGATCCACAACGCAAACAATTGATTTTCAGCTGTGCGGAAGATTTCATATCTAACCACTGCAGCTAATTAATTATCATTATCATCAGGGTCACAACATGCAAAAGGTTGCAATCATTAAAAAACATTCTATAGTGGCGAGCTTGACTGTTACTCTTGTGACAGTTTCGGCGATTTAAGGGATTAGAATCTTGTCAGTGTCTAGGTTTAAAAAGTACTCCGCGCTACTGCTGCTCATGGCAGTGGTTTTCGTGGCTAATAACTTAGCCCACGACGCGACGCATACTTTTGAGCAAAATGCTGGTACACAGCTAGAATGTGATAGTTGCCATGTGTTTAAGGGCACCCTAGTTTCTTCTGCTAGTGAATTACCTGTTGCCGATTTTGTTATTGATCTTTTTTCCGAGGAGCCTGCTTCAGGGTCCTTACCGTCACGCTTCTCTCTCTACCTTTCTCGAGCACCACCTAAAGTTTCAATTTAATTTTACCCAGTACACATTAAATTCAAATTTTTTAGGAGGTTCTTCCATGAACCCACGTATCTATGCTCCCGTTTTGGTGAGCGCTTTATTAAGTGTTAATGCACTTGCAAATGTTTTAGAAGAAGTGATCGTCACATCATCGTTGATCGATCAAACCTTAAGCGATATTGAAAATCCACTGCATGTGGTCAGTGGTGATGATATATCAGCCACGGCATCTCAAAGTCTAGGAGAGTCATTAGACGGCTTGTTAGGGGTTTCCTCAGCAGACTATGGTTCAGGCGTTGGCCAGCCAATTATTCGTGGTATGTCCGGTAATCGTGTCAAAATTCTCAATAACGGAATGGTTGTTAGGGATGTTGCCGGGATTGGCGCTGACCACGTTAACGATGTTGATTTGAACAACATACAACAAATTGAAATTGTTAGGGGGCCGTCTTCGCTTCTCTACGCCAATGGCACTATCGGTGGCATCATTAATATTGTTGATAGCACTATTGCACGAGAAGATTTCACAGAGTCAGAGTTAAAGCTCGGTCTGGAGGCGCAGTCGGTTAATGACGGTGATAGCCACAACCTTTCTTACCAAAATAATCTTGGCGGTTTGAATTTCAGTCTTGCGTATAAGGATTCTCAGTTCGATAATTTTGATGTTCCAACTGGCGCCATACTTCATGGTGAGGACCACGATGACGAGCACGAAGATGAGCATGAAGGAGAACATGAAGATGAGCACGAAGAAGAAGTAGGGTTCCTATCTAATTCTGATTTTGAGAACAATGCACTGCGATTGGGCGTTTCTAAAGCAGGCGATTGGGGCTACTTCGGCGTGTCTGTCAATAGTGTTGAGAGCATCTATGGTATTCCGTTTCATGGCGATGAACATGGAGAAGAGCACGAAGGAGAAGAGCACGAAGGAGAAGAGCACGAAGGAGAAGAGCACGAAGGAGAAGAGCACGGAGATGAGCATGAGGGAGAGCGAATTTTCTCTACGACTGACTCGGAAGTGGTCAATGTAGAAGGCGCATATATCGTCAGTAATAGTTGGTTGAAAAAGGTCAATTACTTCATCAGAGATACTGATTATTCGTTGACCGAGCAGCATGCTGAAGAAGAGCACGAAGGTGAGGAGCATGAAGGTGAGGAGCACGGCGATGAAGAGCATGCAGAGGGACCAACAGTATTCAGCAATGAATCTCGAGAGTATGGCGCCATTTTCGACTTATCTAATGATGATCTTCTGCAAAAAATATCACTCAATTTTGTCGACGAAGATATGTCCATTGTGGGGGAAGAGGCATTTATGAACCCAACGGCCAGCGAAGAGATGACCTTGGGCTACTATCTGAGCAAACAGGTAGATTCATTTCATCTTGACCTGGGCATACGACATGACCGCACAAGTCGAAAAGGCTCAGTTAGTCACGAAGAAGAGCATGACGAGCATGAGGAGGAGCAGCATGACGAGCATGAGGAAGAACAGCATGAGGAAGAGATGGACTACTTTTCCAACGATTATAATGCGACAAGCTTTGCGATGAGCCTCAGCAAAGATCTCAATGAAAATTTTGACTTGAACATCACAGCTGGAATGGTTGAAAGAACTCCCTCTGCTGTTGAGTTATTCATGAACGGCCCGCATCTGGCTACTGGTCGCTTGGAGATTGGTAATACTGATTTGGAGTCTGAAAAATCAGCAAACTTTGATGCAACCCTGTCTTATGAGTATGAAGGAGTTTTTGGAACGTTTACGTTGTTTAAAAATGATGTCGATAACTACATCTACCTTCAAGACGAAACTGAAGAAGCGCACGAAGAGCATGATGACGAAGATGATCATGGCGGCTTAATCAAGGCCAACTATTTGCAGCAGGATGCGCAGTTTGTCGGCTATGAACTGCAGCTGGGTACTGTCATTGAATTGGGTGACGGCGACCTGACTTTGTCATTTGGTCGTGATTCAGTCGCTGGAGAGTTCCGTGATGATAGCAATATCCCTCGTATGACTCCTGATAGAAATATTTATGGGATTTCCTATGCCAAAAATAGTCTTGAGTTAAAGCTTGATTTAAAGGATGTCGAGTCTCAAAGGGATATTGGTTCAAACGAAACGGTTACCAGTGGCTTTAGCATGCTGAATTTTAGTGCAGTTAAAACCTTCACTTTCGGTCAAAAGCAGACTGCGACAGTGTCACTGTTTGCTAAAAACTTGCTCGATGAAGTGGCTAGAAACCACTCGTCTTTCGTGAAAGACGAAGTTCCGTTGCCGGGGAGAAATCTCGGCATTAAAGTTCAATTGTCTCTCTGATTAAGAGTACTTTATTGGTCTCGCGTTTTTGGTGTTGGTTCAAAAACGCGAGACTGACCCCTATCTCTAGGGTCCGATGCAGCAACCCATGATTTCCCATCTTTTACAATGATTTGTACATCACCATACTCAAACGAGTGCGGTTCAGCACGATAGCCCTTTTTGGCAAGATCCTCAATTACTTGGTCTGATAGTGGCCGGTCTATGCTGAATCCACTGTAGGTAATGAGATCCGCCGGCACCAATTGGTGATGAAAACGCGTAGCACCAACAGCCTCCAATGGACTCATGTTAAAGTCTAAAATATTGATGATGACCTGAAATACCGTGGTGAAAATAGTCGAGCCACCTGGGGTACCCAACACCATTTCCACCTCTCCATTTTTTAACAGTAATGTGGGTGACATCGATGACAGCATGCGCTTACCCGGCTGAATTTCGTTAGCTACATTGCCCACCACACCAAAAATATTAGGCACTCCAGGCTTTGCGCTAAAGTCATCCATTTCATTATTCAGTAAAAATCCAGCTCCGCCCACCACCACTCCGCTGCCGTAATCCCAGTTAATGGTGTAGGTGTTAGACACGGCATTGCCCCATTGATCGACAATAGAATAATGTGTTGTGTTGGGAGATTCTAAACCAGGGTTAATACTTTTTAAGCTCGATATAGCGTTGGGGTTAACCTCAGCGGCTCGTTTGCTGACATAGTTGTCATCGATGAGTGCATTGATATCAACATCGAAAAAATCAGGGTCACCTAAATACTCAGCACGATCAGCGAAAACGCGTTTTTCCATTTCAGCGATGAGGTGAATATATTGTGCGGAATTGTGCTCTACATTGGCAAAATGCTCTGCAAGATAATCTTTCATCTTAAGTAGCTGAACAATTGCAAAGCCGCCAGAACTTGGTGGCGGAGCTGAGACCACTTCATAGTCTCGCCAATTAGCGCGTACTGGTTCTCGCCAAACGGGTGAGTATTGGTCTAAGTCTTCGGCAGAAATTAGACCATTACTCCGTTTCATTTCCTCTACGATGAGAGTCGCAGTTTTTCCACGATAAAAATCATCGGCACCAAACTCTGCGATTCGAGCTAGCGTTTTTGCCAATTCAGGTTGTTTAAATACCTTTGAACTATTGATGTGGTTAAAGTAGTCGTTAAAGTTGGTTTTGCCGTCAAAGCGTTGTTGCATGCTGTGAATACTATCGACAAGAATAGGGGCCGGTATGAATCCATTAGCGGCTAAATCTATGGCGGGTTGCACCACATCTTCCCAGGGTAATTTGCCAAATCGTTTGTGGGCTTCCCAAAATCCGGCAACCGTACCGGGTACACCTGCGGCTTGGCCTCCAATGAGCGTGATACTGTCGATGACATTGCCTTGTTCATCAAGATACATGTCTTTGTGGGCGGTTAATGGGGCTTTTTCTCGATAGTCTAGGAACGCAATATCATTATCCATTTTGACAGCCATGAAACCTCCGCCACCAATATTACCGGCATCAATAAAGGTAACCGCCAATGCAAAACCAGTTGCTACTGCCGCGTCCACAGCATTGCCGCCTGAGTTCAGAATGTCTTCTGCAACTCTTGCCCCATAATTGTCGGGTATTGCAATGGCAGCTAAACTGGCGTTGTTAAGTGGTTCTAATCCCATAGCTTCTTCGGGTATTTTATCCTCCGAGTCACTGCAGGCTAACAGGCCGACCAATATGGTTGTGAAGAATAGATAGCTTATTTTTTTATTCATCTCAAAGTCGCTCTGTTTTGTAAATTTATGCTTCCTTATTTTAACCTAATATGCCCAGTAAATTTGATTAATAGAAAAGACAAAAAAAATCATAAAAGCGCTCTATGTATCTTCTTTTACATCGATAAAATAACGAACTAATTAAAAATAAAGAAATAGTACTAATCTAAATTAAACGATATTTTTCATTTATCTGTTAACTACTTAATAATCTTGAAATTGTATAGTTCGTTAAATTTAACTATTTCTATTGGATACCAAATAGATTACTATTAATTTAAGTATAAATTAAGCATATTAATTTATTTCAAAAAATTTTTCTCGGGAGAAAAATATGAAACCTAAAAGTAACTGGTTGCTTAAGGGGTTGGGGCTAATCGCCTCTCCTGCCTTAATTCTAGCCACGTTTAATGTCTATGGTCAGGATTCTGCAGAATCTGCAGTTGTTAACAGTCAAGACGTGGTGTCTGAAAGTGTATCTGCTGAGTCACTCGCATTTGAGTCAGACGATGATAGTGTCGATGAAATTGTCGTGACTGGATCGCGCTTAAAGCGATCTACGTTTTCAAGTATTTCACCACTACAAATTATATCAGCCGGAATCTCGCGTGAAGCTGGATTAGTCAATGCTGCTGATATTTTACAAACGTCTACTTCCGCAGGTGGCCAGCAGGTCGACCTTACCTTTAGTGGGTTTGTTTTAGATAACGGTCCAGGCTCGCGAACAATTAACTTACGAGGCCTCGGTGCGAATAGAACACTTGTCATGATTAATGGACGCCGCATGGCCCCAGGTGGGTCTGAAGGGGCTCCCTATGCGCCAAATGTTGGAATGGTTCCTGCTGGCTTGGTCTCTCAATATGAGTTATTGACCGATGGAGCATCTTCGGTCTACGGATCGGATGCGATTGGTGGTGTAACCAATATCATTTTGAAGAAAGATTTTGATGGCCTGCAAGTGCGTGTTGGTGCAGACAACCCCAAGTATGACGGGGGAGAAAATACTAACCTTAGCCTGTCTTGGGGTAAAGCATGGGACAGAGGCTTTATCGGAATGGGTTTCGACCACAGCAAGGATAAGCACGCTACTTATGGTAGCCGCCCTTGGATGTCGGAGTGTGAAACTAATTATGAAGTCGACACTGCAGGTGATACTAGAACGACGGATCTTTATTGGTCTGAAGTTTATGGTATGAAAAAGTCAAATTGTGTACTTGGTGCTAATGCTGGCTGGGCGATTGTAAATGGTTCGAGACTTAACTATACCCAAGGAACCAGTAACGGCGGATGGAACGATTTCTCCGCAATTTATGCTCCTTACCTATCACGCACTGCCGTCGACTCTGATGGCGATGGTGTTGCGGACGTTTCTTGGGATGACTATAGTATTAATGGTTCTTCATACAAGCAAAATGCCTATCTCTACCCTGACTATGAGACAAACAACTTTATGTCTTATGGTGAATACACCTTTGAGGGCGATTCAAATTTAACGGCTTACTTTGAGACTATGTACTCGAAAGCAGAGTATTCAACTGTGGGCCGACCACCTCAGTTATTTCCATTCGTCCCTGCCAACAACCCTTATAATATCTGTAATCCTAATGCTGCGAACGGTGTTGATTGTGGTCTAGCAGAAGATGAATTGTTATGGAACAATCCAGGATACATTGCCCAGTTTGATGCTGTTTATGGGGCTGGTGCGAATGCATTCTATTCCGGAATACTTGCAAATGGACCCATTGGTGCAATCGTAACGCGTCCTGTAGTTTCGGTTAAAGGCGACCGTTCTTCCTCCGACGCTGAGTTCGAAAATCTTCGATTTGTAGCTGGTTTAGGTGGAGATATACCAGGAATGGATTTTGGGACCTTGAGCAATTGGTCTTTCGACACATATGTGTCTTATTCTAAATCTCAGGGCGATTCTCATCGCTATGGTATCCGTGGCGATCGTTTAGACCTGTCCTTAGGTACTTACTCTACCACTGATACTCCCTGTGTAAATGACACTGGCGCTGACCTCGCTTCTGATGTCGCTGAGGGTTGTGTGGCGGTAAATATGTATGCTCCGTCGTTGTATGCAGATGTAGTTGGAGATTTTGCTACGACTGCTGAAAGAGATTACCTATTTGATAGTCGCGACTTTGATACAGAATATGAGCAGACTATTGTTTCTGGTGCCATGGGTGGCGACATTTACGAGCTACCAAATGGACCTGTCCTATTGAGTGTTGGCTTTGAATACCGGAAGGATGAAATCAATTCAATGCCAGATAACATTGCAAGAGATGGCTTGTTCTTTGGGTACTTCTCTGATGGTGGTGCGGTCGGTTCTAAAGACTCAAACGAACTTTTCTTTGAAGTCGAGGCTCCGCTCTTAGCGAACAAACCATTTGCTAAAGAATTAACTATGAATTTGTCTATGCGTTATACCGATGATGAAATTTACGGAAGCAACAATACGGAGTCTGTAAAAATTGGTTGGCGTCCCGTAAACTCTTTGTTGGTTCGAGCAACTTATGGAACCGCTTTTAGAGCACCCAACTTAAGAGAGTTGTATTTGGCTAACCAGACTGGATTTGGCACTATCTATGATCCATGTGTAACGCCAGCAGAAGCGATCACCGGAAGTGTGGTAGATGGATCTGCTGCTTATGATCCTGCTGCAGATCCTCGAGAATCAGAAGTGCTGTCCAACTGTATTGCCAATGGTATAGACCCTACTGATTTTGAAAACGGCGGTATTACTCAATATAGCGTTGAACAGGCTGCGGGTGGTTCGTTAATCCTTGATCCTGAGACTTCTACATCTTGGACGGCGGGATTCTCTTGGGAACAAGAATTTTCTAATGAATTTGATTTTGGTGTTAGCTCTACTTATTATGAAGTAGATATCGATAGCACAATTGTTGAGCCTAATGGTCAGTATATTGTGAACGATTGCTATAATAGTATCACCGGTGCGAGTCCGTTTTGTTCACGGATTACCCGCGATGCGGGATCAAACCCTGAAATTAACTTTCTCAACAATGGGTTCATCAATAGAGATAATGAAAAGGCTCGTGGTGTTGATGTTAACGTAACATTTAGTGATCAGATCACTATAATGGACCGGGCGTTTGACCTGTCCCTTGATATCACAGCGCATCGACAGATCGAACGATCTACTCTTTATCTTGATGATGATGGTGTTGAGGACTTTGAAGATTATGCTGGCGAGTGGGGATTTCCAGATTGGAAAGCTAACTCTACCGTTCGTATAGGCTACGAAAAATGGAGACTCCAACTCTACACTAGCTACCTGTCTTCTGTTCAGCAGGATGTTGAAGGTCTAGATACCTGGAGTGATCACCTTGACACTAACGATACTGGCTTTTATGCCGACACTTGCCTTGGACCGACTAACGGCGATCTTTTCTGCCGAGACGTAGGTTATGCAGATCGTTATATGGTTCATTCATTATCTCTCAGTTATGTTGAGGACAATTGGAATGCAACAATAGGCGCACGTAACCTTTTTGACGAAGCGCCACCAAAGGTCGATGGAAATGAAGTAAGTTCTGTAAACAATGCCCCTATCGGTTATGGGTATAATTTATCGGGTCGCACTATTTATGCGAACTTTGAATATCAGTTTGGTAGTAACTAGTGGTTTAGTTGACTAAAGACGTAGTTAAAAGACCCTCTCAGATATTTTGAGGGGGTTTTTTATTGAAAAAAATAGACATTCAAACAGTGATTACAGTAGCGTGGGTAATTAATAATTGTCAGCTAGTTCATGACTCAGGGAAGGGTGGTAGCAATAACCCAAGAATGTGAGAATTGAACTAAAATCAATATGACGCAAGGAATTAGAATATGAGAGACAACTTTGTTGCAATAACCGTTCTGGCTGCGATATTTTTTCTAGGCATGCCAGCCCAGGCCGCAGAAAAAATTGAGCCATACCCACTTGAGGAGTGGGCAAAGCGGGCTACAACCTCCAGCATTGCGTTATCGCCAAATGGCGAAAAGTTAGCAATGTTGAGGATTATGAAAGTCGGTGAAAACCCAATTCTTGAGATCTACGACGCCAACAATCTATCTGTTAAACCATTTAGAATGGATGCTGACCCTATGGAAATACAAGGATTAGGCTGGATAACTGACAGTAAAATATTATTCTATGCTCGTCAAAAAGTTAGAAATAAAATTGATGGATTCAACCAGGGAGTCTATGAGACCGCTGGTGGAATTTTGACCTTAGATAAAGATCCAAAGAAATCTAAGTGGAAAAAAACTCGGAACGTTGGCGGAATTGCCTCTTTGCTCCCAACTCAACCTAACAAAGTTCTTGTTCGATCTTGGGACGGTCAAGGTACGAGATATTACAGTTATTACGAATATGACTTTAAGAAAAATAGAAAGGGTCGACGCGTGTTACGTGAAAGCCCAAAGGTCTATCAAATTGAGTTTGACTCAAATGGTAACCCTCGAATCGGTTATGGACGCGATTCTGTTAACAATGAATGGTTGACGTATCACCGTGCGGTGGGTAGTTCCGAGTGGGAGGTTATTAATCGACTTAGTGAAGATAGCTACGAGAGCTGGGACGTTGTGGGTTTTGATCCAATTGATCCAAAGAATTTATTAGTAAGAGCACATAATGGTAATAATACGGCAGGAATTTGGTTATTTGATACACAGCAAAATAAACTCACAGAAGCAGTGTATGGTCGCAAAGATGTAGATGTTGCAGGTAACGGATACGCTAAGGCAGCTGTCAGATTGCACTCGAATAAATGGGAAAAAGCGCAGGAAGTTACAGCGGTTGCATATTATAAGGACGGCAAACTCGAATACGAATATTTCGATGGCCAAGAAGAGGCCGTCTATGAACAACTGGAATCCTTGATTCCTAATGCGTTTCGGTTACGTATTAGTAGCCGTTCTCGCGATGGGAATAGTATGGTTATATCTAACAGTGGTCCTAGAGATCCGGGTACTGACTATTTGTTAAAGAATGGTACTATTTCTGTCATAGGGTCCTCAAAACCAGGTCTTGCCAGTGACCGGCTCGCCGATGTCAAAAACATTTGGTATAAATCACGTCATGGTGAGATGGTCAATGGCTACATCACCATCCCAAATTCTAAGCCTCCATATCCCTTGGTTGTTATGCCACACGGGGGGCCATTTGTAGCAGAAAATATACGTTTTGACGAATGGTCGCAAATGTTAGCCAACAACGGCTATATGGTCCTGCAACCTCAATATCGTGGTTCTACGGGTCGTGGTTTAACGTTTTATAAATCAGCGTTCATAGATGGTAGTGAAGCCGGTTATGCCATGCAAGATGACAAAGATGACGGGGCACAATATCTTATTGACCAAGGGTTGGCTGATCCTAAACAGTTAGCGATGTTTGGATGGTCTTATGGTGGCTATGCCGCACTTCTTGCGGCAGCTAGAACCCCACAGCTATACCAGTGCGTCATTGCGGGCGCGTCAGTAACTGATCCAACCATGCAGCTTAATTACTATAAGAGCTACCTACGCGGTTCTCAGCGAGAGTCACAGATCAAGTATCGGAATGGGGGTATTGCTCCAATCAAAGAGGTCGCAAAAGTTAACGTGCCGATGCTTATGATACATGGCGATGTTGATCAGAGAGTTCCGCCCGAGCATGCTGAAAAATACGCAGAAAAACTTCAAGAGCTCGGCAAGCCCCATGAATTATTATGGTTAGAAGGGGCTGACCATTTTAGCAATACACTTTTTTACGATCATAAGATAATATTGTATAAGGCACTTACTGAATATTTAGCTGGTGACAATTGCTTTGGAGATGATAGAAGCTTAGCGTTTAATAATTGATTATAGGTTCTTGAAGCCATTA
>Ga0209713_10000637_pt1 | contig 19910 bp, 11 predicted proteins | sample ArcOceMetagenome_3_FD_187444 | JGI IMG/M metagenome (GOLD analysis project Ga0209713, IMG submission 187444) | Marine eukaryotic phytoplankton communities from Arctic Ocean - Arctic Ocean- Svalbard ARC20M Metagenome (SPAdes) (version 2) | ecosystem: Environmental > Aquatic > Marine > Oceanic... | reverse complement strand
TTTCTGGCTTATAAAGCCCTTATAAGGCCCTCTGGGCCTTATAAGGGCTTTATAAGGCCTCCAGAGGCCTTTTTGTACCCAGATAGCCCCCCCCCCCCTTGGGTACAATAAGAGTTGCCCAGCCATCTTTTGTCCGTTTTAAAGGGCCTATGAAAACACTTTCAAGGCCTTTTAAAGGCCCCACCAGTCTCCGATCGTGGGCGGCCCGTAAAAAAGCTTATAAAAACAATTTCTAGAGGCCTAAAGAAACACATTTTGAAGTCCTTTTGAAGGCCCTAGCGCGCTCCGATCGTGGAAGGCCCGTAAAAAGGCTTATAAATACTTTTTGGAGGCCTATAAGGCCCTTAAAGGGCCTTATAAGGCCCTTCTAGGGGGCTTATAAGGCCCTTCAAGGGCCTTAAGGGCCTTATGGGACTCTTAAGGGCCTCATAAGGCCCTTAAGGGCCTAAACTCTTCAGGGCCTTATAAGCCCCTTAAGGGCCTTATGAGACCCTTAATAAGGGCTTCATAAGGCTCAAAGAGCCTCATAAGGCCCTTAAGGGCCTTATAAGGCACTGAAAGGCCTTATAAAGCCTTCAAGGGCCTTATGAGACCCTTAATAAGGGCCTCATAAGGCTCTTGAGGGCCTTATGAAACCCTTCATAGGAGCCTCATAAGGCCCTTAAGCGCATCATAAGGTCATTAAGGGCCTGATAAGGCCCTTAAGGGCCTTATAAGGCCCTTAAGGGCCTTATGAGACGCTTCATAAGGGTTTTTTAAGGCCCTCAAAGGCCTTATGGGATCCTTAAGGCCCTTCTAAGGCCCTGATGGGCCTTATAAGGCCCTTGTCTTATGAGACCCTTAATAAGGGCCTCATAAGGCCCTTAAGGGCCGTAAGGGCCTTATAGGGCCCTTGAGGGGTTTAAGGGCCTTTTAATGCCCTTAAGGGTCTTATAAGGCCCTTTAAGGCCTTACGGTAGAAAAAACTGAAAAATCCGAAAACTTGGGTTAAACAATGCAAAAATGTTTTAAAAAGGCTTTATAATGCTCTTAATGGCATTATAAGGCCCCAAAATAATCCAACATAGCATTTAAGAGAGCATTCAAATCGCCCCCTATGCTCCCTTTAAAGGTAATACAGGGGCCCCTCTTACAAGATTTTACAAGGCCCTTTGAGGCTTCAAAAGTTGTTAGAAAGGATATTACAGAGCTGATATGGCTGGGCAACTCTTATTGTACCCAAGGGGAGGGGGGGCTATCTGGGTACAATAAGGCCTCTGGAGGCCTTATAAAGACCTTATAAGGCCCAGAGGGCCTTATAAGGGCTTTATAAGGCCTCCAGACGCCTTATTGTACCCAAATAGCCCCCCCCCCCCCCCCCCCCCCCTTGGGTACAATAAGAGTTGCCCAGCCATGAGCTGATCCTAAGGTGGTTTGAGGCAGTGTCCAGTGGAAGGCCAGCAGAAGGGCCTCCTTAGGGATCGAATTGGAAGACTAAGGTCCTTAAAGGGCCTTATAAGGCTTTTAAAGGGCCTTATAAGGGCCTTATAAGGCCCTTTAAGGGCCTTATAAGGCCCTTTAAGGGCCTTATAAGGCTCTTATAAGGGCCTTATAAGGCCCTTTTAAAAGGTCTTATAAGGCCCTTGAGAGCCTTATAAGGCCTTTAAGGGGTTTATAAGGCCCTTAGGGGCCTTATAAGGCCCTTAGGGGCCTTATACATGTAAGGCTGTCGAGGGCCTTATAGGGCCCTTAAGGGCTCTATAAGGGTTCCTTAAGGGTCTTATAAGGCCCTTAAGGGCCTTATGAGGCCCTTAGGGGGGCTTATAAGGCCCTTGACGGCCTTTTGAGACCCTCAGGAGGCAGTGTATAGACCAAAATAGCTAAACATTGGCCAAAATAGCCTTTAAGAGAGCCTTAAAATAGGCCTCTATATTTCCTTTATGGAGCCCTTATGGAGCCCTTATGGAGCCCTTATGGAGCCCTGATGGAGCCCTTATGGAGCTCCTATGGAGCCTTATAAGGCCCTTCCCATAGCCTGCCCCTGGACGTCTTGGAACTGCTTCATAAAGACAGCCAGGCAGCTGTGATCCCTAGGGATCCAATTGGATCCCTAGGAATCCTGGAGATCCCTAGGGTCCCTTTAAGGGCCTTATAAGGTAGTTTCTCATTTGTTTGGTTAATAGAAAAATAGTAAGGATGGGTCGGTAGTTACAGATTTTGTAACTACCGGCTGAAGGCTATTTTTTGGAAATTTGGGCCTCGTTTTCCCTAGAAAGGCCTTATTTTAGGGCCAAGGCCATAAAAAGGCCTTAATTTCGACCTCAGGACATTAAAAATGCCATAATTTCGACCTCATGAGACCCATTTTGGGCCATTGAACAAATGAGAAAGTGCCAGACTCTTAAGACCCTGGTATAGCTCTTAATGGCCTCTTAAGGCCTTTAAGGGCCTTATAATGCTCTTAAGGGCCTTTTAAGGGCCTTTAGGGCCCTTATAAGGGTCTTAAGGGCCTTATTAGGCCCTTGAGGTCCTTATAAGGTTCTTACGGGCCTTATAAGGTTATCAAGGGTCTTATAGGGCCCTTAAGCGCCTTATAAGGCCTTTGAGGGCCTTATAAGGCTCTTAAGGGCCTTTTAAGGCTCTTAAGGTCCTTATAAGGCTCTTAAGGGCATTGTAAGGCCCTGGAGGGCCTTATAAGGCTCTTAAGGGACTTATAAGGCCCTCAAGAGCTTATAAGGCTCTGAAGTGCCTTATAAGGCCTTTGAGGTCCTTATGAGGCTCTTAAGGGTCTTATAAGGCTCTTACGGTCCTTATACGGCTCTTAAGGGCCTTTAAAGCCAATAAGGGCTTATAAAGCTCCTTAAGAGCCCTATAAGGCCCTTAAGAGCCTTATAAGGCTCTTAACGCCGTTATAAGGCCAGGTCCTTATAAGGCTCTTAAGGGCCTTATAAGGTTCTTAAGGGCCTTATAAGGCTCTTAAGGGCCTTATAAGGCTCTTAAGGTCCCTATAAGGCTCTTAGGGGCCTTTATAAGGCTCTTAAGAGCCTTATCAAGCCCTTAAGGGCCTTACAAGGCTCTCAAGGGCCTCTAAGGCCCTTGAAGGCCTTATATGGCTCTTAAGAGTCTTATAAAGCCCTTGAGGGCCTTATAAGGCTCTTAAAGGCCGGCTCTTGAGGGTCTTATAAGGCTCTTAAGGGCCTTATAAGGCCCTTAAGTTTCTTATAAGGCTCTTAAGATCCTTATAATGCTCTCAATCGCCTTATAAGGCTCTTAAGAGCCTTATAGGGTTCTTAAGGGCCTTATAAGGCCCTCAAGGTCCTGATAAGGCTCTTGAGGGCGGTCTTTTAAGGATTTTAAGGGCCTTATAAGGTGATTAAGAGCTTTATAAGGTTCTTAAGGGCCTTATGAGGCTCTTACAGGCCCATAGAGCGCTTAATGGCTTTTTAATGCTCTTACGGGTCTTATAAGGCTCTTAAGGGCCTTACAAATTCCTTAAGAGCCTTAAAAGGCTTCAGGGCCTTATAAGGCTGTCAAGGGCCTTATCAGGCTCTTAAGAACCTTATAAGGATCTTAAGGGCCTTATAAGGCTCATAAGGGCCTTATAAAGCCCTTGAGGGCCGTATAAGGATCTTAAGGGCCTTTTAAAGGATCTTAATGGCGTTATTAGGCTCTTGAGGGCCTTGCAAGGCTCTTCAGGCCCTTACAAGGCTCTTAAGGGCCTTATAAGGCTCGTAAGAGCCTCATAAGGCTCTTGGCCTTAAGAGCCTTATAATGCCTTTAAGTGCTTCATAAGGTTCTCAAGGGCATTATAAGGTTCTTAAGAGCCTTTCAATGCTCTTAAGAGCCTTATAAGGATCTGAAGGGCCTTATAAGGCTCTTAAAGGCGTTAGCCTCTTAAGGGCCTTATAAGGCTCTTAAGGGCTTTATACAGCCCTTGAGGGCCTTACAAGGTTCTTAAGGGCCTTGTAAGGCTCCTAAGGGCCTTATAAGCCCCTTGAGGGCCTCATAAGGCTCTCAAGGTCCTTATGCAGCACCCTGAGGTACCTCTTTCTCTTGGTCCCCCACCTGCCCTTTCAAGGACCTTTCTGGTCTCAGATCCTTTATATGGCCTTGGGAGTCTTAGAGACCCCTTATAGCCCCTCATAGAGCCCCTTATCGTCCCTTATAGACCCTTACAGACCCTTATAGACCTTTATTGGGCAGTGTATATCTAGGATGCCCCTTCACTTGATCTATTAGCCTATTTTATCATTTGGTAGTAGTAGTAGAATGGGCCAAGATGCGCCAAGATGACTCCAATGAGGACATCAAGAGCCTTAAAATACCAAAAAGTCAGTATCTTGTGATGAGTTTGATAGCTCTTGCTGGCTGAATCCTGATTTGGACGACAGTTTCACGTTTTTGAGCCATTTCATGTTAATATTTTGAAATCAGTTTGGAAGCTCTTGAGGGCTAAAACCTGATTTTGACGACAGTTTCACGTTTTTAAAAGGTTTTTGGGGTCCCATAGGCTGGCCGAATGGTCCCGGCTAATTTGCCCCCCTGGATTTTTAGTGGCCATTTGACCCCAAAATGGTCCCAAATTGGAGCCCGAAATCGTCTTAGAATTCAACTTGTTGGGGGCAGTTTTTTAGACCGTTTTTGGACCACTTTTGGGTACTTTGGGGGGCCATTTTCGGGACCGTTTTGGGACCAGATCGGGCCAAGAAGGAGCCAAGATGGGTCCAAGAGGGCCATTGAGAACTTCAAAGACCCAAAAAGCTGCATTTGCAAAAACCTTAAAAAACAATTGGTTTTTCAATGTTTTTGGGGTCCAGAGGCTTCCCAAGATGAGCATAAGAGGCTCAAGAAGGCTCCCAAGAGGCACTTGAAGAGCTTTAAGACCTCAAAAAAAGGTTCTAAAAACGGAACCGACAAAAACATTTTTTGATGAATTTTGGAGCAGTTTTGGGATCCCAAATAGGTCCCAAAATTACTTAAACATTGGACCAAAACGAGATCCAAAGCGCATTCTCATTCATATCACATGCATCTTAATTTTTACATAAATCATTACACTTTTACAAACAATGTATTTTTCCCCATAGTAAGACCACACTTTCTGAGTCACAGAGGATTTCGCCTGTAGATTTTTTGACCCCAAAATTGCCCCCCAAAATAGTCAAAAAATGCTAAAAAATGGAACCAAACATGAAACAAATTCTGGACTCATTTTGGGTCCATTTGGGGTACATTTTGGGGTTCGTTTTGGGGTCCGTTTTGGGGTCATAATGGGCCAAGATGCGCCAATATGACTCCAATGAGGACATCAAGAACCTTACAGTACCAAAAAGCATCATTTTCAAAAAGTGTGATTTTACCATGGGAAACCATACTTTTCGCGTCTTGGAGGCTCTCAAGAGGAGTATGAGAGGTTCAGGAAGGCTCCCAAGAGGCACTTGAAGAGCTTCAAGACCTCAACAGAAAGGGTTCCAAACATGGAACCAAACAAAAACAGTTTTTGCACCAATTTCGGAGCCAAAATTTACTCCAAAATGGAACCCCAACAAACAGAAAACTGTACCAAAAATGGAACCGAAATTGGAACTGCATCTGGCGAACAGAAATGGGGGGGGGGAAATGCAAATACTGTAAATTGCGGGTGCAGGTGCAGGTACAAATCATGTCAGATGAATAAAAGGAAGGAATAAATATCCAGGGTATGAAACAGGCCAGGGGTGGACATTGGAACATGGGAATCTTGAGGGGCGATTCTGGGGAGACCAATAAGCCAATATTGGGGGCGAAGCCCCAATATTCCCTTATATCTTCCCCAGAATCCCCCCTCAAGATTCCCAGGTTTCATTGTCCACCCCTGGCCTGTTTCATACCCTGGATATTTATACACTGCCATATACCCCTATAAGTTTCTTAAGGGCCTTATAAGGTTCTCCCCAAAGATGTCAGGCTTCCGTGCCCGAGGAGGAGCATCTGGAAAGTGCGGCGGCCCCTCCCACACTGGAAAAGCTGACCTTGCGAAGAAGCGGCAAAAACTGACCTTGCTATAAAGGGTAATGTTAAGGGAATATTAGGGCTGTTTTAACGGCATGTGAAGGGGATTTTTGCAGGGAGATTAAGGCCTTATTAAGATCCTAGGGCCCCTGAGGTCCCTGAGACGTTAGATAGCGGTGGCGCCTGACTGTAATGTTGGTCTTATTTTTTGTTTATAAGGAGCTATAAGGGGCTATAAGGAGCATATAAGGAGCATATAAGGGGCTATAAGGAGCATATAAGGGGCTATCAGGGGCTATAAGGAGCATATAAGGGGCTATAAGGAGCATATAAGGGGCTATCAGGGGCTATAAGGAGCATATAAGGGGCTATAAGAGGTTATCAAGGGGCTATAAGGGGGGGCCATATAAGGGGCTATAAGGAGCATATAAGGAGCATATAAGGGGCCATAATAAGGAGCATATAGGGGTCCATATAAGGGGATATAAGGAGCATATAAGGGGCTATAAGGAGCTATGAGGAGTTATAAGGGGATATAAGAGGCTATAAGAGGCTATAAGGAGCATATAAGGGGCCATATAGGGTATGAGGGGCTATAAGGGGTCTTTATAAGGCCCCCAAGGCCATATAAAGGCTATAAGGCCATAAAGCGTCTTGAAAGGCCGGGTGAGGGACCAAGAAAAAGGTACCCTAGGGTGCTGCATAAGGCCCTTAAGGGCCTTATAAGGCCCTTAAGGGCCTTATAAGGACCACGAGGGCCTTCTAAGGCGTCTAAGGGCCTTATGAAGCCCTTAAGGGCCTCATAAGGGCCTCATAAGGGCCTTATAAGGCCTTCAAGGGCCTTTTAAGGCCCTTCCTTAAGGGCCTTAGAAGGCCCTTCCTAGCTATTCCAGGGTCTCTGTACCTTCTAGCCATTCGCCTGGCCTTCCCCTTGAACAGGGGATTTTGGGAGTTTTGGAATGTTTTCGGAAGGTTTTGGGGAGTTTTGGCCCTTAAGGACCGTCAGAGCCTTATAAGGCCCCTAAGGGCCTTGAGCGCCTTATAAGGCCCTTGAGGTCCTTAAGGGCTCTTATGAGGCCCTTAAGGGCCTTCTAAGGCCCTTAAGGCCCTCGAGGCCCTCGAGGGCCTTATAAGGCCCTTATAAGGCCCTTGAGGCCCTCGAGGGCCTTATAAGGCCCTTATAAGCCTTATAGGCCCTTATCAGCCTTATAAGGCACCCTTAAGGCCCTTGAGGCCCTCGAGGGCCTTATAAGGCCCTTGAGGTCCCTAAGGGCTCTTATAAGCCTTATAAGGCCCCCTTAAGGGCCTTAGAGGCCTTATAAGGCCCTTATAAGTCTTATAAGGCCCTTAAGGCCTCGAGGGCCTTATAAGGGCCTTATAAGCCTTATAAGGCCCTTAAGGCCCTAAGGGCCTTATAAGGCTCTTATAGGCCTTATAAGCCTTACAAGGCCCCCTTAAGGGCCTTAAGTGCCTCATAAGGCCCTTATAAGCTTTATAAGGCCCTTAAGGCGCTCGAGGGCCTTATATGGCCCTTATAAGCCTTATAAGGCCCTTAAGACTCTTAAGGGCCTTATAAGGCCCTTATAAGCCTTATAAGCCTTATAAGCCTTATAAGGCCCCCTTCAGGGCCTTAAGGCCCTCATAAGGCCCTTATAAGCCTTATAAGGCCCTTAAGGCCCTCGAGGGCCTTGTAAGGCCCTTATAAGCCTTATAAGGCCCTTAAGGGCCTTATAAGGCCCTTATAAGCCTTATAAGCCTTATAAGGCCCCCTTAAGGGCCTTAAGGGCCTCATAAGGCCTTTATAAGCCTTATAAGGCCCTTAAGGCCCTCGAGGGCCTTATAAGGCCCTTATAAGCCTTATAAGGCCCTTAAGAGCCTTATAAGGCCCTTATAAGCCTTATAAGCCTTATAAGGCCCCCTTAAGGGCCTTAAGAGCCTCATAAGGCCCTTATAAGCCTTACAAGGCCCTCGAGGGCCTTATAAGGCCCTTATAAGCCTTATAAGGCCCTTAAGGCCCTTCAGGGCCTTATAAGGCCCTTACAAGCCTTATAAGCCTTATAAGCCTTATAAGGCCCCCTTAAGGGCCTTAAGAGCCTCATAAGGCCCTTATAAGCCTTATAAGGCCCTTAAGGCCCTCGAGGGCCTTATAATGCCCTTATAAGCTTTATAAGGCCCTTAAGGCCCTTAAGGGCCTTATAAGGCCCTTATAAGCCTTATAAGGCCCCCTTAAGGGCCTTAAGAGCCTCATAATGCCCTTATAAGCCTTATAAGGCCCTTAATGCCCTCGAGGGCCTTATAAGGCCCTTATAAGCCTTATAAGGCCCTTAAGGCCCTTAAGGGCCTTATAAGGCCCTTATAAGCCTTATACGCCTTATAAGCCTTATAAGGCCCCCTTAAGGGCCTTAAGGGCCTCAAAAGGCCCTCATAAGCCTTATAAGGCCCTTGAGGCCCTCGAGGGCCTTATAAGGCCCTTATAAGGCCCTCAAGGCCCTTAAGGGCCTTATAAGGCCCTTATAAGCCTTATAAGCCTTATAAGCCTTATAAGGCCCCCTTAAGGGCCTTAAGGGCCTCATAAGGCCCTTATAAGCCTTATAAGGCCCTTAAGGCCCTCGAGGGCCTTATAAGGCCCTTATAAGCCTTATAAGGCCCTTAAGGGCCTTATAAGGCCCTTATAAGCCTTATAAGCCTTATAAGGCCTGTTTAAGGGCCTTAAGGGCCTCATAAGGCCCTTATAAGCCTTATAAGGCCCTCGAGGGCCTTATAAGGCTCTTTTAAGCCTTATAAGGCCCTTAAGGCCCTTAAGTGCCTTATAAGGCCCTTATAAGCCTTATAAGCCTTATAAGGCCCCCTTAAGGGTCTTAAGGGCCTCATAAGGCCCTTATAAGCCTTATAAGGCCCTCAAGGCCCTCAAAGGCGTTATAAGGCCTTTATAAGCCTTATAAGGTTCTTAAGGCCCTTAAGGGCCTTATAAGGCCCTTATAAGCCTTATAAGCCTTATAAAGCCCCCTTAAGGGCCTTAAGGGCCTCATAAGGCCCTTATAAGCCTTATAAAGCCCTTGAGGCCCTCGAGGGCCTTATAAGGCGCTTATAAGCCTTAAAAGGACGTTAAGGCCCTTAAGGGCCTTAAAAGGCCCTTATAAGCCTTATAAGCCTTATAAGGCCCCCTTAAGGGCCTTAAGCGCCTCATAAGGCCCTGATAAGCCTTATAAGGCCCTTAAGGCCCTCGAGGGCCTTATAAGGCCCTTATAAGCCTTATACGGCCCTTAAGGCCCTTAAGGGCCTTATAAGGCCTTATAAGCCTTATAAGCCTTATAAGGCCCCTTAAGGGCCTTAAGGGCCTCATAAGGCCCTTATAAGCCTTATAAGGCCCTTAAGGCTCTCGAGGGCCTTATAAGGCCCTTATAAGCCTCATAAGGCCCTTAAGGCCCTTAAGGGCCTTATAAGGCCCTTATAAGCCTTATAAGCTTTATAAGGCCTCCTTAAGGGCCTTAAGGGCCTCATACGGCCCTTATAAGCCTTATAAGGCCCTTAAGGCCCTCGAGAGCCTTATAAGGCCCTTATAAGTCTTATAAGGCCCTTAAGGGCCTTATAAGGCCCTTATAAGCCTTATAAGCCTTATAAGGCCCTCTTAAGGGCCTCATAAGGCTCTTATAAGCCTTATAAGGCCCTCGAGGGCCTTATAAGGCCCTTATAAGCCTTATAAGGCCCTTAAGGCTCTTAAGGGCCTTATAAGGCTCTTATAAGCCTTATAAGGCCCCCATAAGGGCCTTAAGGGCCTCATAAGGCCCTTATAAGCCTTATAAGGCCCTCGAGGGCCTTATAAGGCCCTTATAAGCCTTATAAGGCCCTTACGGCCCTTAAGGGCCCTATAAGGCCCTTATAAGCCTTATAAGGCATCCTTAAGGGCCGTAAGGGCCTCATAAGGCCCTTATAAGCCTTATAAGGCCCTCGAGGGCCTTATAAGGCCCTTATAAGCCTTATAAGGCCTTTAAGGCCCTTAAGGGCCTTATAAGGCCCTTATAAGCCTTATAAGCCTTATAAGGCCCCCTTAAGGGCCTTAAGGGCTTCATAAGGCCTTTATAATCCTTAAAGGCCCTTAAGGCCCTCGAGGGCTTTATAAGGCCCTTATAAGCCTTATAAGGCCCTTAAGGGCCTTATAAGGCTCTTATAAGCCTTATAAGGCCCCTTTAAGGGCCTTAATGGCCTCATAAGGCCCTTATAAGCCTTATAAGGCCCTTAAGGCCCTCGAGGGCCTTATAAGGCCCTTATAAGCTTTATAAGGGCATTAAGGCCCTTAAGGGCCTTACAAGGCCCTTATAAGCCTTATAAGGCCCCCTTAAGGGCCTTAAGGTCCTCATACGGCCCTTATAAGCCTTATAAGGCCCTTAAGGCCCTCGAGGGCCTTATAAGGCCCTTATAAGCCTTGTCAGGCCCTTAAGGCCCTTAAGGGCCTTATAAGGCCCTTATGAGCCTTATAAGCCTTATAAGCCTTATAAGGGCCCCTTAAGGGCCTCATAAGGCCCTTATAAGCCTTATAAGGCCCTTAAGGCCGTCGAGGGCCTTATAAGGCTCTTATAAGCCTTACAAGGCCCTTAAGGCTCTCGAGGGCCTTATAAGGCCCTCATAAGCCTTATAAGCCTTATAAGGCCCCCTTAAGGGCCTTAAGAGCCTCATAAGGCCTTTATAATCCTTATAAGGCCCTTAAGGCCCTTGAGTGCATTATACGAAACATAACGGCCTTATAAGGCCGTCAAGGGCCTTATAGGCGCTTCAGAGCCTTATAAAGCCCTTAATGGCCTTATAAAGTCCTTCAAGGCCTTATAAGGCCCTTAGAGGCTCTTTAGAGCTCTTAATGGCCTTATAAGGCCCTTCAGGGCCTCATAAGGCGCTTAGGGGCCTTTTAAAGTCCTCAAGTGCCATATAAGGCCCCTGAGGGTCTTATAAGGCCCTAAAGGGTCTTATTTTGCTCTTAGGGGCCCCTTAAGTCCCTCAAGGGCCGTATAGGGCCCTTAAGAACCTTATAAGGACCCTGAGGGCCTTATAGTGCTCTTCAGGGCCTTATAAGGCCCATAAGGGCCTTATAAGTCCATCAAGGGCCTTATAGGCCTTTAAGGACCTTATGAGGCCCTTGACGACATTATAAGGCTCTCAAGGGCCTTATAGGACCTGAGGGCCTCATGAGGTGCTTAAGGCCCTTATAGGTTCTTGACGGCTTTATAATGCCCTTAAGGGCTTTATAAGGCCCATAAGGGCCTTATAAGGTCTTTGAGGGCCTTATAGGACCTTAAGAGTCTTATAACGCTCTTAATACCCTCAGAAAGCCCTTAAGAGCCTTATAAGGCTCGTAAGGGCGTTATCACGCCCTTAAGGGTCTTGTATGGCCCATAAGGGTCTTATAGGGCTCTCAAGGGCCTTATGAGGCCCATAAGAGCCTCATAAGGCGCTCAAGGGCCTTATAAGGCCGTCAAGGGCCTTAAAAGAGTGTTAATAAGGCCCCCATAAGTCCCATAAGGGCTTTTTAAGGTCTTAAGGGATTTATAAGGCTCTCAAGGGCTTCATAGGTCCTTCAGGGTTCTTATGCGGCCCTTAAGGGCCTTATATGGCTCTTAAGTGCCTTATAACGCCCTTACAGGCCTCATAAGGCTTTTAAGGGCCTCATAAGGCCCTAAGGACCTTATAATGCCCTCAAAGGCCTTATAAGGCCGTCAAGGGCTGTGTAAGTCCATCAACAGCCTTATAAGCTCTTAAGGGCCTTATAAGGCCCATTCGGGCATTATACTGCCCTCAAGGGCCTGACAGGAGCGTGAGGGCCTCATAAGCCCCTCAAGGGCCTTATAGTTTCTTGAGGGCCTTAGGATGCCCTTAAGGGCCTTATAAAGCCTATCAGAGCCTTATAAGGTCCCCAAGAGGCTTATAGGCCCTTCAGGGCCTTGCAGAGCCCTTCAGAGTCTTATAAGGCCCCTAATGACTTAAGGCCCTTCATGTCCTTATCGGCCCTTAAGGGCCGCCTATAAGGCCCTTCATGTCCTTATAGGCCCCCGAGGTCCTTATAAGGCCTCAAGGGCCCCATAGGCCTTTAAAGGCCTTATGAGGCCCCTGAAGGTTCTCGAAGACCTTGCGGGCATTATAAGGCCCTTAAGGTCATTACAAGGCTCCCAAGGGTATTATAAGGCCCTTAAAGGCCTTCTAAGGCTCTTAAGGTCCTTCCATGGCCCCTCAAGGTTCTTATAAGGCCCTGAAGGGCCTCATAGGGCCCTTAAAGCTTGACAAGGCCCTCAAGAGCCTTATAGGGCCCTTGAGGGCTTCATAAGGCTTTAAAGGAGGCTTCATTAGGGCCTTAAGGGCCTTATAAGGCCCTTAAAAGCCTTCTCAGGCTATTAAGGTCCTTATAAGGCCCATAAGGGGTTTATATGGCCGCGAAGGGCCCTATAAGGCCTTTATGGGCCTTATGGGGCTTTTAGAGGCCTTATAAGGACTTAAGTGCCTTATGATGCTCTTGGAGCCTTATAAGGCTCTTAAACGCTTTATAAGGCCCTTGAGGGCCTTATAGGGCCCTTAAGGGCCTTAAAAGGCCCTCCAGGGACTTGTAAAGCCCTGAAGGGCCTTATAAGGCCCTTATAAGCCTTACAAGGACCTTAAGGGCCTTATGAGGCTCTTAATGGCCTTATAAGGCCCTTAAGGGCCTTAGAAGGCCCTTAAGTGCCTTATAAAGCCCTGAACGGCCTTACAAGGCCTGGCCTCACAAGCCCTTCGAGGGCCTTATAAGGTCCTAAAAGGGCCTTATAAGACCTCTAAGGGCCTCATAAGCCCCATCAGGGCCTCATAAGGTCCCTAAGGGACTTGCAAGCTCCAAAAGGCTTCATAAGGGCCTTAGGAGCCTTATAAGGCCCTTAAGAACCTTAAAAGGCCCTTAAAGGCCTTATAAGGCCCTGAAGGGCCTTATAAGGCTCTTAGAGACCTTATACGGCCCTTAAGGGCCTTATAAGGCCTTGAAGGGCTGTATAAGGGCCTGCCTTATAAGGGCTTTATAAGGCCTCCAGAGGCCTTATTGTACCCAGATAGCCCCCCCCCCCGGCCCTTAAGGTCTTTATAAGGATTGGGTCCCAAAATGAGGTAAAATCACATGGCAGTTTCTTGTTTGATTCCTTACTAGGAATCAGGCCAGGATCAGCTATCACAGTTCAGGTCCAAGTCCAAGGTTTAAATGGGAAAAGAGGGGCTTGTAAGGGCCTTAAGGGGATTATAAGGGCCTTAAGGGGCTTATAAGGGCCTTGAGGGGCTTATAAGGGCCTTAAGGGGCTTATAAGGGCCTTAAGGGGCTTATAAGGGCCTTAAGGGGCTTATAAGGGCCTTGAGGGGCTTATAAGGGCCTTGAGGGGCTTATAAGGGCCTTAAGGGGCTTATAAGGGCCTTAAGGGGCTTATAAGGGCCTTGAGGGGCTTATAAGGGCCTTGAGGGGCTTATAAGGCCCTTAAGGGGCTTATAGGGGCCTTGAGGGGCTTATAAGGCCCTTAAGGGGCTTATAAGGCCCTTAAAGGGCTTATAAGGCCCTTAAGGGGCTTATAAGGGCCTTAAGGGGCGCCTTAAGGGGCTTATAAGGGCCTTAAGGGACTTATAAGGGCCTTAATGGGCTTATAAGGGCCTTAAGGGGCTTATAAGGGCCTTAAGGGGCGCCTTAAGGAGCTTACAAGGGCCTTAAGGGACTTATAAGGGCCTTAATGGGCTTATAAGGGCCTTAAGGGGCTTAAGTTCAGGTTAAAGTCCAAGTCCAGGGGAAAGATCTCGGAAGAGGCTCTGTTGGGGGCTTGTGGGGGGTGTAGTCCATATTGAGGGCCTTATAAGGCCCTTAAAGGGCCTTATAAGGCTCTTTAAGGGCCTTATAAGGCTCTTTAAGGGCCTTATAAGGCGCTTTAAGGGCCTTATAAGGCCCCCCCCCCCTTAAAGGGCCTTATAAGGCGCTCAAGGGCCTTATAAGGCCCTTGAGGCTATTCCTAAAATCGAAGGTTGACTTTTCCTCTTTGTTTGGAATGCAGGGGGCACCATGAAGGACTGCAGGAAGGCTCCGAGGCTCAATGCTCCTCTATTCTATTTTTGTTTCTCCAGAATTCCACGGGGGGGAGCCCCGCTTTAAGGGGAATATAAGGGGGGGGGGCTATTTTAAGGCTCTCCTGAAAGCAATTTTAGGCAATTTTGGGCTATTTTGGTTTATTCTGGGGCTTAAGGGCTTTTTAAGGGCCTTTTAAGGGCCTTTTAAAGGGCCTTATAAGTCTCTTAAGGGCCTTATAAGGCCCTTAAGGGCCTTATAAGGCTCTTAAGGGCCTTATAAGGCCCTTAAGGGCCTTATAAGGCTCTTAAGGGCCTTATAAGGCCTACCCCAAAACCCCTAGAAACTAAAAGAAAATCAGTGAAACCCTCCGTAAAAAACATACCCAGATATGTCCTGACCATAAAAGTTTCCTGAAGGCTTGTTATGGGCAATTAAACGAATTGGAAATTTATTGAGGCCCCTAAGAGCCTTATAAGGCCCTACAGGCACTTATAAGGCCCCTGAGGGCCTTATAAGGCCCTTAAGGCCCTTATACGGCACTTAAGGCCTTATAAGGGCCTTAAGGGCCTTATAAAGCCCTTAAGGGCCTTATAGGGCGCATCAGGCCCTTATAGGGCCCTTAAGGCCCTTATAAGGACCCTGAGGCCTTTATAAGACCCATAAGGCCCTTATAAGGCCCCTAAAAGCCTTATAAGGTTCTTAAGGCCCTTATAAGGCCCCTAAGGCCCCAATAAGGCACCTAAGCGCCTTATAAGGCCCTTAAGAGCAACATAAGGTCCTTACTGTAAAGCCCTTATGAGGCCCCTAAGGGCCCTATAAGGCACTTAAGATCCTTACAAGGGCCTTTGGTGCCTTATAAGGCTTCCAAGGGCCTTGTAAGGCCCTTAAGGCCGTAATAAGGCACTTGAGGCACTTATAAGGCCCTTAAGGCCCTCATTAGGCCGTTAACGCCCTTATAAGGCCCTTAAGGCCCTCATAAGGCCGTTAACGCCCTTATAAGGCCCCTAAGGCTCTTATAAGGCCCTTGAGGCACTTATAAGGCTCTCATAGGGCCCTTAAGGCTCTTATCAGGCTCATAAGGCTCTTATAAGGCTCATAAGGCCCTTATAAGGCACCTAAGGGCCTTATAAGGCTTCTTAGGCCTTCAGATCCTGATGATGTCTTTCAAAGCTCAGTAGTCCACGGCATAGGCTTTGTAGCCTCCTAGGTCCCTTTTTATCAGGCCCCGAGGTCCTTATAGCGTAGCTCATCTTAAGGTGATTTGAGGACTCCTAAGGACCTTAAGAGGCCTACAAAGGCCCCTTATGAGGCCCTTAAGAGCCCTTTATGAGGCCCTTACGAGCCTTATAAGGCCCGGCCTTAAGAGCCTTACAAAGCCCTTATGTTATCTTAGGGGATCTTAGTCTCTTGAGGGCCTTATAAGGGGCTTATAAGGGGCTTATAAGGGGCTTAAAAGGGCCTTAAGAGCCTTACAACGCCCGGCCTTAAGAGCCTAACAAAGTCCTTAAGGGGCTTATAAGCCCCTAAGGCTATTATAAGGCCCCTTATGAGGCTCTTAAGACCCTTACAAAGCCCTCAAGGGGGTTATAAGGCTCTTAGGGATCTTATAACGCGCCCACCAAGGCGCCCACCAAGGCAGACTCTAAGACAAACTAGCTGGGGGGGAATTCCAGGGGGCCCAGGGGAAGGCCAGGTGGTTGCCTTGAAAGGCTTTACAAGAGCCTTAGGGGCTTATGAGGGCTTATAAGGGCTTAGGGGCCTTATAAGTGGGCTTATGAGGCCTTTAGGGCCCATAAAGGCCTTTATAGGGGACTTAGGGGCCTTAGGGGGTCTTATAGGGGGGCTTAGGGACCTTATAAGGCCCATAAAGGGCCTTGATAAGGCCCTTAAGGGGCTTTATGACAGCCTCAGGGGTCTTATAAGGCCCTTAAGGGGTCTTATAAGGCCCTGAGGGGCCTTATAAGGCCCCTAGGAGTCTTTTGAGGCCCTTGAGGGCTTGATAAGGGCTTTAGGGGCCTTATAAGGGCCTTAGGGGCCTTATAAGGCCCATAAGAGCCAGGGCTTTAGGGGCCTTATAAGGGCGTTAAGGGGCCTTATCGGGCCCATAAGGGCCTTATAAGGGCTTTAGGGTCCTTATAAGGCCCATAAGGGCCTTATAAGGGCTTTAGGGGCCTTATAAGGGCTTTAGGGGCCTTATAAGGGCGTTAAGGGGCCTTATAAGGGCTTTAGGGGCCTTATAAGGGCTTTCGGGGCCTTAGAAGGCCCTTAGGGGCCTTATAAGGCCCATAAAGGCTTTATAAGGGCTTTAGGGGGTTCATAAGAGCCTTAGGGGCCTTATAAGGCTCTTAAGGGCCTTATAAGGGGTTTAGGGGCCTTAAGGCTTTTAGGGGCCTTATAAGGCCCTGAGGGGCCTTATACGGGCCTTTGGGGCCTTATACGGCCCTTACGGGCCTTGTAAGGGCTTTAGGGAGCCTTAGAAGGGCCTTATGGGTCTTTTAAGGCCCTTGAGGGCTTTATAAGGCCCTTGAGGTGTATTATAAGAGCCTTATAAGGGCTTTAGGGGCCTTGGCTTAGGGGCCTTATGAGGCCCTTAGGGGCCTTAAAAGGCCCATAAAGGCTTTATAAGCGCCTTAGGGGCCTTATGAGGCCCTTAGGGGCCTTATAAGGCCCATAAGGGCCTTATAAGGGCCTTAAGGGCCAAAAGGGCTTGTGGGGCCTTATAAGGGCCTTAGAGGCCTTATAAGGGCCTTAGGGGCCTTATACAGCCCTTAAGGGCCCTATAAGGGATTTAGGGGCCTTATAAGGGCGTTAAGGGCTTGATAAGGATCTTAAGGGGCCTTATAAGGGCCTTAAGGGCCAAAAGGGCTTGAGGGGCCTTATAAGGGCCTTAGAAGCCTTATAAGGGCCTTAGAGGTCTTAGGGGGCCTTTTAAGGCCCTTATAAGGGCCTTAGGGGTCTTTTAAGGCCCTTGAGGGCGTTATAAGGGCCTGAGGGGCCTTATAAGGGCCTTAGGAGCCTTATACGACCTTTAGGGGCCTAGGCCCTCGTAGAGCCCGTATGGGCCTTATCAGGTCCCTTAGGGCCGTTGGAACTGCTTCAAACCATCTTGAGGTGAGCTCTGCCATAGAGGAATAGAGGGAAGTCAGGTACCCCAGGCATTTACCCCAAGGCTCTATATTTCCATTAAAGGGAATATAGAGGGTACACATTCCCCTCTCTGAATGTAGATCTGGAAAAGCCCCCCCAAGGCCCGGTCTAGGCCCTAAAAGCTTTAAAAGCCTAGCCCCTAAGCCTTTCTATTGGAAAGGCCTTGGAAAAACAGTCAGATTCATTTATTCAAAATGAAAAGTTCATGGAAAATTGCCGAGAAATCGAAGTTTCCGATTTTGGATTCCGATCTGCATTTAACGAGGGGAGTATAGGGCCCCCTATATTCCCTTTAAAGGGAGGCCTTATAAGGCCCTTAAGGGCCTTATAAGGCTTTTAAGGGCCTTATAAGGCCCCTTAGGAGCCTTATAAAGCTCTTAATGGCCTTATAAGGCCCTTAATGGCCTTATAAGGCCATTAAGGGTCTTATAAAGCCCTTAATGGCCTTAGAAGGCCCTTAAGGGGCTTATAAGGCCCTGAAGCGTCTTATAAGGCCCTTAAGGGCCTCATAAGCACCTTAAGGGCCTTATAAGGCCCTTAAGGGCCTTATAAGGCCCTTAAGGGCCTTATAAGGCCCTTAAGGGCCTTAAAAGGCGCTTGGAGGTCTTATAAGGCCCATGAGGGCCTTGTAAGGCCCTTAAGGGCCTTATAAGGCCCTTCAGAATTGGCACATATTCCAAAGAAACCAGCCTCTTCATAAAGGGAATTCGGGTACCACAGTCATGTTCCCCGAGGCCATATGAAGGGAATGTTAAGGACATATGAAGGGAATGTTAAGGCCATTTTAAGGGAACCCTCCGGCCTTATTAAGGCCCTCGGGCCCCTGAGGTCCCTGAAAGGTTGGATAGCAGTGGCGACTGATGGTAATGCTGTTTGTTTTTTTCCGCTGAGAGGCTGAGGTGGCAAATATTCCCAAACGATTCCAATAATCTTTTAGGAAATTGGGGACGAAGCTCCAAATTTCCAATATTATTTCCATAATATTCTTGGAATCTTTGCCAATTCAGCCTTGGGAAGCCTTGGGGTACATGATGGCTGGGCAACTCTTATTGTACCCAAGGGGGGGGGAGGGCTATCTGGGTACTATAAGGCCTCTGGAGGCCTTATAAAGCCCTTATAAGTCCCTCTGGGCCTTATGAGGGCTTTATAAGGCCTCCAGAGGCCTTATAGTACCCAGATAGCCTCCCCCCCCCCCCTGGGTGCAATAAGAGTTGCCCAGCCATGGTACATGCCTGGGGTACCTGAATTCCCTTCATGACTCTGGCCTTAACGGCTCTTATGATCCTTGTAATCGCCTTTAAGGCTAGCGAGGTCTTGCGAGGCCTAATGAGGCCCTTAAGAGCCTTGTGAGGCCCTTCGAAGGGCCTTATAAGGCCCTTTAAGGGCCTTATAAAGCCCTTAAAGGGCCTTATAAGGCCCTTTGAGGGCCTTATAAGGCCCTTTAAGGGCCTTATAAGGCCCTTTAAGGGCCTTATAAGGCACTTTAAGGGCCTTATAAGGCCCTTTAAGGGCCTTATAAGGCCCTTTAAGGGCCTTATAGGGACCTTAAGGGCCTTATAAGGCTCTTTAAGGCCCTTTAAGGGCCCTATAAGGCCCTTTTAAGGGCCTTATAAGGCCCTTTAAGGGCCTTATAAGGCCTTTTAAGGGCCTTATAAGGCCCTTTAAGGGCCTTATAGGGCCCTTAAGAGCCTTATAAGGCTCTTTAAAAGCCTTATAAGGCCCTTTAAGGGCCTTATAAGGCCCTTTAAGGGCCTTATAAGGCCCTTTAAGGGCCTTATAAGGCCCTTTAAGGGCCCTTTAAGGGCCTTATAAGGCCCGTTAAGGGCCTTATAAGGCCCTTTAAGGGCCTTATAAGGCCCTTTAAGGGCCTTATAAGGCCCTTTCAGGGCCTTATAGGGCCCGTAAGGGCCTTATAAGGCCCTTTAAGGGCCTTATAAGGCCCTTTAAGGGCCTTATAGGGCCCTTAAGGGCCTTATAAGGCCCTTTAAGGGCCTTGTAAGGCCCTTTAAGGGCCTTATAACGCTCTTAAGGGCCTTATAAGGCCTTTTAAGGGCCTTATAAGGCCCTTTAAGGGCCTTATAAGGCCCCTTTAAGGGCCTTATAAGGCCCTTTAAAGGCATTATAAGGCCCTTTCAGGGCCTTATAAGGCCCTTTAAGGGCCTTATAAGGCCCTTAAGAGCCTTATAAAGCCCTTTAAGGGCCTTATAAGGCCCTTTAAGGGCCTTATAAGGCCCTTTAAGGGCCTTATTAGGTTATTTAAGGGCCTTATAAGGCCCTTTAAGGGCCTTATGAGGCCCTTAAAAGGGCCTTATAAGGCCCGGAATAGACCAAAATAGCCCAAAATCTCCTGAAACGGCCTTCAGGATAGCCTTAAAATAGCCCCCCCCCCACCCTTATATTCCCTTTAAAGGGACCTTTAAAGGGACCCTTTAAGGCCCTTATAAGGCCTTATGGCGCAGGCCTCGAGACAATACAGAGTTCCAGGGAACGCAGGCAATAACCATGCAGAGGGCCAGGATGGACTTAGGGCAGCTTATAAGGCTATTCTAGGGGCCCTTTAAAGCGAATATAAGGCTTTATAAGGGCCCTTAAAGGGCCTTATAAGGGCCAGGAGGGCTTTAGGGCAGTTTATAAGGCCCTTCAAGGGGCCCTTCAAGGGGCCCTTTAAGGCTTTATAAGGCCCTTCTAGGGGCCTTATAGCGGCCCTTTAAAGGGAATATAAGGGGAGGGGGGGGGGGCTATTTTA
>Ga0209713_10000636_pt1 | contig 19915 bp, 11 predicted proteins | sample ArcOceMetagenome_3_FD_187444 | JGI IMG/M metagenome (GOLD analysis project Ga0209713, IMG submission 187444) | Marine eukaryotic phytoplankton communities from Arctic Ocean - Arctic Ocean- Svalbard ARC20M Metagenome (SPAdes) (version 2) | ecosystem: Environmental > Aquatic > Marine > Oceanic... | reverse complement strand
CCCTCTCAGCGGAGTCCTGGAACTGAGCGAAAAGGCTCCGCTCAAGGTGCGGCGTGCCTCGACCAAGGCGCTGTCGCCTCCGGCGGCACCGCGCGCGCCTAACGCGCAGCCTCGGCACCGATGCCGAGCCAGTGGACCCCGCTGGCAGTCCTCGCGCTCCCGCTGGGCTTCACGCTGCTGCTGGACTTCGCGCCGATCACGCAGATCATAAGCGTCTTCCTGTCGGTGAGCATCGCATGCCTGTTCGCGGGCGTGCAGCTCGCGATGGGCGAGAGCCCGGCGGGCAGGGGGCATCAGCCAGTTATCGACCCCGAGGACCCGCTGGCGCAGCACGCGGCGTCCGCCCGGTCCGCCGGCGCCGTGGCTGGCCAGGGCGCCTCGGTGTATAGATGCCTGAGCATCTTCTGCATCAGCACGTTTGGGCTATCCATGATGCTGCTCGCGCCCATCGTCGTGATCGTGATGCTCAGAGAGGCTGGCGACCTCTTCGATGAGCTCGGTGGAGGGGAGCCGACCAAGCATTGGCGCCAGCAGCAGCAGCAGAGCCAAGCCAGCCCGGGGTCGCTGCTGCAGAGCCTTCGGAGGGAGGAGCTGAAGCGCAGCGAGGCGCAGCGGGAGGCTGAAGCGCTGGACGCGCTGTTCGCGAAAAGGGGGGAGACCACCGTGGGCGACGCGGCTGCCTTGCAGGCCGCGCGGAGCGCCGTCGCCGCTTTGGAAGCGGCGAGCGCCACCAACGTCAGCACGGTGATCCCGCCGGACGCGAGCGACGTGCGATGGGAGGCCATCTCAGCCGAGCAGGGGCGCGCGGCAGCCGCAGAGGCAGCCGCGGCGGCGACCGCAGCCCGCCACGTCCCCCTCGCCGCCGCGGCACCCCCCTCTGCGCCCGTGGAGGCCGCACCACCAGCAGACGCGCCTCGGCGCGAGTGGGTGCAGGAGCCGGCGGCGCCCAGGGTCGCGGAGGACTCGGCGGCGGCGCGTTGCCCCGTCACCTCGTCGCTGTGCGCCGCGGGGCGGCCGCTCGAGGGCGACGCGTCGCCCGCGCGGCGCGACGCGGTGCGCGACGCGATGCTGCACGCGTGGCGCGCGTACGAGGCGTTTGCGTGGGGCGAGGACGAGCTCGAGCCGCTCACGCAGACGGGCAACAACGGCGGCTACCGGATGGCACTCACGATGGTCGACAGCCTGGACACGCTGCTCATCCTCGGGCTCGACGCCGAGTTCGGGCGCGCGGCGAGCTGGGTCGAGCAAAACCTCAAGTTTGGCCACCAGGAGGGGATCAACGTCTTTGAGGTGACGATCCGTGTGCTGGGCGGGCTGCTCTCGGCGTACGAGATCTCGGGCAACCAGGCGATGCTGCACAAGGCGGACGAGCTCGCGCAGCAGCTGCTCTTCGCCTTCAACACGCCGACCGGCCTGCCGATGGGCACGGTCGGGCTGCGCACCAAGACCGCCACCAACCCGTCGTGGGCAAAGGGCGCAAGCACGGTGGCCGAGGTGGCGTCGCTGCAGCTCGAGTACCGCTCGCTCTCGCGCCACACGAAGAACGCCGCGTACGAGGCGGTCGCGCAGCGCGTCATGCACCACCTCCGCACGATGGCGCGCCCCGACACGCTGCCGCGCGGCCTGTACCCGACGTTCATCGACCCCAAGAGCGGCGAGTTTGCCAACGCCGACGTGACGCTCGGCGCGCGCGCCGACTCGCTGTACGAGTACCTGCTCAAGCAGTGGCTGCTGTCGGAGAAGTCGGACACGCGCGTCCGCGCCATGTACGAGGAGAGCGTCGACGCCATCGACGCGTTCCTCGTCTCGTCGGGCGGCGAGAAGCGCTGCGCCAACTGCACGTTCCTGCGCCAGTGGAACCACCGCACCAAGGCGTACCAGGACAAGATGGACCACCTGATCTGCTTCGTGCCCGGCATGCTCGCGCTCGGTGCCCACGGCGAGTCGGCGCGCCACCACCTCGCGCTCGCCGAGCGGCTGATGCACACGTGCTACCGCATGTACGCCGACCAGCCGACGGGCCTCGCGCCCGAGATCGCCATCGTCGGCGCGGGCGACGCGGTGCGCGCCGACGGCGGCGCGCGGCACAACCTCCTCCGCCCCGAGACGGTCGAGAGCCTGCTGGTGCTGTGGCGCGTGACGCGCAACCCGCTCTACCGCGAGTGGGGGTGGAACATCTTCCAGTCGTTTGAGAAGCACTGCCGCGTGCGCGGCGGCGGCTACTCGGGGCTCAAGGACGTCACCGTGCAGGGGACGCCCGCCATGTCGGGCAAGATGGAGTCCTTCTTCACCGCCGAGACGGTCAAGTACCTGTGGCTCCTCTTCGCCGACAGCGCCATCGTGCCGCTCGACGAGTGGGTCTTCAACACCGAGGCGCACCCGCTGCGCGTCCACCCCGACTACCGGTGGGGCGCGCGGTGGGGCTCGCTCCCCGACCTCGACGCCAACGGCGACGTCGACCGCGCGCGCCTCGACGGCCTCGACTTTGATCAGGTCGAGGCCTCCGCCATCGAGCTCGCCGACATCCGCGACTACACGCGGAATCGCGAGGCGACGCTCAGACTAGTAGCGCAGGGGCGCAGCGACCTGACGGCCCACGCTCGCTGAGAGCCGTGAGGGGCGCGTGTGTGTATCTCTTATCGTTGGTATTGTCATTCAGTTTAAGGAGTATAAGATGGATGATTTATATGGTTTCTGGACGCAACAATTCAATTCGCCTCCCCCGTCTTCATGAATTCGTGACGCCTTGGTCGAGGGCCCACGCCGCACCTTGAGAGCGCTTTGGCTGGGCTTCCTGGACTCTGCCGTGCCGCTGCGTGCGGTGCGTTTGCTTGGGATCAATTGTTCTGGGTTGCCCAGCTGAGCGCCAGGAAAAGGCAAAAAGGAGGACAATCTCAAACTCAGACACGCGCGCGTGGGCAGCGTGGGCTTTTCGCGTCGAGACAGACGCGAAGGTCGTACACGCATCGACCATGTCACTGAAAGCCCACATCGACGCGCTCAACAGCTACTGCGACGGCGCGGGCGCGCTCTTCTCCCGCTTCCGCCTCGACGAGGACTCGGTCCACTTCGAGGTGAACGCGGGCGCGGCCACGGGCACCGTCTCAATCTGCCTGCACGAGCGCTCGAGCTACCCCAGGACGGGAGCTCTCGCGTTCGCGGAGGGCTCGGACGCGCTCGAGGCCACCGTCCAGGAGGTCGCCGACGCCATCGGCGAGAGCGCCTCCCTCGACAAGGTCGTGCGGCTGGTGGGCAACAAGCTCCCCGACGGGCCTTCCGGGATGGGAGCCCTGCTCGCCGGGCTGCCCGCGCCGGTCGCGAAGGCGGCGCCCGCACCGGCCGCGGCGGGGGACGACGACGAGAGCGACGACGCCATGGACGAGGGCTCCGAGGCCGAGGACGACGACGAGGATGAGGATGACAACCAGCTGGACCACGACTTTGAGAAGGGCGCCGAGCTCGAGAACAAGCTGCTCCGCCTGCGGCATCAGTGGGAGCTCAAGGATCAGAAGCGGCGCTCGGCGCTCGAGGAGGAGAACGAGGCGGAAAGGGCCAGGGAGGAGATGGAGAAGGCCGCGCTGCCGCAGCCGGGCCGGCCGCACCTGAAGAAGCCGGACAAGGCGCAGCAGCAGAAGCGCGGCGCCCACCAGATCTTCAGCTCGGCCGAGGCGACGCGCATGCTGTGCAACGAGCTGTTCGAGATGATGAAGGAGGAGGCCGAGGGCTTCGACGGCGTGTCGGCTCAGTGCATCGACTCGGACATCCACCTCTGGCGCGTGCAGATCCGCGACCTCGACCCGGCGTCTCCGATCGCGGCCGACATGAAGCGGGTGCAGGAGCTGCACGGCTACGACACGCTGCAGCTGGAGCTGCAGTTCACGCCCGACATGCACCCCTTCTACCCGGCGTTCGTCAAGGTGCTGCGGCCGCGCTTCGAGGACGTGAGCGCCGAGGCGGCCATGGGCCACCCGGTGATGACGCTCGAGGGCTGGGACCCGATGAAGCCCGTCAAGTGGCTGATCCGCTTCGTGCAGCAGTTCCTCGAGAAGCACGCGCGCATCGCCGTCGACGACGAGCGCAACGACCCGAAGCTGCACCCCGACGGCGCGTACACCTCCGCCGAGCACGGGCTCTGCCGGCTCGAGATCCTCTCGTCGACGCGGCCGCAGTGGTCGGTGACGCACCCCAAGCTCTTCGCCTCGCGCCAGGCCGACGTCGACCTCGACCGGATCCGCACGCTCAACTTTGGCAAGAAGAAGGCCGCGACGGGCGCCGGCAAGGGCGGCTGGGAGGCGGGCGTCGGCTACGGCCACGGCTCGACGGACGGGCCGTCGTGGGACATCAGCGCCACCGAGAAGGCGCAGGCGCAGAAGGACCGCGAGATGCGGCAGCTGCTCGCGCAGGTGACCGAGTGTGTCGACGCCGGGCAGCTGCGCCCCGAGGTGCTCACGCACTCGTGCGTGCGCAACCTGATGTGGGAGCAGCTCGCCAACGGCTCGCTGCTCGACGTCGGCTCGCGGCCAGAGCGCACCTCCAAGTACACCAACATGCTGGCGCTGCTCACGGCGCTCGGCAGGATCCCGCAGCTGCGCGAGGTCGTCGCGCAGCCCATCGCGCAGTCCGACGGCTCCGGAGGCCGCTCCGTGCTCGAGGCGCTCGAGGCGGTGCGGCGGCAGGCCGACTTCTTCGTGCAGAGCGCGTCGCTCGCCTCCGAGGCGGCCAGCAGCTCGTCGGGGATCAACCTCTCCGCGGTCGCCGCGCTCGAGAGGGAGGAGCCGGGCGACACGCTCGGCCTCGCCATGCGCATCCTCGAGTGCGCGAAGGCCGTCGGCAAGGCGCCCGCGCGGGCGGAGCAGCCGCCCGCGACGCCGTCGTCCAGCGGCGCCGCCGCGTCCGGGACGCCCGCCGCTGGCTCGAGCCGCGCGACGCGCACGACGCGCGCCAAGTCCGCCAAGGCGGCGGCGTCGGCGGACAAGCCGGCCGAGGAGGCGCCGGCGCCGGCGGCCGCCGCGAGCACCGACGCGGAGTACATCAAGCAGATGCAGGAGATCCAGTTCGAGGCGGTGGGCGCGGTGCCCGGCCACCACTACGAGTCGCGCGACGGCGGCAAGGAGGCGGGCGCCCTGCACCTGCCCGCGCGCACGAAGCGGCTCGCGCTCGAGGCGGCCGACATGATGGGCGGCGCGCTGCCGTGCGCCGTCTCGTCGACCATCTGGGCGCGCGTCGACGAGAAGCGCATGCACGTGTGGCGCGCCATCATCTCGGGCCCCGAGGACACGCCCTACTCGGGCGGCCTCTTCGTCTTCGACATCATGTGCCCCGCCGAGTACCCGAACGTCGCGCCCAAGGTCAACCTGCAGACGACCGGCGGCGGCGCCGTCCGCTTCAACCCGAACCTGTACCACTGCGGCAAGGTCTGCCTCTCGCTGCTCGGCACGTGGCAGGGCGACCAGGGCGAGTCGTGGCACCCGAAGACGTCGACGCTGCTGCAGGTGCTCATGTCGATCCAGGCGCTCATCCTCGTGCCCGACCCGTACTTCAACGAGCCGGGGTACGAGCGCACGCGCGGCACGCCGACGGGCGACAAGCAGTCGCGCATGTACAACGAGGCGCTCCGCGAGGGCACCATCAAGCACGCGATGCTCGACCAGCTCAAGAAGCCGCCCGCCGAGCTGCGCGACGCCGTGCTCACCCACTTCCGGCTGCGCAAGACGGTGCTGCTCGCGCAGTGCCAGGCGTGGCGTGACGACAAGGAGAACTCGCCGACCCACACCACGAGGCTCAAGGCGCTCTGCACCGAGCTCGAGGCGGCCCTCGAGGCGGTGCCTATGGCATGAGACGTGGAACGGGTCGCGCGACGTGGAGAGAGATGCATGCGCCTCAAGGAATACGTAAGAGCTGCGCCTCACGCGCTGCTAGATGATAATTTCGAGCGCATGTGTGTGGGCACAGTAGAGTTGAGATGGCTTCATGCAAGCGATAGAAAAATGAAAGTCGTTCAAAAAGATTGGCACGACCGGCCACGAGGCCAACGGCAACGCGCCACGCAAAAATAAAACGTACCGACCGGTACGCATGCCATCTTGCCATGCCATGCGTCTGCATGCGTTACCAATTCAATAGCATGCGATCGAGCGCTGCCACGAGCAACTCATGATTTGCTCAGCGGCGTGGTTTCCGTAGGAGCGCCCCCAGCGCCCTTGTCCTCCACGCCAACCGACGCTTTCTTGTCGTCATCAGCCTTCTTTTGCCTCGCATCGAGGTTTATCTTCGTGTACCAGATGAGCGAAAGCGTGAACAGCATGGTGCCAACCCAGGGCAGCAGGCCTGTGGTGTGGTCGACAAATATCATTCCCACCACGATCATGGAGACTTGCTTGATCGTTCCGGCAATCGTGAACGTCAGAGCGGAGGTCGCCTTGGTCGTCTGCACGGGCGCGAGGCGATTCCGCTCAGGAGGCGCTTGCAGATTGGGCTAGATGGGTCGAGAGGGCGCAGACGCACCGCAAAGCTGAGGAAATTGTACATCGTCGCGAGCAGGGAGATGCCTGCCATGACGCTGACGTAGTACCCGGGGTTGTCTGCGACGAACTCGAGCGACTTTCGTCTCTCGATCCCAAGCCACAAGCATATCAGCGGCAGCACAGAGTACGCCGCGTTGTAGAATACGAGAACAAAAGGCGTCAAGCCCTTCTCGCGCGCATTTGTCATCAGCAGTGCAGCCAACACGTTCCGGACCGCTGCGGTCAGCACTGACCCGAAGATCATGAGTATGCCTGCGGTGCTCGACTTCCACTCGCCCATCGGCACCGCCAGAATTGCGCTCGCGACGATGAGCGTCACGCAAGCAATCTCCTTGTACGCATACTTTGTCTGCAGAATTATGAAGGACAGCAGCATCACAGGCAGCGGGCTCGTGCACTTGAGCAGCTGGTTGACCGACAGGCCGACCGTGATGAGCGACGCGTTGTTCATGACAATGCAGGTGCATCCCAAGACCGAGAACAGGAGGAGGCGGAGCTTGAACTCCATGAACTGTGCCCATGAGAGCGTGTTATGTTCAGGCTTGCACTTGAGGAAGACGCCGACGACTAACAAAGTGATGACCTGGTCCAATGCGCTCTGAAAGAACGGGAACGACAGCCCCAAGCCGCCCTTCTCCTCGGGGCTGAGCTCCCACTTGCAGAGCATATTGAGAATCAGGTTGACCGACAACCATGCCACCAGCAGCACGCAAGCCTCGATCTGCTCGGGCGTGAGCCCCATGGCGACCACTCCGCCAAGCTGCCTAATCGGGCGAGTACTGTAGGGAAGGCAAACCACCTTTATCGAGTGTACATGGCCACACGTCACGCGAAAAATCACTTCGGGAGCAGCGTAGCCTCGTCCTTCTGCACGGCTCTTAGAGCGTAGCAGCTCAGCAGCACATTCGGCACGTGCAGCAGGTACGAGGCGGTCATCGCGTGCGGCTCGTTACCGAAGTAGATGAAGAAGCCAATCAGCACGTCGATGCCGGTCCAGAAGAGGGCGACGGCCAGCGCGTGCCGCGCCACAGCGGTGCCGACGCTGAGCGACTCGCGTTGCCATGTGCGCAGCGCCACGGCCTGGCTGAAGGCGATGACGGCGTAGCCCAGCACCACCTGCGACTGCAGCCAGCTGAGCCCGATCAGCAGCGAGCGTGGCGCGCTAGTCGCGTCCAGGTGCTGCGTCGGCCTCATGAAGGCGTTTGCGGACACGAGCAGCGCGTGCTCGACCAGGTTGAACCAGAGCGCCGCGCGGACGACACAGTCCTGGCCGGTGCGCCCTGCGCAGCGCGTTGGGCTCTCGTCGGCTCGCATCCTGTGGTTAGTTAGGGTCGCCTTCGGAAGCGCCCTTTGATGCGAGCCGGCGGGCGTGGTCGCGACGCGCGTCGCGCAACAAATTGCAAACTTGGTGGCCTCAGAATTTCCTATCAATCATTCCCGCTCAGCACGCAGTCCCCGATGAAAGATTCTTGGACCCTTGGACCGTTGACGCCGGTCTCGTTCGGCGCGCGCGGCGCACCCGAATCGCCTCGTCGCACCTCGCCGCGGCGCTGGCGCTACCTTGGCTTTAGGCGACCGACGCCGAGACTCGGGCCGCCGTGGCAGCCTGCGTGCGCGGCGGCTGCCTGGCCCACGCAAGCGGCAGCGGGCCTCGACGCGCGGGTCGACTCGCCACTTCGCGGAGCTTTCGGCGCGAGAATGGCAGACGGCACCGAGGGCGGCGGGCCCCTCACCGAGATGTTCGAGGTCCGGCTTCCCGCTTCGATGGTGCGCCCCCGCCGCGCGGGCGCCCCATTCCCCAGCGTCCCTCTGAGGGGCCCAACCGGTCAATCCATGGGACCGCCCGCGACATTGCGTGATGGGGTGGGACCCGGCGCCCTGGGCACCCTCGCGCATCGGGTGCACCCCCGTCCTTCCGCCCCGAATGCCCCCGACGACGTGCATGCTGTCCGGCGTGGTGCGCAGGTCCTGCCCAAGGCAGTGGCCGACTTCTGGCGGGCCGAGGAGATGTGCGACGCCCAGCTGCTCGTTCAGGGGCAGATCTTCAATGCGCACCGCCTCGTGCTCGCCGCGGCGTCGGCCCACTTCGCCACCGCATTCAAGGCGCCCGACGACATTCCACTTGAGGTGGAGGGCTCGCCCGAGGCGGTGTCTGTCCTGCTCGAGTACCTGTACGTCGGCAAAGTCTCGGTGTCCGAGGCCATGCTCGAGCAGATGCGCGTCCTCGCCGAGCAGCTCGCGCTCAGCTCGCTGCTCTCCGACGTCCGCGCGATCATCGCCACCAAGGTGCGAGCCCCCCCCCTCTCTCCCTCCCTCCCTCCCACACTCCACGCCCCTTCTCCAAGCCAGCGGCCCCACACGCCCGCGTCGAGCCGCGCCTCTGACCCCCTCGCCCGCCGTTGCGTGCACACAGACGGGCGGGGAGAAGCCGGAGCTCGACGAGGCGGCGGCGATCCTGCTCGGCGTCAACACGCGCGACGTCCCTGGCGACGCAGGCGAGCAGTCGGCGCGCGACGAGGTCGTCACGGGGGCCATGGTGGTCGGCCGTGGGGGCGGCTCCGGCAAGCAGGCGCGAGCGACGGGCGGCGGCTCGTCCGGCGCCAAGAAGGTGCCGACGGCGCAGGAGGTCCTCGACAACGACGACAATGGCGGCTGCTGGGGCGGCCAGCTCAAGGGCGAGATCCGCATCCTCAACCAGCCGTGCGCGGCGACCTTCATTCGCGGCCGTGGCCACCTCAAGAACAAGGTGTGCGACATGTGCAACGGCAAGAAGGCCGACCTGGTCCTGCCCGCGTCGCGCGTGTGCGGGCTGCCGATGCCGCTGCACGACGCGTTCATCAACTCGTCCGACTCGGGCGTCTGGACGCAGGCCGACGAGGCGCTGGGCGGCGGCAAGTTCCGCGTGGTCAACAACACGGCGACGTGCGTGCCGCCGCGGCTGATCATCTTCTCGGACGAGCCGCCCAGGCTGCAGTGGGCACCGATCCCGGCCGAGTGGATCGACGGCGACGAGATGAAGCTCTTCGTCTCCAAGGGCACCCTCGTCCCCGTGGCGGAGCGCAAGAAGGCGCCGCCCGACCCGGCCAAGCCGAGCCTGCAGGCGCTCGCCTCGTCGTTCGCCGTCGGCGCCGACCCGAGCGCGATGAACCTCGTCTACGCCAAGCGCGTCGCCGAGGAGGCCGAGCGGGCCAAGCAGAAGAACGCCGCCGAGGCGGCTGCCCAGGCGGCTGCGCAGGCGGCCGCCCTCGCGCCCGGCCCGTTCATCGCGATGCCGCCCGGCATGCCGCCCGGCGCGCACGTCGTCAACATGGCCAGCGTGGCCGCCATGGCCGGCGCGCCCGGCGCGGTACCCGTCGGCGCGGTGCCCGGCACCGGCAGCGAGCTGCTGGCGACGGTGGTGGCGTCGCCGGGCACGGTTGAGTCGCAGCACGAGGTGCGGCGGCTGCTCGAGGAGGCGGCGGCGAAGCGGCGCGCGTGCGTCGCGGTGGGCGAGCCGTGGGCGCAGCCGCAGGAGAAGCGGCAGAAGGGCGCGACCATCGTCACCGGCTCGGTGGTCGACATCGACGGCGAGGAGAGCGCGGGCGACGAGCTCACGCCGAGCATCGAGAGCGTGCAGTGCTGGGGCGGCCAGCTCAAGGGGCTCCAGGCGCTCGCCACGCGGCCGTGCGCGGGAGGCTTCATTCGCGGCCGCGGCCACCTCAAGAACAAGGTGTGCGACATGTGCAACGGCAAGCGCGGCTACCTGCAGGTGCACTACAGCCGCGTGTGCGGGCTGCCGATGCCGCTGCACGACGCGTTCATCAACTCGTCCGACTCGGGCGTCTGGACGCAGGCCGACGAGGCGCTGGGCGGCGGCAAGTTCCGCGTGGTCAACAACACGGCGACGTGCGTGCCGCCGCGGCTCATCATCTTCCAGGGCGAGCCGCCCAAGCTGCAGTGGGACCCGCTGCCGCCGCACTGGGTGCACAACGGCGAGGTCTCCTTCTTCCTCTCGAGCGGCACGCTGGTGCCGCTCGACACGCGCAAGGCGCGCGAGCCACGCAAGGCGCTGATCGGCGGTGGCGGCCCCGGTGACCTCGGCCTCGACCCGTCGGCACTCGGCATGTCGCCCTTCCCGATGGCGATGGCGCCGCCGGGCATGATGCTCATGCCCGGCCAGGGGCAGCGCTCCCTGATGGCCATCCCCAGCCAGCCGCCCGGCCTGTCGCCCTTCCCCATGGCGAGCGGCCCGTTCCCGTCAGCCGACGGCTTCGGCGGCAGCGGGACGATCGCCACCGCCGTCGTCAGCTCCGCCAACGGCGCAGTCTCCAGCTCGATGCTCGCCTCGAAGGCCATGGGCAACCCGCCTCCGGTCCCTGGACTGTCCCCCGCCACCACCAGCAACGGCAACGGGTCCGGTCCCGTCCCAACTGTCTCCGCGACGATGATGCGAGCGGCGACTGGCTCGGCGCTCCTCCCGGCCGCCCCGCCCCCGATGCCAGCACTCCTCTCCGGCGACGGCACGCCGAGTCAGCCGGCGGCCTTCAGCGAGATCAAGCAGGTCGAGCTGCTGCCGGAGCCGTGAACAGCGCGGAGGCCCATTCTCTCGCGACCGAGTGGCGACGACCGCATATGACGGGCCCATGACCACACCAGCGAGCGCATGGCTCCGATTCGGGGCTCTATGCGCACCACCCCGGGACTGACAGATGATATCAGCGTCCTCAACAACAGATCAGCACAACATCAGACAGATTTTTAGCCACCATAGCCTCATCTCCTATAGTCAGTGATTCTGTTCGGATGTTAGGGATGAACACGCAACGAAACCCCAAAACTACATCGATCTACGGGCTGCGAACGAGTTCGAACACGAACTCTGTGACCCGGCTGATGCGTGACGGCCCTCGCCGCGCAGCCTCGCGTCAGACCGAAACCGAGCTACAGACCTGCAATGCCTTCGCGACACAGGAACAGGATCCCTAACGGATAGAGCATGGGGAGCGTGCTTGATCGAACGAGCGCGAGGAGCAGCCGAGCATCCGCGGCAAGCTCCGCTACAGGAGTGGCCTCTGGGTTGAGCCGCACGGCCTCTCTCCTCATGCGTGCGCAGAATATTCGGCAGTTGTTGGAATAGAGGTTCATGTCTGTGTCGTAGCGCTCCGCAGCCTCTCGCAGCCTCTCGAGCTTGGACCCGGGAGTGCAGTCGCCTCGGATGCGTACCTCACCGTCGATGCTCTGGCCAAGCATCACCTTCCACTTGACGGTCTCGTCCCACCAGACTGGATGGGCCTGCCCAGCTGCCGTCATGAAGTCCATGGTTAGCCGCTCACCGGCTCGGCCGTTGGTCACGGTGATCGCCTGGTGCGTGTCCCGAAAGAGCCAGCCGAGCGGGCCTTGCGGGCCAGATGGAAAGGGGAAGAAGCCTCTGACTCGGCACGAGAGCAGCTCGTCGGTCGGTGGTCGCTGCACGGCTGCTGCCGCGGTCGGTGGGCGCGGAACGGATGCTGGCGGCGGCCTCGCGGCAAGGCCAACAGCACCAAGACTAACAGCCAACATGCGCGCGCGTCGTGGTCAGCTCAAGTCTCACGCTAAGTATTGCATGGATAGATGCATGCGCCGTACGCAACGTAGGTGACACGACACCAGGTCAACAAGCTCAACCTCCTCAAGACCGCTACAGGGCGCCCTAAGGTAACTGGGTCCTGGGGTTCTAGCCTGCAAACACGTCAGCCTCAATCTCTGCCGGTTGGATGAGATGGAACGCAGGCTACAAGAAGCAGCATCATCGGGTGGTTCGCCTCCTCCAGCGCGGCTGACGATGGCCAATTTGCTCGGTGACCTCTGCTGATCACCGACGCAATGCTGGTTGCACTCGCCTTGCAGCAGCGTGGCCTCGCGCCCTCGGCGCGCTGCGCCCTGTCCATGCACGAGAGCCGATCACCCGCCTCGCCAGCCAAGAATCTGCTCGTTAGTGCACTGCTCGCGTCGACGCTGACGCTTGGACCGCTCGACATGCATGCTGCAACGGCTGTGTCCACTGTGGACCTGCCTGTCTCGTTCCTGACCGCCGCTGCCGATACAGCGGCACCGCCGGCACCGCTGAGCGCTGAGGAGCAGCGGATGGCGGAGATCCAGGCGCGGGTCGCCAAATCCAAGGCCCTGCGTGAGGCACAGGCGGCGGAGGCAAAGGCGCAGCGGGATGCACTGATCGCCAAGAATTACGCCGCCGCGCCCAAGCCCGCGCCAACTGGGAAGAAGGCGGCAGCTGCCAAGCCTAAGTCTGCACCAGCCGCCAAGCCTGCGCCAGCCGCCAAGCCTGCCCCTGCTCCCGCTGCCAAGCCCGCTCCCGCTGCCAAGCCCGCTCCCGCTGCCAAGCCCGCGCCCGCTGCGCCGACGGCCAAGCAGTCGGCTGTTGCGGCGGCACGGGAGAAGGTGCGGGAAGAGGAGCGGGCCGTCGTCGCGAAGCAGCAAGCTGCAAAGGCCAAGGCCGCGGCAGTCAGCAAGGCGGGCAAGGACAAGGGCGCCAAGGAGGCGGCTACTCGCGCAGCCAACGCCGCGAAGAAGGAGGCCGAGGCGGAGGCGAAGAAGGCGAAGGCCGCCAAGGCCAAGGTGAAGGCGCAGGAGGCGCAGGTGAAGAAGCAGCTGGACACGGTCAAGAAGTCGAAGGGGTCCAAGGGCAAGGGCCTCAACGAGCTGAAGAGCGCCGCGAGCAACGCCAAGCAGGCAGTCGTCAAGGCCGAGGCGAACGCCAAGTCGGCGGCGACGGCCGAGGCGGCGTCGAAGAAGTTCGTGGCGACCAGGAAGACCAACGTCGACAAGCTCAAGGCGCAAAAGGCGGACAAGAAGAAGATCCAGGCGGCGCAGAAGCAGCTCAACGAGGCCTCTACCAGGGCCAAGAAGGCCGCCACCAAGGCGAGTGCCGAGAAGTCGAAGGTGGACGTCGCCAAGAAGACCGCGGCGGTGGCGGCGTCGAAGCTTGCCGAGGAGGCGAAGATCGTGAACGCGATCGACGCGAAGCAGGTGGAGCTCGAAAAGGCGCTGCGGAAGTAGATCGAGCCGACGATTGTTGCCAGCACAGGTCACAGCGCCAGCGCGAGTGCCGTGTTCTGCGTTCGCGCCCCGTGAAGCGTACGGATTTGTGCGCCCACGGAGCCGTTTGATAATTTATGCCCTGCTGATTTTGTGAAGCCTCACGGACACCCCCTAAATAGTTTTACTCCCGAAAGCTCAGGTTGCCCGCCACCGACTTGCGGCTCCCGGGGACGCGAGGGGACTGGCCCGTTCGTCCGGGAGCGGGCGACCCGTCCGACGCGTCGCTGATGACGCTGTTCGAGGCGGTCATCATCGCACCGAGGCCGTTGCCGATGCCCTGACGGGAAGGCGAGCCGCCCGTGACGGCGCTCTTGCGGCGCGGCACCTTGACTTCGCCGCCCGCGACCGTCGCCCGGCGGCGCGACGGGCTTGGTGAGGACGAGGCCGCCTCGGGCTTGGTGAGGTGGAAGATGGTATGCGCGCCGGGCAGCAGCTCCTTGGCGAGGCCGACCTGCACGAAGACCTCGGGCAGGATCGAGTCGGTGTCGTGGCCGAGCACCTGCTCCGACTGCGAGATGCACTCGCTGTAGATGGCGAAGGCCTCGCGCTCCGACGTCGGCAGCGACGCACCTGTCGACCCGTCTGTCGGCATGCCGCGCAGCATCGCCTGGAACTCGGAGAGCGACATGACGCCGTCGCCGTTGGTGTCGCTCTGCGCGAAGAGCCTCTGCAGCTCGCCCACCGTCTTCCGGTTGGCGTCGGACCAGTCGGTCATCAGCGTGTCGAGGATCCAGTCGAGCGAGACGGCGGGCGTCGGGTGGCGACCACTCTCGACTTCCTCCGACGCCATCTCCATCGTCTGGGTCGTGATCTCCGACTGCAGCTCGGCGTCCCTGACGAGCGCGCGCAGCGCGGCGATCGCCTGCGGCAGCTCGACGTAGACCATCTCGCTGCTGAGCGTCGTCGCCAGCTCGGCCATCACGGGCGTCGGACGATCTGCCGTGTTGAGCGTGAGCAGCTCCTGCATCGCATGCAGGTAGAAGTCGGCCTGCTGCCAGCCCCACACGGCCTCCGCCGGCGGGTGGAGCCCCGACAGCGCGCGGAAGCCGCGCACGCGGCTGAGGCCGTGGTCGGTCGCGCCGGCGTCGAGCTCCATCGTGTGGTTGAGGTTGGCGAGCGCCTGCAGCGCGGCGGAGCGCCTGTCCTCGGCGACGGTGAGGTACTCCCAGAGCGTCTCGCCAAACTCGCGCGGCCTGGTCACCGACGGCCTGGTCAGGCCGTGCCGCGTCGAGAGCTGATCCATGTCCGCCTTGTACCGCAGCCGGTGGCAGTAGGCCGCCGCGATCAGCCGCAGCAGCTCCGCCGTCTCGAGCTTGTGCGGCGGGTCGGGCGGCGGCCGCAGCAGCAGCTGCTGCAGCGTCGCGCCCGTCACCACCCCGCGCGCCTTGTGGTCGGCCGACGTGTCGCCCAGCCGCGCCGAATCGGGCGGCGAGACGGCGTCGTCGTCGTCGTCGTCGTCGTTCTGCCCGGGCGCCGGCGCCGGCGCGGCCGCCTTTTCCGGCGCCGACGCCGCCGCCGCGTCGGCACGCGCGGCGGCCTTCTCGACATTCGACGTCGCACCGCCGCCGCCACCACCGCCACTGCCGCCGCTGCCGCCTCTGAGCGAACGCACGGACCCGCCCGAGCCTTTGCGTGTCATCATCGTGCCACGCTTGCTGCCGCCGTCGCCGCCCTTGCCGCCGTCCTTGCCGCCCATGCCGCCGCCGGCGGAGCGCTGGCGGCGGCGCGACGAGCCGCCGCCGCCCTCGACGACGCCCGCCGGGTTGGGCAGGCCGAGCTGCGCAATCGACGTGTGCGAGACGCCGCAGCCCGACAGCAGCACGGAGCGCTCCTCCTTGGTCAGGTGCGGGCCGATGGCCTCGAGGTACCCGAGGCGCGACGCGGGCGGCGCCGCCCCGAAGGACGCGAGCAGCGCCGCGCGCGACGGCGGCGCGTCGGGGTCGTCCTTCTCGGTCAGCAGCCGCTTGAGCAGCTCGACGGCGTCGGATCCTTCGTTGTCCTCCGACATCTCGCGCAGCATCTCGGCGAGCTGGTCCTCGGAGAGCGCCGCGAGCGTGTCGGCCGTCACGCGCAGCGTCGCTGCCGCCGGCAGCGCGTCGAGCACCGCCTGCGCCAGCGCGATCTGGCTCTCGGTCTTGCTCTGGAGCAGGTTGAGCAGGTGCCGGTGCAGCGCGAGCAGCTGCTCGAGCTGCAGCTCCTCCGTCAGCACCTTGCACAGCTCGTCGACGCGCGTCCGCTTCTCGGCCTCGCGCGCCTCCGACGGGTTCTCCTCCGCGAGCTCCTTTGCGCCGGCGATGAAGCGCACCGAGGTGCGGATCGCCCTCCAGGCCTTCGTCCCGTCGAAGATCTCGTCGGCCGCCGGCTCGGTGCGGCCGCTCTGGCCTCCGCCGCCGCCGCCAAACAGCCTTTGGTGTTCAAGCTGCTTGCGCTGCAGCTTGTTCTCCTTGTGCAGCGTGGCCACCTTCTGCTGCAGCGTCCGGGTCTCCCTCATCTGCTCGTTGAGCCGCTCCTCCTGCAGCCGGAGCTTGTCGCCCTCGGCCTTGGCGTGCTTGTCGCGCGAGAACTTGATCTCCTGGACGGAGAGGAGGAGGCGCACGATCCACTCGTGGTGCTGCACGCGGCAGCGCTCGAGCAGCGCGCCGCGCTCGGCGCAGTGCAGGTGCACCTGCCGGATGAGCTCGCACTGCACCTTGTCGAAGGCCAGCATCTCGCGCCGCAGGTCACCGCGCGCCTCGAGCAGCGTGACGTCGAGCGTCTGCGCGAGCACGAGCGCCTCCGAGCGCGACGACGGCCTCGACGGCGCGTGCACCCTGTACAGGGCCTGCGTCTCGGGCAGCCGGCCTTGCTCGATTGGCCTGCGTGCCTCCTCGCCTCCCAACGGCGAGGCGCCGTCCTTCTTGCGTGCTCTCATGCCGGGCATCGCCGTCTCCGCGCGGCGCGCGACGCCGGCACCGCGCCCGCCTGCCATGCTGTCGAGCAGCGGGTCGCTCGCACGCAGCTGCGGCGACGAGTTCAGCCGCGGTGGCATCTTGGTCTGTGACATGAGCTCGGCCGCGTTGGCCAGCGAGGTCGCAAACCTCGGCTTCATGTACGGCACGTCCGGGCCGGCAGGTCCGAGGACTGGCACAGAAGGGAGGCCATCGGGGTGGTCGTGAAGGTAGGAGACCTCGACGCGGCCGTTCATAACGTTCTCCAAGAGCGACTGCGCCTCGCGGCGGGCAGCCGGCAGCGGCAGCGCCGGCACCGTCCCTTGCGACGACGTGGCGGCGAAGGCGCCACCAGAGTGCTTCGTTAGGATGGTCGGGACCGAGTTGGAGACATTCAGCACCGCACCGGACGACAGGCGGACCGGGGTGGTGGTGCGGACCGGGGTGGTGGCGCGGACCGGGGTGGTGGCTGCGGGGATCCCCAGCGCGGTCGTGGGTCGGGACCAACTCTGAATAAGAACCATGAGGAGTCGTCGCGTATAGTCGCGCGTCACGAAGCCGAAGAGTTCGCTGTCTGAAACAGCAGTTCGGACAAAGTCGTTTCGCATGCATGCCTTATGAACAGCCACTGGGCCATACATGTTTCGACGCTGAGATTGCCAGCAATTCGTCAGCATCCCCATTCATTTTACGCAGTCAATCGCAGTGGCATTATCACCGCACGTGCATTTGCGAAACGAATTTCGCCATTTCGGCGCGCGGCGTCTTATCGTCTCGAAGCCACGCGAAGCCAGCTCCCCGGCCACTCCCGCTCTCGGAGGATGAGGCACTTTCTGATCGCAGCCGTCTTGTGCGAATGGGCGCACCGAGCGCTCGCCAGCGAAGTCATCAGCACGCCCTTCTCGACCATTGGCACCACCGCCGCCGGCGTGACGGCTGACAGCAAGTACTCCGGCGCGGTCGCGGTCGGCACCAGCGTCTTCTTTGCGCCCCTCAACGAGGACAACGTGGGAGTGCTCGACACGACTACAAGCACCTTCTCGACCATCAACACCACCGCCGCCGGCGTGACGGCTAACAACAAGTACAGAGGCGCGGCGGCGGTCGGCACCAGAGTCTTCTTTGCACCCCGTAACGAGGACAATATCGGAGTGCTCGACACGACGACCTCCACCTTTGCGACCATCGGTCTTGCCCCCGAGGTAACGCAGAACAACAAGTACTTCGGTGCGGCAGCCGTCGGCACTAAAGTCTATCTCGCGCCGTACAACCAGGACAACGTGGGCGTGCTGGACACTGTCACGTCCACCTTTGCGACTATCGGCACGACGGCGGCAAACGTGACCGACAACATTAAGTACGTTGGCGCGCTCGCAGTCGGCATGAACGTCTACTTCGTGCCCCGCTTGGAGGACAACGTGGGCGTGCTCAACACGGCCACTTCCACCTTTTCGACCATCGGCACGGCGGCGGCAGGCGTGACCGGCGACGGCAAGTACTTTGGCGGCGCGGTGGTTGGTTCGCGCATCATCTTCGCGCCGCGCGACGAGGACAATGTCGGGGTGCTTGACACGGTCACCAGCACCTTCTTCACCATCGACACCTCCACGGCCAATGTGACGGCCGACCACAAGTACGGAGGCGCGGTTGCGGTCGGAGACGTTGTCTACTTTGCGCCCCGAGACGAGGACAACGTGGGCATGTTCGACACGGTTACCAGCATCTTCTCGACCATCGCCGACACCCCCGCCGTCGTTGGCGGCGCCGCCGACGGCAAGTACATCGGCGCGGCTGCGGTCGGATCCAACATCTACTTCGGGCCGTCCAACCAGGACAACGTTCGCGTGCTGAGCCTCGCTTCCTCGCCTCCGCCGTCGCCCCCAGCCATCTGTACGACGAACTACGGGAACGATGTCGACGCTGCTTGCACGGCGTGGCTCGGCCTGGGCTACACATGCGACACCACGTGGTCCAGCGTGTGCAGCTTCGACCATCCGTCGGGCGCTCAGTTCAACGGCTTCACTCTCGGCGCAACCCAGTGCTCGCTGTGCACGCCACCTTCGCCTCCGCCAGCTCCATTGGCACCCCCTCCCCCGCCGCCGTCCCCACCGCCGCCTTCGCCTCCGCCTACGCCGCCGCCACCGCCTCCAGCGCCGCCGACGCCGTCTGCACCGCCGCCGTCGCCACCGCCTACGCCACCGCCTACGCCACCGCCAACACCGCCAAGTGCGCCTCCGACCGCGCCAGTCGTCTGTACGACAGACTATGGCAACGATGTCGACGTGGCTTGCACGGCGTGGCTCGGCCTGGGCTACAAGTGCGACACCACATGGTCCAGCGTGTGCAGCTTTGATCACCCGTCTGGCGCTCAGTTCAACGACTTCACTCTCGGTGCAACCCAGTGCTCGCTGTGCACGCCACCTTCGCCTCCGCCATCGCCGTCGCAGCCGCCACCGAGCCCATCGCCGCCGCCGCCCAGTCCCTCGCCCCCGCCTCCGAGCCCAACAGCGCCGAGCCCTTCTCAGCCAAGCCCGTCACCGCCGCCACCGAGCCCTTCTCCACCGCCTCCGGTGCCTTCTGCGCCGCCTCCAGTATCTCCTCAGCCTTCGCCGCCGCCGCCCTTGCCGTCGCCTCCGCCACCATACCCCACAGCGCCGACCCCTTCCCAGCCAAGTCCCTCACCGCCACCGCCAAGCCCTGCCCCACCCCCTCCGGAGCCTTCAGTGCCGCCGCCTGTCTCTCCTCAGCCGTTGCAGCCGCCGCCCTTGCCCTCACCGCCGCCGCCTTTGCCCTCGCCTCCACCACCAAGCCCAACAGTGCCGAGCCCTTCTCAGCCAAGCCCGTCACCACCGCCACCGAGCCCCTCCCCACCGCCGCCGATGCCTTCTGTGCCGCCGCCGGTGTCTCCTCAGCCGTCGCAGCCGCCCCCGCCAGCGCCGCCGCCGTTGCCAGCATTACCACCACCGTCGCCAGAGCCGTCGCCACCGCCCCCGCCGTCGCCTCACCCACCAGAGCCGTCCCCACCGCCCCCATCGCCGCCCCCACCAGCGCCGCCGCCGCCCTCGCCGCCGCAGCTCTCGCCACCAACACCCACGCCGCCCCCTCCAACTCCTCCGCCACCGACCTTGCCGCCTGTGCTGCCGTCACCTTCGCCGCCCGCTCCTTATCCACCCCCGTTGTCACCTCCTCCCTTGCACCCGCCGCTCTCCCCGCAGCCCTTGCCACCGCCGCCACCACCGCCGCAAGTACCAGAGCCATCACCGCCACCGCCACCAACGCCGCGACCCCCAGAGCCATCACCGCCACCGCCGCTGCCTCCACCACCAGCGCCACCACCACCAGTACCACCACCACCAAGATATCCACCACCATCGCCACCACCGCCGGCCT
>Ga0209713_10000635_pt1 | contig 19934 bp, 7 predicted proteins | sample ArcOceMetagenome_3_FD_187444 | JGI IMG/M metagenome (GOLD analysis project Ga0209713, IMG submission 187444) | Marine eukaryotic phytoplankton communities from Arctic Ocean - Arctic Ocean- Svalbard ARC20M Metagenome (SPAdes) (version 2) | ecosystem: Environmental > Aquatic > Marine > Oceanic... | reverse complement strand
CACGCTAGTATTCGGGCTTTGGATGCGCAACGTATAGGCTATCTAGTTTGCACCAGCAGCTGTGCTTATGTGGCGTTTGCCAGGATATCCTGACGCACACGCCGAAGTGCACGCTCTAGGTGATGCTACTCCTTGCGCGCAGCCTACACCAGAAGTGAAGGTGGAGTACAAGCCTCACCGCGACGCACGCATGTCCGTCGACTCCGTACACCGTGCCTCGGAGCCTCTCCACGATGCGCGAGAGCGCCTGTCAACAAAGCTTTCCCGCGGCATCGCCACACTCGCTGACAAGGACGAGTTCCGCCGAGTGCTCGCCGCGCTCGAGGCGCAGGGCGCAGCCGCGGAGCCGAAAGCACCGACGTCCAGCCCAAAGCGCGAGCATCCAGCACCAGCGCCGCCTCCATCCACGGCGGAGAGCCTGCAGCGCGCTAGCGAGCGCCTCGTGACCAAGCTCAAGGCGGGAGAGGCGACTCCGGCTGACAAGGTGGAGCTGGCCCGAGTCCTCTCGCAGCTGGAGGCGCTGGCAAAGGACCAGGCCGCGGCGGCGCAGCAGCCGCCTCGGCGAAAGACGGCTCAGCGCAAGGTCGGCTTCGCGCGCCGAGCGCCCGAGCCGCACGTGTACACGGCCTTCCGGTGGAACGGGCTTTACACCGGCGAGAAGCCGCAGGAGGCGCGGGAGCGGCTGGAGGCGAGGGAGGGCGAGGGCCACAAGCCGTCGCCGTCGAACAAGAAGGAGGTCGATCTCGAGGCGCTGCGCATCGCGACAGAGGAGGCGCGGCGAACGGCCGACGAGGAGGAGCGCGCGGCCAACAGCCGACGCGAGGACGAGCGCCACAGGCGGTTGGAGCGGCAGCGGCAGCGTGACGAGGAGCGGCAGCGCGAGCAGGCGGCGACCGCGAGACTCCACGCCGAGCGGCGCGCGGCGGAGCGGCGCGCGGCGTCGGACCGTCACTACGGCCACGGCGGTGGCTATGGCGGCGGCTACGGCTACAGCGGCGGCTACGGCTACGGCGGTTACGCTCCGGCGCCAGCGCCAGCGCCTGCGACGTCCTGCGCGGCCTACAGCTACGCGAGCCATCTCTCGACGACGCCGAAGACGACGCCGACCCACGCCGAGCGGCCCTATGCCGTGACGCCGAGCCACCTGGCGACGCCGAGCTACCCGACGACGCCGACTCACTACCCGCTGGTGCCGGCGCCGAGCTTCGGGTATGCCTATGCGCCCCATGGTGGCCGCGGCTGCGGTGGCGCTGCGGCGGCGCTGGCGGCGACTGGCGCGGCGGCCGGCGCGGCCATCGGCGGCGCCATCGGTGCGACGGTCGACGCCATCGGCGACGCCCTCGCTCCGCCGGCACCGACGGCTCCCGCGGGGTACAACCACCACGCGGTGCGGAGCGCCGCCGAGGGCTCGTCGCACCGCGCGCGCGAGGCCGCGTCGAGCGTCGTGCGCGCGGGAGACGCCCCGGGCCACTGCAGCCCGTTCACCTCGTGCGTGGGCTCCCGCAAGAAGACCGCCGACCCTCTCGACCCTGGCACGCTGCCGCCTGCGGGGCGGCCGAGCTCGAGCGCCTCGAGACCGAGCCACTCGCCGCCGCGTCAGAACCCGAAGCGGCCGACGGTCTACACGTACAGCTCCACGGGCAGCGGGCGACGCTTCAACCGCTGAGTGAGCGGCCGCCGCAAGCGATGACAAAACCTGACCGAAGATAGATCTCATTCTGAGACACATGACTTATGACAGCGTGTGGATGTGCTAAACTCTCGTGTCTCGTGCGTGTGCGTTGGATGATTCACTTGAAGATAGAAAACACGTATACTCAACTCACTCAAAGCCCAGGTGTCGAAGCGGCTGTCTTTCTTGCACAATGGCAGCGTGACGTTTGCGTGCAGGAAGCAGGTGCTGCCGAGGTACTGCCTGCGCCCCCCAAAGTATCGAGGGACGGTGATCGCAGTGCAGCCCTCTCGCCTCAGGCAAAGCGCCTTGCAGGCCTGTACCATAGATTCGACATTAGTGACCGTCGTGAGGATGTCGGTGGCAGCGTCGCCGAAGGCCACATCGACGGCGCCGTTCCCAGAGAAGCAGTTGGTCTTGGTCTGCAGCGTCCATGACCCGCGGCCCGCGAGATTGTTTTCGGGCTTCTCTAGCGTGCTCGGCTGAGCTGCCGGGGAGGGCCCCCTCACCTTGCCCGCCTGGCGCCTGTGGTGCGCCCCTTCAAGGCGTGGCTGCCCGCCGCGCACACTGGCGGAGGCGGGGTGAGCAAACCGGACGATGGCAAAGCCCCAGTCCGGACAGAGCGAGTGCTCCCCGGAGGGAGGCCTCTTACGGCCTCGGGTGGCGTCACTGTCTGGCGCGCGCATGCACGGGTTGTGCGCGTGGCCACCGACGAAGGGGCCGTAGAGCTCGTCAATGATGAGCACGCCCGTCGAGTTGAGATGGTTCAGCACGGAGCCGGGCCCGCTCATGGCAATGTCGTCGATCACCACCTTCGTGTCTCGACCGGCAAGGGCGTGGAGGTTTCGGAGGTCGCTCCGCACTGCGGCCGCGGTGTGCCCTCCGTCGACAAGGATTAAATCGCACGTCCAATCAGCATGCGGCAGGTTGCTCACAAACGCTGGGATCGTCGTGCGCGAGTCGCCCGGGCGGAAGTTCACGCGCGATCCAAACACAGTCGACACCAGCTTCGCCACCGGTACCGAGTATCGCCATGCGAACAGGTCGAAGACGTGGGCGCTTAGAGCATCGTTGCTGAGCAGCATGGCCGTCAGCGAATGGCCGCCGTTCATGCCCACCTCACAGTAGTTGCGGGCGCTTGTGCCGCGCGCGAGCTCCACGATGCGCCGCATCTGCAGTTCACGGAGGTAGCCCGTCTGATATGGCGCATCCGGCTCGTGCAGGTACATGGTGGCATCCAGCAGATTCCAGGTAGCGAACACCGCCGGGAGCAGCTCCGACATGGCGTGTGGTATGAAGCGGGCCGTGCCCAGTTGATCGCTGGTTGAGAGTCGATGCTCGGCGAGTGCCGGCGGCAAGTGCTGGCTACGCCAAGTGATGCGAGCCATTGGTACGCAAGTTTGGAAGTATGCGAGCCAAGCTTGGAAGTTTGGCATCACACACTCGTCAACTCAAACTAAAACGGTATCGCATTCTCTCCGAGCGTCGAGGCTGGCCCGGGCGAGCTCGCACGCGGCCTCGGCGGGAACGCCGGGGCCGCGCCCTGCTGCTTGTCGCGCGGCGCCGGGGGCGGCACGCTCCCTCCGAGCTCGCCCGCCGCGCCTGCGCCCGCGCCCTCGGCCTCCTCTCCGAAGTAGTCGAGGATCCGTCGCCACAGCGCCTCGTCCTCGTCTCCGTCACGTGTCACGCGGCAGCTCATGTAACTGACGACCTCGTCGAGCTTCGCCAGGTGGAAGGCGCGCGACGCCTTGAGCTCGCGCACGCGCTCGTCGGCCTCGGACGTCGGCAGCGGCGCCCGGGCGGCGGCGGCGGGGATGCGCACCTGCAGCGCGGCGGTGCGGCTCATCTGCAGCAGGCCCTTGGTCTGCAGCGCGCGCAGCGCATTGGCGAAGCTCTCGCGCGCCTTCTGCGGGTCGGCAGCGTTGCCAAAGCCCGCCTGCCGCGCCCAGTCGTCAAAGTCGTCCGACTCGACCTCGAGCGCCGCCTCGGAGGCGCCCGGCCCGCCGCCGCCCGCCGCCGCCTGCCGCCGCATCTCGCCGCCGATCCGCCGCGCCACGAAGCTCCACGCCGCCGCCTGGTTGGTCCCCTTGCGCACGCCCGCAGGCAGCGCCGCCGCCGCCGCCTCGGCAGCCGCCGCCTCGGCGTCCGCGTCGGAGGTGGCGTCGGCGACGTCGGCCACCTCCGCCTCGCCACGCCCCTCCGCAGGGCCAGGGCCAGGGCCGGCCGCCGCATCAAGGCAGAGCTGCGCGGCAGCGGCGCCGGGCACGCGCAGCGCGGTGCGCGAGGAGAGCCGCTCGACGAATCCCCACTGCGCGAGCACATTGACGCAGCGCGCCGCCGCCGAGACAGGTGGCCCGCCGCCGCCGCCGCCCTCCTTGGCGCCGTGGAGGCGCGTCGCCTCCTGCAGCTCTTTGACGGAGCACTCAAGGAAGAGGTCGGCCGCGCCGGCGGCCGCGCCGAAGGCGCTCGGCGGCGCGTCGGCGCGGCGCGGCGCCGCCTCCGCGAGCAGCGTGCGCCACACGCGTGCCACCGCCTCCACCGGCGGGTGCATCACCTCGACGAAGGCGCGGTGCATGTGCATGCCGCGGTCGCCCTTCGAGGCCATCAGCACGGCGCGCGTCGGCTTGCCGTCGCGCCCGCCGCGCCCGACCTCCTGGTAGAGCTGCTCCATGCTGCCGGGCGGGCCGTAGTGCACGACCGTGCGGATGTCGCGCTTGTCGATGCCCATGCCAAAGGCGTTGGTCGCCACCATCACCGCAGGCGCCAGGCCCTCCTCCGCGAGGAAAGCATGCTGCGCCTCCTCCCGCGCCGCCGCGGTCAGGCCCGCGTGGTAGCAGAGCACGCGCTCCCCGCCGAGCGCCTCGGCCAGCTGGTCGCCGAGCAGCTCGGCCGTCGCGCGCGTTTGGGCGTACACGAGCGCCGGCAGCGCGTCCGGCCGCCGCAGCTGCTCCGTCAGGCTCTGCACCGACTTGTCGGCGCGCGAGAGGGCGATGTTGGGGCGGCGGCAGCTCGCGACGAGGCGGAGCCCGCCGGCGCCCTCCGCCGCCATCTCGAGCTGCTGCGCCACGTCGTCGCGCACCTGCGGCGGCGCCGACGCCGTCAGCGCCACCAGCCGAGGGATGGCGAGCGCCTCGCGCAGCCGCGCCAGCCGGCGGTAGCTCGGCCGGAAGTCGTTGCCCCACTGCGAGATGCAGTGCGCCTCGTCGACGGCGAGGAGCGGCGGCCGCGTCGGCAGCGCCGCGAGCGCGTTGTACAGCCGCTGGTTCTTGTCGAGCTGCTCGGGCGAGAGGTAGAGAAGGTCGAGCTCGCCCGCGCTCAGCGCCCGGATCGTCGCGTCGCGCTCGGCGGCCGTCTGCATCGAGTTGATGGTGGCGGTGCGCACGCCGGTCGCGCTCATCTGGTCGACCTGGTCCTGCATCAGCGCGATCAGCGGCGAGACGACCAGCGTGGTGCCCGGCAGCACCACGCCGGCCGCCTGGAAGCAGACCGACTTCCCGGCGCCCGTCGGCTGCACCGCGAGGATGTCTCGCCGGTTGGTGCGAAAGTCGGCCCGCACGCCGCTACCGCCGTCGTCGAGCACGCCCATGTGCGAGAGCACGCTGCGCTGGAACGGCCGCAGCGACGGGATGCCGAGCTGCTCGCAGATCTGGCTCTCCCGGCCGGCGGCAGTGGTCGCGGTGGGGCCACGTCGGCGCGACCTGAGCGCCTCGAGATGCGCCGCCGCCGCCGCGTTGGCAGCCGCCACCGCGCGGCCCTCGGCGCCGAGAGCAGCGACGCTGGTGAGCGTGCGAAGAAGTGTAAGATAAGAGCGCGCAGACTGCGCAGACTGCGCATAGCTCTTGAACTGGCTGATGAGCGCACACATACCTATGCACACGGAGCAGATGAAAGAAAAGCACACCAGACTCTAGAGATTGGCAAAGGCTAGAGGGTGTAAGGGCAGAGATGTAAGAAACCTTCTATGCACACGAGGATGCATGCATGATATGACGACGGCGCCGTATGATGACCAACTGCCACATGAGGATGCATGCATGATATGACGACGGCGCCGTATGATGACCAACTGCCGCACTCTTCGTGGCGCGGAGAAGAAAAAAAAAACCACCTGCATACCTGCGTACCAGCCAACTAAGACGCCACACAATTCGGGTCCAACCACACACCACACACTCGAGCTCACCCCATGTCCAACGGAGCGCTGACATTCCACCACAGCTGCACGTTGTGCTCGGCGGCGCACGAGTTGGACCACGAGTACTCTACTCGATCGAACCCGTGCGGCCGGTGGCGGCGAGCGAGCGCGACCAGGGCGGCGCAGTCGTTGAGCGGCAGGCTGTTGTCCAAATACAGCGGCGGCGCCTTTTGGAGGTCCTGACACTCCGCCGTCATGTGGCCGAGCGTCACGCTCGTCCGGGTGAGCAGATCCTCCACTATGGCCAGGTCGGCACCCTGCGCGTCCACCTTTATCCAGTTGATGTGACGCACCTTCCTCTGCGTCAGGAAGGTGCTCAGTCGGATCGTCGGCACGCTGCTTACCTCGAGGTGCCGCGGATCCCGGCAGCGCACCACGTACCCGAACAACTTGCCCGTGGAGAAGACCCTGGAGGGCTGGCAAGTCGAGGCGCGCTCATGGACCAGCGTCGCATTGCGACGAAATGCAGGATTGATGCCGAGCATCGAGCTGCAAGCGGGCTCGTCTCGGTTGATGTAGAATGTGGCGTTGCCGCCCTCGGCGTCAAACGGCGAGACGGCGAAAGGAAGCCGCTCGTACTTTTCGCGCACGAGATGCCTGTCGAATGGGTCAAAGGTGACCAGGTGGTTCTTCGACTTGACAGGGCGGCCGAGCGTGCCAATGTCGACGTCGATGGTGCTCGGAGTGCGAGTTTCCATCGATCGGCATTCACTGCGGTCTGCTGCATGCAGATTGGCAAAGGCTAGAGGGTGTAAGGGCAGAGATGTAAGAAACCTTCTATGCACATGCACATAGCGTAAACAGGGAATAACACATCTCCGATTTTGGCAGGTATAGAATAGTTTCCAAAAATGGCAAGTCTCGCGAAGAAACTTAGCGAGGCTTTAAGAAGGTTCGCCAAGTTTTCCGTGTAACGGAAAATCTCTATAAATCTCGATTTCGGGAAGATCTCCGTACAAAGCGAGAGAAACGGCGGGTCGAGATCGCTGCTCGGCGGCGCGTGCCATGCACTCGAGCGTGTGTTGGCTATCAGCGGCACGCACGGGGTGGTAGGAGGGGTCGTGTAGGGCGTGTCGGGCATGGTGTCGGGCCGTCGAACTGACGGCCACGGGCGGGGGAAGGCCGCGTACCGGGCAAAAGAGCGCTCTCAGGCGGGCGCGGCCGCGTCGCGCCGATCGGTGCCGTGACACGAAGTCGCGCGTGGCGGTCAGGACGGGGCGTGGGGCGGTACGGCGCGACGCGCCGCTGTTAGCCACGCGCGGCCTGAGCGGGTCTGCGCTGAAAGTACGACTTCTAGGCTATCAACTTACTGTTTTGGAAATTAAGCAAAAGAAATCCAGCCCATCAACATGTATCGTCGCCGTCATCTCTCGAGCAGCTAGGGACTACAAACTCCAGAATTGACTCCAGCTTGAAAGCAGTTCACTCAGCAACGCATGGAGCACCGACCGCTCCGGCTCGGCATCGTGGGCGGCTCGATCAGCACCGGCTGCTGCCTGCCCTCCTTTTTTGAGTCCGGTTCCAAGGCCGGCAACGACTCGTTCGCAGGCCTGCTTGCCCAGGCTCGTGTGGGTGGCATGCCGCTACAGGTCAGCAACCAGGCCGAGGGCGCCTCGGGCTCGTCGCTGGCCAGCTACTGCGCGCTCGACTGGTTCGACGCCGACGAGCCTCTCGACTACCTGCTCATCGAGTTCGCTGCCAACGATCTCTACTTATCCACCAGCAGCTGTCATAGCGCCGACGCCAAGCTGCTCGACACGCCGAAGGCATCGATGGAGCGCCTGCTGCTCAACTGGCGGGCCGCGCGGCCGACGACGGCGCTCGTGATTCTCCACGTGTGTGGGCCGTCGAAGGCGCTGAGGGCCGCGCACTGCGACGACCACGACGACAACCTGACCGCGGCTTACGGCGCGCATGGCATCTCGCTGCGGCGCTCGCTCAGCCCGGAGCAGTTCAGCGCCATCTCCTGGGACCGCATGGGGATACACCCGGACGCGGCAGGCCACCGCGCCATCGCGGACCTTGTGCTCGACCTTCTGCGCCAGCACGCCAGCGCCAGCGCATCCGCCGGCTCCGCGCTTCCGCTCGCCCACTCCCCACCCGCCGCCGGCCTCGCCCGTGACGCGTGGCGCTGCCGCATGTGCCGCTCGGACGCCGCCTGCCCGGCGCTGCGCCCGATGGGCAATGGCGGGGCTGGCGGCGGCTTCCGGTTGAGTGGGCGGCAGCTGAGCTACAGCCACATCGTCAAGGTAGGCTGGGTGGGCAACCGCACGGGCGACGAGGTGAGCTTCCACGTGGGGCGCGCACGCCCGGTGCTGCTCGGCCTCCTCTGCTCGTACGAAAACGTCGGCGTCGCGAACGTCTCGCTCGACCACGTGAGCCACCAGATCGACCTGCAGTGGCGGAAGAAGAGCTCGCAGATGTGCGTCATGCCCTTCGCCGGCGATGGCGCCTCCGGGGTGCTCTCGATCCGCGTCGCGTCCCGAGACCACGGGGCACGGGCACCAGGTCAAGCTGATGGCCGTCATCCAACAGCGCAGCTCGAGTGTTTGTAACGAGCGCAACAGTAGCTCTACTCTATCGTAGTGAGCACACTTGTACTTGAGAAGAACATGTGCAAACGTATGCAGATGCGATTTGATTCAAAAAAGAAACGCTCACCGGTGCACCAAATTCGCTACGCTACGACCACCGCAGCGCCGCGTCACGCACCACCGTGCGCGAGCTCGGCGCCAGCTGCGGCTTCGGCTTCGGCGCCGTGACGTCGTCCTCGTCTGCGAGGGCCGGAGGCGCCTCGTCTCCGTCGCCATCGCGCTGCCATCCCGCGGCGATGCGCACGCTCGCGCCGCCGCCCACCATCGCGCGCGCGCCCAAGCTGCTCGCGCCGGCCAGCTCGGCGGGCGGCGGCGCCACCGCGTCCGGCGCGATCCGCGCCGCGGCGGGCAGCGCGACGGCGGCCCAGAGGTGCGTCGCCACGGCGTCGCGCCGCGCGCGCGCCGCCGCGCCGTGCAGCAGCAGCGTCGCCTCGCCGCTGGCGCGCAGCAGCAGCGTCGAGCCGCCCACCTGCGCCGCCACCGCGCCGTCGCCCGCGCAGCTCAGCCCGCGCACGCCGCCCGGCGCGCCGTCGAGGCTCGGCGCCGCGGGCAGCGGCGCGCCCGCCGCGTCGCACGCGCCGGCGAGCGTCGCGTGGAGGCGGAGCCCGCCGCACGATAGCCCCGTCGCGGCCCACAGCCGCAGACGGCCGTCGGCGCCCGCGCTCGCCACCAGCGCGCCGCGCCCGTCTGCGTCGCCATCGGTCGCCGCACCTCTCGCCGCCGCCGCCGCCGCCGCCGCCGCCGCCGCCGATGGGACGGGGCCCGGGGGCGGCAGCAGCCCGTCGAGCGTGAGCTGATGTCGCCGCCGCGCCGCCGCGACCCTCGCCGCACACGCCGCGTCGAGCTGCGCCTCGGCGAGCAGAGGCGGCGGCGCCGCCCCCGCCCCCGCCCCCGCCACCCCGCCGGCGCCCCCGCAGTCCATGGCGGAGGAGGAGGCGGCGGCGGCGGCGGCGCCGGGCCACACGCAGAGCGCGCGCACCGCGCCGGTGTGCGCGCGCACGGCGCGGAGCAGCCGGCCCGCGCGGAACTGGTACAGCGCGCCGTCGGAGGCGCCCGCGAAGAGGAACTCGCCGGCGGCGCACAGCGCCACGTACGTGGGCGGTGGCGCGAGCGGGCCGTTGGCGGCGGTGTCGTCCTGCTCGTGGACGATCCGCATCTCGCCGCCGCCGCCGCCCGGCTCCTCCTCCCACCACCGCAGGTGGCCGACGCCGCCGCTCACGACGCTCGCCGCCGCCGCGGGGTCGCTCGCCGCGCCGGCCGCGTATGCGTGCGCGCGCGCCGCCCTGAGCGGCGCCACAAACGCGAAGCAGTGGACGGCGGCCTCGGCGTGCGCGTGCACGTGCGCGGCGGGCGCCGTCACGAGCACGGCGCCGCCCGCGCCGCGCCGCGTCGCCGCCGCGCCGCCGCCGCCGCGCCACGCCCAGCAGACGAGCTGCTGGCCGGCGGCGCCCGCCTCGGCGGTGCCGTAGGGCTGCACGAGCGCGAGCAGCCGCTCGCCGCTGCCGTCGCCGGTGGCGTCGAAGGCGAGCTGCGACGCGGGCGGCAGCGCGGGGCCGCCCGCCGAGAGCCGCGCGAGCGTCGCGAGCGTCGCGACGCCCCACACGCGCACGCAGCCGAACTGGGCCGTCGCGGCGACGCCGCCGTGCGGGTGCATCGCGATCGCCTCGATCGGCCGGTCGTGGCCGCGGTACCAGCGCGGTGGCGGCGGAGGAGGAGATGCGCTCATGTCGGCCGCCGTCACGGCCTTCACGACGCACGCCAGGCAGCCGACCGCGCACACCACCTCGCCGCCCGCCGCCGAGCCGGCGGCCGCGGGCGGCGGGCCGTGCGCGGCGCGGCGCGGCAGCGTGCCGGGCGGCGGCGCGGCCGCCTCGAGGGCGGCCGACACGCGCGCGTCGCTCGCCGCCTCGCCGTCGGCCATCGAGCGGAGCAGCGCGCCGCTGATGTTGGCGACGACGCCCTTGGCGCCATTGAGCCGCACGAGCGCCACGGCGTCGCGCTCGCGCCGTACCTGCTCGTCGGACGGCACGGTCACGACGCGCGACGTGGCGCCGCGCGGCACCGCCCAGCTCAGCAGCGCGCCGCCGCCGTGCGACGCGACCAGCTGCGTGTCGGCCGCCGCGAACGTCAGCTGCGCCCCCGCCCACAGCAGCGCCGCCGCCGCCGGCTGCGTCGTCGTCGTCGTCGCTCCTGTCGCCGCCTCTCCAGGTCCAGGCGAGGAGGAGGAGGAGGAGCTCAGCTTGAGCGGCGCCACGTCGCCGTCGGCGAGGAGCCAGACGGAGCCGTCCGCGAGCAGCGCGCCGACCATCGCGCCGTCGCGGCTGCGCGCCAGACAGACGGGCGGCACTGCGCCGCCGCCGCCGCCGCCGCCGCCGCCGCCGCCTCCCGCCGCGAGCAGCCGGCGGCCGAGCGGCGCCGCCGCCGAGCAGCAGCGGTGCCACCCCCACCGCGCCGCGCGCTCCTCCTCGTCGGACGACGCGCCGAGCGCGCCGCCGAGCGCGCCGCCGAGCGCACCGTTCCCGCCGCCCCAGACCTGGCCGCCCCAGACCTGGCCGCCCAGCTGCTGGACGAGCTCGCCGTCGGCGCCGCGCCACGCGCGCGCGACGAAGCCGGCGCCGCCCCCCGCCGCGGCGGTGCTCACCAGCAGCTCGTCGCACTCGCCCGCCGCCGCCGCCGCGCCGCCCGCCCACTCGAGCGAGCACACGCCGCCGCGGTGCGCCACCCAGCACGCGCGCAGCTGCAGCAGGCCGCCGCCGCCTCCAGCGCCGTCGGCCTCGCCGCCACCTCCGGTGCCGGCAGCAGCGCCGGCGGCAGCGCCAGCGCCGCCGCCGTCGGGCGACGCGCCGCCCACCTCCCACAGCGCGACGCAGCCGTCGTCGCACCCCGCCGCCAGCAGCGTCCCCGCGCCGTTGAAACGGAGGGCGCGCACGGTGCCGCCCGTCGGCACCGCCGCCTGCGCGCGCGTCAGCAGCCGCGCGCGCGAGATGAGCGAGAGTGCGCCGGCGGCGTCGGCGACCGCCACCCACCCACCACCGCCGCCGCCACGCGTGCCGCCGCCGCCGCCGCACGCCAGCGCCGTCGGCGCCGCCGAGAGGGCGCGCGCGCAGAGCTGCCGCCACTGCCCGCCGCCGCCCATACCGCCGCCGCCCACTGTGCCGCGCCACACGCGCAGCGTCAGGTCAGCGCCCGCGCTGAGCAGCTCGGGCGGCGAGCCGCCGCCGTCCGCCACGAGCGGCGCCGCGTGCAGCAACGACGACGGGTCGGCGCCGCCGCCGCTCGTGCCGAGGGAGCTGGGGCCGCCGACGAGCGCCGCCGACGGCGGCTCGTGCCCGTCGAGCATCTGCGCAAACGCGCCCGTGTCGACGCCGATCTCGAGGCAGCTCCCCGCCGTCGCGACGAGCAGCCGCGCGCCGTCGCGCCGCCAGCTCAGCGCGCGGCCGCGCGGCGCCCACAGCCCGCCGCCCGAGCGCGGCTGCCGCCCCGCGCCGTCGAGCTTCGCGCCGACGAAGCGCGCGAGGCTGATCGTGCAGAGCGGCGCGACGCCGCCGGCGCCCCACAGACGCACGCGGCCGTCGTCGCCGGAGCTCGCGAAGCGCGAGCCGTCGCAGCGGCACAGCGCGAGCACCGCGCCGTGATGCGCCGGCTGGCGCAGTAGCAGCGTGCCGTCCGCCGCCGCGAACACGCGCAGCGTGCCGTGCTCGTCGCCCGTGACGCAGCAGCCGTCGGCACCCGCGACCGCCAGCCGCCCGCTGCCAGAGGGCAGCGCGAGGGCGCACGTCGCGCCGATCTGGCACGTGGCGACCGACCGAAGTCGACCCTCGGTCCCGTCGGCGTCGGCGCCAAAGCCGCGATCGGCCGAGCGCTCGTGCAGCCGCCAGAAGACGGTGGTGGCGGCGCTCACCGAGGCGACCATCGTGGGCGTCAGCGCGAGCGCGAGGCGGGCGGGCTCGGCGTGCGCACGGACCGACGCGAGGCACTGCTCGGCGCGCCAGTCCCACAGCAGCATCGTCGGCTGCGCCCGCTCCGCAAGCGCAAGCAGGAGGGTTGGGTTGGCATCGGCGCTGGCCGGCGGCACGAAGCTGAGCGAGGCCACCCGGCCGGTGGTGTTGTTGTCCTGCCGCAGCACCACGAGCGTCTGTAGGCTCGCTGGCAGCCATACATGGAGCCGGCCCTCGTCGCCGGCCGCGCTCGCCGCGACGGCGCCGCCGGGAGCCAGCGCCAGCGCGCTCGCCTCGGTGCCCGGCGGGTGGTCGCCGTAGAAGCGCTGCGTCTCGGCGTTGGACCAGAGCGCGACGAGGTGCGAGCGCGGGAGACGGTATATCAGCTCGTCGGTCTCGTCGCACCAGTGCGCGTCGAGAGGTGCGCAGATGGCGCTGCGCATGGCTTGACGTTAGGAGTCGGCAGCGCGTTGGCGTCGCTCGGCGAGCTAGCCTCTTGCGTGCGGTGGTGTGCGTGATAGTCCACGCGTGAAGTCCGCGCGACATTGTACAGACCACCAAGAACGAGCTAACTACTTACATGACGAGCCCTATGGGGTTCTAGTCGTGCCGAATGCGACGCGTAGTATGAAAATTTGTGAGTCGAGGACAAGCTTGTACACGCGCGCGCGCGCGCGCGCGCCGCGCGCGAACACAACTTCATGCATGCAGCCAGGTGGCATCGAGTACGGTTCGACGCCGTCACATGCGGCTGCTCGCGCTGGCGGCATGGTTCGTGCTGGCTATTGCTGCATCGGACGATGTTGAGGACCTGTCCGATAAGCTCCGCGCAATGACGACAGGCCAGATGCGGCGGCTGCTCTCGCAGCTCGACGTGCGCACCGCCAAATGCGGCAACGACGAGGATTGCCTGCGGCAGACCTTTGCTCAGCTGCCAAAGGCCGAACTATTGCTTGCTCTGATGCAGAACCAAGACGCTCTCCAGGCCGTCCTACGGGAAAGGCCTCTCGACGAGCTCCTGCGACTAAAGCGTTCGGGACCTGGTTCGGCAGTGGACACGTCCGTGCTGCCACACTCGGTGCGTGCGCTCACCAAGCGGCAGCTCAAAGCATACCTCAAAGAACTCGGTGTATCCTACGCGGTGAAGCAGAGCAAGGTGCAGCTGCATCGGCTCGCAGTCCGAAAGGGTGTCGTTGCGCCGCTCACGGAGCTGGTAAACGCCAGAAACGCGAGACAGCGCATGGAAAAGGCTGACAGTAGTGGTGGTGGACCGAGCGACCAAGAGCTCCGGGGCCGCGCGCAGGGGCTGCTCGGTCAAGGTGAGAAGCAACTGAAGGATGGCAATGCCCAAAGCGCACTGGCCATGTTCGAAGACTGCCGGAAAGTGGGTAAAATGATGAAGAGCGCAGAGCAAGCGGAGCAAATCGAGAACGCCGCGCTGAATATCATCGGCATCACCTACGGAAGCCTCGGGCGGTATGCGGAGGCCATCGAACACTACGAGCAGGCCCTAACGATCTCGAGGGACGGTGGGAACCAGAAGGGTGAGCGAACCGCCCTTGACAACATCGGCAATGCCTACGCTGCCCTTGAGAAGTACACAGAGGCAATCGAAAAAAAGACGCAGGCCCTGGCGATCTCAAAGGAGCTCGAAGATCGCGTCGGTGAGTCAGATGGCTTGGAAAACCTCGGCAATGCTTGTGGCAATCTAGGGCGGTATGAGGAGGCCATCGACCACTATGCAAAGGCGCTGACGATTGCGCAGGAAATCCGTGATCGCGTGCGCGAGCGGAAAGCCATGGACAACCTCGGCAGCGCCTACCACGGCCTCGGGCGTTATGAAGAGGCCATTGACCAGCACACACGGTGCATGGAACTCTCGAGGAAGTTTGAGATTGATCTCAGCGCCGAGCAGAACCGTCTGCGCCATCTCGGCAGCTCCTACGCCGGCCTTGGGCGATACAATGAGGCCATCGACAGCTACACGAAGGCGCTCGCGATCTCGAGGGATACCAATGGAATGGACAACGGGGCCACCGATCAGAAGGCGGAGGGGGGTTTCCTGAGCAGCCTTGCCACCGCCCACTACAACAGCGGCCAGTATGCAGAGGCCATCGACCGTGACAAGGAGGCGCTGACGGTTTTCAGGGCGCTTGGGGATCGAAAGGGCGAGTGGAGTGTCCTAAACCACCTCGGCAACACCCACGACCGCCTCGGCCAGTACACGGAGGCCGTTGACCACTACACGCGGTCGCTAGCGATCTCGAGGGAGACTGGTGATCAGATTAGCGAGAGGAACATTATCGGGAACCTCGGTATCGCCTACGCCAACCTCGGGCGCTACGAAGAGGCCATCGAGCAGCACACACTGGCACTGAAGATTTCGAGGGACATTGGCGATCGCCCTGGCGAGGGGACGGACCTGGGCAACCTCGGCATCGTCTACGGCAGCCTCGGGCAGCATGCGGAGGCCATCGACCTTTACACGCAGGCTCTCGCGATCTCGAGGCAAATGGGCGATCGGAACGGCGAGGCGCGGCATCTGGGCAACCTTGGGAACGCCTACCGCAGCCTCGGACAAAACACCTACGCTACTGACCACTACACCAGGGCACTCGCAATCTCCAAGGAAACCGGTGACAAGACTGGCCAGGGGACTGCCATGGTCAATCTTGGCAGCTTGCACGACGCCAAGCAGAAGGGCGAGACATTCATAAAGCTGCCCGAGCCTGCCCAATTCGTTCCAATCGCTCAGGCCCAGCCGGCGAAGCCATCGCAACCGGCGGAGCCTCCTCTGAAACCGGAAGCGACGCCAACCAAGGGAAAAAAGAACAAAAAGAAGAAGCAGGCCCCAAAGTCGGAGCTGTGAATACGTAGCCGTATAAGTACGGGATACGGTATACCTATGAATGCAAAACGCCTTTTTTGTCATATAATCTCCCCCTGCTGCGGTGGCTTCACTATATACCACGCCCCTGGCGCACTCGCACGCGTGTGTGGTGATGGTCACTCCATATTCGTCGCGCGCCGCGTCGAATCTGTCCGCTTCAGGGGCACGAGAGTGGCACTGAGGTGGCGGCAGGCTGCGTGGCTGACGGGACGGGAGGCTGCGCTGCTGGCGCTGATGGCGCAGGCGCGGCGTTGCCGCCAGCTGTCGAAGGCGGCGCGACACCGCGTGGCACGGCGGCGGGAGGCGTCGCGGGAGCAGGCGCGGCGGCGGCGGGAGGCGCGGCGGCGGCGGCGGGAGGCGCGGCGGCGGCGGCGGGAGGCGCGGCGGCGGCGGCGTGGAGTGGCGCCTCGCGGTGGAGCCGGCACGCGATCCGCCCCGCCTCGCGCAGGCCGGAGATGAAGGCGCCCGCGACGGTCGCGGGGTGCTCGCGGCACGTGGCCTCGCCCGCAAACAGCAGCCGCTCGTCCCAGAGCGGCTCGGCCATGACGTCGTAGTCGGCGGCGGAGGCGCCGACGGCCACGTGCGAGTAGACGCCGCGCGAGAAGGGCTCGGCCTCCCAGCGCGTCGCCATCGTCTGCGTCGGCTTCGGCACGGCGTCGGCGCCGAAGACGGCGCGCAGCATGCCCAGCGTCGCCTCGATCATCGCCGCCGACGTGTCCGCCGTGTCGCCCTCGAGGCGCGCCGCGCGGCCCGCGTGCAGCGCGAGGATGATCGGCTCGCCCGTGCAGCGCATCATGTTCCAGAACTGGAAGGCGACGCCGCGCTGCGAGGCCGAGCGCGCGGTGACGCCCCAGAAGTCGCGCTTGCCCTCGAGCTTCTCCCAGAAGGGCTTTTCGAAGACGAGCAGCACCTTGTTGAGCGTGCCGAAGCCGAGGCGCGCGATGGCGCCGAGCTTGCGCGGCGGCAGCGGCGGCTCGAAGCGCGTGTCGGCCGCCTTGAGCACGCCGAGGGGCAGTGAGCAGACGACGACGTCCGCCTCGAACGTGATGGCGCCGCCGCCGCCGCCGCCGCCGCCGCCGCCGCCGCCGCCGCCGCCGCCGCCGCCGCCGCCGCCGCCGCCGCCGTCGGCGCGCTCGACGTCGACGACCACGCCGGCGCCGGCGCGCCGCACGCGCCGCACGACGTGGCCGAGGCGCACGTCGAGCGCGGGGCGCAGCTTCTGGAGCAGCCCGCCGTAGCCGTGCGGCAGGAGGTAGTGGCCGCCGCCAAAGTCGAACTCGTCGTCGGCGTCCCACCAGCGCGACGAGAGGCAGTGGAGCTGCGTGCCGTTCGCGTACTCGAGGTTGGCCCAGTGCCACTGCAGCAGCGCCTCGGGCAGCGGCAGCGCCGCGGCGGTGTCCTCGGCGTCCTCCTCCGCGAGCGCCGCGCGCAGCACGTCCGCCGCCCACTCGGGAGGCAGCGGCGCCGGCGGCGGCGCGGCGCGCGGCGGCGGCGGCGCGCCTCCTCCGCCTCCTCCGCCTCCTCCGCCTCCTCCCGTCGTCGCGTCGGCCGACGCCGCCGCGTCGCCGTCGCGTGGCGGCACGCGGATCTTGAGCGGCGTCTTGCACTTTGCGCACGCCGTCGTGGCGAGCACCGACTTGGACGAGACCGCCAGCGAGCAGCGCAGCGTCGCGCCGCACTTGACGCAGCTAAACTGGAACGTGCGCGTCTCGGGGGCGGCGCCGGCGCCGTTGGCCAACGCCGGCGCGGCCACCGTCGGAGCGGCAGCACCGTTGGTCGGCGCGGGCGCGGCCGGCGGAGCGGCGCGTGGCGGCGCGGCGACCGAGGGCGCCGCAGCCGGTGGGACATCGGCCGTGGGCGGAGCGGCGGCAGTCGGAGCGAGCGCAGCGGGTGGGGCGGCGGCCGGCAGCGCCGGGGCCGAGGCGGCCGAGGGCGCGGCCGAGGGCGCGGCGGGTGGCGCGACTGGCGAGGTGGTGGCGGCTGGCGCCGCTGCTGGCGGGAGCGTGATGCGCAGTCGCGCCGAGCAGTTAGCGCACGCGACGGTCTGCACGCCGCCCAGCGTCGGCTGCAGCTTGAGGAGCAGCCGCGTCTTGCAGCTCGTGCACACGAATGCGACCGAGCGCGGCTGCGGCGACGCGTTCGCAGCGGGCGCGGGCGCGGCGGGCGCCCCCGCCTGGGCGGGAGGAGGCGTCGAGCCGGGCGCGGCCACCGGAGCGGCAGGCTCGTTCGGCTCCACCTTGACGGGCGCGGCCGCAGTCTCGGCCGGTGCGGGGGCGGCAGGCGCGGTGTCGTCGCTGTCGTCCTCCGGTGGCGGCGACGACGGCGGCGGGGACGGCGGCGCGGAAGATGGGGGCGCGCCCGGCGGCGGCGGGCCCGGCGCTGCTGCTGCGTCCGGCTCGATATCGGGGCCATCCATGACCTCGTCCTCCTCGCCCGTTCCCTCCGCTGCGCTCTCGGGCTTGGGGTTGGGTGCGACGTCGGGCGCGCTGGAGGCCGGGGCGGAGGTGGCGGCAGAGGCGGCGGTGGTGGCGGCGGCGTCGGCGGCAGTGGGAGCAGCGGCGGCATCGGCAGGCTCCTTGGCGGGCGAGACGATCGACTGGCGCCCGAGGAACTGGTGGAGCAAGATGCAGCCGCTCAGGTTGGCCTCGGGCTCCCACGTCGGCTCGTCGTAGCCCACCCAGTACACGAGGTACTCCTTGCCCACGCCGAGCTTTGGCAGCTCGCGCATCGCAGCGATGCGCTCGACGGCGTACTGGTCGTCGCGAGGGCCGTTGCCCGCCGCCGCGGCCGCCGCCTTGCGGGGCGAGCTGCCCTGCCGGTTGAGGCCACGCGCGCCGCACGTGTGCGGGCGGTGCTTGCCGGCGCACGCGAGGCAGCCCTCGACGGAGGTCTGCGCGGCGGCTGGCGCCGGCCGCTTCCGGCCACGGCCGCCGTGGGTGAGGATACCGCCATCGTCGTCGTCGTCGTCGTCGTCGTCGTCGTCGTCGTCGTCGTCGTCGTCGTCGTCGGCGTCCTCGGCCAGGAGCATCTCGCGGCACGCCGTGGCGTACGCCGCCGCGGCCTCCTCGGCCGAGTCGAAGACGTCGCCGACGCGCTGGCGCTTCTTGCCGTAGCCCGTGTCGTTCATCAGGTACGCCTCCCACTTGTTCTTCTCGCGCGACGAGACGACGCCCTCGAAGCCGCTGAAGGCCTTCTCCGAGCGCACGACGACGGCCGGCTGGAACGCGGCGGGCAGGCAGCGCAGCCGGTGGCGGTCGAGCTTGTCGACGGAGGCGAAGCAGCTCGCGCAGTGCTCGCACCGGTGCGACGAGATCGCGACGCGGCCGCTCTCCTGCCTGCCGTCGGCGCCGACCACCCCGCCGCCGGCGGCCGCGGCGCGCTCGTTGAGCTCGGCCTCGAGCGCGCCGTACCGCGGGCGGCGCGCGCGCACCAGGCCGCGCAGCGTGCGGCCGAGCGAGGCGTCGGCGGCGGGCTCGGGCCGGCTGAGCGCCTTGGCCTCGTCGAGCATCGAGTTCCACTCGGTCTCCATCGCCGAGTCGAGCGCCTCGAGCACCGGCTCGCCGTCGGCCGTGTACAGGCGGCACTTGTGCAGGATGGCGTGCATGCGCGTGCGCGTCTGCTTGGCGAGCGCCGCCACCGGGTTGCCCGGCACGCCCGTCACGACCATCGCGCCCATGTCGACGCGCGCCTCGTCGCCGACGCGCGCGGTGTGGACGCGGCCGCCGATGCGCTGGCGCGCCTCGAGCACGGTCACGCGGTGGCCGAGCAGCCGCAGCTGGCGCGCCGCGGCCAGCCCGGCGGCGCCCGCGCCGATGACGACGACGCGGATGGGACGGACGTTGGCCGCCTTGGCGAGCGTCCCCGCGCCGCCGCGGCCCTTGGCCTCCTGGGCCTTGCTCGGGACGAAGGCCGGGCCGCACGTCGCGGGCACCACCGGGTGGTCGTCGAGCACGCCAAAGTTGATGTGCCCGTGGTGGCGGAGGCACTCGTACACGGCGGCGGCGTCGGCGGCGTCGGCGCCGCCGTTGTTGCCCGGCTTGAAGCTCGGGCTCAGGCCGGTCGTCGCCTCGCTCAGCGTCATGAACCGCGCGCCCACCTTGCCGCGGCGCGCGAGGATGTGGTTGCGGATGGCGAGCAGCCGAGCCGGCTGCGCACGCAGCGCAGCGGGCAGCGCGCTGCAGCAGCGCTCGAAGGGCGCGAGCTCGTACGGCGGCACGCCCACGTCGACCGCCGCGTCGATGTCCGACGCCTGCGCCTGCTCGCCCGCGCGGTCGCGCTTCTCGGCCCACGCGAGGTTGGCGACCAGAAGCGGGTCGTCGTCAACGTAGGTCTTGCGCGACACGTCGCGCAGCGCGCGCCTGGGGCGGCTGCCGGCTGCGTTAGCCGCGTCAGCCGCGTCCGAGGACGAGGGTTCGCTCTTTGCCCTCTTCGCGGGCGGTGGCTCGAGCGTCTCGGCCGTGGTCAGCGCTCCGGCCTCGGCCATGGCCGGCGTCTCGTCCGTGGCGAGCACGGCAGCCTCGCTGGCCGCGTCGGCGTCAATCCAGCCCCGTGCGGCGATCGCCTGAAGCGGCGCGCGCGTTGCCCCTCGTGCGGTGGTTTTACATCCTAAACGACGCGCGCTGGGCGTCGGCTCCATCCCCCTCTC
>Ga0209713_10000633_pt1 | contig 19960 bp, 11 predicted proteins | sample ArcOceMetagenome_3_FD_187444 | JGI IMG/M metagenome (GOLD analysis project Ga0209713, IMG submission 187444) | Marine eukaryotic phytoplankton communities from Arctic Ocean - Arctic Ocean- Svalbard ARC20M Metagenome (SPAdes) (version 2) | ecosystem: Environmental > Aquatic > Marine > Oceanic... | reverse complement strand
GGGATGCGCCCTAGGCTGGTACTGACCCAGTGCTGGTGTCCCGGGGGCTTAGACGCCGGATGGGTGGTGACGCTGTGCGTTCTAAAAACTTCAGTCAGTCCTGTTGAGTTATAGCGTTTGTGCGGTGTTAGTTTGGTCCGAAGTAGGCAGCCTGCCAGACCACGCATGCCATCGCGCGCGCTGTTGCCTCGCCCCGGCGCGGTCTCGCTCGTCGCGCAGGGCGGGCCGAACGGCTACCAGTACCCCACCTACCAGGCGTCCTGCGACGCCTGCGTCGAGCAAAGCATCTTCGGCTGCACCGCAGAGCGGTGCGAGAGCACCGAGGTGTCGGGCGCCGACATCCACTCGGACAACGGCGCTTGGTGCTACTGCGCGCCGGCCTCCGGCATGGTCTGCGGCGCCGGCGACGTTTACAACTGCTATCCGTCGCCCTCGCCACCGCCGCCGTCGCCGCCTCGGATGGCTGAGGCGGTGCTCGCCGCTGCAAATGTCTCGACCACGGCAAACTCCTCGACCTCTGCATCGTCGCCCGCCGCAGCCTCCACCTCCTCCACTGGCGCCGCGGCCGCATCTCCGTCGCAGTCTGCCACGGAATGGGCGACTGCCAAGGCCGGAGAGCTGGGGCGAGCGGTGCTCGACGCGGCGGAGCGCTCCCTGGACTCTCTGTCAGCCTCGCTTGGGAAGGCCAGAACCCGGAGCCCCGACGACGGCGGGGCGCACGTGCGTGAGTTGGTCCGTTTGGTGAACGTCAACCCTTGAATGTCGCGTGACTCGTACATCGTAGATTGTGTAGTATCTCGTTGCGATCCTCACACCCGCCACAATCACACACCACAATCTCGGCGTCATCTAAAGGGCCCCAGAGCCTTGCTCGTCCAAGGAACAAAGGGGAAAGGCGGTCTGCACGTCACTCGCTGTCCAGCACGCCGACAATGTCGCTCTCAAACTCCGAGAGCATCTGCTCGTTGTGCACGTCCTCAAAGGCGGCGGTGCCGTCCTGGCCGGCCAGCTTGGTGATCGACTCGGGGCCGGCGGGGTGCTCGTCGGCAAAGGCCGTCAGGTCGTAGACCTTGCCGTAGAGCGACACCCACACCTTGTCGCCGTCGGCGGCGCTCGCCTCGAGCTCGTCGGAGCTGATTTTGCGCGGCGGCGCCGCCGCCTCCGCCGCCACCGCGGGCGCAGGCTCGGCGGCGGCCTCCGCCGCCGCCGCCGGCGCGACCGCGGCGGCCGCCGCGGATGCGGCGAGCGCGAGCTGCTGCTGGCGTCGCTCCTCCCGGACGGCGGCGAGCTTCTCGCCGACGATCGAGCCGAAGACGGTGCACTCGAGCAGCGAGTTGCCGCCGAGGCGGTTGTTGCCGTGCACGCCGCCCGTCACCTCGCCCGCGGCGTGCAGCCCGGCGATGGTCGAGTTGTCGGCCTTGAGCACGGCGCCGCCCGCGTCCATCCGGATGCCGCCCATGCAGTAGTGCAGCACCGGCACGATCCGCCCGACCAGGTAGGTGTCGTCGGCCGCGAGCGGCGTGTTCTTGAAGTGCACCTTGCCAAACGCGTCGCCCTCGCCCTCCTTGCCGTCGGCCGCCGCGCTGTACACCGCGAGCGTCGCCGCCACCGTCGGCTCGAGCGCGGCGCGGCCGGCGGCGTCGCTCTCCGGCGGCGCGCCGCGCATGGCGCCGAGCTGCTCGGCGATGCCGGCGGCGCCCGCCACCTTGACGAGCAGCCCCTTGCGCAGGTAGAGCTCGGCGTGCTTGCCCGCCTCGGCGGCGGCGGCGCCGTTGAGCACGATGGCGAACTCGGTCGCGTTGGTCGCGAGCTGCGCGTCGACGACCTTGTCGCGCGGCTTGAGCTCGTCGACGAAGCGCGCGCCGTGCGGCGTGAGCAGGATGCCGCCGACGCCGCGCATCATCTCGCCGCACAGCACCTTGGTCGGCGCGTCGAGGTCCTTCGGGTCGACGAAGCCCGTCGGGTGGATCTGCACGCGGTCCATGTCGACCGTGTCGGCGCCGATGGCCATCGCCATCTTCATCCCGTCGCCCGTCGCCCACTCGCCGTTGGTCGTCGGGAAGTGGACGAGGTCGGGGCGGTGCTTGGCGAGCAGCGACGTGTCGGTGCGGTCGTTGGCGAAGCCGCCCGTCGCGAGCACCGTGTCGTGGGCGCGCAGCTGCGCCGTGGCGCCGCTCTTGAGGTCGCGGTACTCGAGGCCGACGACGCGCGCGCCCGCGCCCGCGCCGGCCTCGTCGCCGGCCTCGTCGACCTCGAGGAGCCGCGTGACGCGGCAGCCCAGCTTGAGCTGCAGCTGGCCCGACGCCTCGAACTTCTTGACCTCGCGCTGCAGCGCGAAGACGAGCTCGGCGCCGATCATGCCGTTGGCGGGGCGGTGCGTGCGCGCGAAGCCGTGGCCGCCCAGCTGCGCCACCTTGGACAGGTCGACCGTCGTGCGCGCGCGCAGCCACGCCAGCGCGCCCGCCGACCTCTCCGCGAGCAGCTCGATCATCGGCGCCGTGTGCGCGAAGCCCGCGTCGCGCAGCGCCGACTTGGCGGTGTCGCGCACAAACGTCGCGACCGAGTCGTTGGCGTTGGACGGCTGGCGCGAGTGCGGCGGGCAGCAGCCGTTGATGCCCGACGACGCCTTGGCGCTGTTGCCGCCCAGCCGGCTCTCCTTGTCGACGAGGATGACGCGCGCGCCGGCGTCGAGCAGCTTGAGCGCCGCCGTCATCCCCGCCACGCCGCTCCCCACCACGATCGCGTCGGGCATGCCCGCGCCGTCGGACGCGGCGAGCGTCGCGGCGGCGGCGGCGGCGGCGGCGGAGGCGGAGGCGGCCATCGCGGCCGAGGCGACGGGCACCGTCGTCGCCATCGTCGTCGCCGTCGCGCCGGCGGCGATGGTGGCGCCGGTGGGGGGCTGCGCGAGGGCGCCGAGCACGAGGCGCGCGACGGTGGGGCGGCCGCCAAAGTGCCTGAGCAGCAGCAGCAGCGACGCGTCGCCGCCGAGCACGCGCGCCACCGCCGCCTCCTCGTGCGCCGCGCTCAGCGCGCCCTGCGCCGCCAGCGCCGCGAGCGACGCCAGCGCGTTATCCATCAGCGCGACCAGCTCGGCCGGTGCGACGGCGCCGGCGGAGGCGCCGGCGGCCGGATGGGGCGCCGCGGCGGGCGTGGCGGCAGCGGCGGCGGCGGCGGCGGCGGCGGCTGCGGCGGCGGCTGCGGCGGCGGCGGCAAGAGTCGTCGCGGGCGTCGACGCGGCAGCGGCGGCTGCCACGGGGGCAGCGGCATCGCCGAGCTTCTTCACTGGCAAGGGTGGTGTCGCGTCTGCCGCGCCCCCCACGCTCGGCGGTGTCCCTCCCGACGCGCCGCCAGCTGCTGTCGCACCGACCGAGCCGACTGGCCAGGCGCTGTAGTAGGTCTTGTACTCGAGGGCGGAGAGCTCCTTGTGGTAGACGAGCGCCGCCGAGAACTTCTCGAGCGTGTTGAAGAGCGCCACGACCTCGTCGCGCGTCGTCGCGGCGGGCACGAGCTCGGGCGGCAGCAGCAGCAGCTTGAGCGCCGTGCCGAAGCCGAGCATCGTCACCTTGGCGTGCAGCCGGCACTTCTGGCACGAGACGCAGTCGATGACGCGCGAGATGTTGTGGAAGACGCCCTTGAACTGCTTCTTGAGCGACCACCACGGCTGCGCCGCCTTCTCGCGGAAGAGCAGCGTCTCGTCAAACGCCTCGAAGACGCCCGAGCACGACTCGAGGATGTGCGACTCGAGCAGCCGCCGCACCAGGATCCCCGTCCGCTCGTCCTCCTTGGCGTCGCCCGACGCGAACGGGTACGCCGACAGGTAGGGCGAGCCCTTGCGCACGGCGCGCAGCAGCACGACAAACGCAAAGTGCATGTTGCGCAGCCGGTCGGGCGCGCCGGTGAACTGGCGCTGGAAGTAGGGGAGGTCGGGCTCCCACTCGGTCCGGTTCTTGCGCTTCGACGGCGCGTGGTAGTACCGCGCGATGTGCGTGTTCGTCGCGGCGTGCATCCCCGACAGCAGCCGGTACAGCACGCGCTCCTCGTAGCACATGCCGTGGTCGTGGCCGCCGACGCGGCTCAGGCAGTTCTCCTGGTAGATGGCCGACCAGACGTGCGAGCCGTTGTACCCCGTGTACCGCTCCGGGTTGAGCTGCAGGTTGACGTAGTCCGACGCGTTCGTCGCGATGTTGGAGCACATGTCCATCCAGAAGGTCGGCAGCTCCTCGTTGGAGCAGTCCTCCTGCGCCTCCTGGAAGCTCGAGAGCGCGGCGTCCTCGGCGGGGCTGATCGTCTGGTCGAGGGTCGGCGCGACGGGCGACGGCGGCGCGGCCCCGAACGGGTCGGCGCCGAACGGGTTGCCCTCGTCCGACGCGCCCAGCGAGCAGAGCGGCACGGCCTCGACAGCGGGCTCGCCAAAGACGCTCGGGAGCTCCGGCTCGGCCTTGCCCTCGCAGGCGGGCTCGTCGTCCTCGGGCGTCATGCCAAAGTACTGGCACTTGGTGTCCATGTTGACGTTGATCAGCCTGAAGAAGGTCGTCGACCCCAGCTCCTTGATCACCTCGTGCAGCTGCATCTCGTTGGCCTGCTCGACCTCCTCGACGTTGCAGCGCGTGTCCGAGAGCGGGCCCGAGTTGTAGAGGAACCCACCGAGCCCGCGGGGGTCGGTGGACGCCGAGCCGGCCGCAGCGAGCGGGAGGGCTAGCAGCATCACGGTGGTAGTCGACGATCGCGCTTGCGGCCTCTTGCGTGCTCTTGCCACGTTGGCCCTTGGTGGCTACTCTACCTAGCGAGGCTTGCAGAGCAAAAACGCAGTAAGGGTCGGTAGCACAAGGGCCAACTTGCCACGCTGTAGGGCATATTTATAACAGTGGAACTTGCTGCGTGTTGTTACCCGACATCTGACCAGCCCCCATCTGACCAGCGGCGTCGTAAAATTGACAAAATTCAGCTAAAATTTAGTATGGGATATAAGTGATTGTGCGTTCTTATTACTAACTACGTACGTGTACACTCAAACTTTCGGCAACGCCGAGCACAAGCATCGCCGCTTAGCTGGGTGCCGTGGTGGCGCGCAGTATACACCCTCGCGAGCCACACCATGCCCCTCATCAAGACCATCGACGTGCTCACTCCGGACGTCTTCGAGGCCAGACTCACCGAGGGCCTCGCGCTCGCCAAGAAGGCGGAGGCCAAGCTCCTGGTGCTCATCACGTCCGACGCTGACGACGAGGGCGTCAAGTGGTGCGGAGACTGCGCGGAGGCCGACCCGGTGGTCGAGGAGGTGCTCGCGGCGGCCGAGGAAACCGTCGTGATGGTACGCGCCTTCTGCAAGCGGAGCGAGTACAGCCTCTCCGTCGACCCTAAGAATGCCGACTATCTCTTCCGAAAGGACCCGCGGCTCTGCATCGTCGCCATCCCGACGCTGATCGCGTGGGGCGCCGACGGGCCGACCGGCCAGAGGCTCGTCGAGGGGCAGTGCAAATCTGCGGATCATGTGAAGCTGTTGCTGGAGGACGAATGACGTCGCGTGGCCCGTGGCGCGCGCGGGCACTGCGACTCAAGGTGTTACACGTTAGCCAATTGATGGTTAGCCACCGTTGGACTAAAGTCGAGAAGGTACCGCATAACGTTGTAACGTATCGAACGCACAAGCAAACAAATATAGCGTGAGTCTACACCGCCCCGCCTGCCGGAGTGCGGACCTGGTGCACCAGTACGCTGAGGAGCAAGGGCACCACCGGGATCACGAGGCCCATCATCAGGCTACGCAACCTGCCGCCCTTGCTGCCGAATAGGGAAGCGCCGCCGCCGCCACGCGCCTGCGAACGCGCCTCGTGCCGCCGCTGGAGCGCCGCTGCCAGCTCCGAGTCCTCCGCTAGCAGCGCGCGCCGGATCTCCTCGCGCTGCTCTGCGACGCTCGCGAGCAGCTGCTCGGCGGCCGCCTCCGGCGCACCGTTGCTAGGAGCATGCTGCTGCTCAGCCGGCTGCTGCTGCTCCGCCGCCGCCTCCTCACCAGCAGCCTCCTCGCCAGCTCGTGACGGCCGGGTCCACTGCTCCAGCTGCGAGACGAGCGAGGTCAGCTGCGCCTCGGTCGTGAGGTTGCGCTCCGAGGCCTGGGCGAGCAGGCCATCCAGTGCCTCCACGAGCCTGAGCGCTAGCCGAAACCCGTCCTCTCCGCTGCCGCTAGCCAAGCGGAGCGTCGTGCACAGGCAGCGCGCCGTCGCCGCCGTCAGCTCGCGGTGGTCCTGGCCCGGCGGTGCGGGCAGCGCGAGTAGCGACGCGGCGAGCTTGGCGACGGTGTCGGCTGCCGGCTCCGTCTCAGGCATGGTTGAGCTTGAAGGAGAAGTAGGTGTAGGTTGGAGAACTTGTGTAGGTTGGTTCACCGTCGAGATCAACTTTTGTGCGTGAGCTGTTTTTACGCGGGGATGGATAGATAGCGAGAGACCCGCCGGGCGCCAGAATACCTTCAGGGAGGCCCGGCCCACCCACAGGGCTTGGGTAGAGCTTGTGAGCTTCCCCCAGCGCTGTAGAGCGCCCCAAATTGCGCCACGTCCGCTAACAATTCATATCCCCCGCACACCCCCTAAACTCACGCGCATTCAATGGAGGAGCGAGAGCCCGCCATCGGCCTGCTCCCTCTGCAGATCCGCCGTCACCAGGAGGAGCTGCGGCGCTGGCGTGAGCTCGATCAGACCGCTGCCAGCGACCAGCCGCCGTCGAGGACGCGCAACACGGCTGCGCTGACCCGGGCACGCAAGGCGGCGGCGGAGCGGCCCTATCGGGAGACTCAGGATCTGCAGGCGCTCGTCAAGGAGCGGCGCGAGCTGCTGGCCCGCCAGAAGACCAGTGCGCGCGAGAGCAACGCTCGTTTCTTTCAGGAGGTGCGGCAGGTCCAGTCAGCCTACGCCGCCGAGGAGGACCCTGTCGCGACCGGTGGCCAGGCGTTCGATGCAGAGGAGGACGACCGCCCCGCCCCGCCCACAGCATACGCATCGCCCGCTGCGGCGCGAGTGAGAGAGCAGGCGGCGCGAGTGAGAGAGCAGGACCGACGGCTGAGCGAACGGATCGCTCAGTCAAAGTCGGTGACGGGCGGCACCGGCGCGCGCCAGGCGGCGGAGCTGCAGGAGCAGATGCAGCAGCTCAAGGCGGAGCTCGCGTCGACGCGCGAGCTGCACCGGCGCGCGGCGAGCGAGGCCGATGGGTGGCGCAACGCGGCACAGGCGTCGGCGAGCGCGGCGACGGCCGCGACCGCCTGCATACGGAGCCTCGAGCTGGAGGAGGAGATGGGCGGCGGCGGAGGCGGAGGCGGCGGCGGCTTCGACGGCGGCGGCGGCGTCGCCGGCTTCGACAACGGCCTCGGTGGCGTCTTCGACGCGCCGTTTGAGCCGATGCCGCCGGTGGTGCCGCGCCAAGCCCGCCCGGGTAGCCCACGCCCCGTCCTGGTAGCCTCCACCACCACCGCGCGGGGCACGCCCGGCGCGTCGTCGACGCTGGCGGCGCAGCTCGCCGCCAACGGCCTCCACACGCGTCCCACGCCCAGCTACGGCCGCCCCGCCGCCGCCACCTCGCCGGAGCGGCGCTCGCCGGAGCGGCCACCGCGCACCGCGTGGGGCGATCCCGGTGACGGCGGCGGCGGCGGCGGCGGCGGCGGCGGCGGCGGCTTCGGCGGCGGCTCGTCGACGCCGCCACTCGAGGCGGAGGCGCGCAACCAGCTGCGCGGCGCGGTGGCGCGGCGCGCGGCGGCGGCCGAGGAGCGGCGGCAGCAGGAGGAGGCCGAGGCCGAGCGGCAGCAGGCGGCGGAGCGGCGCGAGCAGTGGTGGCGCGAGCGGCGGCGCGAGGAGGAGGCGGCGGCGCGCGCGCACGCCGAGGAGGCGGCGCGGCTCGCCGAGGAGGCGGAGCGGCGGCGCGAGGCGGAGGCGGCGGAGCGGCGGCGGATCGTCGAGATGGAGACGGCGGTCAGCGAGGCGCGGCGCGAGGGGCGCGCCGAGGCGGTGGCCGAGGCGGACCGGCTGCGCGCCAAGCTGCGCTCCGCCGACGAGGACGCGACGCGGCGCGAGGCGCGCATCACGCAGCTGGTGGCCGACCACGCGGCCGAGCTCGAGGCGGCGCGGCAGCAGGCGGCGCGCGACGGCGAGGAGAAGGCGCGCTCGGTGGGCGGCAAGATGGCGCGCGCGGCGACGGAGCGCGAGCAGGCGGCGGCGCTGCACGAGCGCAACGAGCTCGCGCGCGAGCTGGGCGTGCTGAGCGCCGGTTTCCACGCGCAGCTGCAGGAGAGCAAGCTGCAGCAGGCGCAGCAGCACGCGACCATCGAGCGGCTGCGCGCGCAGCTGCAGGCGCAGACGCGGCAGGCGGACGCGATGGTGGCGCACGCGCAGGGCCGCGCCGCGCAGCTCGCCGGGCCCGCGCGGCTCGCCGCCGCGTCGGCCGCCGCGTCGCCGACGGCCGTCGTCGAGATGGTGGTGGGCGCGTCGGCCTCGTACGCCGAGGCGGCGCTGGAGGTCGAGCTCGCGCGACGCGAGGCGGCGCAGCAGGAGGCCGAGTTTGCGGCGCGGCTCGCGACGGCGCAGCGCGCGGCCGAGGCGACGCTGACGCGCGCCGAGGCGCGCGCGGTGGCGGCGGAGCGCGAGGCGGAGGCGATGCGCCGCGAGGCGGAGCGCGCGCTCGCGGCCGAGGCCGAGGCGGCGGCGGCGGCGGCGCGCGAGCGGGGCGAGGCGGCGGCGTCGCGGCGCGCGGCGCACGGCGAGCTCGCGGCGCTCGAGGAGGCCGTGGCGAAGATGGCGGAGGCGGTGCCCGCGCAGGCGGCGCAGGCGGCGGAGGCCAAGGCGCAGGTGGCGCAGGCGCAGGCGCAGGCGGCGGTGGCGGTGCGGGCGGCGCAGGAGGCGGCGCAGGCGGCGCAGGCGAATGCGGCGCTGCCCGTGCCCATGGGCGCGACGACGGGCGAGGCGGTGGCGGCGGCCAACTCGCGCGCGGCCAACGCGCGGCTGAGCGAGGCCAACTTTGCGCTCAAGGCGGAGGTCGAGCGTCTGCAGGCGCAGCTCAAGGAGCAGCAGGAGAAGCTCAAGCACGCGCAGGCGCAGCTGCTGCTGGCGCAGCATGGGGGCGACGCCGCGCCGTCGCCTCAGCGGGCTCGTCGGGCGCAGACGCTGCCGCCTGGGATGGATGGCCCGCCGCCGCCGCCGCAGCCGCCTGCGGAGAGGGAGAAGGGCAAGAAGTCAAAGAAGGACAAGGGCGGCGGCGGGGGCGGGTCGGTCAAGCTCGCCGCTGGCAGCGGCGAGGAGGAGGGTGGCGGTGGCGGTGGAGGAGGAGGAGGAGGAGGCCTCTCTGCCGAGGCCGTCGAGAAGGCGGTGGCCAGGGCGGTGGCCAAGGCGGTGGCGAGGGCCGAGGCGAGCGCGGCGCAGGCGGCGAGCGCCGAGGCGGCCAAGGTGGCGGCGCGCGAGGGCGCGCAGCTGGTGTGGTGGGAGCAGGAGCGGCGCTCGCTGCGCGGCGCGCTGCGCGAGGCGGCCGACGCGCTCTCGTCGCTCGAGACGCAGGTCGAGCGCGCGACGGCGGCGGCGCGGCGCGCCGAGGCCGAGCGCGGCGAGACCGAGGAGGCGGCGGTGATGGCGGCGCGCGCGGCGGCGCAGGGCGCGGCGGCGCGCGCGGCCGAGGGCGGCTCCAACGAGCTCGAGCTGCGGATGAAGCTGCACCAGGCGCAGGGGCGGCTCGACGCGGCCGAGGAGGAGGCGGCCAAGGCGCGCGCGGCGGCGGATCAGGCGCAGGGTGGCGGCGGCGGCGGCGGCGGCGGCGGCGGCGGCGGTGCGGCGGGTGGCGCGGCGGGCACCGCGGAGGGGCGCGCGGCGTCGGCGGCGTCGCAGGCGGCGGTCGGCTTTGCGGTGGCGGAGGCGACCAAGGAGGAGGCGGCGCGCGCGGCGGTGCGCGAGGCGGCGCTGCACGAGAGCCTCGTCGACCTCCAAGCGCAGCTGCAGCAGCGCGAGGAGCAGATCGGCATCCTGCAGGAGGCGGTCCGCCGCCGCAACTCGCTCACGGCCGCGCCCCCCGGCGGCGGCGGCGGCGGCGGCGGCCTCTTCGCGTCGCTCGCGTCGTCGCTCGGAGGAGGCGGCGCTGCCCCCGCCCCCGCACCGGCGGCCACGGGCGCGGGCGCGGCGGGGGGTGCGGGGGGCGTCGTCGTCGGGCCGGAGCGTGAGAAGCGGCAGCAGGCGGCGCTCGACGATCTGGAGACGACGCTGGCGCGGCTCGAGACCCAGCTGCGCAGGCGCGGCCTCGGGGGCGGCGGCGGCGCTGGCGGCGGCGGCGGCGTCGGCTCGCCGCCCGGCGGCACGAGTGCGGCGGGGACGAATGGCATCGCGAGCCCGCCGACGTCGCCGACGCTGGGCGTGCGCGTCGCCAAGGACCGGCTGCCGTCCAACCCGGTGCAGTCGCGCAAGGCGCGGCACGGCACGCTGCCGATGACGCAGCCGCGCGCGCAGACGCAGCCGGTCGATTCCCAGCGCGACGAGAGGCGACGCGCGGCGACGCCCGGCGCGTTTGGCGCCAAGGGCGGCGGCGGCGGCGGCGGCGGCGGTGGCGGCGGCGGTGGCGGCGGCGGCGGCGGCGGTGGCGGTGGCGGTGGCGGTGGTGGCAACTGGCTCGGCGACATCTGGCAGAAGAGCACCTCGGCGCTGACGGCGGCGCTCGCGGGCGACAAGGACAAGGCGCGCGATGGCGGCAGGACGGTGGGCGGCGGCGGCGGCGGCGGCGCTGCGAGCAGGAACAGCCGCGATCGCGACGCGGTGGAGGCGCTCGTCAACGACGCCGAGCTGCGCGCGGAGATGCGTCGCGAGATCGCCGAGATCGACGCGGCGGCGCGGCGCGGCGCCTCGCTCACCGACGAGGCGCGCGGCGCGCAGGCGGCGGTGCGCGACGCCGTCGACACGATCGCGCACGACTACGGCCGCACCGCCGCGAGCGCCGGCGCTGAGGCGCGCGCGCTGCGGCTGCAGCTGCGCGAGGCCGAGATCGCCAGGCACGGCCTCGAGCGCGCCGCCGCGCAGCAGCAGCGGCAGGAGGAGGACGATGTGCCGCCGCCGCTGCCGCCGCTTCCACCCGTCGCCGCGCCGGCTCCGGCGGGTGGCGGGCGAGGGCTGACGCGCGCGCCTCCTGGCAGGGCGGCACTGCCGGGGCTCGCGGGTCGATCGGTGCCGCAGACGCCACCGCCGCCGCCGCCGGCGATGTCACGGGATATCTCGCGCCCGATGGTGCCGACCAGCGGGCCGGCGACGCCGGCGACGCCGGTGCGCACGCTGCCGGCCGTCGACGAGAGCGTGTACCTCAGCGGGCTGGACACCTGAGAGGTGTACCGGTCTGAAATTTCAGTATTCATGCTACAGCTAGAAGACAAGCCACTTTGAACAATACACACACTCTGCCGCGCAGTGGACGTGGTGCACTCTCCTCAGGACTCAGACTCAGAACCCGCCGTCCCCGTGCAGCCGGGCACGCCACAGATCGGATGGCCCGGGTCGCTCGCCTCGGGCTCCGAGACCCACGCGTCCGCGTCGTCCGTGGCCGCCCACGACGGCGTGTACCTTGCCCAGAAGGTGGCGGCGCACGTGGCGTTGCACGGGCCGACGAGGCGCGCGGGCGAGCGGTTGGCGGTGGGGTCGCCCGTCGGGTCCTTGGTGTCGGCGCGGTGCTGGTACTGCTCGAGGTTGGTGCGGTTGAGCTCGCGCCACAGCCGCGTGCGCAGCGCCATGTGGTCGGCCGAGACGTCGTCAAACTCGGACGGGTCGGCGCGCACGTCGAAGAGGCACGGCACAAACGGCGTCGCGCGGTCCTGGTACGCACAGCCGCAGCTGCACTGCGCGGGCGTCGCCTTGACCCAGTCGTCGCACTGCGGCGTCTTGGGGCCCTTGGTGTCGGGGTTCTCGCCGCACGAGGCGGAGACGGTCGTGTTGCAGCGCGTGCCGCGCGTGCCGCCGCACCTCCACCCGAGCGTCGGCCCGCTGTTGGTCTTGGCGGGGTCCTGCTGCGCCACCACCAGCTTGTAGTCGCCGAGCACGAAGACCTCGGCCGAGAGCCATAGCCCGGCCGGGTGCGCCGCCGACGCATTGGTCGGGTCGGGCACCGTCACGAGGTGCGGCCACAAATCGACGCCGTCGACGCCGGGCCACGCGCCGTTGGCGTAGATGTCCCTGCGCGGGTCGGCCGGGTCGACGGGCAGCGGCGCCGTCGGCGAGTCGTCGGAGGCGTCGACGCCGGCGAGGCCGCATATGGTCGCGTACCAGTCCGCGATGTGGCCGACGACGTCGGAGCTGGTGCCGCGCAGGTGCGGCGGGATCCGTCCGCCGCTCACGAAGGCGGCGGCGCGCAGTCCGCCCTCCCAGTTCGAGTGCTTGGTGCCCCGCAGCGGCCAGTTGGAGCCGCGGTCGGTGCCGCCGTTGTCCGCCGAGTAGAAGAGCACGCTGTTCTCCCACATGCCCGGCTTGGCCTTGAGGGCCGCCACGAGGTCGCCGAGCGCCGCGTCGGTCGCGGCGAGCATCCCGCGCAGCACGTCGCCGCCCCAACTCATCGGCGCCTGGTACGGAGCGTGCACGTTCTGCCACGGCAGGTAGAAGAAGAGCGGCCTCGCGCCCGGCGCCGCGGCGTCGTATGCGTCGAGCGTCGCCAGCGCGCGCGCGCCGTAGAGCGTCGCCGAGTACTCGTCGGTCGCGTTGGCGTCGTGCATCGGGCAGTTGCCCTCCCACCGCTTCCCCTTGAAGTGGTCCTGCGCGCCGCCGAGGAAGCCGGTGAACGCGTCGAAGCCGAGCTGCAGCGGTAGGTGGTGGAACGACTTGTACCCCGTGTGCCCCTTGCCAAACCAGTACGTGGCGTAGCCCGCGCCCTTGAGCTTCTGCGCGATGGTCGTCCAGCGCAGGTCGATGTCGTCGCCCGTCGAGGTGGGCGAGAGGAACTCGCTGTGGTGGAGCGGCAGCCGGCCGGTGAGGAAGCTGCGGCGCGAGGGCGAGCAGTGCCAGTGCACGTAGTGCCGCCGCAGGATGATGCCGGTCTTCGCCGCCGCCGTGATGTGGCGCGTCACGTCGAGGTTGACGTCGTTGCCGTGGAAGGCGACGTCGTCGTAGCCAAGGTCGTCCTGCAGGAACATGAAGACGTGCGGGAGCTTCTGGTCGGTGGGCGTCCTCACGACCGTCTGCTCTGTGGGTGCCGCGACGAAACCAGGCTGCGTCGACGAAACCAGGCTCCGACGCGGCGGCTGCGCGCCCGGACACTTGGGTATCGGCGGCGCGGCCGGGCGACCGCTGGTGCAGAGCGGGTTGGGGTACGAGACGCCGAGAGTCCCGTTGGCACCCTTGAGGTTGCACACGGGCGTCTCCGCCGTCTTGGACGAGAGCTCCCAGCCGCCGCAAGCCGCGTCGGCCTCGCACGCGGCACAGCAGCCCGCCACGTCGGTGACGCTGCGCAGCCGGGCGTAGGCGGTGCCACGGATGCCCGTCGCGTTCGAGACGGTGAGCGAGCACTTCGTGGTGCCGCTCTTGGGCGGCGAGAAGGCGACTGACAGGATGATGAGCGCCATGGCCGTCGGGCGCGCCGACCAGGCGCACCAGATGGTTGACCCCTGGTGGCTACTCTACTTAGCTAGGCTGGCTGAGCACGCACGGCAACCGCAAAGCTGTAAAGCCGTGTGCCTGTAGAATGATCCATCTTCAATGCGACGACTACACAGCGTACGGCTTTATGAATGAACACTGGTCACGCTGCTGACAAAACCCGGGTCCAAGAGACGGAACAGACAACACCTTTGGTCAACCTCCTGGCTCCACCCATCCGTCCCCCACGCTGCATCGAACCTGCTGAGACGCCGCCGCCCAGGCATAGCCTGGTGTCGCAATCCGGAGCCCGGAATACTTGTTCGGGTCGCCAACGAGATGATCAGCGCCAAAGGTGCGCACGTGGGAGCGCGTGACGCAGTCGTGGAGCACACCCAATGCAGATGAGTTGGCCAGGCACGCGCCTGGCCAGTCGTAGACAAAGTTCAGGCCGCTTCCAGCCACCGCATCCAGGTGCCATTTCTCGGCCAGGCGCTGCTCGCACTCGGCCGGTTCCAGCTTCATCTTCACGCATCGATGCATGTGAGATGCCTCCACATGCTGCAAGAAGAAGAGTCTCCGCGGCGGGCCGATGGAGGCAGCGAGGGCCAGCGAGCACGTGCTCCCACCTCCCACCAGCTGGAGGCTGTCGACGAATGTGCTGATATTCGTCCCGAATGTGCGCCTTGCCCGCTGGTTGAGCACCGCCCAGGCCACCTGGATGCCCTGCATGTACGGGACGCCTTGCAGATAGAAGAGGCCCGCCATAAAGACGTCTAGCATCGCCTCGCGGCTCCCGGCCAGGGCGAAGTCATGCACGAACGCCCATTGCGGTTTCAAAGAGAGCGTGGAGGCTAGCCACCCGGGACTCAGGCACCCGGCCGGTGGCGGCCTGCCGCCCTCCGATGTCTCCTGGCTCACCCTCCCGAACATGGCGTCCGTGCGCAGACGGGCGATGCGCTCGTACCGAATGCCGAGACGCTCCTCGTATCGCAAGACCATCTCACGGCACTTCCATAGCTGATGGTGTTGAATGAGCACCGTCCCGTGGTGCTCCTTGCGCATCTTGGGATAGTGGTTCAGGTTGAATTCGAGGCCGATGTCGGTTTCGTGCCAAGAAAAGTTGTCCGGCGAGTGCACGTAGCGCTGGCAGCCATTCGTGACATGCCGGTCCCTGATGCGCCCGTAGGCTGCTGCGTGGCGAAGCTGTGCGAACCATCGATACGATGTCGTGTTGGACGTCACCAAAAACCAGTCGACCTCGTCGAGGTTGGCCGTGCCAAGCAGCTGGTGTGCCTCGTCGCTGCGCAGCCAGTTGAAGCGGCTGAGCGGGAAGCCGCGCATTTGCCCCGTCAGGCAACAGGCGATTCGCGGCATTGCGGCAAGAGGCTCGGGTCCTATGTGCTGGCCGCGGTGCGGGGCGCACCCAGCAGCGAGCGAGGCACGGAGCCGGTCGTCTAGCCGCGCGAGAACCGGGAGACGACTCGCGCGCCCACCCAAGTTGCCCACCAAGACGACGCGCTGCGCGCGTGGGGGCACTACAAAATGGGTGGGGCCACGTCGCAACGCAGCAACGCGACGCCACCAAGCTGATCTCCGACCTGTCGGCGCGGGGTAACCCGCGAGGCCGGCTGACTCGGGATCAGTGTATCCCCGCGTGGGCCCTCCTGACCGGCGGCTTAGGCAAAGCTCAGATCTAAAGTAATCTAAAGGGTCCTGACATACCACGTGCTTGGTGCAAGTGCGTTATGTTTCCCGAGGTCATGGCGAACATGATCACCAAGGACGACATGACCATGTGGGATCAGTTCTGTGCCTCGTGGAAGGGTCCGGTGGAGCTCTCAAATCGTCCATGGTCCATGGGGGGGGTCACATATACTGTAGCAGGGTAGGGGCTTCAAACCTTCAAAGTGACCTTCGTATTACGCTGGTTTCAAATTTCAAAGCGAATATTATATGTGTAGACCTCACTATAACGGATACACTAACAAGCAAACGATACACATGGAAGCAACTGCAAGCTCTCGCAAGTGCAACAACAAAGCAACAAAAGATAGAAAACGACGTGTTCTCTTCGGCGGCCTGGAGTGGACCACTTAGTCCGCCTCCGGCGCGGCCAACCCGACGTCGGACTCCTCATCCGAGTCCAAGTCCTCGTCGCTCGAGTCGTCCAGAGCGGGCCACGTGTCGCCGACCTGCGACTCGTCGAAGACGAAGATGATCGGGACTTTCAGTGTCCCCTGGTGGAGCGGGTCCCGGGTCTCCACCACCGCCGCGGCCGCCTCCTCGTCCTCGAGCCCGTTGAAGCGCAGGTCGATGAAGCCGATCACGGGTAGCGCGTCGCCGTTGAGGGTCGAGATGAGCGTCTTGAAGATCGTGTCGGTCAGCTTGTTGCCGTCGAGGCTGAGCGTCCGGAGCCCCACGAAGTCGTCCTTGCCGAGGCCGGCAAACAGCGCGGCCGCGCCCTCGTCGCCGATGTCGCAGCGGGCGAGGTGGATCTCCCGGAGCCTCGGCAGCCTGCGGATCGGCCCGGCCAGAGCTTTGACGCCGCCGTCGCTGATGTTCTCGTTGTAGCCGAGTGTCAGCAGCTCGAGGTTGGGCAGCGCGCCGCCACGGAAGGCGGCGGCGAGGGCCTCGCAGCCCACCGGCCCGAACGTGTCCTTGCCGAGCGAGAGGCGCTTGAGCGACAGACCTGGCGTCATAGCGGGGGTCAAGCCCGGGCACAGATTCTGCATGCCCCTGTCGCCGATGCCGTTGTTGAAGACGATGATGTCCCCGGTCAGGTTTGGCAGCCAGCACAGAATCTTGGCCATCGTCGCCATGTCGTCGGCGTTGAGCTTCTTCGCGCCCCAGTAGCAGTTCTCCGACTCGCGCACCAGAGCGCAGGTCGAGCCCAGCTTGCGGCAGAGCGCATCCACCTCTTTGTGCTGCTGCGCGAGCACCCCGAGCCCCGCCCGGAACAGCGTCCACAGTCCCTTGCATGTGCTGCTGAGCGCGACGGCCACGTCGGGCTGAAGCGGGTCGGCGAGCCCGTCGAAGATCACGCCCAGTTCGTCGTGGCTGATCTCGTTCAGGCGGCGTGGCCGAGCCGCCATCGCGCGCGCCAGCTCCTCGGGCGTGCGCGCCTTCTGCCGTTTCGCCTTGGCGCGCTTCTTTGCTGCCTCCTTTGCCTTCTTTGCGGCAGCCGCCTCGTCGAGCGCCGGAGCGGCGTCGGGCGAGTTGCCGCCGTTGTCGGCGGCGTCCTCATCGCCACCGCCCTGCTCGAGGAGCAGCGCCTCGAGCTCGGCGATGCGGTCGGTCTGCCTCTGCAGCTGCGCCTTGAGAGACGTGTTCTCCACGACGAGCTCCTCCTTAGTCATCGTCATTTGGCGTCAGAGTATCTGCCTCGCCAAGCTAGCCCGTCCGCCGGCAAACTCAGAAAACACGAAGTGTAACTCCTGGTTTATTACCCTGACAACTGTTACGGTGATCCACTGGCGACGTCGAAGTTCTCGAGAGTGCCGTGCTTACCGGTCTTTCGTTGCATTAGTGTCTCCTACGACGTGGGCTCTCCTGACCGGCAGCTTAGGCAAAGCAATGATCTAAAGTATCTATAAAGAGCTAAAGCAATCAAGAGGCCGCGTAAGTCACTCACCCAACTCACCAGTTCTAACGCGCTCTGCGCTGCGCACGTCGGTGCTCGCGTAGTAGCCGCCCAACCGGAAGGCGACGACGCCCTTGGGTGACGCCCAGTCGTCCACGTAGAGCGGCGCGGGCACCACGCGCAGATCGAGGGACACCCGCGTCACGTCGGTCTCGTTGACACGCGTGAAGTGCGTGTGCTGGTTGCCGTAGAAGCGCACCAGATCGCCGAAGCGCGCTGCAAACGGCTGGTAGTCGCCCGCGCCGGCGGCGGACTCGCAGTACAGGCTGTTGGTACCGCCGACCTCGGGCACGAGCGGCACCCAGATGTTGACCTCGGCCGCCTGGTGGAAGTAGTCGAAGTCCTTGTGCAGCACCGAGAGCGTCCGCGTGTTCGGCATGTGGATGCGCAGCGACGGTATCGCCTGGTACACCAGCTCGCCCCAGCCGTGGCGCTCGGCCTCGAGCGCGTCGGCGACGGCCTCGCGCACGAAGCGGCGCAGCAGCGCGTCGAGCCGCGCCCGGAACTCCGGATGCATCGTCATGGAGTTGTGCCACCGCTTCTGAAAGCGGTCGTTACGCCCAAGCCTCTGGTTCTGCGCGGTCTGACCCCCTGGTAGCGTGTGCAACTTGGCGAGCGCGGCCTTCGGGTCCGCCGACGGGGGAAGCCCGATCCCTTCGGCCACGAGCTCGGCCAGCTCCTCGCCAAAACCGTGCGGCACGTTGCATGTGGGCAGAACCGCGGAGGGTAGGGCGAGGTCCGGCCGCGACGCTGCGTCAAAGCGAAGCGGCGGCTTGCGGTGCTGGAGCTGCTCGGCGGTGGGCTGATGGTGCTGGGCCTGGTCGGCGGTGGGCTGATGGTGCTGGGCCTGCTCGGCAGCAGGCTCTGTGGTCGGAGTGCCACTGTGGTGGAGCATGGCTCGCAGCCAAGACAGACCGAGAGACAGACAGAGAACAAACGCCTAGCGTCTAATAAAACGGTGTCCTCGGGGCCATGTTGCGCATCTCATGCATGCAAACTTACGTCTCTCCAAATAGAAAACGCTTGAACTGCGTGCGCTGTTGTTCCTCTCATTCATGCGTAGAATCTATCTGCATGAAGCGAATATATTCACACAGGCGAACACCAATCAACAAGAGACAGGCAGAATGCTGGAACCACATGAAGTCCGCCGGCTCCCCCCCCGCTCTCTCGTCACGCGCCCGCGTCGACCAGCACGCTCCTTGGGGAGCCGGGCAGCTTCGGCGGGCACAGGCACGCGCTGGGGAGCCGCCGCGCCACGGCGGCGACGCGGCGGCGGTTGGCCGGCCCGAAGGCGGCGGCGAGCAGCGCGAGCAGCGCCGCGGCGACGAGCGCGCCCTCGGTTGAGAGCTTCGTGTAGGTGAGCGCGCCCGGCACGGCGGCGCCCTCGAGCGCGTACGCGCCGAGCGTCGCCGCGAGGAGGACGGCGGCGTTGAGGCCGGCGAGCCCGCGGTTGCACGCCCAGAAGAGCCGGCCGCGGCTCGCCGCGACGACGAGCGCGCGCGCCACCGCGCCGAGCGTCGACAGCACGAGCCCGACGCGCCGCACGGCCTCGGCGTTGGCGTTGGCGTTGGCGGCGGCGGCGAAGGCCGCGTCGCCGCCGGCAGCGGCGGCGGCTGCGGCCGCGGCGGCGGCGGTGGCGTCGTGGTGCGCGAGCAGCACGAGGGCGGCGTGCACGCGCGCGGCCGCCATCGCGACGCCGCCGGCGTTGATGATGGTCAGCGCGCGGGACGACGGGCGGCCCGGCACGAGCGCCGCCGAGGCGAGCATCGCGACAAGCGGCGCGCCGGCGACGGTGGCGAGCTGGCGCGCCTCCCAGCCGACGCCGACGCGGTCGGTGTGGGCAGCGGGCGCGCGGAGCAGGTGGCGCCCGTACACGACGGCGAGCAGCAGCGTCGGCAGCAGGCCCCACAGCAGCAGCGCCCGCGCCGACACCGGCGCCACCACGGCGACGAGGTCGTGGTGGTGCGGACGGCGGCGGCTCTTGCGGAGCGTCGTGGCGGCGGCGGCGGCGGCGGCGGGCGGCGGCGGCACGTCGGGAGGCGAGAGCGGCGGCGACGGCGGCGGGAGGGGCGGCGTCGCGTGCGGCTGCTGCGGCGAGGCGTGGGCGAGGAGGCGCGCCGCGACCGCCGCCGCCGCCGCGTCGTCGTCGCCGCGGCGCTGCCGCTTCTTCTTGCGCGCGATGCGCCGCCCGTCGGCGCAGCCGTCGTCGTCGTCGCCGCCGTCGTCGTCGTCGCTGCCGCAGCGCGGGCGGCGGCGCTCGCGCTCGCGGCGCTGCTCGCGCGCCGCGTCGCGCTCGACGCGCAGCTGCCGGTTGACCTGCTGCATCTTGAGCACGCGCGCGTACAGCACGGCCGCCGGCGCGTGCAGCGCGCGCACCTGCTCGCCCGCCTCCTCGAGCGAGCGCGGCCGGCCCAGCAGCGGGATCGACGGGATGGGCGTCGTGACCGGCAGCGGCGGCGCGGCGGCGGCGCCCGTCGAGGAGGGCATTCGGAACGGGCCGGGGCCGGCGGTGGCGGCGACGGAGGTGGCGGCGACGGCGGCGGCCACGGCGTTGGCGGCGGCGACGTCGTGAGCGGGGCGCTGCGGTGGCAGCGGGGCCACGGCGGGGACGGTGACCGCGGGGACGGTGACCACGGTGACCGCGGCGGCGGCGGCGGCGGCGGCGGCGGCGGCGGCGGCGGCGGCGGCGGCGGCGGCGGCGGCGGCGGCGGCGGGGACGCCGTCGGCGAGGGGCTCGGGCGAGTCGGGGGTGGCG
>Ga0209713_10000632_pt1 | contig 19969 bp, 15 predicted proteins | sample ArcOceMetagenome_3_FD_187444 | JGI IMG/M metagenome (GOLD analysis project Ga0209713, IMG submission 187444) | Marine eukaryotic phytoplankton communities from Arctic Ocean - Arctic Ocean- Svalbard ARC20M Metagenome (SPAdes) (version 2) | ecosystem: Environmental > Aquatic > Marine > Oceanic... | reverse complement strand
GCAATTTTCCTCCGCCCCCCCTTGCCTGGCTCCCCCTTGCCTGGCTCCCCCTTGCCTGCCCCCTTGCCTGCCCCCACCTTGCCCTTCCCGCTCCCCTTGGCCCCTCTGTCGGGTGGCCTCTTGCCCTTCTTGCCCTTCCCACCACCCTTGCCCTTCACATCTGTGCTGCCTGTGTGCGCCCCATCGTTCAGAACACTCGTCTCGACGCACCATAAAGAATGTGAGGATTTCAGTAGCTCATTGTAAAGGGTTACCTCACTGTCAGCTAGCTTTCCTACGCCAGTCTCTGCCGTGGTTGTACTTTCGAGGAACGAGTAATTTGTGCCCAATGTTGCGAAACCCTTAATTTTATCTTGCATCCACCACTTGTTATCTTCGGCGTCCGTGATGAACTTATTCAAAGAACTGTGCACTTGTGTGTTGAAATCAAACATGGATTCGTTGCTTTTCTTAAGCTTGTTAAACAGCATTGTATTGACTACTTTCCCGATATTCCCGACTACGTTCTTCAAATCATTGTATATACTCAACTTCTCTCTTTGGGGGTATTCTTGGATCAAATTCGCCTCGTCTTTTGTCGTCTCTATCATCCGAGCACATAGGTTGTCGTACGTATCGTTGGTCATGCGATCACGAACATACTTTAATGTTTCTAACTGAGCAATTACAGACATGTGAGGTGGAATTAATATATCTGGGTGTGCGACATCAAATGTGAGTTGGGGTCGAGATTGAACCGATTTTTCATATAATGTTGAAGGTAGTGCTGCAATAGTGACCTTTTGCTGCAAATGGGTCAATCCAGCAAAGTCTCCCTCACCTGTGACGAGCTCCGACATTGTTTCGTCAGCTGCTTTGCTGTCGGCCACATTCCATTCCTCAATTGGACCGTGCACCGCAACCACCGCACTGGTTATATCATCAGCACGTGTCTGTGCTTCTGACCATGTCTCTATTAGCAAGATGAGCATATCTGACACTGATTTCTCGTCAGATATTAACTGGAATGGATGTACCAACTCGTTGAGCATTGTCTTGGTAATTGGCCAGGGCACCGTTGGGTCAACGTCACAAGGTTTCCAAACCAACAAACTCTGATATATCTGTTCGTACACTTCAGAGATAATAGACATCACCTTGGTTGCATTTTTTTTCAAGCGTTCCGTCTTCGTAAGCTTATCGTCTGCTTGCTGTTCGTTGATTCCTTTCCGGGTGGAGTTCACATTCTCATCAAACAACTTTTTCAAGCGTGGTAAGAGTTGCTCTTCGTAACAAACAGACATACGCTGCAAAACCTTGGACAGTATTTGGCCTGTCAGGCTGCTAGTCAGTGTTTTTTGGAGCAACTCATCTCGTCCTTTCGCTTCGACGTATAAATCGTTGACAGGCACCTTGAGATCTGTTTGCAACTTGGTCATTTCCTCTTGTACGAGAGACAACTGACTGCGACAAGTCTTGTTTTCCTCGACCAACTCGATGATTTGCGTTTCGGTATCTGCACGATACACAGCATGCTCCTCGCTCGTTTTTTTCATGTCGTCGTGTTGTACTTGATTCTGTTTTTCGGTATCTGCACGATACACAGCATGCTCCTCGCTCGTTTTTTTCATGTCATCGTGTAGTACTTGATTCTGTTTGCCACATGCTCCTTGTAACTCTTGGTTCAAAAACTTTAACATTTCGGGTGTGATGTGCACGTCCTCAGGTAGATTCTCCATTGTCAGTTTGCCTGTTTGAAGATTCATTCTCAGACCATCCGGTAGGATTTTTCTGGTGGCCTCGATCAAGTTCCATATAGTCGCCTCTTCACCACTGTACATCGGAGGCTTGTCTAATACCTTAAGTCAGAAAAAACCGCTGTACTGGATTTTTAAAAATCGACTTGCAAATACTTGTCTGAATCATGACAGTTTTATTTTTCTAATTTGGTACAAAAAAATCACAGCTGGGTTGGTACAAAAAATCACAGCTGGGTTGGTACAATGGTTGGTACAATGGTTGGTACAACAGTTGGTACAATGGTTGGTACAAACGAAAACTATAAAAGAAAAGTGACCGCTACTGCTCATACCAAACAGCAAACTACCAACATGGCCGCAGCAACTGTAAGAGCACCTCTTCTGGCTTCGGAGCTAGACACGACTTCCAAACGGCCCAAGGACACTTTGTGTGTCCCCGATGGTTTCACCTACATCAAGTGCCTGGCAAAAGGTGCTCAGGCTCGCGTCCACCTTCTCGCCCGTTCTCACGATGGAACATTGGTCGTATTGAAGACACCAAGGGTCGAGCGGAGCGGTATAGCAGAGGAGTACGAGTTTATGAAACAAATCCACAACGACGCCAAGCACGCCAACGTCCTCGCACCACTCGAGTACTTCGCAGACACCGAGAGCATGCTGCTCGAGTGGGCACCATCCGACGTCTTTACGTTGGTGCAGAAAACTGCTGGCCCAATGGAGGAGGCGTTGCTGAAAACAATGGCCGTGGAAGTTCAAAGGGGACTGAAGTTTATTCACAACTTGAAGATAATCCACATGGACGTCAAACCCGAGAACCTCTTGTATTTCGTAGACGCTTTGGGTGTGAAAAGCTTCAAAGTGGCCGATTTTGGCCTGTCTTGCGAAGTCGCCACCGTCCTCGAAGAAAAGCCCGGATCCCCCACCTACGCACCCCCAGAGGTGTTTTTCCCAGGACCGCTCACGGTGACTGACTCGATCGACATGTTTTCGTTTGGCGTCACTCTCTACGTAGCGAGCACAGGCATGCTACCATGGTTAGCGGTTTCCAGGAGAGATGCGGGCTTTATGCACTTCTGGTCCTTGTCGGAAAATGTCCGATTTGCGCGGGTTCCACCGTCCGTCGTACCGTTCATCAAAAGTACCTTGTGCCTTGATCCGTCAGAACGTAATTGGCCAGAAGTCAACAATGCATCTCAGACGGTTGTCCAATCACTTCCCGTCATGCTTGAAGAAAAATTGGATTTTTTGTAAAATAAAATACAAATTAATTGTTGAAAGTGAATATATGGACTATGCATCATGACATATATATATATATATCAGAAGATTGTCATGTCGTTTTTACTGCTTTGTTTGGCAAGCTGAAGCTTGCGCTTCTCGCGCTGCTTCTCGCGCTGAGCCGCCACAATCATCAAAGCCTCCACAAAGTCGTCCTCATTTTCGTCAGGGTGTTCGAGGTCGTACCGGAGGCCTCCTCCTTCTTCTGTCTGTGAGGTGACTATGAAATATTCACTGACATCCGCTGGTATGGGATAGATCTCGAACTGTTTCGTAAACTTGGGAGGAAGTTGTTTGGCGATCTTTCCGACAAACGACACCGCGTCCTGCTCGCTTACTCGTTTCACTATATTTTGAGCCTGCTGGATGAGCTTGCGTGCCTCCTGTGACGTGTTTGTGGGTTTGTTGAGCAGTTGTTGCAATTGGTCGAGCATCGAATTCTTCACGACACGGATCGCCAGATCGGCATCTGTACGTGCCACTGTCGGCAGACTTTCAGCTCCAATCGCCCTACCGAATGTGCGTGGCACCTTCCGATGACTGGTCGCGATTGCGGTCGAGAACGGCATCCCCCAACGAAGAAACTGTCCGATTCCATCCATCCCCGGCACCAGCAGCTCGGCGGCAGAATGCACGAGCACCTCGTAGCTAGCGGTAACGATGGCCTTGCCCCAAAACCCGGGGCGAAATACCAACCATTTGTCGTGTGTGTCGCTGCGTCCGACGACTTGCTGCACTTGAGAATCTATCTGAGTCACGTGCTGCCCGATCGCGTCCCGACCACGCAGAGGAAAGGACTTGTCGACGAATTTACGGATGATCTCCTTCCTGGTTGTTTCGTTTTTCGCCTCTGCTGACGTCATCAATAGCGATACGGGGAACCACACGTCTTGTACATTGCCCTCTGTGCTCATTGTACCCAAGTCGACCTGGTGCAGGGTTTGCATCAGTTGATTCCATTGGGCAAGTGTGTTTGTAGCCCATGTCCGCACAGGAGAGGGGAACCGTCCGCTATCGACTTCGAAACTTGATGGGACCTTGGTGTCTTTCCCGAAGCTGTGCCGTTTGTACGGTACCAGCACGTATGTTGCAAACTTGGCAAACTTCGTGAGAAATGCACGCTCGGCGCCCGTCTGCCTTCGTGCTGCCTCCCTCTCCAGGTAATTGTCGCGCAGCAGCTGCAGAGTGTCCGTGTACTTGACTACAGGGTAACCTGGCCACCTGGCAGAGTCCGATCCCGCCGAGGCGTCTGCGATTCTCATGCTCAACATTCGTCTCGCGCTGCTCAAGTCTATAAGAGGCATACTCCGTTCTTGAGACACGTCGGCGAACAAGCGTGCCTTTGCGATGGTGTCGACATCGAATGTCATGTCCAGTAGCAACCGCGCCAGAGTCTTGTACGCGCGCTCTTTGTCGGTAAAGGTGCGATAAGGACCCCCCTCAGCGACGACCGTCTCCAGCTTCTGCAAAAAGGCGGTCCACACACTGCGGAGGTCACTTGGACAAGCAGGTGTATCGCTGGCTTCTTTGATAGTGGCGTCAACGTCGACTTGGTCGTTACTGAGCCTTGCCGCGAGTTCAGAAATCGATGCTCGCAGCTGCCGGTGCACCGGTAGTGGAAGACGGTTGGTCTTGGCTATGTGAAACGAAACGTCACTATTCGGATGTTTTGGAGTCTCGATAGTCTCGGCACCAAAGGCTTCAAAGTCCGTAATCTTGCCGAGTGCCAAACGCTTCAAAATGGTCCACCCGATGCCCGTGCCCGTGTGTTTGTAGTACCCCGACGCCGGAACATGCAGATACATTCTGCCCCATTGGTTTCGCTTGTCAAAGGCCGCACTAGACAGTCCGGTAAGGTAGTAAGGGTGCTTGTCGGGTTGCAATTCGACAAGCATGTTGCGATCGGCTGTCGGTGTGCGATCCACAGCCACCCAACTGTTCCAGTCGTTGACCATCACTTGCAGGGACGCGTCCTTCTGCAGTAGCACGCTACACGGCGCGGAGCGCGCACGAAGATTGCCTCGGCGACAATGCTCGACGACGGCCTCTGCGAACGGCTTCAAGGCTGCGCGCTGCTGCGAATCCGCACCGAGACGTTGGATCTCGTCCGTCTTGACGGAGGCACCCGCCATAGCAACCAACCTTCCCGTTTGCACAAGAATCTCATCGAGTGCACCCATCTGCGTCTTGCCCCCTCGTTGTGAAAAGTCAAGCCGCTGCTTCGATTTGGGTCTGCTCAGTTTCAAAGGGGCCGGCCGGTAGCGGCCCAGGCTGTCTAGCCTACCACTGTGCTTTGTGGACACGATCTGTCCATCCGTGGCCATGCAGACCACATCATCATGATGATCGCTCATCCGACAGGAGCTGGCCGATGCCTCCTCGCCACAGGCCTCCGCGACATCGAGGTCGCACAGTTTCTTCTTGCTCGCTTGTGCTCGGACCACCGCTTGACGGTAATGGCGAATCACAGCGTGGATGACGTCGAGAGCGTCATCGATGCGATCTCGACGAAGCAACAAAGCGACCGTTTCGTATGACGTGGTGTACAAACTGGTCTGTGTAACCATCTTGTTCATCACGTCTTGTACCGCCCGGGCCCTCGGTCTTTCACGGATGGACGCAATGTCAGTCAACAACTTCTTTGTAAAATGTAGCATGCCGCCCACGATGCTGCTGTTGTCCTCCGTGACCATCGGCTCTCGGCAGTACGCCAATCGCACCGAGGGGGCTGCGATCAGAGTCCCCTCGTGTCTCTGCTGCACGTACACCGTCTCGCCAGTTTGGGTCCGGACTGTTGTCGTGTCGAGTCCGATTGGTAGCTGGTGTGACATCATAGAGCCCGTGAACTGGAACCCGCGACATACGGTCCACGCTGTCGCCATGGCGGGCGTCACCTCCCGCAATCCGTTCTCCAGATAGGCCATCATGGCCGCAGGCGAATGCTCCCCCGTCGTGGTCGGCAACGAAAAGTTGCTCACGAATTGACCCACGTAGCCGAATACCAACTCTGCAATGTTGAAGTGTGCGTTGCGGACGGGTGCAAACACCACACCCTTGAATCCGAGATCGAAGGCGTACTCGTGTATGAAGGAAGCCGCTTGCGTATCCACGCGGACGGCTCCGTGTGTGGAAGCATTGTCTAGAAACAGTCGGGTGTCGACCAATACGTCCTTGCCAAACGTTGCCTTAATGTATATGCTCAGCATACGCACATAGCGCATGAAGGAGGAAGTCGTAGACAGTTCCGATAGCGCACTGCCTCCCCGGTAACGACCCCCGAAGAACCGGCGTGGAAGCCCCTTGCGGTGGCCGTTCACAGCCTTGCCGAAGCGTTCAAACAGGGTCTCCGGCAGTGCATCCTGTTGGACGACTTCGTCTTCTCCGTGCACGTTTGCTGCTACCATGCGGTGCTCGACCCCTAGAAAGGTTAGGGCTTTTATCAGAAAGTTCCTATACTTGGTCTCGCGCAGGTCCACCCTTTTGAGCTTGGTCAAGAGAGCGGACGGTGTATCCACCCCACCTCGCCGCAGCAGCCGACGCACGTAGGCACTCTCCTCCTCAGAAAAATCCTCGTCGGTTTCGTACCGCATGCCCAGAGCCGCCTGCCGAGAAGGAGGTATCAGCTGCCACATCAATAGCATGTGGCTCTGGCCACTAGACAAAACCCATGCCCCGAAACGACTGCCTCCTCCTATGGCCGCCGATTCGACCGCGGACTTCCAGTCTTTCAGAGAGCCCTTGTCCGGTTTGAAGGCGCTGATGTCTGTGTACGCTTCCGTGCTGCCCCTTCGGCTGCCCGGTTTGAACATCATACCAATGCTGACACTCACTGAAACATAGGGGCTTCGGCCCTTCTTGGATGGGTACGCGACCGGGCTGTTTGGAGTCGTCCACGTGAGCTTCCCCTGGAAATGGTCCATGTTCAGGTGGAAGTTGGACTCATCGATGAATACCAGGTTCTCCCCGTGTAGCACGCCCTGTGGACCCTTATCCATCTCAGCAAAGAAGGCCGTCTTCTCGAGGAGACGCGCCTTGTCGGCAATCTGCTTCGGATCAAAGGTCTTGGTTTGCAGCCTTCGCAGATCCATAGTTCGGGCGGCCTTTTGTAGGGTCGGATTCGAAACCCTTGGGAAGGAGGCGTCAACGTGAATACGGATATATTCGGCCGCGTGTTCCAAGGACAGGCGGGTAGCGTTCAGAACTTGGGCGAGTTGAATCTTGTGTTTCCGCTTCAGTCGCACGGTTGATTCCACCAATCCGCCTCCGGTTGCAGGCAAGGGAACCGGGATCGAGAGCGACCGGAGCAACACGGTGATCGCATTGACATAATCCCCTGTCTCTACCCAGTATCCACTGACGCCCTGCTCACGCAACTCTCGCTCTCGGGGAAGCATCTCTACGAATACCGTGTTTGTGGATGTGCTGCCTGGTGCCGTACGCGTTTGGCCTGATACGAACGTATTTGAGGTCTCTTCTTGTTGCAGGCTTGCCACACTGGTTAGCAGTGTGCCGATACTTGTCACTTCCTCCCGAATGTCCAGCTCCCGCGTAGCTGCGGTGATTTCTTCCTGCGAAGGCAACAAGGCTCGCGACTGTCGGACAAGTTTGGTAATCGTGTTTGGATGCACACCGTAAATTTCTTGAATTGTTTTGTAAGGTTTCTTGTCAAACACTGCACTCAGGATAAGCCTGCGATGTTCAACGGACTTGGCTTGCATCAGCAATTATACACGGGTGGCCTTTTTCTCAGATAGTAGTCAGCTTTTTTTTATTATGAGGTCATGATTGCGTGAGTTAGACCGGGAGGAAACGATAGCTTCGCTATCGTTTCTGACGCCCCCCCCCCTTGGGGGGGGCTAACGCTCATAGTACTCAGTGCCTTGGTGGCGTCCCGAAGGGACGCTCATAGTACTCAGTGCCTTGGCACTGAGTACAACACTGAGTACAACACTGAGTACAAGTATAAAATCCAAGCGTTCCCCTCCCAGTGGCGCAACCAATGAAAAACCTTGAGATTTGTGCAGACTAACTAGAAAAATCTTATAACAAATCTTTTCACATTTATCTTGGCTGGCGAATGTACATTCGCCAAATAGGCTGAACACATAGACTCCGACGAACACTCAGACAGACTCCACGAAGATAAAATGAGAAGACTGGCATCGTGAAACAAAATAAAATAGTGAAAAATAAAACAGTGAAAATTTTGTACTCATTTTTTTTTCATTCTGGTAAAAAATATGAAACTGTATCTGATTCATGATGCTGTACGAAGCCAGCCGCTTCAAAGCATTCCAATAGACCCTTTTTGTTTCCGTCTGTATAACGCTTGCTTTGTGGGGTAGAAATCATTCCGTAAGTCGGATGTGCTGACAGTACGTAAATGCTGCTGTCATCGAAAGCAAGCAATGTTTTGAGCGTCTCAATGAACTTCGGCGACGATTGCAGTATTAGACGGATCGGGCACGTGTACAGAATTATGCTATCGAACGACCCGCGAAACTCCTCGACCCACTTCTGAGTCTCGGCGCTGCTAAGGTTAAATTCCATAAATTTGTCTGCGCACCCAGACCACCCGTGAGGGAACGCTTCAGATTCGCCCTGGCAATCGCTCAAGTAGTAGAAATCATACTGGTCGGCCGCAAAACGAGTCTTGATGAACCGCCGCAGCATGCGTGTTCTGTTCAGTACACCATTCAAGGCAGGTATGTCAGTGAGACCATCCGCCCTAGCTTGACACATTATCAGTGTCGAATGAAAACTTTGCTCGGCATCTGATTCTTCTCCCTCTGCCTGCTGGGCGGCCGGTAGAATGTTCTCATCCGGTCCAAGAAGCTCATTGACGTCGACAAGGTCGGATACGTCGAGGTCATCCGCAGATGACTTTGCAACAAACTCGATTAGTTCACCAAGGGTGTCTACCTCGAGCGCGTCCATTCTGCTTTTGTAGAAAACTCTTATAAAAAAGAATACATTTTGTGTAAAGTTTCATTCTCTACCCACCCGCTCGACCAGGCTCACCTTCCACTGTTCGTGCCCGTGTCGATTGAGTTGTCCCGAAGGGGGCGACTCCCACCCGGGACCGTACCGATTGAGAATAAGCTGCATGCTAACGTCGCTGGGGAAGCTGGGGAAGCTGACGTTTCTGATCGAGATCGAATCTAGTTTCCAACTTGTGAGCCTCACTTGGTCACCGGTAACCCAATCTACGAGATATTTAGCTCGCATGATGGTCGGATACACATCGTTGTACAAACATATTCTGCTGTTGGACTTGTCCAACCACGGTGTCCATCCTGTTGGTCTTGCAGCCCGATCTGGGTCCAGTTCGCATACGCGATAAATAGAGTCCTTAAAAATAATCATTTTTTTGGCGAGCAAACTGTGCTGTAATCTTGCTGTTATGTTGAAGGCCGTCGCGTTAACGAGGATATCGTTGTCGACTTCGTAGGGATTGATGTCGCCACCGCGAACCGCGCCTAACAAAGTTCCATATCCCAGAACGTGGAAAATGTCGTGAAATCTGAATACCTCATGTAGAACGCTCAGCAGATCCATGAGCCAGTCGTCTTTTTCCGTGGCCGATATGTGTGTTCTGCACAAACAGTCGCCCCATCCATAAATGCGCAGTGGTGGTGGTACAGCGTGAAACACACTGGCAACTACCGCCGGCGGTTGCGCTGCAGGGAGTATCACTAACTTTGCTGCTAGTCAAATGGTGCATGGCAATGTTCGAACTCAGCAGACACATACAAATCCCAAAGGTCACTATGGAAAACACCCGAGATACCATCGTCATGATGTACACAAGAATGCTTTTTTTTCAAGTTCTTATTCTCAATTCACGCACAACCACCATATGGGTGCACGCGAACAAGAATACAGATATGTTCTACAGTCGTGAATGCGATGAGCCGGTACGGCTCAGTCGTGCGATGCATTTTGCCCGACTAGCATGTTGCCACGGAAGCGCCTTCTGCTTGCACATGTGACGCAACTTGGGGACTGTGAACGACAACCACATGGTCCTTCTTTATATGAATAGGCTTTTGGCTGTTCGGACTTGAATCAACGCACATCTACTTGCCTAAACTGAACTTGCGTTGTCCGAAGATGACGAAAGCCATGAGTATCGTAAAAAAACATCCCTTAATCTGCATGTGGTTCGGCTTGACAAAGGTGCCGTGCTGTTGTTCCAGTGGCGCGAGCAGTAGCACTAGCGAGTACCACATCATTATCTGGGCGACGACAATTAATCCGAGTGCTATTGAGTCCCGACAATTCGACATCGTGTTTAACAGTTTTCGGTAGAAAAAAAGTGGTGTGCATCAAATCCTGGCGGAAACGCAATGTTCTTGGATTCTCCGAATTCCAAGATCTTTTCGAGGTTAAAGTATATTATATAGTATCACGATAAAACTAGAAATTGTTGCGTCTTTTATTTCTCGTGTTGCTAGTTTCCTAGACCATGTTTATCTTACTCTCGTCGCACCCCTTGTACCATTCTGTGTCCTCCCACTCGCCTTCTTGTTTGCCCTGGCGGCGCAAGCACACACCGTGGAAGATTTTTGTTTTGTCCGGTCGCATGTGAAACTCCTGCTCGATCGTACCTCCCCCACCAAAGCAGAATACTTCTCTTGTTACACTCAGGCTCGACATGGTGTGTTGCGCGAATGTGCCTAATTCCGCATAGTCGTAGTCCTCGTTGCACAATATCGCCTGAATGACAAATTCCGCGTTCGCCCACGACTCCGAGAATTCTGCTGCGTTGCGCTGCAGGACAAATGCAATGCAGATGCATCCCTCATGCTCTTTCTTGAATTGAGGAATTAGTGCGGTGAAACTGTCTTCGGCGTAACAATCACCATCCCACTGCAACCACTCGCGCGGGTGGTGACGTAGCCACGCTTGTGCCTTTTCCGCCGCTTGTTGTGTCTCTGGCAGCTGGAACTGAATACGACTACCAAAACCTTTCAGTTGCACACCGCTTCCAAGATTGGCCAAGGCTCGCAAGTCAGCCGCGTTGTGCCACGTGATCGGCATTTTGCGTGTTTGTGTGCATTGTTGGGCTCGCTTATCTCGTTTGCTAGCACAGATTTGTCTTTCAGACAAATTTTCTTGGATTTCATAATTTTCGAGAAATGTCAGAGTACGGTCCAAACATGCTTAGTCCTTTCACGTTCCGACTACCGTGCGGTGATTTATCCGATCCGAGAAATGCAGAGCTTCCCAGAACGGTCCCTCAGGAGTCTGATCCAGCAAGTCAGCATTAGCTTGATGCATAAAGGCATGACTGTCGTCGAGACAGTGGAAGAGATGCTCGGGCTCATGCAGCCCGAGAGTCGGCTGAATTTCATCCCCGTTAGTATGTGGAAATCCGTCCTGACGGCAAATCCTGTAGAACCGACAACCTACGTGGTCGCCGACACGGTGACGAACAGCGCTTTGCTGTGTCTCTATACGCCACGAAGGCCGTTCAGCATGCCGATTGACTTTCACCCGCGCGAACTGACGCCAGACGAAGTCCGCCTCATCTCATGCTACGGTGCCATCGATGAGGTGGTGGACGATCACCAATGTGCGGCGGGCTGCCAGCTGGCCACGACACCCGTCGATACTACGGCGCCGCGGTGTCCCCACTGCGAGGTACTGTTCTGTTCTCCGAGCTGCTACCTCGAGAGCATCCGGGCGCACGTCAAGGGTGGCGGCTGTGCGATGCGTCACAGTGTGTTTGCCAAGTACTTTGTTGGCGTCCGTTGCATCGAGAACGAACCCATGCCACTGGTGCCGTCCCCAGTGGCACTGTTGCTGACACCGTACTGTGTCCGCACGGTGCCACGCGACTGGGGTACCGAATTCTACTTTATCGATCCGACCACTCTTCGCCACTTTGTTGCACTCACGAGTACGATGCAGCCGGAAATGGCCAAAGTGATGCTGGGCTACAAGGGCAACTTTTCGCACCCGACGCGTGTCGAAATGGACTTCCTGGAGACAGTCAACTTTGCCACAATGGTGGAGCCGAACCTCGCAGGCCTCTCACGAGCAGCGCAGAAGCAGTCCATCTGGATTTACAGGGCGAAAAACTTTGAATACATTCGAGTTTTCAAGGTGCGCCAGGCCATGAATGTTTGGAAGACCAACAACCATGTCTCCGTCCAGCTCTTACAACGCAAGCGTCGACAGGGCCGAGAGATCATGCGACACCTTTTCGGTAAAGTGTGTCGAGCCTTGCGAGACGAGGCCAAGTGCGTCGCCACGCGGTCAAGCAAGCACCACCAGAACTGCCTGTTCGTCGCACTGGGTTCGTTTCGCAGACGTCTGCAGTATGCTCGATCTGCACACACGACCAAACTTGCCCGCGTTGCCCCCAATCACAAACACAGACTGCGTTTGTGCTTTCGCTTATTTTGCCAAAAGTGTATCGCAGACAAGTCTTACCGGCAACGAGCCCCGGCTGCCACAAAACGTGCAGGTGCACGCTATGTCACAGTGGCTTCTCGGAAGGTGTTTTACGTCCTGCGAGCAAAGCTCGCCGCCCGGCGGGCGGCCGACGTGAATCGCGAGGAGCTTTGCACCCGGTGGCGGCAGGAGAGACTCGTGTCGGCTTTGGCCATATTGACCGGAAACCTGTCTACTCGCCGAAAGCAAAGCCGGGCAGCAGCCGCAGCAACGACCGTCTGGCACGCCAAATCGCTCAGACAAGGTTTCACGCGGTGGAGAAAAGTCAGCATCCGTTTGCTGAAGGGCAGTGAAGAGCGACTGCGGAAGCGGGTCGCAAACCTCCAGAGCGAACTCGATGCAGCCAACGCTCGTGCTGCGGTGGCAGAGGCGCAACAGCAACTGACAGAAGCACGCCATCACGAGGAGAAGCTGAAATGCTGGAACATGACCACGAATGCTCAGCTCGAGGTCAACGCGTACAAACGACGCATGGACGCTTGCAAACAATACTACATGACGTGCTTACAGGACGCGCAGTCCAACATGGCTCAGCTGTTCCACGAACGGATGGAAGTAGCTCAGAAAATGTAGAGAATAAAAGTAAGTTTATAGCCTCTACGTATTTTTTACAAGTGCACTTGGTCGTTTTCGCGAATCAGGTATAAAACCAAAGCGTTCACAACTCGCACTCGGCCAACAGCTCGTCGAAACTATCTATGATTCTCTGAGTGTCAAGCTCCTCACTCGCTGTGTCGGTGGCAGTTCCGACAACAAGCTGCTGATCGGACCGTGCCTGCGCCAAGTGTGGAGAAATGTGTCCCCAAGTGCCATCCAGATCAGCCTCAGACATACATTTGAGCACTACGACTTTGCCAGAATAGTAAACTCGAAATATCACAGGTACAGGTAGACAGTTCACGACTATGTCCATGGCTCCGGCCATAATTTCCGGTTCGTAGTTAGTAGTCATATCAGTCATGCTATTGAGGCGAGCCTTGAGTTCAAGTAGGCTCAGTCTGTGATGCAGATTGGTCGTAAGATTCATGTTGTTGAGGACTGTGTCTCCCAGCCATTCGACCTTTATGCTGAGACACAGGCTGACGAGATGGCTTGTCCGTTGCATGAGCACGTTGCTTTCACTGAAGCCTTTTGCTCCGATACACACGAGACGAGCCCCTTTGGTTTGATGTGCGTGCACGACAACGACGCCGTGCGGCCGATCAAATGTCAGAAACAGCTGATGCGGCTTTCTGCCAAAACAAAAACCTCAAAGACGCGAACCACAGCAGCACGTGCCCGTACCGTGAAGCATAGATCACACTCTTGACGTGAGAGTCGAGAGGGATCTCAGCAGCTAGCTTTTTCACTTGGTCGTCTCTAAGAACCGTTGTCATAGCACGGTTCGACCACGTGCTGGTCACTGTAAAAGTTGTACCTTCGACATTTATTTCTGCTCCCGTCTCTCTATCTTGTCCACACCGCCGGTGTATTTTTCTCTTAATTTCAGTGAGTAGTGTCTTTTTGGAGCCTTGATCGCTACCGCCGAGCTTACGAACGTAGGCACGCAGCATGTCTGTCTTTAGCCGTTTGAAAGTCTTCATGCAGAAATTGCAGAGAGTCAGTTCGCTCGGCATTGGGACGGAACATTGCATGTTTGCTCTTGGCTGTTTGCGCACAGTCGGCCGCTGTGCAGCTCCTATATGTTTGGAACACCTGGTACAAACATATCGCGGGCTGGTACAAAAATATATCGCGGTGTGGTCGTGACTGGTACAAACATATCGCGGGCTGGTACAAACATATCGCGGTGTGGTCGTGACTGGTACAAACATATATAGCTGGTACAAAAATATATCGCGGTGTGGTCGTGACTGGTACAAAAATATCGCGGTGTGGTCGTGACTGGTACAAAAAATGTTTGAAAACGTAAACAAAATTAAAAACTTTCATCAGACTGGGAAAATTTTTTGTGATGTATCTTTTCAGACTCCATGCAATGCTTGGAACTCGACCACAAGGGTCAGAACTTCTGTGCTGGTCCGTGCAGCAACGATTCTGCGGAGCCTCCCAGTAATATAGCAACCTACAGAACATTCAAGCCGCGCAGCGGTGGACGTTACACAGAAATGCATTTTCCCAGGCAGCAGCTACCCCTGGTCGTGCTCCGGAACGTGCGCGTATGTGCCTCCTGCAACAATCGGTATCTCGAAGCTTGGGGGGAGGGCGATTGGCGAACTTTAGAGTTAGACGCTGAGACCGTGTTGGCCAAATTCAGACGCCTGACGTAGCGGTATTCGTGTATTTGCCATCGACGCATATGATTTCTTTCAAAGCACAACGTATTTTGCCATTCATATCTGTGTTGAAATAAAATACGATATTTTTTTTTCATATTTATTTCAATACAAATGACTTGGCCAAGTCAGGGCGAATGGATTATTTTGATTACCATCTGGTCCCTCGCGTGCGCTTTCGTTGTTGGTGCATATTCTGTTGTCTGTTATCGTGACCTACGCAATCAAGAAGTCGCAACAACTACGGGAAAAGAACAAGTAGTATGAATTCACTGTGTATTATCGTCTGTGAGGCATTCCATTTCGATGGCCGCCTCGCAGTCTTCCAACTTGACTTTGAACATGTGTATGCGGCCGTCGTGTGTGTGTCCGAACCACAAAAACCTTTGTGTCTCATCTCGCATATCATTTTGCATATCTTCTCCGATTTTTGCCCGGTAGGCTGGGGGGAATCCGGATTTGTCAATGTCGGTGACACGTACGCCTTCTTGCGTAATCATGGTGAGACACGCTGTTTGATGTGCCCTAAAATAGTTTCCGGCAGCAGCCATTGCGTGCATCAGCATTACCTCGCCGACTGCGACCGGCCCGGATGGGGGTTCGGTTTTTACTGATTCCGCCATTCGTATGACACTATTATATCACACAGTGATTTTTCGCTACCGATTACACGTGGAACCCAGATTGTGCTTTTTTCTGCGCACATTGACAAACTAAATGAATAGTTGTTTGGTGTTGCTTGTGTTGGTTACTCTGATTGCTCTCTTTTACGTCGTTGTATGTCTGATGCAAGGTCAGCAGGGCGGCGGCTATATGAGTTTGGTGGCACAGGTTGCTCCCTCGCCAGCGTCGGTACAAACACCCTCTGCTGAGACACAACCGCCAGCGAATAATGAAAACACATGGTTCGTGCCGTCGAACGCGGGAATACGTAGTAACTACCACTTTGGTTCCGAACGAGATACTCCGATACAATTAGTGCCTCGTACCGCTATCGATTCCTATTTAAATGCGTCGGAACTAGCCGAGCCCACCGGCGAAATATTGCCAATGAATCAGATGGTCGAGGATGAATTGGTCAATGCTTTCGATGGTGCGATCGAGGAACTCGTCGAAACTGTGACGGATACTGTACCCAACGACTGGCTGAACGAGCAGTGTGCTAAAATTCAAAAAGGATCTTTGCTGGTCCCGTCTTATCGCTACAATCAGACGGAAAGTGCCGATACTTCATCTAAGTGGAAAGCTCGTGCCAAGCCAGCCGTCATTTCCGCTGCTGTGGCAAACAGACTCGGCCAATATCATGACAAACCAAACCAGGATAACTTTCACCGCATGGAGCAATTGCGTTTGTCCCTCGCAAAAGATCTAGGCATGAAAATGGGACCGGGACTCAAAAAGATTACACCCACCGGATCATCATGAACTCGAGATTTCACCTATTGATCAGCATGTGGGCGCACGCTTTTGCCAAAGATACGACTTTTCACCAACGAGGAAAATGAGCGTCAGCACCGCGATGACCAAACCACCCACAAAAGCATTCGCGGAGGCAAAGATAGCTGTGAATACGGGATGGCGATCCAGCCATTTCGGCACAATCATAATTCCATTAACAATCCGGTCTGATATCTTGTTGCCTGTGCGCTTTTGGAAACCAACGGCTGCCGTGGTTAGAATTGTAAACAACCCGATCTGCATCAAGAAACTGATGGGTAGCATGATGCAACCGCCAATCACGAGTTTGTGTTCCAACTTTTGTCCAATCTGATTGACCGCCCCCCCTCGGTTGGTAAACTTCAGGTAGCCATCGCCGGCGGACACAAGGTTGACAACTCCACGTTTAAATTGTACCAGATTCTGAGAATTTTGTTGATTTCCACACGCGCCACAAAACGACCCCATCAAGAGAAGTGGATCCGCCTCAAGAACAGCCGTCTTTGACATGACGTCGAGAACTAGGTGTTCTTGTGTTTTGTCCAACACGAAGAGGTTGATGACAGAAGGCTTCCACAAAAGTCCCTGCCCGGTAAAGTCATTGCCAAAGCCCAAAATCCGCTTTTGTATCGCAGAATTGCTATACATAGCATGCGACGCCAATGCACTGTAGAATACGACCCGCCCAGTTTCGTCAAACTCCACGCTCAAGTTAGCACCGTTCGGGAATTGAGTGGGGTACCAAAGAAAATTGCCGTGCGCGGAGCCGGCCACGCGAGTCACGATCCACTGATCCCACAAACTTTTCTTTCCCTGTTGCGCAACTATCCCATCGTCCTGTAGCTTTGTATACGGACTTGTCTGAGCACTGGCTGGGGTGTATTGAAACCGCACACTTATTTCCTCTGCGTCGAAGCTGTGGTAGTCCACTGTGCCATTCCAACAGTAGTAGGGCGAATAGATAACATCGATAAACTTTATCCCGTCAGCAGCTTGCCATACGCCAGCGGTATAGGCAGTAATGACCTGCTTGCTGCTTTGTGGATCGCCGTAGAGCACCTGTTTGGGATCGGCTGGGGGTTTGTACCCGTCACAGCCTGCATCACTGTTGTTGATCTCGAGTAGCAATTCACTTTTGCCGACTGCGTTTTTCTGAAGAAGAAATAAGGGGGTTTTACCACCAGCTTCCTGAAGCAATTGATTTCGAATTTGGGCAATGGTCTTGAGGTTTGGGTCCGGCTTACCTTTGACCAATAACGGGAACCGGGTGATTAAGTACTCCCAACTAGCGGGAAAGTATTTTTCGTCAGGATGAAACCACACGACCGGACAATGTTCACATATCGCGCGTTGCAACTCACTGTCCATTTATTTGATATACGCTCTAGAAAAAACATTTATTTGAAAAACAGATACGAGGTCGACCAAAAGAGAAAATTTGACTCTAGGGAATACCTTCGAACATGTCCAATAAATTTACATATATTTGAATATGTTTATTCCGCAAAAATATTGCACAAAAAACTCAGGGGGGCCGGACAGGGAGAAACCGTAAGATGTTATCGATAACTAGTGCTGAGAGTTGAGACCGGTCAAGTTTCTGCAATATGTGATTCCGGATCAAGTGTATACTTTCAACGTATGCCAAATTGTAGATTCCGAATTGTTCGTATTTGTCTTCGTAACACAGAGCTTTTCGCGTCAAACTCAAGTCCAAATGAAGTGTTGTATTATTGAGTGCTTGTTGAAGTTCCGTCGTATTCGCACTACGCAAGTTTGCAACACATCCCTGCTGGCACCAAAGATGACCGTGTTGGTACAATCCAATCGCAAAACGAGAATAGACTGAAATGTTCTGCGACATATCCAAGTATGTGCGAATTGTGTTAAGCGCTGTATTGTTTCCTCCGTGTATACCAACCAGCATTTTCACTAACGACATTGCTGTATTGTCATGTATATCCACCAGCTGCAGATCTGCACAACCATGCAGCAGCAACTGTATTGTTGATAGATGCGCTCGCACGGCAGCTACAATTAGAGCAGATTCTCCATGTTTATTTTGGTGATCGATTGGAGCACCTGCCTCAAGAAGTAATTTCACAATTTCCGTAACTCCTGTGTCTGCCCCCAGCGTCAACGCACTGTCCCCGTATTTGTCTGTTGCACACAGACTCAGATTCAAGTCTTTTTTAGCAGCATCAAGAAGCATTTTGACAACGCCCGCGTCTCCGTTCAGCGAAGCATGCATTAACGCGTTCATGTTGAAGTTGTCTTGGTGCAAGACGTTCGCACCAGCCTTGAGCAAGTGCCTGACCAAGACGGCATTGTCGACCATGGAAGCCGCTCCGAGGAGAGATCTCTTGTTGTCATCTTTGCTGTTCACGTCGCCCCCCTTCGCAATGAATTCTTCAAGTAACGGTAGTCCGTCGGGTTGCCGAGTGAGGATATGTTCCGTGAGTTGGTTGACAGACAGAAGCTCGAGCATGTTTCTTTTTTGTCAGCTGGAGAAAAGCCCGCTCTTGCTTTCTTTATTTTTGGTACATTTTTTGTACCAAGCATTTTGTGTATCCTGGGTGTTCAAGGTTTCAATTATTTAAAAATAAACTTGAGAATTTTTGATTGTGTATTGACAGCAGTTATGCAAGGATGGTATGCGTGGTGTCCCACAGTCGCTTGATGAGCATCGCCGCGGCGTCCATGGTGCCCCGATAACCCTCCTTAGCCAGAGCCTCTAGACGCGGACCGCAGTGGTCGAGGGCGATACCCTCAGGTGCCAGGATGACCCACACGATACTGCACCTGGCCATGTAGGATTCCATTGCTTCAATGGACGCGAAACGCCGTGGCTCGGTTCGCAGCGAATCCACGAGCATTAGGTGCTCGCCGCAAACAATGGCCACATAGTGATTACGCCGTAGAGCGATCGCTCCCAGCGTGCCACCGTAAGTCTGGTGCACCGCGTGGAGCGCCCAGGAATGCGAAGCAGGTAGCAGCAGAGCTGACAGACCGATGGCCTCGCATGCTCTGGGGATTGCTTGGTCCAAGTAATCCCCTGTCGCCCCAGTCCCGGACGCACCGTCCACCGCATTCAGGTTAATCATACCATTTACCACGCGGTCCGGAGAAGCGTGGTTGGTAAAAACACGGCATTCGAGCAAGTTGTTGAGGGCATGCAACAAGCACAACAAACCTCTCTGTTTCTCGTGGAAGAGAGGCATATTTACACTGTCCGCAGTTATCAGGCCTTGCATATGACCCGTTATCTGGTCCAAAGCCTGTGCTTTGTCAGCGGGAAGGAGCTGCGGCAGCTGCCATAGCAAAGCGGACACTGATATGTGACCAATCTCACTGGCACGTATCACCGCTTCCAACGTGCTGACGGCATTCGGTCCCTTTGAAGCCAAGAGCTTGACGGCTCCGTACAAGATTTTGTTCAACACTGCACTGTTGTCGACAGTGAAAGACGCGTCTCGCAATTTGTAAATGTGATCCAAGCTGTCGACAATGTCACGAAACCTTCTTGGTGTCATGGCTGCCCTTCAAATGAATGGAATTATTTTTTCTTCTTGCTTTTTGACAACTTGGTCGACGTTGTTTGTGTCGCTCTTGCTGCTTGCCGGACACGTGGGCTCGTGCGACGGGGTGGGGACCGGCTTGCCTGGCGTGGGGACCGGCTTGCCTGGCGTGGGGACCGGCTTGCCTGGCGTGCAGCAAGCACGCGTGCGCTCGTGCGACGGGGTGGGCTGCGACGGGGTGGGCTGCGACGGGGTGGTG
>Ga0209713_10000630_pt1 | contig 20011 bp, 12 predicted proteins | sample ArcOceMetagenome_3_FD_187444 | JGI IMG/M metagenome (GOLD analysis project Ga0209713, IMG submission 187444) | Marine eukaryotic phytoplankton communities from Arctic Ocean - Arctic Ocean- Svalbard ARC20M Metagenome (SPAdes) (version 2) | ecosystem: Environmental > Aquatic > Marine > Oceanic... | reverse complement strand
CACGCCGAGCAGCGTCACCACCTGCTGCGTGTACTGCGCCGCGTCAAAGTCCTCGACGCTCCCCTCCACCACCAGCTCCCAGCTCAGCACGTGCCACTCCTCCTCTCCGGGCGCCATCGGCGGCGGAAACGGCGGCAGCGGCGGCGGCGCCGCCGGGCTCGGCGGCAGCGCGGGCGGCGTCGACGGGCTGGGCGGGTCCGCCGGTGGCGGCGACTGGACCAGGTCGATGATCCCCACCGGCGACTCCGGAGATGGCGGCGACTCCGGAGATGGCGGCGTGGGCGGCAGCGGCGGCGGCAGCGGCGGCGGCCCGCTCGGAGGAGGCGGCGGCTGCTGAGGCATAGTTCCCGGCACTGCCGGCGGACTGGCGGGCGGTGGGCACGACGGCGACGGCGCGCCGGGCGGCGGTGCGGGCGGCGGGGACGGCGGCGGTGCTGGTGGGAGCGGTGGGCGCGACGGTGGAGGCGGAGGCCTCTGCGGAGCGTCGAGAGGCAAAGCAGGCGGCGACTGCGGCGCGGGGGAGGTCGGGGGCCCGCCCGGTGGCGGGCGCGGTGGGAGCGGCGGCGTCGCCGGTGGCGGCGGCGTCGGCGGCAGCGGCGGCACGCGGCAAACGTCGCACGCCTTGCACTTGCATCGGCCGTCGCAGTTGGTCTCGATGTCGTTGACGCACCAGGGCTTGCAGTCCTCGTAGTCGCTGTCGCCGTCGATTCCCGAGGAACACTCCGCAGGCGGAGCCGACGGCGGAGGCGGCGATGGCGGGAGCGGCGGAGGAGACGGCGACGGCAAGACGGGTGGAGGTGGCAGAGGCGGGCGCTTAGGTGGAGGCGGCGGAAGCTGGGGCGAGTTCATTGGAAGTGCGGGCGGGTAGTGCGGCGGGGGCGGCGTCGGTGGCATCGGAGGTGCGAGCGGCGGGGATCGCGGTGGGAGCGGCGGTGACCCCGGTGGCGGCGGCGTCGGCGGCGACGGCGGCACCCGACAAACGTCGCACGCCTTGCACTTGCACCGGCCGTCGCAGTTGGCTTCGAGGTCGTTGACGCACCAGGACTTGCAGTCCTCGTAGTCGCTGTCCCCGTCGATGCCAGAGTTGCAAGCGGCGGGCGGTTCCGACGGCGGAGGCGGTGCCGGTGACGGTGGCGGCGACGGCGGCGCCGGGGGTGGCCAAGGGGGCGAGGGCGCCGCGGGTGGCGAGGGCGGGCCGGTGCAAAAGTCGCATCCTTTGCACTTGCACACCGGCCGGTCGAAGCAGTTGTACTGGACGTCGTTTGCACACCAGCCCATGCATGCCTCGTACGCATAGTCGTTGGCGACGTCCGACGAACACGCGACGGGCGGCGACGGCGGGGGAGGCGACGGCGACGGCGGCGGTGGCGACGGCGGAGGTGACGGCGGCGGCGAGACCGGAGGCGGAGGGGACGGAGGCGTCGACGGCGGAGGCGGCGGCACCTGAGGCGCACCGAGGGGCAGTGCCGGAGGGAACCCGGGCGGGGGAGGCGACGGAGGCGACGGCGCCGACGGTGGAGGCAGACTGGGCGGCGACGGTGGAGGCGATGGCGGCGGAGGCGTCGGAGGCGACGGCGGCACCCGACAGAAGTCGCACGACCTGCACTTGCAGACGGGTCTCTCGCGGCAGTTGTAGTCCGGGTCGTTGATGCACCAGGACTTGCAGTCCTCGAAGTCGATGTCGCCGTCGAAGCCGGAGGAGCACGCGGCGGGCGGCGGCGAGGACGGCGGCGGTGGTGGCGATGGTGGAAGCGCCGGCGGCTCCGGCGGTGGCACCAGGGGCGAGGGCGCCGCGGGAGGATCGGGAGGGCCGATGCAAACGTCGCACGCCTTGCACTTGCACCGGCCGTTGCAGTTGGTCTCGATGTCGTTGATGCACCAGGACTTGCAGTCCTCATAGTCGCTGTCGCCGTCGATTCCCGACGAACACTCCGCAGGTGGAGCTGACGGCGGAGGCGGCGATGGCGGGAGCGGCGGAGGCGACGATGGCGACGGTGGCGCAAACGGCGGCGGTGGGGATGGCGGAGGCGGAGAGGTCGGGGGCGGCGGGGCCGGAGGCATCGACGGTGGAGGCGGCGGCACCTGAGGGGCTCCGACGGGCAGTCCCGGTGGGAACGCGGGTGGGGGAGGCGACGGAGGCGACGGCAACGACGGTGGAGGCGGACTGGGCGGAACGGGCGGTGACGCCGGCGGAGGCAGCGTCGGCGGCGAGGGCGGCACCCGACAGAAGTCGCACGACTTACACTTGCAGACGGGCATCTCGCGGCAGTTGTAGTCCGGGTCGTTGACGCACCAGGGCCTGCAGTCCTCATGGTCGATGTCGCCGTCGAAGCCGGACGAGCAGGCGGCGGGCGGCGCGGCTGGCGAGGGGAAGAGCGGCGGCGCGGGCGGGGTGGGCGGCGTGGGCATCGCGGGAGGCGACGGCGGCACGCGGCAGAAGCTGCACGCTTTGCACTTGCACCGCCCGCAGTTGCCAACTGCGTCGTTGATGCACCAGCCAAGGCAATCCTCGTAGTCGGTGTCGCCGTCGATGCCGGAGGAGCATGCCGCGGGCGGCGGCGGCGCGGTGGGTGGCGACGGCAGCGCAGGCGTGGGCGGAAGGAGCGGCGGCGTGGGCATCGCCGGAGGCGAGGGCGGGACGCGGCAGAGGCCGCACGCTTTGCATTTGCACCGAGCGCAGTTCGCAACGAGGTCGTTGACGCACCAGCCGAGGCAGTCCTCGTAGTCGGTGTCGCCGATGAAGTCGGAGGAGCATGCCGCGGGCGGCGACGGCGCGGCGGGCGGCAACGGCAGCGGGGGGACGACTGGCGGCATGGGCGCCACAGGCGGCGAGGGCGGCACCCGACAGAAGTCGCACGACTTGCACTTGCAGACGGGTCTCTCGCGGCAGTTGTACTCGGGGTCGTTGGCGCACCAGCCCATGCACGCCTCATACGCAAAGTCGGACTCGAAGCCGGAGTCGCATGCCGCGGGCGGCGGCGACACGGGCGGCGAGAGCGGCGGCGAGGGCGGTGCAAGCGGCAGAGGCACCACGGGAGGCGAGGGCGGCACCCGACAGAAGTCGCACGACTTGCACTTGCAGACAGGCCTCTCGCGGCAGTTGTAGTCCGGGTCGTTGATGCACCAGGACTTGCAGTCCTCGAAGTCGATGTCGCCGTCGAAGCCGGAGGAGCACGCGGCGGGCGGCGGCGAGAGCGGCGGGGAGCGCGGAGGCGTGGGCGGCGGGAGCGGCAACGGCACCACCGGCGGCGACGGCGGCACGCGGCAGAAGTCGCATGCCTTGCACTTGCACCGGCCGTTGCAGTTGGCGTCGGGATCGTTGACGCACCAGCTCATGCACGCCTCGTAATCGGTGTCGCCGTCGATGCCCGAGTCGCATGCTGCCGGTGGCGCCGGTGAGGGCGGCGGGAGCGGCGGGTCCCACCCGGCGCAGAAGTCGCACGCACGGCACCTGCCACGCACGACGATGAGGCGCGTCGCTCAGCCGAGGGCGGCATCGAACCGAGGGGTGCAGCTGCCGCCGCGGCGCGAGCGGGTGGGTGGGAGCTTGCGGCTCGGGGCGGCGTCTGCGGCGGGCGGCATACTTGCAGCGCGGGCAGTGGTTGGCGGTATTGTCCGCCGAGCAGAAGCCCTTGCAGTCTGCGACGAGTGAGTCCGTGCCGCCGGGCGGCTGCAGAGCGCTCCAGCAGCTCTGCACCTCGGAGAGCATCCGGGAGATCGACGCGAGCAGGAAATCGGGCGTGGCCAGCGCGCTGGCCGAGGAGGATGCCATGGGCGTAGAGACGAGGCTCTCGGCCGGCATTCGGCGGCTCGATTACGCGGCCGGAGCACGGCGTCCCAGGCGTTCGGCAGCTGCTAGCAGCTGGCCGACTTCGCCGCAGACGGTGCAGAGCACAACCAGCGCACGATGCAGTACTGACTGACTGAAGTTTTTAGAACGTACACCGTCACCACCTATCCGGCGCCTAAGTCCCGGGGACAAGTACCAGCCTGGGGCGTCATGCCGACGCCGCTGGAGTAGGATCTACCTACGGCGCAACTGCATGGGGGGCCGGGGAGGTGGTGAAACACGGTCTGTAGATCAGACGGGAAACCTATGGCTACACACGCCCAAACCACAGACACAATACCGAGAGTGACTCAAAGTGACATGACCCCCGCCCGTACCAATCGCCCCCATGGCGAGGTGGTGCGCGCCGCTCTTTTGAGAGCGTGTAGAGAGTTATTTGTAGGATGTTCAGACGCTGCGGTAAAGGTGCACCTCGCGCAAAAACGAGTGTCATTATTACTCTTGCGCGGCGCGACGAAGCTCGAGGGCAGCCGACAGGGCCGACACCGATTCTTCCTTGGCGTCGTTGTATTCGGCAGGCAGTTCTGGATATCGCGCGTGCCTGGATATGGTGGTGGTCAAACGCGCCGGAAATCGGTGAGTTTGGTGCGGCGACGGCAAGACGCGGCGAAATCGGCGAGTTTGTTGGCGGCCTGGCTCCAGAGGCAAGGGACCTCCCGGTGGCCAAGACGACGCAGACTCTCTGACCGTGTGGGCGTGCCGCTGTAGTGGCGGCAGAGCGAGAGCAGCCGCAGCAGCCGCAGCGCCGCCAGCAGCGAGAAGCCCACGCACGCGCGCCGCTCGGCGGTGGCGTCGATGCCGTCGCAGTGCAGCGAGAGCCCCTCGTCGCCGCGGATCGCCCGCGTGCCGAAGCGCGTCAGGCAAATGTACGGCACCCGCCAGACCGTCGAGCAGCAGCGCCTTCATGCCGGGCAGCCGCCCGGACGTCGCGCCGGCGTCGCCGTGGTACGCGCAAGGGACTGCGCAGCACGCACGCCGCTCGATCGACGCGAACAGCGCGCAGCGGACCACCCAGTCGACCGCGAGCACCAGGTTGCACAGCGCGTCGGCTTGCGACGCGTGGTGGTGATAGGCGTCGGAGCCGCTCACGCTGCGCATCAGCAGCAGCCCGATCGACGCGAGCACGACCGCGAGGATCAGCCACGCCCACGCCATGGCGCCGCGCGACGAGCTGGGCTCGTTGAGGAGCGTCCACGCGTGCATGCGTCGGTCGCCGCCGTGCGCGGCGTCGGCCCAGACCTTGCGCTCCACAAACGTCTCTAAGAACCTCGCCTCGTAGCCGCGCGTGGCGGCGGCGGCGGCGTTGTACTCGCTGGCACGCCCGAGCGACATCCGGCGGCGCATGTCCTTCTCCAGGGCGTTCTGCCCCGAACCAGAGCTGCAGCGGTCCGCCGAGCTGCGCCGGCGCTTTTCGGCCTCGGCGGTCGGCGAGTCCGTGCGGTGCTGGCGCACCCAGCGGGCGCGGGCGACGAGCTCCATCGCCTTGGAGGCGCGGCCGTGCACGCGCTTGTTCATGTTCCGCCGTTAGTCCGTGCAGCGAGTGGAGGCGCCGCTTTGTTGGGTGATGCTCGTGGGGGCAAGGGTCTCGGCATGCGGCATGCATGCGGCTTACCCTTCGGCAGCAGGCTGCCTGGCGTGTCTGAACACCGACCGCGGCTTGGCTGTGGACCAGTGTATCCCCACGAGGGCACTTTCAGTAGTTTAGGCAAATTATATATAATGCATGTAAAGCGCATGTTCAGTTCCGATTCATCCCACCAAACGAATAGTCGACCGCGAGGAAGCGCTCGTAGAGGGCGATGAGCTTGTCCTCTGGTCGCGCCGTGGCGCGGAAGCTCGGGCGTGCCATGGCCGCCTCGAGCCACGCGGCGGTGCGCGGGTGGCGCTTGAGCGGCTCGAGCCGCTTGAAGTGGCGGAGGCTGAAGACGAGCCGCTCGAAGAAGGGCAGCGCCGCCGCATCCGCCAGCGTGAAGTCGTCGCCGCACAAAAAGGGCCCGGCGAGCCGCTCCTCGTAGTACGACAGCGCACGCTCGAGCGCGGCCGCCTTGTCTGCTTCGGTCGCGTCGTCCTTGTTCATAAGCAGCGTGAAGTGCGCCGGTGCGAGCTGCGTGTCCAGGTGCTCGTTCCACATCCGGACGCGCGCTGCTAGCGCCGCGTCGCCGCTCGGCATCAGCGAGTCGCCGCCGTGCTTGGCCGCCAGATACTCGCAGATGATCAGCGACTCGAAGAGCGTCACGCTCTCGTCCCGAAGCGCCGGCACCTTGCCACGCGGGTTCACGGCCTCTTCAAAGGCCTCGCGCTGAGCCTCGTCACGCAGGTTGACCTCGAGGCGGTCGTAGTCGACGCCTAGCTCCTCCAGCACGATCCAGACGCGCTGGGCGTAGGGGCACATGTCCAGCGTGAAGAACTCGGTGCCCTGCTGATCGGCGCCGCGCGGGCCGATGCGAGCCGGTGCAGGAGCCCGTGCGGCGGTCAGCGCGGTGCATGCCGTCGTGAGGCTGGCGATGAGCGTGGTCCGCATGAGAAAAGCAGTCGATGCGCGGCTACCAGTGCAAGGCGGCTTTCGCATAGGCGGCCAGCGCGACGCGGCGCGCGCGATTCCGAGCTAGCTTTAGCTTACTGCTAGCTTTAGCTAAATCGCTAACTTGCGAAAACATGCAGAATCTATGCTTCGCAGAAAACTCAAGAGTAGCAGCCCGGTAGCCTCAACAACTGATATGAATATGATGTTGGGGCAGACGATGTTTCTTGCGTAAAACCGCCGCGTTGGGTGGTTTGCCGACGTTTCGGGCACTCTCTCGCCCGACATCACAGCATCGACCTACGCGAGTAACATCATGTCCAGGCCCATGACCGCGCCAGCTCGCTCGCGGCGCTCCGGCCCGCGTCCGTCGTGGATGCTACCACCTGCCGACCCGGCCCTCTTCCTCTCGAAGACGCCGTCGCACCACACGCTCGTCTCCTCGGCGGCCGCCGCCAGCGTCACGCAGGCTCGCCAGATCGACAACTCCGTCAACGTGCCGCGCGTCAACGTGCTATTCGTGCTCGGCGGGCCCGCGAGCGGCAAGACGGCACTCAGCGCCGAGATCGTTGCGACGCACCCTGGCGCGATCCACCTCGAGGTGCGCTCGCTCGTGCGCGCCGCGGCCCAGTCGGGCGGCGCGCTCGGCGAGCGGATAAAGGCGACGTTCAAAGTGGGCAAGGCGCTGCCGCCGACCGTGACGGCGACGGTGGTGCGCGATGCGATGCTCGCCGCCTCCTCGGCCGGTCCGTTCGTCCTGAGCGACTTCCCGCGCACGCTCGAGCACGTCGAGGCGTTTGCGAGCCTCACGGAGGGGTCCCTGCCCGTGCGCATGTCAGCGCTCGTGCTGCCCTCTGTGGGCGAGGAGGCGGCGGCGGCGCGGTGCAAGGCGGTCGACGCCAACTTCCTCGACGCCACCGACATGCAGCTGCCGGAGGCGACGCTCGTGAAGCGCGCCGTCGCCTTCGAGGGTCTCATCGCGCCGGTGCTCCAGGACCTCGCGCTGCGCTGCTCGCTCCACACGCTCGAGCCCGCCGACAGCTGGGAGACGCTCTCCGCGGCGGCGAAAACCACGCTCGCCACCGTCGCTGGCTTCGACATGGCGCCGGCCGCGTAGCCGCGCTCCGCATGTGCAGGCTGTGTGTGATCTCAGGGCGTATATTGTCGCGTCGACGCCTTCCGTGTCCTTCTTCAACGTCCAGGTGCATGAGAGAATATTCATTGCCTGCTAGATCAAAACACGCGACGAACACATGCAACCCCCCACGGAGCGTAGGCAGCGCCCGGCCACACGACAGGCGTCACCGCGAGAGGCTTACACACTCACTCGGCCATCGCCATCGGCGGCTCGACCGCCATCGTGTCCTCCATCATGCCACCGCCGACCATGCCGGCCATCTGCGCCTCCGGTTCGGCCGCGGCCATGCCGTCTGGCTCGGCGCTGCCGCCCTCCTGAGCCATGCCAGCCGACCAATCGATCTGGTAGCGGGTGACACGCGGCTTGTCGGCAAGGATGTTGCGCACGAGCCGGTCATACATGATCTGCTCCGGCGGCGCCTCCATCAGCTCGGGAGAGTCGTACTCCGTGTTCACATAATACCCCACCTGTGCAGGCACGCGTGCCAAGCCGGGCTCAGCGAGAAGGATCCCGGAGGCGCGGTGCGGGCGTGTGTGCGTATGTGCATGGTGCGGGAGCGCGAGCGCACCCGGATGAACTCCTTCTCATTGTAGCAGCAGCTGAGCAAGATGACCGTCACGCCAAGGATGTCGTTGGGCGGGATTCTCCGAGGATCCGGCGCCTCCGCCTGAAACACAATCTTGTAGCCACCCACCTCCATCGGCCCGACCAGGACCGAATCCAGCAGCTGGTCATACTCGTCCGACTCGGAAGACCCAACGTACCTGTGGAGCCGCAGAGACGGTGCGTGAACGCGGCGATGGGCTGGGCGGGGCGAAGGTGGGGCGTCTGCTCACGTGAGCTTCCACTCGATATCGTCCGGGATTGGCGCGATGCACTCGAACGAGACCTCAAACTGTGTGCACCGAACATCATAACGAGCGTCAGCGGCTGGGGCAGCTGCTCGGTGGGGAGCTGGGCGGGGCGCGCACCTGGAACGGGTTCTCGAAGCGGGCCGGGTTGTCTAGTACCGAGACGTTTGTGACGGTCACGCACGCCATCTAGCTGTAGTGTAGTGACCTGCTTGACGCGACACACGGGGGCGTGTATGGAGGCGCGGCTTCAGGGTCGCGAGGGGGCTGGACTGCGGTGGGCCGGCGCGTGCACGTGGTCGTGCACGCGCATCGGCCACGGACTGCTGGGCGGGCTGTTGTTAGTCACCTGCTCGCGTTTGCGCCGCGTGTAGGACGCGTCTCACCGGTACTGGAGAGCGCAGCGCGAGTCGCTCTCGGCGCGCGAGCGAGCGTGCCTTGGTTTAGCCCCTCCTCTGCGGCGCCCAGATGGATCAGTCTATCCCGCGGGCTCTCCTGGCCAGCGGCTTTGGCAAAGCAATGATCTAAAGAATCTAAAAAGTATCGTGTGCGTACAAAACCGTGTGTCATGCCACCGCCCCCTGCGTGGTCTCCAACGAGCCCACAGAACCCACCAACCCAGAACCAGAACCCGGACCAACCCCAAAAGCCCAAACAAGGAACAGGAATATACAGTACTTATTGGCCAAGCACAATAGAGGGAGCGTGCGCATCACACGCGTATGGTTTCTCCATCACGCGCGTGCGGCACAGCGGCCGATGTCGCCCCATCCCCAACATGCGCGGGCGACGCCCCCAGACCCATGCCCGAAGCTTGAGATGGTCCCGCCTCGCTGCTCGTCTCGCCCGAACGCTCGTTTGTGGCGCGACGAGCCGAAAGAGACGCGCTGAGCTGCGCGAGGTGCCCCACCTTCTGCAGGTCCCGCACCGGCTGCGGCAGCCGCCGCGCCTTGGGCTTCGTCGTGCTTGGCTTCGGCCGCCACTCTCGCCCCGGGTGCTCCTTGGACACCTCGTTGCACGAGCGCAGGTACGTCTCCGTCGCCTTGATCGACTCGCGGCGCCTCCACGCGATCTCCTGCTGCGACATCTCCCGGATCTCCTCCCCCGGCTGACTCGAGCTGGAGCTCGAGAGCGCGGCCGTGTTGCGGAATTTTGCGGCGGCGCTCAAGCCCTCGCCCTCAACCCCCTCCTCAGGGCGCGGCTTCGGGTCGATCGTCGCCGTCAGCGCCGTCTGGAAGGAGTGGCGGCGCGCGCGACGGCCCGCCACGGTGGCTCCGAGCTGCTGCGCGACGAGCGCGACCGACACGGGCCACATCAGGCTGGAAGACGGGTGGAGCGCCAGTGCGAGAGGGCCGTAGAGATTGCTGTCGAGCAGGTCCTGCGGCGTCGAGCCGAAGAATGTGCTGAACTCGCAGCCGCCCTTGGCCTCGTCGTTCTCGTGCACCATCACGATCGGCAGCGTGCCCGCCTCATGCACCCGCCGCACTTCCTCCGCCAGCGCCAGCCCCGCCTCGCCGACGAACGTCTCCACGTTCAGATACAGCAGGAAGTGGGTGGCCTCACCCTCGGCGCGGCCGCTCATTCGGTTTGCAACGGCGCTCGGTGCGCGAGAGGAGAGCTGGCGGATCAGCCGGCGCGTCGTCTGGGCGCCGCGGATCGTCGATGGCTCGGTCGTAACGCTCATGGCGCCGCCCATCGCCCCTCGCAGCTTCGTCGCTACCGCCTTGGCGCCTGGGTTGTGGCTCGAGGCGTAGAGCAGCACCGGCGAAGGAAAGGCGAGCTTCTGCAGCGGCTTCTCGCCTGGCAGGTAGAGGCCAATCCGCTCGGGCGGAGGCCCTTGCCGGTCCGAGGGGCAGCCGAGCAGCAGCTGCTCCGCCAGCAGCTTGAGGCTCACCAGCTGGAAATCCTTGATGCGGTGCCACTCGATGACCTGGTTGTCATCGAAGACGTACTCTCGAAGCTCGTCGGGGCACTCCTGATCCCGGATCACCTCGAGCTTCTCGCCGCCACGCACCGGATCGAACATGAGCGTGATCGGCTTCTCGTTGTCGACGGTGCAGTTGGCCTCGCGCAGGCAGTTGCCGCTCTTGAAGTAGCCCTTGGAGATGAAGATCATGACGACGGCCGATCCTTCGACATACTCCTCGAGCGCGTCGACAGACTTGAGGTCGTCGACGTCGAGGAAGATAGAGACGCCGGGCATGAGCAGGCAGAGCTGCCGCTTGATGGTGGCGCAGACGTCCTGGCCAGTGCCCCACGCGTGCGAGATGAAGAGATGCCAGTCGTGCTTGAGCGACAGCAGCAGTGGTGGCGGCTCTTTGGTCTCCTCGAGCCGGAGCGTGGGCCTCTTGGCGTCTGCGGTGAGCTGCACCGATCCGAGCGCCGCGCCCAGCACGAGTGCGCCAAGTACCGACCCTAGGAGCATCGCCGCGTTGGTGGAGGAGTTGATGGCAAAGGCTCTCGCCAGCTGCCCCGTGAGCGAGTCTTCGACCGCCTCGGTGAGCGTCTGCATCTTGAGGATGATCGAGAAGAAGAAGAACATCACGAGGCCAACGGCCGAGCCGATTGCGAGCCAGTCGTCCGCGGGTTGCTTGTAGGGTCCGGCGACGAGCGTGGCGACGGCGAAGAAAAGCATGATGACGAACGCGATCATCAGCTGGGTGATCGTGCCTGGCATCACGACCGACATTGCGCCGACGAGCAGCAGCTTCTTGAGCACCTCGACCAGCTCCCAGAAGAAGAAGGCCTTGTCGTACTCGGAAACGAGGAAGCCGATCGACCGACTCAGCTGCGTCGGCCGCTCGGTCCACACGGCGTGCCGCACCCTGTAGAAGAGGCCGAGGTAGAGGCACGGCACGCAGACGGGGTAGAGCACGATGGCCACGATTGCGAGGTGGCGGATGCGCTGGTACTCGGCGGTGTAGTCGCCGTCCTCATCCCAGCACGACACGGCAAAGTCGGCGCTCATCACGCCCACGTTGACGCCGTCCTCGGTGTCGAGGTCGTCGCAGCGGAAGGCCTTGAAGGCGAGCGACGAGACGGAGGGGAAGGCGACAAAGGAGACGCGCAGCGCAATCGGCAGGAAGTGGTACTTGGACTCCTCGTACGCGACCTGGAACATCTCAAAGTCGGAGAAGAACATCGTGATGAAGTCGAGGTCCATCACGCGGCTCGTCCTCGCGTTGGCCGCCTCCTTGCCGGCCGCGGCACTCCGGCGCTTCAGGAGCCGCCGCTGCGACGAGCGGTCCCGCATGACCCAGCTGATGCATCGGACGACGAGCAGCAGTCCGATGGGCGCGAGCATCATGAAGAGCAGCGTCGCCTGGAAGGACGCGAGCCCCGCACACGCCAGCGGCAGCCCCAGGCCGTCGAGCTCGAGGTTGGTGAACGAGAAGACTTCGAGGGTCTGCTGGACGCTCGGCGGGTAAGTCACCAAGTAAGTCTCGCCCACCTTCGTGGCCACCTGGTAGAAAGTGAAGAGCATCTTGAGCTTGGTCTTGAGCCGGTACTGGAGGCTCTTGAGCTGGCGCCGCCACCAGGATGGACGGCTCTTCAGGCGGCCGCGCGCGCGCTGCCTTGACTTGGAGCGCTGCCCAAGGAAGCAAGCGCAGAGGCCGACGACGCAGACAAACAGCAGAATGCCGCCAAGGACGGCGAGTGGCGCGGTGCTGCCCTCCTTGCACGGCAGGCACGCCATCTCGTCTCTGTCGTAGTAGACCGACTCGTTGCCGCCCTCGCACAGCCCGCAGTACGGACCGCCCGTGCCTGCCTTGCAGCCGGTGAAGTTGGACGCCTTGCAGCCGGTGGCTCCGACGCACCCGACGCATGCGGAGCCATCGATGTTGCCCGGGCAACGGCGCACGTCAGTGGTGGTGGGCAGATGACGCCAGTAGCCCTCCTCCAGAGGCAGGTGCTCCAGCGTCGCGCCAGGATCCGCGCAGTCGGTGCCGACGGGACAGGCCGTGCAGGTGAGATTGCCAGCGTTCCGAATGGCAAAGTATCCCTCGTCGCAGACGCAGTCGGCAAGGCTCGTCTTGCTCTCGCCGTCGGTGTCAGAGTTGGGTGGGCAGTACTCGCAGGTGCGTCGGTCGCGAGCGCCGGTCTGGTTGCTGTGCGTGCCTTGCACGCACGGGGTGGGACTTGTTCTCCCGCCAACGCACCAGCTGCCCGCAGCGCAAGGGTCGCAGTCGTCGCTGCTCGCAAACGAGCGGCCGGATGGGAGGTAGTCGCCCTCGAGGCAGGCGACAGGGACCTGCATGATGCTGCCCTCTGGGCACATGTAGCCTTCGTCGCACTCGATGCACGCCGTTGAGCCGATGGTGCCTTGGTAGGAGCCCTCGGGGCATTTGCCAGAGCACAGCGGGCTCGACTGCGCGGCGGTCGTCGCCTCGTCACCAAATATCCCAGCTGAGCACGCCAGGGGGTAGTCGGCGTAAGCACCTGCATCGAGCTGGAGGACCGGTTGGCCGAGCGAGTTGATGTAGTGGCCGAGCGGCGCGGGCAGCTTGTACGTAAGCGTGCCTCCCTGCTCGAGGCGGATGGAGTTGCTCGTGTCGAGGGCGGTGTTGCCGTGCAGGTGCGTCTGCTGCTCGAGCACGACGCTACCGCCCTCGACATAGATGGCGCCTCCGCCGTCCTGCTCGCTGGCCATGTTGCTGGTGAATTTGCATCGCACAAAGCGCGCATCGCCACCCGCGACGAGCGCCGCGCCGCCACGCTGCGCCGAGCAGCCGACAAAGTTGACGTCGGTGGCGTGCACACTGCCTGACAGAAGCTGCAGCGCCCCGCCGTCATCGGCAGTGCTGCCCTTGAAGGTGCAGTTATCGAGGAACAGCTCGCCGCCCGAGACCACGACCTGGTTCCGTAGCACGAGCCCGCGCACGTGAACGCGGGGTGCGCCTATGCTCACGCTAAGTAGTGGAATGGCCGCTTGCGAGGCGAGGCGCCGCCGCCGCGTCGCCTGCAGCGTGGTGCCGTCGCCAATCAGCCACACCTCGCTGGCTTTTGTTGAGGCGTCGAAGACGAGCGGAGCGTCCATTGTGACCTCACCGGCAGAGAGGTGGATTGTCACGGGCCGTCCAATGGAGTCGTCAGAGTCGACAATGGCCATGGCGGAGGAGAGATCGTCACCTGTCGCGGTCTGCAGGGGATTTGCCGGTGGAGGTGGCGATGGCGGCGGCGGCGATGGGGGCGGCGGCAGCGGTTGAGGCGACGGTGGTGGTGTCACCGGAGGTGGTGCCGGCGGGGGTGGTGAAGGTGGTGGTGGTGAGGGCGGTGGCGGCAGCGGGGGCGGTGTTGTGGGCGGGGGTGGTGAAGGTGGCGGTGGTGAAGGCGGCGGTGGAGACGGCGGTGGTGGTGACGGTGGCGGCGGCGACGGTGGCGGTGGCGACGGCGGCGGCGGAGACGGCGGCGGCGGCGATGGTGGCGGCGGTGAGGGCGGCGGTGGCGAGGGCGGCGGCGGCGAGGGCGGTGGCGGCGACGGTGGCGGCGATGGCGGCGGTGGCGATGGCGGAGGCGGCACAGGGGGCGGCGGCGAGGGCGGAGGTGGCGATGGCTCGAAGGCATAGGGGCAGGCATCATGAAAGTCACCGTGGCCAGTGTAGAAGGCGCTCGTGCTCGAGATATTGGTCTTGATGGTTGTGCAGAGCGTGCATGCCCCCTCGGATGACGTCCCGCATCCCCTCAGGTACTCTCCGACTCCGCACGGATAGTCCTTGGACTCGGTACAGCTGTTGCACGTGTAGTTGTCGAGGTTGCCGTAGCACGCGCCGTCACGGTAGTGGTCGGCCGGGCACTGAAGGTTGGCGCAGGCCTGGCAGGTGTAGTTGTTGACGGTGCCCGAGCAGCTTCCGACGCGCACCTCGCTGAGTGGGCAGATGATGTTGTCGCAGGCGCGGCAGACACGGTTGTTTCCGTCGACCGAGCACTCACCCTCGCTGTACATGTTGGCGCCACAGTCCGCGCTCAGGCAGGGCAGGCAGCTAGCGTTGCTGGTGGCGACCATCAGGGGCTGGTACGTCGCGTCTGGGCATTGCTGCGGCGTCGAGGTGCCTGTGGGGCAAAAACGGCCCTTGGGGCAGAGCGCGTTGCCGCACGTCGCGTCCTGAAGGTCGGTGTGGTTGGTGTGGTAGCCGGCGAGGCACGGCATGCAGCCGTCAAAGTCGCCGTAGGCAAAGCCGGCCTGTGGCATGTACTGGCCGGGCCGGCACGTCCACTCGATGCGAGCGTCGGCGCGCAGCGTGGGGTCGGGTCCGTTGCCAGCAAAGGTGGCGGCCCGGACGGTGGAGAGGGGGCTCGCGGAGGAGCCGCCGTACTTGATCGCCGCGCCTTCGTAGGCGCGGTTGCGCTCGAAGGTGCAGCCGTCGATGGCAAAGTGGCAGTTCTGGGCGAGCAGGGCGCCGCCCTCGGCGCCGGCCTGACCGTCGGGCGCCCGGTTGCCAGCAAACGTGCACGAGGCGAGGGTGGCGGAGAAGGCGTTGACGAGGGCGCCGTCGCCCGAGAGCGCCAGCGCGCCGCCCGAGGTGGTCGCCGTGTTGGAATCAAAAAGGGAGTCGTGCGCGTCGATTCGCCACAGCTGAGTGTCGGCGCCGTCGACCACTCCCTGGGCGGAGATGGCGCCGCCGACGGTGGCGGAGCAGCCGGAGATGGTGACGTTGGCGAGCTCGAGCGTGGTGAGGACGGTGAGGCGCAGAAGCGTGATGGTGCCGTCGTCCGACGCGGTGGCGAGGCGGGTGCCGTCGGGACTCCACTCGACGGCGTTGGTCCGGCCCGAGTGGTCCTGCGCGGTGGAAAGGTTGGCCAGCACGCCGCCGTGGATCACGCGCGCGCCGCAGTCGGTGCAGTCGGTGCCGAGGGCGCAGTGCGAGTTTCTCGAGCCCGGGCCGCCGTCGTTGCAGTCGCCGTCGCTGGCGTAAAAGCACGTGTCGACGCAGAGCGTGGTGCTGGTCTGGGTGGCTGCGCTGCTCGCATCGGACACGACGACCTTGCCGTCGGCCGAGGCGCTCGCGAGGCGAGTCCCGTCGCGAGCCCACGAGAGTGACGTGACCTGACTCATGTGGGATACCCTCCCAAGCATGGGCAGCACGCCCCCCACGACGACGCTGGCGGTGTCGTACACGACGGCCGTGCCGTCGTCCGACGCGGTGGCGAGGCGGGTGCCGTCGGGACTCCACTCGACGGCGTTGATCCGGTCCGAGTGGGCCTGCGCGGTGGAAAGGTTGGCCAGCACGCTCGCATCGGACACGACGACCTTGCCGTCGGCCGAGGCGCTCGCGAGGCGAGTCCCGTCGCGAGCCCACGAAAGCGACGTGACCCGGCTCATATGGGCGAGTACCCTCCCAAGCACGGGCAGCGCGCCGCCCACGACGACGCTGGCGGTGTCGTACACGACGGCCGTGCCGTCGTCCGACGCGGTGGCGAGGCGGGTGCCGTCGGGACTCCACTCGACGGCGTTGGTCCGGTCCGAGTGGGCCTGCGCGGTGGAAAGGTTGGCCAGCACGCCGCCCTGGATCACACGCGCGCCGCACTCGGTGCAGTCGGTGCCGAGGGCGCACCACGAGGACGCCGAGCCCGGGCCGCCGTCGTCGCAGTCGCCGTCGCTGGCGTAGCGGCACGTGTCGGCGCAGAGCGTGGTGTTGGTCTGGGTGGTCGCGCTTCTCGCGTCGGACACGACGACCTTGCCGTCGGCCGAGGCGCTCGCAAGGCGAGTACCGTCGCGAGCCCACGAGAGCGACGTGACCTGGCTCATGTGGAATACCCTCCCAAGCACTCGGTTGTTCTCGCTGTCGGCCGTCGACGCTGCTGCGCACGTGCTCGTCACGTTGGCTGCCATGGCCACGGCGCCGCCGCGATTCGCAGCAGTGCAACCGACGATGGCGGAGTCGTGCAGTCTCAGGCTCGCGCCCGGCTCGGCCAGTATGGCGCCGCCGTCGCCGTCTGGCGCTTCGCCGTTGATCAGCCTCAGACCCACGAGCTCGAGCGCGCCGCCACTCTCGACCACAAAGTGGCGGCGCGTGTTCCCAGCGTCGAGCACCGCGCCGTCGCTGCGCAGTGTGAGGCGCCGTCCTTGCTGGACGGTGAGCGTGGCGTCGAGCGTGTGGTGCGGCGTTGGGTCGAGGTAGGCGTCGATCGTCGAGTTGCTGGCGTTGAGGGCGGCGCGCAGTTGGTCTATCGTGAAGAAGACGTCTTTCGAGGTGATGGCACGCACGGTGGGTGGTGGCGACGGAGGGGACGGGGGCGAGGGCGGTGACGGCGGCGACAGTGGTGGCGGCGGCGACAGTGGTGGCGACGGCGGCGGCGGCGGCGCCGGCGGAGGCGGGTGCTCAACCCCATAATGCATCAGCTTCCTGGAGCGGCGCCGCCGGCTCTGCGCGGCCGCGAGCCACATGCAGCTCGTGTCAGCCGGGCTGGCGCAGCAATGCGGTGCCATCCACGGCACGGTGCTCAAAGCAGGGTCGAAGCCGAATGGCCTGTGCCTGGCGACGACGGAGCACGCGCTGGCGTCCGCCTCGGCGTGGCGGGCGCCGTCTACAAGCTCGGGCGTCAGCCACTCTGGCGGCGACGACGTGCGCATCACGTCATCACGAAGCATTCCCGCCACGTGAAAGGCGCGGTAGGTGTTGCCCGTCCCATTGCCCTCGTGCCTCGTGTAGATCGACTGCACGCCGCTCAGCACCTCCATGCGGTGGCAGTCGTGCACCGCGCGGGCGGCAAAGTGGATGTCCTCACCGAGCGACACGTTGGCAAACCCGAGCTCGCGCCCAAGCGATGTCCGATACGCCAGGCTGCTCCAGAGGATGATCTCGCCGCTCGGCTTCGTGACTTGGTGGACGTCGAACTGCGGAAGCGTCGCCACAAACGACAGCTCCAACGCCGTCAGCTCGGCGTCGCCCCGCGCAATCGGCGCGATCTGCGCCCCGACACGCTTGGGCTCGTGAAGGTCGTCGTCGTCCCAGTGTAGAATGACGTCGCCGCGGGCGGCGTGCACTGCTGCGGTGCGCTTCTCGCCAATCGAGGCTCGTCCGGAAAGGGTAAGGAGCCGCACGAACAGCCCGTTGACTGACGCAGCATTCGGCATTGCCGAGGCGCTAGCTGGCGTCGCTGACTCTCCTGGCCTGCTGACCTCGAGTTCGGGACTTGCGGCGCGCAGGAGTGGCTCGAGATCGGCGCTGCCGTCGTCGACCACCAGCACCTCGAGAGGGCGGTAGTCCTGGTCGGCAATCTGACGGAGCGCGAGCAGCACGTACTTTGGCCGATTGCACGTGAGCACCATGATGGTCGCGAGTGGATTCAGAACAGCGGTGTTGCTGGCAGAAGGCGGAGGTGGCGATGGTGGAGGAGGTGACGGAGGTGGGGTCGGGAATGGCGCGGGCGGTGACGGCGGTAGCGTCGGCGACGGCGGAGGAGGAGACGGCACGGGCGGTGGAGGTGACGGTATCGGCGGTGGTGGGGATGGCGGTGGTGCAGAGGGCGGTGCTGGTGGTGATGGCGGCGGTGGAGACGGCGGAGGCGAAGGCCAAGGAGCCGAGGGCGTGGGTGGTGGTGGCGCTGGCGCGGGCGGCGGTGGTGATGGCACGAGAGGAGGAGCGTGTGGCGGCAGTCGTGGGCTGCCCGACGCTTCGCTGGTGGCGTCGGTGGTCATCACCAGGTGGCTCAGCAGCAGCAGGAGAACAGCACGCACGTGAGGTGGCCACCGCACAGCCCTCGAAGGCGCTGATCGATGCATCAGCCGGCCGGGCGGCTGTCCTCTGGGTCTCCGCTCGCCGTGTATCGAGTTTGCGGAGGGCGATTCGGCTCGGTCAGTCGAGACTGGCGCGTGGGTGCTCACGCTCGCGCGGATGATCTTGTCGGGTCGATGGGAGACGCGCATATATTATAATGGCGTCAGCGTGTCCCGGGGCCCAGGATTACTCCCTTGACAAACCACCGCACGTCGCCTGCCGATTGAGACGGCTCAGGCGAATGAGTGATAATACATCCCAAGGGCGTAGCCCAGGATCAAGTTTGGGGTAACCGCCACGTGGTGTGCACCCCACCGACACAGAGCAAAACTTGGGGTGCTGGGGGGTGTTGGTCTGCAGATGGCAGCCGAGGCGAGCGCGATTCGACACGACCGAGCAAGCAGTCGGGTGCCTCGAGCCTATGTCGTCCGCAGTCGGCATGACCGAGAAACGGACCTAACCGATGATAAGGTAAGAAACAGGCTTACCCGAGGTGACGCTCCGGTACTTGGCAGCAGCCGAGTAGCGGCAGCTAGGTAGGTAGGTCCCGTGTAAGCGGCCACTTCTCAGGTTCCTGTGGAGTATGAGAAAAACGGTCTGTAGATAAGACGGGAAAACCTATGGCTACACTCGCCCAAACCACAGACACAAACCGAGAGTGACTCAAAGTGACATGACCCCCACCCATACCAACACCTTGGCGATTCCCGGCGCCTACTCGCCTGGCATCAAGTCTCAGGAAAATAGCCTGAGGTACATGTGTCTACTCGCTCAAGTAGGTTCCCTAACGCGATACATACATATCGGGGCGCGTGCATGAATTAATGATGCGGGTGAGCTCCCCTCGCGGGGGCGGCGGGCTAGACCCGTCCGCTCGGCCAGGGTGAGGGCTGGGCTTCGGGCTGGCTAGCTTCCTTTCCATCCTCCGCTCGGCGTTTACGCTCTCTAGCGCTTGCATACCGTACTGGATTGCATGCACGCGCAGCGACCTCCCGAGATCTTCTCTCACGTTCTCTGGACAAATCATGTTCGTCACGGTGGCTATCGTCTCGCTGGCCTTCCGCCCGGCGCTGCTCGTCGCGCCTCCGCGCGCTACGCGCACAGCTGCTCCCGCCATGCAGTACTCGTATCATCCGCAATCAGCCGATGAGCGGGCGGCGGCACGGGAAGCGGCTCGAGGCGTCGTGCCGCCGCCGCCTGCCGCGGCCGACACCGACGCGACGCGCACAGACGACCCGGTCGTCATGCAGCCTCAGGCCGCACGCTACGCACAGCCGCCACCGCCACAGCAGCAGCAGGCGTTCACTGCCCAGCCGCAGATGTCGCGGGCGCAGCAGCTCAGGGAGTCGCAGAATGCGGCCTTCGGCATGAAGCCGCAGGCGTCGGCCGGCGCGCCGCAGCTGGACCGGCAGAGCGTGGACGAGCTGCTCGCCGAGTTCTGCACGAGCGACTACGCCAAGCAGCTCTGCGACTACTGCAACGTCGGCCCGATGGACTACGGCAAGGTGCGCGGCATGTTCGAGAGCGTGCGCGTCATCGACTCCAAGCTGGTGATCAAGCTGCAGCGGCCGTTCCAGCAGCGGAGCGAGAAGCTGTTTGACAAGCTCGTCAAGCTCATCCGCGTGAGGATGCCCGAGGTCGAGCGGGTCATGCACGAGAGCAGCTCGCCCACGTCGGTCCGCACCTACATCGTCTGAGCGGCGGGTGGCGCGCCGGCGCGAATGTGGCTTGTACAGTACGAGAGGCTCTGCTGCTTGGTTTTAGCACCCGTTTTAACGAACGCAAAAGAAATGTTTAGGTCTGCATACCACCATGGACTAGCTGAGCAGTGAAGGTGGCGGGGGCACGAAATTAGTTGTTTTAAGGGACTGGGCAGGCTGTAACGGCTGGTCGATAATTATTTAAGCGTTTCTCGGCACGCCCGATCGATTG
>Ga0209713_10000629_pt1 | contig 20021 bp, 7 predicted proteins | sample ArcOceMetagenome_3_FD_187444 | JGI IMG/M metagenome (GOLD analysis project Ga0209713, IMG submission 187444) | Marine eukaryotic phytoplankton communities from Arctic Ocean - Arctic Ocean- Svalbard ARC20M Metagenome (SPAdes) (version 2) | ecosystem: Environmental > Aquatic > Marine > Oceanic... | reverse complement strand
GCGCGCCCCCCCCCCCCATGCTCGACAGGATGCACGCTGCGATGAGGCGGCTCGCGGCGCCGCGGTCGGCCCGGCAGATGTCGGCGACCGCGGCGCTCGCTGCCAAGGATCGCTTCGCGCCGCGCCACCTCGGGCCGCGCGAGAGCGACTACGCGGCGATGCTCGAGACGGTCGGCGTCGACTCGATCGACGAGATGGTGCGCAAGACGGTGCCGTCGCAGATCATGCTGCAGAAGGCCCTTGACCTCGGCAAATACTCGCCCGGCCTGTCGGAGTCGGACGCGCTCGTCGAGCTCAAGCGGATCGCCGGCAAGAACAAGATCAACCGCTCGTTCATCGGCATGGGCTACTACGACACCAAGACGCCGGCGGTCATCCTGCGCAACGTGCTCGAGAACCCCGGCTGGTACACGCAGTACACGCCGTACCAGCCCGAAGTGGCGCAGGGGCGGCTCGAGTCGCTCATGAACTTCCAGACGATGGTGTCCGACCTGACGGGCTTCGAGCTGTCCAACGCGTCGCTGCTCGACGAGTCGACGGCGGCGGCCGAGGCGATGAGCATGATCTTCGCCGGCGCGCGCAAGAAGCCGAAGTTCTTTGTCGACAAGCGCGTCCACCCGCAGACGCTCGCCGTGGTGCAGACGCGCGCCGACGGGCTCGGCTGCGAGGTGGTGACGGGCGACTTCGCGAGCTACGAGTTTGGCGGCGAGGTGTGCGGCGCGCTGCTGCAGTACCCGGCGACCGACGGCAGCGTGCACGACTACACCGCCTTCACCGCCAAGGCCAAGGCGGCCGGCGCCAAGGTGGCCGTCGCGACCGACCTGCTCGGGCTGACGGTGCTGCAGCCGCCTGCGATGTGGGGCGCCGACATCGCCGTCGGCTCGGCGCAGCGCTTCGGCGTGCCGCTCGGCTACGGCGGGCCGCACGCGGGCTTCCTCTCGACGTCGCCCGAGATGGCGCGCAAGATGCCGGGGCGCATCATCGGCATGTCGATCGACGCGCACGGCAAGCCCGCCTACCGGATGGCGATGCAGACGCGCGAGCAGCACATCCGCCGCGACAAGGCGACGTCGAACATCTGCACGGCGCAGGCGCTCCTCGCCAACGTCTCGGCGCTCTACGCCATGTACCACGGCCCGGAGGGCCTCAAGCAGATCGCCAACCACTGCCAGACCTCCGCGGCGCTGATGCTCGCCGGCCTCAAGAAGATCGGCTGCACGGCGCCCGACACGCCGTTCTTCGACACGATCTGCGTGACGCCGCCGGCGGGTGTGAGCGTCGAGGCGGTGCTGCAGGCGGGCTACGAGCAGGGCGTCAACTTCCGCAAGCTCTCCGAGACCGAGCTCACCCTCTCGTGCGACGAGACCACGACGGTCGACGACATCGCCGCGGTGTGGACCGCCTTCGGCCTCGGCAAGGCGCCGGCCTTCTCGGCGGACGACATGATGGCCGAGGCGGCGGCGCCGGCGCTGCCGAGCGCAAAGGTGCGCACGGCGCTCTTCATGACGCACCCGGTCTTCTCGTCGCACCAGTCGGAGCACCAGATGCTCAGATACCTCTTCAAGCTCGCCAACAAGGACCTCTCGCTGGTGCACTGCATGGTCCCGCTCGGCTCGTGCACGATGAAGCTCAACTCGACGGCGGAGATGATGCCGATCACGTGGCCCGAGATCAACCGCATCCACCCGTATGCGCCGGCCGAGCAGACCGTCGGCTACGCCGAGCTGATCACGTCGATGGAGGACATCCTGTGCGAGATCACCGGCTTCCCCGGCATGTCGCTCCAGCCCAACTCGGGCGCGTCGGGCGAGTACGCCGGCCTGCGGGCCATCCGCTCGTACCAGGCCGACAAGGGCGAGGCGCACCGCGACGTCTGCCTGATCCCCGTCAGCGCGCACGGCACCAACCCCGCCTCGGCCGCCATGTGCGGCATGCGCATCGTGGCCATCGGCTGCGACGACCAGGGCAACGTCGACATGGCCGACCTCAAGGCCAAGGCCGAGAAGCACAAGGACAAGCTCTCGGCGCTGATGGTCACGTACCCGTCGACGCACGGCGTCTTCGAGGAGACGATCGTCGAGATCTGCGACCTCGTGCACGACGCGGGCGGGCAGGTCTACATGGACGGCGCCAACATGAACGCGCAGGTCGGCCTGTGCGGCCCCGGCTACTTTGGCGCCGACGTCTGCCACCTCAACCTGCACAAGACCTTCTGCATCCCGCACGGCGGCGGCGGCCCCGGCGTCGGGCCGATCGGCGTGGCGGAGCACCTCAAGCCGCACCTGCCCGGCCACCCGATCGTGCCGATGGGCGGCGACGTGCTGGGCGGCAAGGCCTTTGGCACGGTGGCGGGCGCGCCGTGGGGCAGCGCGTCGATCCTGCCGATCTCGTGGATGTACTGCGTGATGATGGGCAGCGAGGGGCTGCGCAACGCCACCGAGACGGCGATCCTCAACGCCAACTACATGGCGGCGCGCCTCTCGTCGCACTACCAGGTGCTGTACACGGGCAAGGCGGGGCTGTGCGCGCACGAGTTCATCCTCGACCTGCGCGAGTTCAAGGCGAGCGCCGGCGTCACCGAGAGCGACGTCGCCAAGCGGCTCGCCGACTACAACTTCCACGCGCCGACGATGTCGTGGCCCGTCGCCGGCACGATCATGGTCGAGCCGACCGAGTCGGAGGACAAGGCCGAGCTCGACCGCTTCTGCGACGCCCTGATCTCCATCCGCGCCGAGATCGCGCAGATCGAGCAGGGCCTGCTGCCACAGGACGACAACCCGCTCAAGAACGCGCCGCACACGCAGGCCATCGCCATCGCCGACAAGTGGGAGCGCCCGTACAGCCGGACGGTCGCCGTTTACCCGGTGCCCGGCCTCAAGCAGAACAAGTTCTGGCCGACGACGTCGCGCGTCAACGACACGTACGGCGACCGCAACCTCGTCTGCTCGTGCCCTCCCGTCGAGGCCTTCGCCGAGCAGGAGGAGGAGGCCGCCATGTGAGAGCGCCGTCGTTCGCGGCGCCGTCGCGAGTGGACGCTTATGAGCAAGTCATGGGTGGATGTGTGTTTGGGGGTGTAACATTTGGCACAGGAATACTGTATAGCAAGCTCCTGAAATTACAATAGGTAACCAACCACACCCATAGCTACTTCTTCTTACCTTTCTGGGCCTTCTTGCTCTTGGTGGATGCCCCGGGCGGCTGCGCCACCTGCTCGGCCGCCGCCGCCGGCGCAGCGCTGGGCGCGTCGCCCGTCGCAGCGGCCGGCGCGGCAGCCTCCTCGCCGTCCTCGGACGAATCCTTGTTCGCGGGCTGGACGGAGTCGTCGGCGGCGGCCGTCGGCTTCTTGGCGGCGAGCTTGAGCAGGAGGGCGACGGCGAGCTGACCGTGCGCCTCGGCCGCGCGCAGCGGCGTGAGGCCCGTCTGCGGGTGCTGCAGCGTCGTCTTGGCGCCCGCCGCGAGCAGCAGCCGCACGCAGTCGATGTGGCCCGCCGCCGAGGCCGAGTGGAGCGCCGAGAAGGCGGTGCCGGGCGGCGAACCCTTGCGCGTCTGCGCGAGCAGCGCTGCCGGGTCGGGCGACGCCTTGCGCGCGAGGAGCAGCGCCACGAGCGGCGCGCGCCCCTCCATGGCGGCCGCCGCGAGCGCCGTCACGCCGAGGCGCGGCGCCTCGCTGAGGGCGTCGGCCGCCGCGTTGGCGTCGAGCAGCAGCGTCGCCTCGCGCTCGCGCCCCGCCGCGCACGCGCCCATCAGCATCGTCCAGCCGTGCTGCGGCGCGCGCGCGTCGACCGCGCCGCCGCGCGCCAGCCAGCTGCGCAGCGTCTCGGCAAACGCGTCCTTGCCGCCGCACGCGCACTCGTACAGCTCGCTGGGCAGCTTGGTCGGCTCCTTGACGCGCGCGACGCTGCCACCGCCGCCACCACCGCCGCCGCCGCCGCCGCCACCGCCGCCGCCCATGCTGGCGCCCGTCGCGCTGTCGCCCGTCGTGCCTCCGCCTGCCGTGCTGCCGCCGCCGAGCATCGCGCTCGCCGTCGCGCCGGGCGGCACCGGCAGCTCGCCGTGGCTCGTCTTGGGCCGCCCCTCCTTGGTGCGGCGGCTGCTCGGCGAGAGCACCGGCTCGGGCTCGGCCTCCGACGACGACGACACGCCACCGGCGGCGGCCGTCGCGGCGGTCGCCCGCTGCTGCAGCTTCTCCTTGGTGGTGGTGGGCGAGCGCCCCTCGTGCGCCGCCTTCCCCTGCGGCGTGGTGGCCCCGAGCGCGCGCGCCACGTCGTCGCGGTGCGCGCCGCGCAGCTGCACGGCGACGGCGTGGTGGCCGAGCTGCTCCGCCACGTGCAGCGCGGTGCGGCCGCTCGGGTCCTTGAGGTCCTTGCGCGCGCCGCCGACGAGCAGCCGCTTGACGCACTCGGCGCGCCCCATGCACGAGGCGCGCAGCAGCGCCGTGTAGCCCGACGTGTCGACCTGGTCGACGCTGGCGCGGTAGTGCAGCAGCAGCCCCACCTCGGTGTCGCGCCCCGTGCTCGCCGCGCCCATCAGCGCGGTGCGGCCGCGCTTGTCGACGGCGTCGACGTTGGCGCGGAGCTGCAGCAGCCGCTCGGCGACGGGCGCGCGCCCCGCGTTGATCTGCCGCATCAGCAGCGTGACGCCGTCGTCGTCGCACGCGTCGGGGCTGCCGCCCTGGCTCACCCACAGCATAATCGGCGGCATCTCGACGGTCGGCGGGCGCAGCAGCTCGGGCAGCTGCTTGGGCGCCGCCTTGGCGCACTGCGCGAGCGTCACCGAGCGCGCGTGCTGCGCCATCTTGGCCACGAGCGGGCCGAGCTGCTGCGCGAGCGCGAGCGCCGCGTCGGAGGCCATCCACTTGAGGCCGTGAAGCCCCACCTCGTTGGAGACGTGCAGCGCCTCGCCGCGCTCCGCCGTGGGGCGGCGGAGCAGGCCGAGGATCTCGGCGTGCTCGGCCGTCTCGGCGAGCTTGAGGCAGTCCATCCCGATGGCCTCGTGCAGCTGCTTCTCGTCGGCGCCCGCGAGGATGAGCCGCTGCACGAGCAGCGGGTGGCCGAGCATCGTCGCGTGGTGCAGCGCCGTGCCGCCCTTGCCGTCGCACACGTTGACGTCGGCGCCCGCCACGATCAGCCACTGCGCGATGTAGTCGCGCCCCTTGACGCACGCGTACATCAGCGCCGTGCTGCCGTTGGCGTCGCGCAGGTTGGGTGCCGCCTGCTGCGCCAGCAGCGCGCGCACGATGTGCTCGCTGCCGGCGTTGCCGAACGCGGCCGTCATCAGCAGCGTGCGCCCCTGCGCGTCGATCGCGTTGATCGAGCCCGGGTGCTTGGCGAGGTACTCGTCAACCGGCTCCTTCTTGCCCTCCTCCGCCGCCTGGCGGACGACCTCCGGCAGCGTCGCCGCTGGCGGGCCCTGCACCGCGGCGGAGGCCGGCCCGCCGTGGCCGCGCGCGTGCTGCGGTGGCTTCTTGTCCGGGTCCTCCCACGACGACTCCTTGGTGACGGGGTGGTAGTAGTACGTCTTGCCGTCCTTGGTCTTCGCCTGCCGCCACGGGATGCTCGGCTGCTGCGGCTTCGGAGGCCCCTGGGCGCGCGCGACCGAGCCCGGCTCGCCGCCCTCGAGCGGGCCGGGCCCGTCGGGGTCAAAGTCGAGGTCGGGCGCCGCCTCGCGGATGCACGCGTCGTCGTCGCGCGGCGCGAAGATGAGCGTGCCGTCGTCGAGGCGCACCTGGTACGGCGCGCACTGGCCCTCGGGCCAGCTGTCGCTCCGCCACCAGTGCGCCGTCACCTTGCCGCGCAGCCAGCAGCCAGGCTCCTCCTGGCTGGCGCGCCACCAGCACTCGACGCACTCGCCCACGCGCCAGCGCAGCGGGCCGTACGCCGTGCCCTCCTTGCTCATGGACATGGCTGCGTGCGGTCTACGGCGGTGCGCCTCTGCGCTGTCCTCCGTCGCGAGCGAGTTGACACGCGTCACTCATCTACTGTTCGCGTGTTCGCGTTGTGCGCTGCTTTGCTCGCACGCGCGCGCCGATGCGTGTCGTGTCAAAGAGTTGGCGGTACGAGGCTGTGCTGTTGTGGGTAAATCTCCTCCCGCATCGCAATTTGTCGCAGCGCCGCCCACACCAACGCACTTGGGCCTGCTCTACTCTTCTAGCTGCCGCGCAGCTGACCTCATCCCTTCCACCCACACACTCCCGGCGGTCGCGGCCCGTAGCCTACGGTTGGGGTATGCGCCGATTGCATAGCTCGAGATTTGCCGATCTCCTCGATGGCGCTGCTCCTGGCGCAAGCGGCAACCGCCTACAAGCTGCCGCCGACTAATCCAGGCCGACACGGCCTGCACAGCGCCGGCCTGGCGGCGAGCGGCGCCGCGCTGCAGCGGCTCGCCGTCGGCGCGCTCCTCGGCATGTCGCTCAGCCTCGGCCCCGTCGGCGTCGGGCTGCTGCCGCAGCCGGCGTTTGGTGCGACCGAGGCTCCATCGCAGGGCTTCGAGGAGTTCGCCGCGGAGGGCGGTGTGATGAAGGCCGACCCGCAGTGCTTCTTCGACCAGTGCGGGACGCAGACCAAGGCGTGCTTCTCCAACCCGGCGTGCCTCAAGGGCATCACGTGCCTCGGCAACTGCCGCGGCGAGCAGCTGTGCGCGACGCAGTGCTTCGCACGCTTCGGCTCGGAGAAGCTCAACGCGTGGCTCGGCTGCACACTCGAGGACAAGGAGTGCGTGACGACGGGCGTGGCGCAGGACACGTCCGCCTTCTACAACGACCCGCCGCCCGCGATCAAGGACTTCAGCCCGTCCGACCTCGAGGGCAAGTGGTACAAGGTGCTCGGGTACAACCCCAAGTACGACACCTACCCGTGCCAGATCAACACCTTCTCGCCGATTGCCGACGGCGGCCTCTCCAACGACATCCTCTTCCGGGTGCCCAAGCCGCAGGGCGGCGCGTGGGTCAACAACTTTGTCGAGACGATGGCCAACGAGCGCGGCCCGCAGAAGAAGGCGTCGATGACGGTCGAGGGCAAGATGTTCGGGCTGACGTTCCACGAGCAGTGGTACGTGCTGGGCAAGGGCGACGGCTACCGCGTGGTCGCGTACAAGGGCGACACGCAGCAGGGGCCGTACGAGGGCGCCTTCGTCTACACCAAGACGAAGGGGGCGCTCGAGGGCGCCGACGGCGCGGCGATGCGCAGGACAGTCGACGCGGTGGTGCGCGGCGCCGGCCTCGAGCCCGCCCAGATGGTCGCCATCGACAACACGTGCCCCGAGGACGCGACGACGGCGGGCGTGTCGCTCGCCGAGAGCCAAAAGGAGAAGCTCGAGTGGAAGGACGTCTTCGAGCTCACCGAGTGGTTCCGGCCGGGAACCCTGAAGAGGGACACGACCTTTGACCCGAGTAAGATGTAGAGAAGGCGCGCTGCACATTCTGCGTGGTCTGTACGCATTTTTTTGAACATGAACATTGAACATTGGAGACTACGTCTCTTCACTCGGCGACATACTGACAGCTGCAGCCGTGCGCCTCGCGGCTGAGCTTGCGGCCCTTCCTCGGCGGCTCGGCCCCAAACCGACGCAGCGCCGCGCTCTCGGCCGCCGCCGTGCAGCGGCCGCTAATGTACTTGAGGTCGACCGTCACGCTCGGTGCGAGCCCTGCCACGGAGGAGACGCAGGGCGACGCCGCAACGGCGCCGCACGCGGGCGCGGTGCTGTCGACACCGGCACGCGCCTTGTGGAACATGAGCCGCCGCCGCCGCCGCGCCCTCGCAGGCGGAGGCGCCGTGCCAACGAAGCTGATCGAGACGGGCGGCAGTCGGAGCCATCGCTCGGCGGCGCGCCACGTGTCCACCTGGTTGAGCGCCTCGTACCGCACGACGTGCACGTCCGACGCGTTCAGCGCGGTCGACGAGAGCCGGTGGTAGCAGCGCTCGGCGTTGCTCACAATCATCTGGCGGCACGGCCCGGCGCACGGATACTTTGAGTACTTCCAGTGCTCGGGCTCGCGCGACACCATCAGGAACGAGCAGTGCGCACGCGCGACGGCGCACGCCCTGCGCAGCTGCGGGATGAGCAGCATCAGCGCCGGGTCCTTGACCACGAGCAGCACGCCATCGGCGCCATCCGCTGCGTGCGTGCGCCATCGCATGACCTCGCGCCCCCGCTTGAGGTACGCCGCGATGTCCCAGCGGCGCACGTCGCGTCTCGAGTCGCCGGACAAGTACTCGCCGCACATGTCGAGCAGGCAGTTTGTAGAGCCGCCGTAGTCGAGAGAGCCTCGCGGCCGCCACTCGTGGGTGGGCTTCTTGGCGTTGCCATCCTTACCCGCCAATGAGACCGTGCCGGCGTGGCTAGTGACAAAGCTCTCGACTAGCGTCGTGCCGGAGCGAGGTAGCCCGGACACAAAGAGCAAACGCACAGCGCCGCTTGTGTTGGTGGCGGCGGCAGCGGCGATGGCGGAGGTGACGGCGGCGACGTCGCTGCCGCCGTTTGCTGCGCAGGAGCCCTTGGCGCGAGGGCAGCCGCACGCACGGGGGTGCCGCTCGCAGCAGCTCGTCGTCGAGCAAGTGCCACTAGGCATGGTTTGCGCCGCGTTTTTGCGAGAACCCGCGTTGTTGTGCATATTTTATCCTCCTTCTTCTCGCATACTTTTCTCAGCCCAACGCACACGCATGTCGGCGCCGTCGACGCACTGCCACTGCCGCGCGCCCAGGCCGAACCTGAACGTCCAGACTCAGATCTATGACCCAAGAAATCGCAGCGCTCCGCCGCTCATTGATGAAGCGAGGATGGGCAGCGTCGAGTACCAGAACTGCTCGGGCTGGTGGGCGCCGGCCGAGCCCTCTGAAACCGAGCACAAGTGCTGTAGCAAGTCCACCGTCGATCTGGATCTGACACACCGGATGTCGAAAGGTGACCGGGCGACCTGGTTGGGAATATTTGGAGCGTGCTACCCATTGCCCGCTGCCGCCTTCCAACGCAGCCTGACGGTGCCTGGCAACGAACGCTTTCGCCAATTCGTGCGCCGCGTCGCCGCGCGCGAGAAGGTCACCGTGGTCACGCTGGGAAGTTCCGTTGCAATGGGCCAAGGCAGTGTCGGCAAGCCCGGATCTCACCATGTCTCGGTGGAGGGACCGTCCACCTATCGATTCGTGAGCTGGCTGCGCAGGCGGTATCCACCTGGCGATCATGTGCAGTTCAAGAACCTGGGCGCTTCCGGTACGTTATCCTCGTTCTCGCTCTCTCATATCAGCAAGATCGAAGCCGAGAAGCCAGACCTGATCATCTGGGACTATGCTCCAAACGACTACGTCGCGCATTTTGGGGTTCCTGGCACCGACCATGCGGCAGTCTTCCGAGCAGTCGTCGAGAGTGTCGTGCGTCGCTCCCTCGTCATGAAGAGCCAGCCGGCCTTTCTGTTCTTGTCGCACCACCGTCCTAACCCGTGCACTTCATCAAAGTCGTCTTCTGGGAATCTGGAGCCAGACGGCGCGCCGTGCAACGCCACAATGTTTTATGCCCAGCAGCAGGTCCTCATTGAACCGATCGCGAGGCACTACGGGGCCCCCTTGGTCTCGTACCGCGATGCCGTACAACGCAGCCCGGAAGACAGCCCCTCTGGACCAAATCTGTACAGGCTGAATGCGCATGTCGCGCATATCTTTTGGGACACGCACCAGCTGATTGCTGATACCCTCGCCTATGCGTTTGTGGTGGCGGAGGAGGCCAAGACTCCAACGCATGGGTCTGGCACAAAATCGTCGACGCCTGAGCTGCCCCCACCCAAGTTTGAGGTCGAAATTGTCGCACAAATGCAGCCCTGTGATGGTGGGTGGCTCACGTCGTTTGCAAACGGACAGGCGCCTCCCGTGTCGATGGGACCGGGCTGGGAGGTGGTCGACCACGAGCTGGTGGAAAAGCGGGGCTGGCAATTCTCTGCGTTGCGTTCACCGACCTGGCAGGGCATCGCCAACCAGACTGCTCGTCAAGAAGATGTGCAACTTCTCGAGCCGCTCACTTTCGAAGTGCGATTCGGCGAGGATCCGAGGCTGAGCATGACCTGGCTGAAGAGCTACGAGAACTTTGGAAGGGCCCTCTTCTGGCTCGACGATGACCGAGAGGCTGCACTGCAGGCCTACAATTGGGAACGAAAGTACCGCGCCGGGTGTCGGAAGTACTTCGATGGTTACACCGCGGCCGGCAATACGTGTTGGGACCATGAAGCAGGGCTGGTACCCGAGCCGCACCTGCTTGATGGCAGGTGGGAGGACCGCTCGTCCCAGAGCTTCACAACGACACCTGCCTGGAGCTATCAATGCAGAGACGGTACTACCTTCCTAAACCAGTGGGCGCACAATAAAACCAGCGGGATTTTGGTACTCCTAAACCAGTGGGCGCCCAAAATCCCGCTCTTCTATTGTGCGCCAGATAGCGTTGGGACGCGTCGCGAGGGCGCCTTCGTCAGCAGGAATGCCAGTGCTCAGGGCGTCCATCGCATCAGCGTCGCGATGATCGCGCCAGAGCGGGGCGAGGCGCATGGTTTCAAGCTGATGGAGCTGCACACTTGTTAGGTGTAGTGTGTAGACAATCATACGCGGTTTACAGTAGAGAGGAGATCTTTTGATTCGAATCTCAACTCTCTCTCCGATAAAAAATCAAAATCCAATTACGCCTCTCACCTCTCAGGTCTCAGCCTGCACACCCTCTCACGAACGTGCAGACATGAGGCGTGGCGCGAGGAGAGCCTCAACGTTTGCCTGCGACGCCTCTCAATCGATTAACAGCAGCGTCGAGGCCTGCCCACTCGACTCGTCGTTAGAGCGGGCGGTAGGGAGTCTCTTCCGCCATGGTGGCCGCTGTCGGCTTGCCGAAGGCCGCCGCGTGGACGGCCCGCGCCTTGGCCAGCACCGCGGCGCGCGCCGACGGGTGGAGGAGCGGCGCGAGCACCCCGACGCAGAGCAGCGCCGGCAGCAGCCAGCCGAACAGGGACGTTGCGGCGCCGCTGCCTTTGGGCGAGGCTGCGGCGCTCGGGGCGGCGTGGTCGTGTGGCGAGGCGGCCCTCGGTGGCGGCTCGGGAAACCGAGCCGCGGGTGGGCTGAGCAGCGTCTGCGTCGCGGGGTCGCGCCCCTGGCCGTGGTCGCGCGTGCCGACCCAGTAGAGCATATTCGTCTTCGAGTTGCCGTTGTCAAAGGCCTTGAGCGCGTCGGCGTCGCTCCACGCATCGTCCGGGTCGAGCACGGCCGACGCGCCGATCAAGAAGGCGCGCCATGCGTCGGTGGCATGCTTCTCGGCCGCCGACCACGCCGGGCGCGCCGCGCGCAGCCACACCGGCCGCAGCAGCAGCTCGGTGACCGGCGTGAGCGGCATGATCTGGATGCCAAACGTGTACTCGGGCGCGTCGCCAAACCACGTGGAGCGGTCGACCTTGGTCGACCACAGGCAGCCGACGACGCCGTTGTCGGCGAAGACCTTCGGGTAGACGTCGGTGCCGATGATCTGCCAGTAGTGGTGCGCCGCGCGCAGCTCGGTCGCGAGCATCAGCCGGCCGAGGTCGCGCAGCCGCGCGTCGGCCGAGGCGACGCCGTAGAGCGCCACGCCGTACCACGCGTTGGTCGCCTCCGAGACCGACTCCTGGTTGCGCGACGAGGCCGACGGGAAGAGGCCGTTGGCCCAGCCGTGCCCCTCGTACCAGTCCTTGTACCGGCTGCGCGTGTAGAGCGGGTCGTCGGCGCTCGGGTTGGCGATGTCGCGCACGAGGTGGCGCACGGCGCCGTCCCACTTGGCGAGCCACGAGGCGTTGCCCTTGGCGACCGCCGCCGACGCGTAGATGAAGTAGCCGTAGTGGAAGTGGTGGTCGTTGAACCAGCCGCCGCCAAAGTCGGCGTTGCGGTCGGCGAGGCCGTTCTTCGAGACGACGCCGCCCCACGTCGGCTCGTACCGCAGCGGGTCGGGGCCCGTCCCCTCGAACCATGCCTCGAGCAGCCCGCCCAGCCGCTGCCGCACCGTCGCCGCCACCTTGTCCTCGCCCACCTCGTCGGCGATCAGCGCGAGCCGTCCGAGCGCCGCGAGCTCCTTGCCTCCGCCGTACGGGTCGATCGCCTCGACCGGCTTGGCGACGTCGGCGCGCACCGCCGCACGCACCGCCGCCAGCCGGTGGGGCGCGATGCGCCGCGGCGCGCCCCAGTCCACCTGCGGCAGCGGCTCGCTCATCGACCACGTGTCGCCCACGACGGCGGTCAGCCGCCCCTTCATCGCGCCGTACGTCAAGTTGGCCACCACGGTGTCTGCCGCCAACACGTCCATCTGATGCGGCAGCGCCATCGTCAGCAGCGTGCCCGGCCCGTGCGCCTTCCACTCGAAGTCGACCGCCGCGACGTCGCCGCTCGCCCGCGCGTGCACCTCGCCGCCCACCGGCACGCGCCCCGCGTGCGCGTCGAGCAGCTTGCCCGCGCCCGCCGGCGTGAGCGCCACGCGCAGCGTCCCCGTGTACTCGGCCTCCGCCACGATCGAGTCGTACTTGACGCGCAGCGCGATGGCCGGCGACGCGTACAGCGTCCAGCTCTCGCCGTTGCCGAGCTCAAGGGCGAAGCGCTCGCCCTTGACGCTCCTCGCGCTGCCCTCGCCCGGCGCGGTCCCATCCACCTTGAGGACGCCGCCGCTCGCGAATTTCAGCTCGGGCGTCACGCGCGTGTACAGCGCCGTCGCGTACGGCGAGCCGCGCACGAGCGGCACGTCGAAGTGGCCGCTGCCCGCAGACCAGCGCACGGTCACCGAGAGCATGTCGTGCTTGAAGATCTTGCGACCGCTTGGATCCTCGTGCGCGCCCAGCGAGACGACGTCGGCCACGGGCAGGATGACAAAGTCGACCGACTTGACTTTGTCGTCGGAGCGCGGGAGCGAGACGTGCAGCCCGTCGGGCAGCGCGCGCGCGAGGTACGGCATCGGGTAGACCACGTTCTCGCCGACGTTGCCGCCGTCCTCCAGCACGAGGTTCTCCCACCAGGCGTTGGTCGGCAGAGGCGCGTTGGTGTCCGGCCACAGGTCGGTCGGCTGCTGAGGGTGTGGATCGGCCTTGGGCCACTGCAAGGAGGACGAGCCCAGCGGGTCGCCACCGAGGAGCGACAGCCCCGGCGACTTAGGTGGACCCGGCGGCGCAGGCGGCGCGGGTGGCGGTGCTGGCGACGGCGATGGAGACGGCGGCGGTGCTGGCGACGACGGCGGCGGCAGCGGCGAGGGCGGAGGAGACGGCGATGAGGGCGACGGGTCGGGTGCGCCGCAGCAGCCGAGCATGACTCCCTCGTCGGTCGGGCAGCAGTTGCCAGAGAGGCCGGCGCACCCGCCGTGTGCGGAGCACGAGCCCGAGCTGGTCCCAACCGCGACGGCGGTGACTGTGCGAGACGCCGCGGCGGGCTGCTGGTCGCAGCACCCCAGCTTGACGCCGCTGAACGTTGGGCAGCAGTCACCGAGCAGGCCGGCGCACGCCACGTGCGACGAGCAGGACGAGGTTGGGCTGGCGAACGAGGTCGAGATTGCCATCGGCATTGCGCGGCGTCACTCTCGTCGGAGGTCGTCGGCCGGCGCTCGGAAGGTCGGGTTCCAGGGGAGGCGAAGCACGAAGCCATCAGCAGCGGGAATAGGGAGGGTAGGTGTGACAGCATCCCACCACAGGCAGGCTCACAACATTCGCCACACGGAGCACAAAACTCGGGGTGCTCCATTGTGGTGTTTTGGCCCGCACCACATGCAATACTGCTTGAATCCAATTCTACAATATATGTACTATTAGCGCACCTCCTGGATCGATGATGTGCGAAGAAGAGGTGAGGGCGGGGCCACACATCTTGTCTGGTAGGCGAGCGCTTCGCCGGAAGGGCACCCGATGGCGAGCGCGCTGGCTCCGCCGGCCCAGGCGGCGGCGGCGAAGCAGCAGGAGGTCATGGCCAACCTGCTCTCGCAGCCGCACACTTTGGCGCCTTTGGTGCCTGTACGGCTTTTTAGGAATTCTCCATTGGGTGCCATGCCAGCCCGGCGCACGTGGTCTTACCCCCGGCCGCGGAACATGACACTTGGGTGAACCCCGACCGTACACGAGGTCCCCGACCGGATCAACATGGACGACGAACTAACCGAGCTCAGTGCTACCATGATGCAAGCAGCGGCAAAGGGCGACGTGGAAAAAGTCACGGCCCAGCTGGCAGCTGGTGCGAGTCCGAGCGCCGGCAACCCCATCGGCCAGACAGCGCTGCACATCGCTGCGATCTGGAACCACGTCGAGGTCGGCGAGGTGCTGATCGAGGCGGGTGCTGATGTGAACGCGAAGAACAAGTACGGCGCTACTCCGCTGCACTTCGCAGCGCAGAAGGACAACCTCGAGATCGGCAAGCTGCTCGTGGAGAAGGGCGCTGACACCAAGGTGCGCGGTGGCAATGGCGCGCTGCCGTGGGAGGCAGCGTCGGGCGAGCTGCGCATAATACTGGGCGGCCCGTCCAACGCGATGCACGCCGCAGTGAAGAACCTGGACCTCGTGAAGCTGCAGACCCTGCTGGACGAGGGGGCCGACATGACCGAGCTCGACGCCCGTGGCCGCTCTCCCGTCCACATGGCTGCCCTGGCGACGGTCGTGATCGCCGACGCAGACAAGGGGTGCGGCGACGCCTCGTGCAAGGACAAAAAGTGCGGTGGCGAAGGCGGTGGCAACCCGGGCTTGACCGCCCTCCAGATGCTCATGGACGCGGCAAAGCTCTGCGGCGAGAACACCGCCCAGGCAGCTTGCAACGTGCGTGACGGCGAGGGCCTGAGCGCCCTGCATATGCTCGTGAAGGGCGGCCACATTGGAGGAGTCGCGATGCTGCTCAGCGCCAAGGCCAATCCCAACTTTCAGTCGCGCCCAACCGACGACGAGTATCGCTCGGGCCAGTGGGGCCGCACGAATTCTGACGGTACCAAGGAGGTGCTCAGGGCCGCCGACGACAAGTCGCCCCTTCACCTAGCCATCGGCTGCGAGGAGCCGAATCAGATGATGATCTCCCTGCTCCTCGACCACGGTGCCAACCCCAACGTCCGCGACGTCGAGCAGCGCACCGCGCTGCACCTGGCGCTCGACTTCGACGACGATCTGCGCGGCATCGACCTGCCGCTCGCCGAGGTGCTCCTCAAAAAGGGCGCCGACCCCTCGCTGGGCAGCAACGAGATCGGCATGGCCAACACCTGCCTGCACGCGGCCGTCGACCACAGCGAGGTCGACGTGCTCAAGCTGCTGCTGCGGTACGACGCGCCGCACTCGTCGCCGGGCAAGGGCGGCTACACGCCGCTGGCGCTAGCGGCGCGGAGCGGAGCTATTGCATCGGTCCAGCCGCTGCTCGAGGCGGGCGCAGACCCGGATGCACCGACACCGGCCGGCAAGAGCGCGCGGGACCTGGCCGTGATCAACAAGCGAGCCAAGGTGATCGAAGCCTTCGATGCCAAGCGCGGATGACCGAGGTGAGAGTCTGATGGAGGGGAGCGAACTCCACCCCTGCGTACGCAGCGCGACGCGCGTGGGCCTGACACGTCTGAGAGGATACGGCTACATCTCATGGTCTTGTGCGAGGTGATGGAGAGATATTGGCCCTGTCTAGCCCTGTTATTTGCTTCCTTTTTCCGACGCGTTTCTACGTGTGTCACACGTACACACCTAAAAGTCCATATCCCACTGGCTGAGCTGTAGGTCGTCAGCCGTCCCGCCAAGTGGCCGCGAGGGCACCTCGGCCTTGGTCTCATGGCCACCGGCCTCGTTCTCATGGCCACTGGCATCGTGGACCTTGCCCTCGGCGACCGTGTCGCTGTGCTCGGAGGCCGAGCGGTGCGCGTCGGCCGAGGCGAGCTCAAAGGTGTACTGCACCTCAGAGATGACGCGGCCCTTGTTGCAGCCAAGCGTCAGCTTGTCGCCGTGCGCCAGCACCATCCGCTTGCGCTTGACGCGCTTGCCGTTGACCCACGTCCCATTCTGCCCACCAAGATCCTGCATCGCGAGCGCGGTTGAAAGGTGGCTCGCGTGAGTCGCGTGAGTGTCGAGCGGGCACTGCAGGCGGCTCGCACACACCTCGATCTTCCACTGACCCTCGTCGAGGTGGAAGCGCGCATGCTCGCGCGAGAGCATGCACGGGAAGCTGGGTGAGTCGAGCTGCTGGTCCACATCCTCGCCACGGCCGACGGTGAACGTCGTCGCGCCCTCTGCTGCTGGTTGTGGCAGCGCCACGTGGTGCGGCAGCAAGGGCGAACTCACCGCGGCGTGCTGCGTGTCGGGCACGAGCAGACGAAGGCACGCCGGTGGCGCGTCGTCCTCGGTGCGCTTGCGTTTGCTCGGGCCCGCCATCGCGCCGGCGTCGCTGTCGACGGCCGCAACCGAAGGCAGCTCGCTCGGCATCGACGCGGCCGCGGGCGGGTCTGCAAAACGAACGGAGGCCTTCGTGGCGGCGGCGAGTGGCTGCATCTGCACGGGGCTGGGACGCGTGGCTTTCTCTGGCCCCGCCGCCGCCGTCAAGCATACTGGCACAGGAGGCGTGCCGAGGGGCGCCGGAGCGGCCGTGCACGGCGTGCAAGAGGCGGCTGCAGGCGGCGGTGGCGCCGGCGGGGGCGGCGGCGTGCTGGCGGCATCCGGGTCGGACGTGGCGGCCTTGAGGTGCGGCTTGGGTGGCAGAGAAGGCTTCGTCCCGTACTTGCGCTGCTCCGCGCGCAGCCTGCTCTCCTCCATGCGCTGCCTCTGCTCGGCCGTGAGCACGGGTGCAGCAGGAGCGGTGGCGGCGGGTGCGGTGGTGGGTGCGGTGGCGGGAGCGGTGGCGGGAGCGGCGGCGGCGGGAGCGGTGGCGGCGGGAGCACTGGCGGCGGGTGTGGAAGACGTGGCCGCAACGGGCTCCGGGTCGGCCCACGCCACGAAGCCGCAGCAGTCACCCCGTGTCATCGGGCAGAGGTAAAAGGCGCGTCCGTGGTTGGCTCCAGGCTTCTTGACGTAGCTGATGACACCCTTGAGCTTGTGCTTCGAGCAGATCGGGACCGCGCGGGGCAGCGGCTGCGAGGCGGTGACGGGCTCCTCCTCACGACTCGGCCGCCTGATGGCGACCTGAGCCAGCCCCGGCGGTAAGGGCGACTTGCCGCGCAGCTCGAGCACGATGTGCGTCCAGGTCTGGGTCGTCGCGACGCGGCTCAGCCGCCCGTCCCCACGGCCGACCCGGAACACGACCATGCAGTTGGCCTCTTTCAGCTTGAAGAACGGCAGCAGCTGCACTGTGTCACCCACCACGCGGAAATCTTGTCGTGGCGCAGCAGCGCCCAGATGCGAGCCCGCCGAGGATGCGTGGCCGATAGCATAGATGCTTATCTCGGCGCATCCGGCGTTGTTGATCACAATCGCGCTGATCGCGCTGGGCGGGTGCAGCGCCAGCTCCAGCGTCGCGCTCACGCCCTCGGCACGCCACTTGGAGGTGAACTCGCCGTCGAGCACGTTCTCGGCAGGAAACCCCGGCTCCTCGCTGGAGCAGGAGCCGATCTCCAGCTTGGTGGGCTCGCCGTCGATCATGACACGCGCGGCCGATGCGGCTCCTCACGACCCTGCTGGCGCGCGTTCGCGGCACGGCTGTGCTGCGTCACCAAGCTTCGGATCGGGCGCCAACGGAACGCGTGAGCTGTCATCCCCCCTCTCTCAGGCGGGCGAGACCAGCATTGACGCGCGACGTTCTGGTCGATTGATACGTTGGTCAGTGAGCTCCCCACAGCAACGTTATTGAGCGTCCAAAAAGTATACACACCGCATGCCTGCTACGCGCCCTCTCTGTGCACCCCCGCGAATCTCTCGTCTCTCGCGTCGGCTCACAAACACGGTGCTGGCTTGATTGCTTCCTCCCTCCGGATGTCGTCTCTCCGAATCGAGGAGCAGCTGCTATTCGTCCGCCATCGCCTGCGGCTGCGGCGCACTACTCGTTGCCGCGGCGAGCTGAGCCTCCAGCTCGCGCTCCTCCTCGAGCAGCGCCTCGAGAGCGCGCCGCGTCGCGAGCACCTCCGCCCTCTTCTCCTGGAGCCGTTGCGCCAGGGAGCCGAAGACCGAGTCGGGCAGCGCCGCCGCCGCCGCCGCCGGAGACGCGCCGCCAGGGGCCGCCGAGGCCGACTGGGCGTGCGGAGACTGGACGAGCTTGGGCGACTCCGAAGGGAGCGCCTGCGGCGGCGCGTCGACGAAGTGGCGGCGGAAGCCTCCGTAGCGGTGGCCGCCGGGCGCCTGCCCGGCGAGCTGCTTCCAGCCGATGTTGGATGGGGTGATGACCGAGTCGTCGACAGACTGGCGGATGGGCTGCGCCTCGGTCGAGGCTGCGGCGGCGACCGAGGCGGCGGAGGCGCCGGCAAGCTCGACGTCGTTGCATGTCGCCTTCAGGCGGTACATGTAGTCGATGGCGTCGTCGCGGCTCTCGAGGCCCTTGACGAGCATCTCCTTTTCGGAGATGAGCTGCTTCTGCTGCTGCACCTGCTGCTGCCTGTCCTGGTCCGCCAGCGGCTGCCAGCCCGCAAACTCGCCCGGCTGCCGGCCCGCGGGGATGGTGGCGTTGGGCTCCTGCCACCACAGGCCTCCCGGCAACCACGACGTGTCGCGGCCCTGAGCACCACCGCCGCGCCCCTTGCCAGGCCGCTGGTAGGGCTTGGTGTCTCGCGGGCGCGCCGTGCGCGCGCGGCTGCCCGCTGGCTGGCTGCACGAGGCCGCCGCGGCGAGCTGCAGCAGGTCGCCCGCCGCCGCCGAGCGCGCGTCGTCCATCTCGGGCGACTTCGACTTGGCGGGCACCGCGTCCATCGCCCGCGCACCCGCGCCCGCACCCGCGCCCGCGCCAGCAGCCGTGCCCGAGCCAGAGCGCCGCCGAACCGCGCCGCCGCGGCCCGCGGGCTGCTGCCCCACGGCCCCGGCGCCACCCACCGCCGCCGGCACGGGCACGGCCTGCTGCTGCTCCTCGGGCGGCACCACCTCGCGCCACAGCGCCTCCACCTCGCGCAGCACATCACGTGCCGCGGGCTGCAGCGGCGACGCGACCAGCTCGAGCGGCTGCTGGTGCGCGAGCCGCGCCGTGCCGTCGCGCCGATTGAGCAGAGCGGCGGCCTCGGCGCGCGGCAGCGCCTGCAGCAGCGCGCGGATCGTATCGCCGCGCCCAGCGAGCGCCAGCACGTGCACAGCCGTCTGGCCCGCCTCGGTCTGCACCGCGCACAGCTCGGTGCCGCCCACGAGCCCTCCCAGGTGCTGGGCAGTCCGCTCGAGCAGCTGCGCCTGCCCGTGCTGCGCCGCCCACCCCACGATCGCCAGCAGACCGCGGATCGCCTCGGACCGCTCCGCCGCGGAGACCGGGGTCGCAGCGTCGGCGCCCGTGGGCTCGGCTGCCTGCGGCGCGAGCCATGAGGCGTGCTGATGGAGGAGGGCGCCCATCGCCCCCGCATTCTTCCCCTGCTTATCGGCCACCCACCCGCGAAGCTGCTGCAATCTGCGCATCGCGAGCAGCGGCTCGAGCGGCCGGCTGAATTTGCCCGTCGCGATGAGCATCAGCGCCAGCGAGAGCTGCCGGTTCACCTTGTCGATGGCGTGGTCGAGCGCGGTGCAGCCATGCTGGTCGCGCATCGACATGTCAGCGCCACCGAGGGCGATCTGTACGGCAGTGTCCAGGTGGGCGCCCAGCGCCGCGTGCATCAGCGGCGTCCGCCCCTGCTTGTCCGTGACGTTAACGCTGGCGCCGCGAGCAATCAGTGCCTTGGCGGCCTCCGTGTGCCCGTGCGCGGCGCTGACGCCGAGGGCGCACATTCCAGTGTCGTCGATGGCCGAGACCTGCGCCCCTGCCTCGAGCAGGCACGAGAGAACCGCCACGTCGCCCGAGGCGGCCGCCGCCATCAGGTCGCTCTTCGGAGAGCGCTCAGCGAGCATCGCGATGTGCGGCTGCGAGAGCAGGTTGGCCATGACCTCCTGCTGCTTCGCCGCCGCCGCCTGGGCCGGCGGAGCCAGCGCGCTCGCCATCGGGTGCCCTTCCGGCGAAGCGCTC
>Ga0209713_10000627_pt1 | contig 20050 bp, 2 predicted proteins | sample ArcOceMetagenome_3_FD_187444 | JGI IMG/M metagenome (GOLD analysis project Ga0209713, IMG submission 187444) | Marine eukaryotic phytoplankton communities from Arctic Ocean - Arctic Ocean- Svalbard ARC20M Metagenome (SPAdes) (version 2) | ecosystem: Environmental > Aquatic > Marine > Oceanic... | reverse complement strand
GCCCTGATATGTTGCATATCAGGCTGATATGCCGGTTTTTAGTGTGCATATCAGCCTGATATGCACACTAAGAACGGCATATCAGCCTGATATGCACACATATCAGGGCCATATGCTCATATCAGGGTCTTTGGCATATACCCTACGCATATCAGCCTGATATGTATTCGGTGTGGCGGAGGCACATGCATCCACGAGTGGCGGCGCGAGCGAGGCCATCGAGCCCGACGAGGACAACGACGAGGAGGCGAAGATGGAGGCCGAGCGCCTCGCAGCTGCGGCGGTGGCAGCGGCGGTGGCTCGCACACAAAGCTACGAGGCGCTCTCTCACAAGCGCGCAGAGGGCTTCGCGCGTCAGCAAGCCGCCAAGGCAGCATGTGTCAAGGGTGGTAAATGAGGTGTCTCAGAGTCCATGCAGCGTGTGTGGTTAATCGTAACGAGTGATTCTAAGGTAAGGAGCACCAATTGAGAGAAATAGATTGTGTCGTCGGCGACCGGTCCCCGCCGGAGGCGACGAAAATTTTACGAAATTGGCGCTTCTGGCCCGGGCCCCGGAGCATGAAACACGAAACACACGAAACACGGAAGCACGGCCGCTAGCCTGGAAAATGAAACATGAAACACATGAAACACGGACGATAGCGACAAGAGTGAAACATGAAACACGAAATGTGTGAAACCGCGTCCCGCCCCGAACGTCGTCCCTCGGCCAGCTGGAGAGCAGCCGAGGCTCGCGCTCTGTGCATTCTTTTACCCACCCCCATCCCGTACTTGCACCGGGAGGTTCTTGTCCGCGCCGCTGCCACAGGCAGCAGCCGACACGCTCGCAGACAATCTTCCGGCGCCTGCGCCGGGCGCGCTACCGACGAACGGCCTCTCAAACACGGTTTTCACTCACGGGAATGAACCCCTAAGCGTCTTTGGGAATCGACCCCCGTGACGCCGGAATGGGCGGGTTTCGCCCCGGGATACGGGGAATGGGCGGGTTTCGCCCCAAGTCTCGCTGATGGGCGGGCGTTGAACGGGGTCGTGTTCGGGTCAGCTCGACCTGGCGCGTCCCCGGTACAATTCCCCCTAGTTAACTCCACTGCGCACATTTGATTGCGTTGAACGGGGTCGTGCTCGGGTCAGCTCGACCTGGCGCGTCCCCGGTACAATTCCCCCTAGTTAACTCCACTGCGCACATTTGATTGATGCTGCCTGCTGCGTCACAATGCAAGCGCATTCTGACGGCGTGTCATGTTCGTGTCCTCTAGTTGTTCTCAGTTGACGACAACACACGACCACCACGACAAACGTCCTCTAGTTGTTCTCAGTTGACGACAACACACGACCACCACGACAAACGTCGCTTTTGAGCCGGCCGAGCCCCAGTGCCTGATCGTCCGAGATGTATGGTTCGCTCACTCTGCCGGGCGGCTGCGGGAAGCGCCACCATTAGAAAGTAATCGCTTGCTGGTAAACCCTCCCCTCGCCGACCCTGCCGTCAAGAGCCACAAGGTGGCTCGACGTCTAGTGTTTATCACCTGTAGGATTAATTAGAAAGTTTTTACTGGTGTCATCGGTCGGGCACAACGGGGCAGACCTGGATCAGGGTCGTGGCGTATTGTCCCGAGTAACATCAGCTAGTATGCTACCTCACGCCCAACGCTGACGAAGCACCAACACACATGTCCTACCTGAACTCGTATGGCCTGTGTGTGAACCAGGGCGGTGTGGCGTCCTTCGTGGTCACGGAAAACGCCGCGCCGTCGGTGCTGAACTGCTGGCCATTTAGGCTCACTTCAATCGTGACGTGGCCGACGTGCGGCGGCAGCGGCGGCGACAGGCATCGCAGCCGCGCGGCCGCCCCCACGACCAGGGTTGCTGCAACCTCACGCGTGGCGAGGCGCGCGGCCCGACGCGTCTCGTCGAGCACGAGGCCCGTCAGCAGAGGCGCGAAGCGGCAGCGGGCGTCGGTGCCGCCCGTCAGGTTGGCGCCTGCGATGAGCACCTCGGTGCCGCCACGGTCGGGCCCGACGTCCGGGTGCAGCACCAGGCCGCCGGGCGGCGCGTAGTACCTGAAGGGCGCGGCGGCTTCGTACTGCGCCGCATTCAGGGTGATGGCGAGCAGTGACACGAGCGGCGCGTACGTGTCGTAGCGCGCGTGGAGCAAGCTACGCACCACGGCGGGGCTGCGCGGCGCCTCGCAGCGCACGGCACGCCGCGCCGCCACGTACGCGCCGCTCACCTCTCTCGGCACGTGCACGGCGCCGCCGCCGAGGCTGGAACCGCGTGGCGGCACGCGCATCGCGCTGAAGCGGCACGCGTACCCATGGGCGCCCGCGAGGTTGTCGCCCACGGCGAGCACCGAGGTGCCGCCGTGCATGGGCCCCGACGCAGGCACCAGCTGGGCTAGCGTGAGCGTCGGCGTCAGCTCAAAAGTCGACGTCGAGCGCGGCGCGTACTCGAGCTCCTCCCGCCAGAGCCGCAGCCACACTTGGAAGGCCGGCCGGTAGGTGGGCGTGGGCATGTACCGAGAGCGCTTCGACGGCGACCAGCTCGCGCCGAGAGCGTTCATCTGCGCGCGCGTCGGCGCTGGGCAGAGCACGCCCGCGACGCCCGAGCTGTCGTCGGCCGCAAACGAGCCGACGGTCTCGATCGGCGGGTCGGAGCCCAGCGTGAAGCGGCAGCGGTAGCGCTGAGCGCCGCGCAGGGCCGAGCCGTGCAGCGTGAGCGCCGTGCCGCCCGCCGCGGGGCCGTGGGCCGGCGCGAGCCTCGACACGGCCGGGTGGGCGTGGTAGACATATGGCACGACCGCGGCGAACTGCTGGCCGTTGGTGGAGAATGTCAGGGGCGTCTCTGCCATCTCGAGCGCCACGCCGCGTTCGATGCGCACGTTGTCGATGCGGTGCGAGTCGCGGCGCGCGCCCGTGCGCGCGCCGAAGCCAAAGCCCCAGCCTTCGACGGGAGCCCACCCCGGCAGCGGGGCGCGCTCGAAGATCGCCGTGTCGTCGAGCCACAACGAGAGGCCCTGCACGAGCACCTGCGCGACGACACGCCGCCAGCTCCCGCGCGCGGCCGGCGCAACGAAAGCGTGCAGCGGCGGGGCGGCCGCTGGCGGCTCCTCCTCGCACTCGGCCGGCGGCGACGGCGGCGCAGCACAGCTGAACGCGGTGGCATTTGTGATGTTGTCAAAGCCAATGGCGACGCACACGCCGGGCACGGCGTCGCACTCGGGCACGGCGGCAAAGGCGGCGCGTGGCTGCAGCGGCGCCGCGCGCGTCGCGAGGAGCGTGCCGCCGTATCGCGCCTCCACTCGCGACGAATTGGGCTCGCCCGCCGCGTCGAGGGTCGACGCAAACGTGAGGCAGATCCCGCTGCCGACGCCAGCCTCGCCGATCGGCCCCGCAGCGGGGAGCTCGCCGTAGCAGAAGCTCAGCCCATCGCCGCCATCGCCGCCACCGACGTACATGTCGAAGGAGACGCGCACATGTGTCGGCGTCTCGGGGCCCATACCGCCGCCGAAGCGCGAGGAGCGTGGCACGTACGCCGCCGGCAGATGGAGCGTGAAGGCCCCGGACTGCCCGCCCTCGGCCGCGGTCAAGTGCAGCTCGCCGCCGGCCATTACGGCCACCCCCCGCGTTGCAGCCGTCGCACGCAGCGGCACCGCGTCCGCAGCGATGTGCGAGGTGGTCCCGAGCAGCTGTACAGCATCGATCTGCGCAAACGGCGCGCCCGCGTGCGCTCCGTCGGCGTTGTCCCGGCGAGCGTCGCCGCCCACCAGCAACCACAGCGCCGCGATGCGCACCCGCGTTGGCGCAAAGGCGCGGTGGAGTGGCGTGTGCACACAATCGGCGTCGTCCCTGTCGCCCCTCGCCACGTCGAGCAACACAAGCGCTTCGCCGTGCTCGTCCAGCAGTACAAGGCGGTCCACCGCACCGTACACGCCGCTCTCGTACACCGCGACACCTCGCGCGTAGTCGGGTCGCGCGAAGCCAACCAGCAGCCAGCGCGCGCTGCCGTCGAGCGGCTGCCAGGTGCGGCCCTCGTTGGCGAGGGCACACCCCTCCATGTCCGGCGGGCCTGTCGCACGCTCGGGTGCCTCTCCAGGCGTGCCGCCGCCGCGACCGACGCCGACGCCGAGCCCGAGCAGCTCGTCAGCGGACAGCAAGGGCAGCAGCTCGCCCTCGCCCGAGGTGGCGCTCGACGCCCACTGGCACGTGGCAGCGGGGCATGGCAGCCGCGCTGGCGCGGGGAGCACCGTGACGCCCTGGCTCTGGGCCGACGCCAGGGTCGGCGACGTCGCACGCAGCACATAGTGGCCAATGCCGCTGATATTGGGTGCGAAGGTCGCGGTTCCGTTCACGTCAGTCAACGTGCTCTCCAGCACACGTGGAGGCGTTGGCGGCGCGGCGGCGACGGCGTCGGCGAGTGAGCCGAGCTCCACCTGAACAGGCAGCGATGCCGCACGCACGACCTCGCCCCGCAGGTCGACGACCCGCACCTTTAGGGGATGGGGCAGCTGCCACCCCTCGGGCACGTGCGGCAGCGGCTGGCTCGCCACGCGCAGCCCGTACGCGGCGCCGGGCGCATAGGCGTCGAAGGACGAGGACGTCGTGCTGAGGACGCCGGCGCCGCGCGCGACCAACGAGAAGGTGCCCCGCATGCCACCGCTCAGGTCCACCGACACGTCACCGAAGGAGGCAATACCGCCCACCAGCGACGCGCTCAGGTTACCACGGAGGCGAGCGAAGGCTGGCGGCGGCGACGGCAGGCTCGCATTGCTAATGAAGGCCTGCAGCCCTTCTGTTGGCTGGAGCAGCTGGAGGCTGATGGCACCAGGGAGGGTCGGCACGCGTGCACCATGCACGTCGAGAACCTCGACCTCGGGGGCGGGCACGAGAGTCGCGCCGCCCTCGAGCGGCGACCCATGGACGGCGGCCTCGGGCCAGCCCTGCGCCGAAAAGGCGAGACGCACTGGCACCCCTGGCGCGAGCGCGCTGAACTCAGTCATCGTCCCGAAGCCGCCGCCCGCCTGCAGCAGCACTGCGGACTGACCCAAACCAGGCGACGCCGCCACGAGCGTCAGGCCATGGCCGTCGTTGCCAAGGGCGGCAATGGCCTCCGAGGAGACGACGAGCTGGTCAAAGGTCGCCGCACCACCAGGCGCGTCGCGGAAGGCGACGGCGGAGCCGAGCAGGTGGGCGGCACCAGCGACGCACGCCGGCTTGGCGTTTGTGGAGTGCAGGCAGACGTGCACACGCGCCGTGCGCGCGTTGACTCGCTCGAACAGCGGGTCCACGATGTGAACCACGACGGGTGTCGGCAGCGGCGCGTCGAGCTGGAGCACGCCGAACTCAACGGTGCGTGAAAACGCAAGCTGCACAGCCGCACCTCCACCAACAACCTCAAATGGTTCGCTCACGCCACTGAGCAGCCCTGTTGAGCGCGCCACCAACGTCGCCACGCAACGGCCGCCGTCGGCCGCAGCGGCACACGCCTCGGGCCTCACGCCGACGTCTTCAAAGGACGCGACGCCGGTGACCGTAGTGGCGGCGGGGTTGCCAAGCAGCAGCGTTGCCCTGTCTGCGACGGCAACCTGTTTCGCCGCGCCACCGAGCTGGAATGCGAGCTCGACTTGCACCTGCGCCTGTGCGACCCGTGCGCCGGTGACGTCGTAGGTCTCGACCTGGGGCTGACGTTCGAAGCTGCTGTTCGTGAGCACGAAGCTGTTGGGCTGAGTGCTGAAGCGAAGCTCGAACGGCACGCCAGGCGCGAGGAGGTCGAACTCATCGCTGTATGCGGATGTCACGGCCAGTGGGGACATTCTGCGCCCCTCGGGCGACCCCGTGAATTCGGCACGCATCCGCAGGCCGCGCCCTTGGGCAACGCCGCGCAGGTTGTCGACCGATGCGTTACCACCGGGCGCCGGCAGCTTGAGCACGCCGCCCTCGGCGCCCCAACCGTCGAACACATCAACAACGCCGCCCGTGCTGTTTGTGGCGGCGAGGAGTATCGTCCATGTCGCGCTGCTGTTTGAGCCCCCGAGGCAATGGCGGCCGTAGATGTCACGCACCTCCACGGCCGGAGTGGATGCCCACCACACGCCTGCCTGGTAGACGCGTGCAGGCTGGCGTACGAACGCAAGCCGCGCGGGCGCGCCCGATGCGATGACATCGAAGGGGGAAGTCAGCACGTACGGCAGCAGCGTCGCCGCATTGGGCAACCCTTCGGCGTCCAGGTAGGCAGAATGGACGAGGCCTGTCAGCGGATCGAATGGCGTATTCCACAGCAACGAGGCGTTGAAGCGCAGCTGGGAGGCGGTGCGGTAGACGCGCAGGCCGCGGAAGATGGCGCGGACCGCGCCGCGCTCAAACAACAGCGGCGCAAGGCGCGTACGCGTCTCGCGCGAGAGGTGGTCGATGGTGTAGTTGACGAGGTCGTCGTGCATGAGCGCGAGCCCGACATGCCACCCTTTCCGCGTGTACTCGCACTCGTCTGCGGTCGTCATCGCGTCGCACACCTCGTTGCCGAAGCGATCGAGCAGCTTAAGCTCGACGTCGATCGCCTCGACGCGCCCCGCGCTCAGGTCAGGTCCGTCGGCGGCGAAGAACCGCCCGCCTGCCCGCTGCAGCGCCCCAGGGAGCGCGGGCGGCGCAGCCGCCCTGGCATAGAGGGCGCGCGGCTGCTGCACCATCTGCATCTGGTGCGGCACAGTCGGCTGCACACGCACCACGCGCGCCGTCGCGTTGCCAAGCCCGACGGCGTGCGCCGTTAGCACCTTGCGGGTCGCCGACAGATCAAAACTGATGTTGTCGAAGTGCACGACGCCGTCGATGGGCCGCCGCTTCGTCACACCAGCCATGGAGCCGGTATTGAAAGTCTCGCCTGACTCCGCAAGCGCGGCGAAGGCGCGCGCTGCCGCCGGTGTCGGTGCATCGGCCTCGGCAGCCCGCAGCAGCTGGAGTGCCTCGTCAGGCAGCGGCAGCAAGAGCTCGACGAACGCGCTCTCATTGTTGCTGATGGTCACATTATTGCCGCTAGCGTCGAGCATCTGTACCACGTAGCCGGGCTCGATCGGCTCACCCGCCACCGCGTAGTCGCTGCCCGGTGCGGCATGGCCGTGCTCGGCGCGCGTGAATCGGAGGCTGTGCGGCGCCGACGGCGTGATGGTGATCGGCTCACTGATCGCGGTGCCGTCGAGCACGTCGCTGCTAGCGATGAGGGTCCACGTGCCGGCAGTGCCGAGGCTCAGGTCGGCAAACACAGCATACTGGCCTGTCAGATTGGTGCGCAACGGGTCGCTGAGGGTTGTGTGGACGACCGTCGCACCTCGCAGCTGCGCCTCTCCGCCCGCCTCTCCGCCCGCCTTGGCGGCGCCGCTGAGCACGCGCACGGACACTGCCACCTCGGGCGTGGAGAGCGGTGTCCCAAAGCCGTCGCGCACAACTACCACCGGCTGCAGTGCCAGCGGGAGCGCCGCGCTGCCGAAGCCATCGTCGCCTCCCACCGCCTGCTGCACAAAGGCGAGTTCCTGCGCAAAGCCGCGGTCGCACGCGGCAAACGGCTCGGTGTGGTCGGTGAGCAGCTGGTTGGCGAAGACGAGGAGCACGTGGGAATACGAGATGTTGGTGACCGAGAAATTGCGGAATTCAACGCGGCCGAGGGTTGGCACCTTCTGCACCTCGCCCGTGAGCGCCGCGCCACGTGCCGGGCAGAGCGGCTCGCCGCCCGCAACGGGTGCTGCCTCGCACAGTCGTAGGTCGACCGGCCATTCGAAGGTGTCGACCGGGCTGCCCTGTGCATCGCGCACCACCGCAGAGAGCGCCGCCTCGCCCTCCTTGAAGACCTGCACGCAAGGTGCGCCCGACACGAGAAGCTCGACCGCGGGTGCCTCGAGCTGGACGCGGTAGGGCTCACCGGGCCCCACCACGAAGACCTCCGACTCGACGCTTGGCAGCTGCAGCAGGCCGGCGTTGCCGCGAAAGCCCGACAGCTCGAAGGAGAGGTACACCTCCTGGTTGAGGCAGCCGAACGTCGAGATGCGAAGGTCGGTGAAGCGGGCGACGCCGTCCTCGAAGGCGAGAGCTTTGGTCCCGGAAAGCTGTGGCCCACAGTCACCAACGACCTCCACCTCCATTCGCCCGTTGACGTCGGTGTAGACCTCGCCGTACACTCCGACCACGCGCAGCACCGGCTGCACCTCGAAAGGCACATCACGCACGACGCTGCTGCCCGCCGCGGGGCCGTCTAGCTGCAGCCGCACTGGCAGACCCGGCGGCGCGAGCATCATCGCCTCCATGCCCGAGATGCGCGCAATGAAGACGTCCTCGGCCGAGACGCCTGCAATGCCTGCCTCCATCGTGATGCGCTGCCGCGTGTACACGCCATCGACGGGGCCGACGGCATCCTGGCTCTGGAAGGGCTGGTTACGAGTCCACGTCGAGAAGAGTTGCGGCAACATCTGCAGATCCCATGTCGTCGCCCACTCGCCGGTGTCACTGATGTTGCGCACGCAGAGCCTGAAGGTAGTTTGGCCGATGGTCCGGTACTTAACCGTCATGTTAGCCGAGACAGTCAGGTACTCCTCGGGCCTAATGTGTGTGCAGTTATCCTCGAGGACGCGGGCCTGTGTGCGGATGGCCACGAGGTCACCAGGCCCGACCGAGTATCCGCCCTCCTCAGTGGGCGCTGGCTGCAGCTGGATCTCGGCCTCGATGCCAGGGTAGACGGCAGGAGGGTTGAAAGCGAGCACGCGCAGCGCGCTTCCTGGCCCGACGGCGAGCTGGCGATTGCGCTGCTGTACCCACCGGAAGGTGTTGTATGGCTTGAAGCACAGCGTGTACACGTCCTCTTCGAGCGGCGTCGCGCCGTCGGGGTACCACCCGAGCGAGTAGCGGCGCTTGAGCTCGTACGACATCACGGGCGGAAGCGGCCGGATCGTGAAGTTGGCGTAGCCGTAGGACTCGCGCCACACACCCACGTCAAACTTATACTTGGGCCACATCGCCGGCTTGAGATCCTCAGGCGGGTAGGCGTAGTCGCCCTCCTGCAGTGTAACGTCACCCGCGCGCAGACACGGGTCGTTGCGCGTCTCCGCCGCCAGGCGCGATGGCATCAGTACAAGCTCGCCCGCCTCTTCGATGCCCTTTAGCGACACGATTGGTGTCCGGCCACGCTCAAAGCCCCAGCTGCCCTGCGAGGGGCCGAAGCCATCGACGTGGATCGCCTGCACTACGGAGGTGTCAGTCGAAAAGGCCAGCGGCGGCACGATCTCCACGTCCGAAAAGTCAGCCACGCCATCGACCGTCTGCCGCGTAATCGTGCGCGTCAGCCACCCATCGTCTAGAAACCTCGCATGAGCGCCAGGCATGTTGATCTCCACCGTCGTGCCGGTCGACGTGTTGTGGTTGCCGAAGCGATCGAGCAGCTGCACGGACAGCTTCTGGGTGAACGGCTGCACGTGCGCGCCGCCGTGCGTGTTATACGGCTGCGGCGCGGCAGGGCGATAGTTGAACACAAGCGCACGCGGGTCGGCACCAAGCACGACTATCGGGCGCGAGAAGCCATCAGCGAGGCCCGGCGACGTTGCGCGCATCATGTAGACGCCTGCCACCTCGATAGCGAATCGGCCGGGCTGGAAGGTGTTGAAGTCGATGACCTGCCGGCAGACGGGATCGCCGTCAGGCGAACCGAGGGACTCGGCTGGCGAGCAGACGATATCTGTCGTCCTCGCAGTGCGTATCCCCGGCAGGTCAATCATCACCACAGGCGGGATGTCGTCGTCGGGCGGGCAGCCCTCGGTCGTCCGCACTGCGATGAACCGCTGGCGAGCACGGAAATTCAGCCCTAGATCGGCGTGCTCGTCGGGGCCGAGATGGTCCATTCCCGAGCAATTATCGTAGGGTGCGACGCTAAGGTGGACCTCTACCTCCTGCTGCTCGCCGCTACCGCGATTGATGTCAAGAACACGAATTTCGTCACCCTCAATGCCGACCGTCTTGACAAGTGGCCCCGAGAAAGCCTCACCCGCGTGCACGAATCCCGTCAGCATCGCTCCGAGCTGACCGTCGGTCGGGTATGCGACGCACGTACCCGTGTTGTGGTCGAAGAGCGAGCGGGCCGTGTTGCACAGTCCCAGCCCAAAGCGATCGACCGGGCGCATCAGCACGAGTGGGTTCGACGTGTCGGGAGCGATCGCCGTTTGGTTGACTAGCTCGTCTGCCGCCATATCGATTGCGACGTGCAGCTCAGCGCGGCTCGAGCCCCACAGCTGCCCTGGCATCGCAGGATTAGGCCTCAGGCTGATGGCAGTGTGGCGAAACGCAGCGACGCCCGAAACGGTCCGCGCAATGGCATCCTGAATCGCAAAGAGTGCATCGGCATCCTCGGTGTGGCTCGTAAGGTGTGGGTTGCCGGATTGGGCAGGCAGGGGTGATATAGTGAGGCGGAGCGGGTAGGAATGGGCACGACACAGCATGTCGCATACATCCTCGAGCGCCTTGGGAGATACGCCACCCACGTATGGTGCGAGCGTCTCGGCGGGCGGCCGCGACACGAGCTCACCGTACACGTCGTACATCGCGACTGTGGTGAGCGAGCCATTCGCGGCGACGAGGAGCGTCTCGCCGCTCAGCACGTTGGGTGGCGGCTGCTGGACGAACCGCATCGTGTGCGGAATGCCGTGGGGCTCGATGCCAAAGATGTTCGTGTAACCTGGCGCGAGCCCCGGCGCGGAGGCGCGCAGCTGCTTGTCATACCCGGCCGCCTTGATGCGCAGCCGGTCGAAGGAGGCCATGCCGTTGCGCGAGTAGCGCGTCTTGGGCCCGCGCAGCCTGCCTTCACCAGCGAAGAGATCGAGCGAGATAATGTGCGAGAGGCCGGCGCGCACTCGATTGCCGCCGAGGTCGGTCACCTGGACGATGGGCTGCTTATCAAAGTACGTGTCCATTAGGTTGCGCTCGTCCGGCTGCGTAACGAAGAGGAGCTTTGCTGCCGGTCCCAGCACCACCTCGAAGGAGGCATTGGTGCGTCGGGAGCCGTACCCCGCCACCTCAGCCTTGAGGTGTACACCACCGCCCAGTGAGTGGAGAAGCAACCCGCCGAAGCTCACGAGACCACCTGCAGTCGACGCCACCGCGCTCGAGCCAGGCAGCGGCACTCCCTCGGCCGCCGCCTGCGCGTCGCTGCATGGAGTCAGTTCCGCCGCGCAAGCCGCCATGTGCAGCGCGCCCTGATTGACGAGCGATTCGTTGCTCTCGCGGAGCAAAGTAAGCATGACAGCGCGACCATCCTCTGGAAATCGGTCGCCCCTTTGGTCGAGCAGCTCGACCTGCAGTGCGCCCGCAAATGGCGTGCCCGCCTCGGCGCGCGCCGCGGGCTCAGCAACGATGCGGAAGCTGCTCAGCACCATCACATCGGGCGGCACGTACACCGCCGGCTGCAGCACGCCGGCGGCCGAGCGCAGCGGGTACGAGACAGATTGCACCGCTGCACCGCGTGATAGCAGCAGGGGGTCGCCAAAATCGACCTCGAGAGCGTCGGCCAACCCAGCCGTGCTAGCAACAGGCGCAAGACAGCGGATCTCCCCGGAATGGACGCGTGTCGCGACGACGTCGATGACGCCGAAGCGGCACGCGTGCTCAACGCCCGAGGAGAATCCGGCACCGCGGATGGCGACCTCGCGCGCCGCCACTGATGGCCCCGACGCCGGCACGAGCGCGTTGACGCGTGGCGCGGCCACGTAGCGAAAGCTCCATGTGTGGTTGTTGCCGTCGCTGCCATCGCCATGGTAGTCCTGGTCGTTAAGCGTCACTCCGAGGAGAACGTCGGCGTGCATCGCCTCGGCCTCCGCCGGCACCGGGGTGCAGAGCCTGACGCTCATATCGCCTGGGCCACGCGACGGCGCGACAGTCACTGTCGAGCCCGCAGGCCGGAACGCGACCGCTGGTCCGTCCTCGAGCTCGCTGCGGCAGAACTCGGTAGCTGTCGGTAGCTCGGGGTCGCCAGCGGCAGCCGCCGCCGCAACCGCGGCGCTCACCGCCGCGTACTGTGGTGGACTTGTGCAGCGCACAGCGTCGCCCGCTGGTTCGAGCGTCGCCGCGACCGCGAGACTGCCAAAACGGCACCGGTACTGCGAGCGCGCGCCGTGCTGCAGCTCGAGTCCACCCACGCGCACGCGCGTGCCGCCCGCTGCGGGGCCGGCAGAGGGCTCGATGCGGCGCAGCACGGGCGGCGGGTGCAGCACAAAGATGGGGGACGCGTCGCCGTACTGCTGGCCGTTGGTGGTGATACGCACGGCAAGGTGGAGTGGTGCCTCACCTGAGCTCATGTTGCTGAGCAGCGGCGCGTGACACAAGAGGTGCGAGGCGCCAGGCGCCTCAGCATAAGTCGCGACCACCTCGAGGTCGTCACCGAAGCGGCAGCGCAGATCAGCGCGCTCGCCGTCGCTGAAGAGTGCCGTCCGGTTCAGGTTGAACGCGTCGACCACTACGCGGGGCGAGCCGGCTGCCGGCCCACTCGCCGGCGTCAGCTGATGGACGGGGGTGGGCGCGTAGGTCTCCCACGCGTGCGGATCGCTGATGTATACCCCCTCAGGGTTGAGCGGCGAGTCTGGATCAATGACAACGCTCAACTCGGCGGTGGCGGCCGGGAGTGGCAGCAACGCTGCATCGCGGAGCTCGAAGTCGTCAACCCAACACAGGGCCGAGTGCTCGCCGCTTGTGTCAGCGCCCCGCCACGACGCGAGCGAGATGCTCCAGTCAGCCTTGGACGTCCAGCCGAGCGGCAGCGACGCGACGTGCCTCTCACCCGCGTAATCTAGCTCGAGCGCTGGGTCCGGCCGCAGCGCGAGAGCAAGGGGTGCCCACGCTGCATCGACCAACTGGCGGCCGATAGTGCCCGCGAGCAGCAGCGCGCCGTCGAGCCGCACGCGCACGCCGCGCCGCACGCAGCGGGCCGCTGAGGCGTTGGGTTCGGTCTCGCACCGCGCCGGGCTCACGTGCAGCAGTACGCGCAGGCCCGCACCCGCACACGCGTCAGGACCAATCGGCAACGGCGCTGCAGCGGCCTGTGGCGGCGCAAAGCTGAGGCACATCCCGTGCTCGGCGCGCCCATCGAGCAGCAGCACCAGCGAGAGGCGCATCGCCAGCAACGGTGGCTGGCCGAGCGGGGCCTCAAGAATCCATTGCGCGGCGTGCTCGACGCGCCGCGCTGCCTCCGCCGCGCCAGTCACCTCGGCTGCGGCGGCGGCGTCAGCGGCGTCCTCGTCGAAGAGGTGAGCTATCAGGTGCGGCGCACTCTCCGCCAGCCGCAGGTGGCCCGTCTCGAGGCGCGCACCACCTCGCAACCTACTCCGAGGCGGCAATGACGAAAAGTCGGCGGCGTAGCTGCCTGAGGCGCCTAGTTCGTGCAACGCAGGCGACACGCACGCGACGATGCCCCCATCGGCGGCGTGTGTGGCAATCACGTCGCGCCGCGTGCTGCCGAGCTCAAAGCGGCACAGCGTCGTCGACAAGTCGCCGCCGCCAGCGGGCTGGGCGGCACCAAGGCCCGTCGCAGTCACATTGATGCGCGTGCCGCCGAGCGCTGGGCCGAGCATCGGCGAAATAGTGACGATTCTTGGGCGGGGCGCGTACGTGAAGCGGATCTGGTCAGACGAGAATTCGCGCCCATTCAATGATAGCTCAAGCGCATCGAGCGCTGGTGCTGGTGCTGGCACATTAAACGTGGCATCGCCCGGCGCGCTGGGTGGTGGTGGTGGCAGTGGCTGCAGTAGCAGACGCTCTAAGACAGCACGTGGCGGCGAACGACAGCGCGCTACGCCGTCGCTGTCGAGCGTGGCGGCCACATCGTACCGGCGGCTCGAGTCTGCGCCGATGCCAAAGCCGCAAAGTACCCGCTCGGCGCGGTCGCGCGCAAAGTACGCGCCGCGCAGCTGGATGGCAGTGCCACCATCGATTGGGCCGACTGGTGGCGTGAGCGACGAGATCCTCTGGGCAAAGTAGTCGAACTGTAGCTCGTCTGAAGAGTACTGCTGCGCGTTGAGCGACACCTCGACGGAGCGCGATCCGTCGACCACACCCGGCTCGACTGACCCTATGGGTGGCGTTCCGCAAGCGCTTTCGTCGTCCACCAGGTAGGCCGCACCCACCACCAGCGTGCCTCCGAAGCGACAGCGGTGATCACATCCTGTGCCGCGACTGCGGCTCACATTGAGTGCCGTGCTGCCACTGGCGGGTCCCGAGCGCGGCTGCAGCTTTCGTGTCGCTGCGTGCTCATACACCGCAAACGGCACCCCGTCTACCGTGTAGTCAAGCGCATTGAGCGACACCTCGAGGGCGCCATTGATGCCCTCTGGCAGCCCCGAAGGCGAGAAGCAGCGCAGTCCATCTGCCAGAGAGTACGTTGCCTCCACCGGGGCGCTGGAACCAAAGCGGCATCGATAGGCCGAGCCATTCGTAAGCTGAGCTCCGCTCACAACGACGAGCGTGCCGCCCGTGGCTGGCCCACACGCTGGGCTGAGCGACGATACTGTCGGCTGGCCAAAGTACACGAACGGCAGCGGCGCGCGGCTAAACTGCTGCCCGTTGAGCGACACGCGCAGGGCCGCCTGCACGCCGGACGTCGCGGCGGTGGCGTAAGCGGCACCGCCTGCAATCGGCGTCAGACAGATGAGGGCGCCTTGCTCCGGCTCGCCCTCGATGGCAGCGGCGTTTTTCGGCGCGAGATGTGTCGCGATGGACGTCTCGGGCCGGGCCGCCCAGGCGGCACCACCAAGCGGCTCCGCGGGCCCTGGCTCGACTCCAAACGAGCAAAGCAGGTGCGATCCGAGCTCATGGATGTGCGCCCCGGAGATGGTGACGCTCGTACCTCCAGTGTGGCTGCCGCTCGAAGGCGAGACCGTCATGGGGCTCTGTGGCGCGAGATAGGTCCACGCCACGGCATCGGCTGAGAATTGCTGCGCGTTTATCGACACCGCAAACGGAACGCGCGCCAGCCTTGGCGCTGCGGCAGCCTCGTCGTCTTCCACCTCGAGGGCCTCCACCGAAAAGATGTCCCCCGCCGCGCCTGTTGTCGCTTCGGGTGGCGTAAAGACGCCGTCATTGCCGACAGTGGCCGTGGCGATCACCGACGAATCACGAGACGCGGTGAGGGCGGCCGCGCCACCGCGCGCCACGAAGCCCAATTGCCACGTCGGCTCGGCCAACCGTAGCACACGCAGCGGTAGCGTGTCAACGTACGTGATGCCGCCGTATGTCACGGTGAGGAGCGGCGTACCTGCTGCCACCACCCGGCCTGTGTCGTCTCGCGCCGCTCCGTCGGTAGCGGGCGCGACACTGATCAGCACAGGGACACTGGCCGCGACGGAGTATAGCGCGTTACCCATGCTCTGCCGCCACAGTGTGGCGCCGTCGAGCCGCACCTCGACTGCGTGAGCTGCGACCGCTCCGTCGAAGACGACCTGTAGGCCGGCGCTGCCCTGATCGGGCGGTGTTGTGTAGTGCGGCATCGCACCGTAGTGGAAGCTCAGCATGCCGCCCGCGCCGCCCGCCACGACGCGGAGCAGGAAGCGCGCGGTGAAGGCATGGAGCGGCCGCTCTATTGGAAAGCGCGCGTAGGAAAGGGCCGTAGCGTCGGCACCGCCACGCCCGAGCTGCAACCTACCGCCGCTGATCGAGGCGTCACCGCCAAATAGGGTGCCCCACTGCGAGTCGGACCCGTCAAAGGCACGCCACAGCGCGACCGTGGCCGCGGCAAGCGCAGCAGAGGTTGCATTGCACCGCATCAGGCTGCCGGTCGCGTCGAGAGTCGCCGGCACGGCATTGGACCCGGCGGCGCGCCACGGGCCACCAGCGAGTGTGCCGAAGCGGCACATGTAGCCGTCGCCACCTGTCAGCGCACCGCCTGTTACGGTCACGACCGTACCGCCGGCCACGTCGCCGCTGCTCGGGCTGAGGGCATAGACGCGCGGCAGGCCGAGCGATGCAAGCCGCAACTCATGTGCTGACGGTGGCGGCGATGGTGACGGCGGCACGCCCGGCGGGAAGCCTTCGGGCGCGGCGGGAGGCAGTGGCGGTGTGAGGAGCGCGGCGAGACGCGCGGCAGCATCGGCGGCGCGGTCGCCCGTGTACGTGAAGCTGGCGGCTTCGAAGACGTGTGCGCCGAAGAAGGTGACGGCGTCGAGCGAGATGAGGAGGGGTACCATGCCTGCGTCCGACGCGTTGGGCGAGTCGCACACAATGCTGCTCGACACCACCCCAGTGACGTAGGTAGCGACGACGGTCGTGTTGCCGAAGCGGCAGCGGTGGCGGTACTGGTGGCCGAGTCCGCTGCCGAATTGCAAGCCACGCACCGTGACGCGCGAGCCGCCCGCAGGCGGTGAACTGCGCGGCTGCACGGACGAGATGACGGGCCACATCGAGAGGTAGGTCGCGCCATCGGAGGTGAAGGTTTCGCCGTCGAGCGACGCCTCCAGAGCAAACAATTCGGTTGCAGCGCGCACGGGCGAGACACAGTGCAGCTCGTTCTTGTCGGCGCTAAAGTTGGCGGGGACAATCATGTCGAGGCCGAAGCGGCAGGCGTACGCCCAGCCGCCATCGAAGGCTGAGCCACGCAGTGTCAAGGTGAGGCCGCCCTCCGCTGGACCGGAGGCGGGCACGATGGCCGAGACGCGTGGAGCCGTGTACACGAAGCGCTGCGCAGCAGGAACACTGAACATATCCTGGTTGTTGAGCGTTAGCGACAGCTCGACCGGCTGCGCCGAGAAGGCAGCACCGCCGCGGAAGCTGAGCTGGCGTACCGCGCACGCCTTGGCAGCCGCCGCTACGACGCCGAGCGTGGCCTCGTCGACCGCGACGGCGGCGCGAGCGCCCAGCCCGACACGCCAGCCGGGCGTCGGGTCCCAGCCGGGCAACTGTAGCGAGCTTACGAGCTTTGCGCCACCGTGGGTCACCCTAAGCCCGCTCCGGTCGTACCGCACCGTTATCGGGACGAAGCCGTCGGCCTCGGCCGCCGTTGCTGCCACGGGCACCGCAACAGTCAGCTTCGGCTCGAGCTGGTATACGACGCTCAGCGTGAGCATCACATTCGCGGGTGCGACGGCAGCGTCGACGGCGGCTGCAGCAGCTGCAGCGGAGGTGCTGGTGGCAGCAGCCGTCGATGTGTCTGCTGATGCGGCGATCATGGCAGCAGCGGCAGCCGCGGCCTCGGCGGCGGCGGTATCCACGCGCCAAAGCAAGCGCAGCCCGTCGCCGGCGCCCGACTCACCGAGGCGCGCCGCTACCGTCTCCGCCTGCGCCGTCGCATTTTCCGTGGCAAGGTCGGCCACAGAGTCGAGAAGGTTACCAAAGCTCCACGAGACGCCGATCGCGCCGCCAAGCCGCAGCCGGAACGCACAGCTGAAGACGTTCAGCCGTGGCCATGCGCGAGCAGACGCGCGCACGGCGTGGCGGCAGCCTCGCAACGGCGGCTCGCATCCTGTGGCGTCGGCAGCGGCCTGCCAGTCGAGGAGCGCACCGCCCGCGCCGACAACATCGCCCGCGGAGAGCTGCAGGTACCCGCCCAGGAAGCCAGCCTCCCCCGCCCAGTACTCGCCAACCGGGAGCGCCGCGCCGCCCGCTGCCATCCCATCGGGCAGAGAACTGCTGCGCAGCGTTGCATCGAACGAGACCGACGCGCCCGCCGCCACCGCCATCGGCGTGGCCGTACAACGCACCGTCGCATCGTCGACGATGGTGGCGGCAAGAAGCGATGCGCCCAGCATGCATTGCGCCGCGCCGTCGTCGACGCGACCGCCGCGCGCGCCAAAACCGTGCCTGTCATGCTGCCCAGCAAAGCCACCAAAGCCGCTGCCGCGCAGCAGCAACACAGTGCCGCCTCGACGCGGCCCCTGCGGAGCGACCAGCGTGTCGACGGCAGCGGCAGTGGTGCGCGCGCCGTCGATAGCGATCGGTGGATAGATGAGCAGCGACGCAGCGGCGGTGGGCGGCGAAAAACCGCGGCCGTTGAGCGTGAGCTGCACCGCGTGCTCACCATGACGTAGCGGCGGGCTGTAGCACTCGACACCGCCAGTTACCGAGTTGTACGTGCCAGCGACCTCGATGCTCGCGTTGGCACTGAAGCGGCAGCGGTAGTCGCACCCTCCGCCGATGCTACCGCCATGCAACGAGAGCAGGGTGCCGCCCGCCTCGGGCGCGAGCGTCGGCGAGACGCGCACCAGCTGCACGGCGGGGTAGCCGTAGAAGCGGGCGCCGCTCGCGGTGTGATCTTGCCCGTTGAGCGTGATCTCGGTCTGCGGCGAGGTGCCGGCAACTAGCGCAGGCGTCTGGCAGCGCAGCGCGACACCGACACCATTGCCACTGCCCACGCCGCCATCGGGCACATGCGAGGCGGGCACGTGCTGCGTGCCAAAGCGGCAGCGCAGGTCGTCGCCCACGCCAAGGTGGATGCCCGACACGGTGACGAGCGTGCGGCCCAGAGCGGGCCCACACGAGGGCGAGAGCCCATCGAGGCGGGCAGGCGCATGGTAGGCGAATGGCGTTGAGGAGGCGGAGGCGGAGGGCGACGGCGAGTCGCCATTGAGCGTGACGTGCAGCGGCTCGGCGAGTGCCGCGTAAAAGGACGAGGCGGAGATGGCAAGGCTGTCGAGCAGGACGCCGGTGGTGGTGGCGTCGGCGCCGGTCACAACGCACCCCGAGAGTGCAAAGTGGTAGTCGGCCGCAGGCGCGAATGCGGGCAGGTGCACAGCGAGATGCTCGACGCCGTCGTGCTGCACAGTGAGCACGTGCGTGAGTGGGTCGAGCCGCAGCGAGACCTCGGCCCACGCGCCACTCAGCAGCAGCCGGCTGCCCAGCACGGCGCGCTCGAGCATGACACCATCGAGCACCACCTCGATCGCGTATGGCCGGAAGTGCGTGCTCGTCCACCCCCAGAAGCTGACGGTCAGCCCTCGGGCCACGCCCTCGACGCCCCACGCGCCCGCCGCCGCCTCGCCGAGCGCGCCGTAGCTGAAGGAGAGGCCCTGCACATTGCCACGCATTAGGAGCTCGAACTGCGCGGCGAATCCTTGCGGTTGCGCATGCGTGTCGCGCGCTACACGCAGCCCGACCAGCCCGCACCCGCTGCCGACCGTGTGGTTTCCATTCGTGACCGCGCCGCTGCCAGTGGGCAGAGCGCCGAGCCACAGCACCCCCTCGGCTGCGGCCGCCGCGCCTGCAAGCTCGGTGACACTGCCCACGGTCGCATCGTCGAGCGCGATCCCGAGGGCCGCGTCGTCGAACGAGAGGCGGATTGAGCTGTTGGCTGCATGCTCGGGGGAGGCACACTTGATAGTCTGAAAGTCGATGTAAGTGGCCAAAGAGCTTCGCCAGGCAAAGAGGCAGCGCATGCCGGGTGTTGGGGCGAAGTTGTAGCCGCTGACGCGAACGAGCGTCGAACCCGCCGCTGGGCCGGCGTTGGGGCTGACGGCTGAGACGACAGCCTCAAAATAGTATGTGAACGCGAGGCTCGCTGGCAGATAGGAGTTGCCACCGTCGATCGATAGCTCCGCGTTCACCTCATACCCAGCGTGGGCGGTCGGCGTGAGGCAGTACACCCAGCCGTGACTGCTGAGACCCGCAACAGTCGCCACCACCTCACTTCGCTCGTCGTGGCCGAAGCGGCACACGCGCTCTCCCGTGCCGCCGGTCAGGCCGGCGCCGCTGAACGTGAGGCGGGTTCCACCGACGACAGGCCCCGAAGTGGGGAGGAGGGCTAGCAGCGGCGGCGGCTCCGCCGATGCCGCGAGGGGACAGGTCAGCCACACCAGCAGCTGCACCAGCGTGTACATGACGAAAAACATAAGTTCACTTGGCCCGGCCCGAGGCGCTCTTGGGAGGCTGACAGGCTGAGCAAGTCTACGCTGATCGTGACCCTCCACGGAGCCTACAGGAGCCTGCTTCCCATTTCACCCCGCTTCGCATTTCGCTCTTTCGCCGCTGGCGACCTCCCGCAGCTCCCGCTTTAGCCGCGAGGCGTCCGCAGCACCCGTGGTGGTCGATTGATCGACCTCGAGCAGCCGGAGCTAGCG
>Ga0209713_10000625_pt1 | contig 20079 bp, 18 predicted proteins | sample ArcOceMetagenome_3_FD_187444 | JGI IMG/M metagenome (GOLD analysis project Ga0209713, IMG submission 187444) | Marine eukaryotic phytoplankton communities from Arctic Ocean - Arctic Ocean- Svalbard ARC20M Metagenome (SPAdes) (version 2) | ecosystem: Environmental > Aquatic > Marine > Oceanic... | reverse complement strand
GCTGACCGCTAAGTCTTTCTCTTATTTTAGACTCGAAATTTTGATCCTTAGCTTGAAATATACTCATACTTTATCGAGCAAATATATGCTAGGCTACTTACGTAGCAAACTAATAACATTACTCAACCAATGCTCTTCCTCATTTCCATTTATTTTGAAGAGTAGCTATCTTATAATTAGATGCATTAACATTGCAATGACTCATATAAATTTATAAATCATTGCACCTAAACAAAGTTATGATTGACGATCATTATAGTAACAAGCTTACTTTTTATGACTTTAAAATGTTAACTCTTCATATGCACCGCGAAGCTCGCCATGGGCATGCTTCTCCCCTAGTCTTTTAGTTACCTCCATACCTTTTTGATAAGTCTCTTCAGCTAGTTGATCCTCTTCTTGTCGCTCATATAGCTTAGCCAAGTGATAATAGGTAGCAGAGTAATTAGGCTCTTGAAGAAGCAACTTTTCGAAAATTTTACGAGCTTCGGAATCCTTTGCCAGAGCTACATACTCTATGGCCAAGGCATAGTTTAGAAATGTATCTTCTGGTGTATCATTTAAAAACGTTTTAATCTGTTCTATTCTCTCCATATTCTCCTCTATTTTACTCAATTAATCTTACTTTCGCACCTCAATTTTAACACAATTTTTTAGAATGAAAATATTAGTGTGTGTAAGTGTAGTCCCAGATACTACCACTAAAATCACCTTTACCGATGGCGATACGCAGTTTAACAAGGCTGGAGTACAGTTTATTATAAATCCTTACGATGAACTTTCGCTTACTAGAGCTTTGGAAATGACAGAAGCCAATGGTGGATCTGTAACCGTAATAACCGTGGGTGAAGCAGATATAGAACCAGTGATAAGAAAAGCCTTGGCAATGGGTGCCGGAGATGCTATTCGTGTAGATGCTAGTCCAAAAGACGGCATGTATGTAGCTGCTCAAATAGCAGAACATGCCAAAGCTGGCGAATACAACTTAGTACTTACTGGCAGAGAATCTATAGATTATAATGGTGGACAAGTGCAAGGTCTAGTGGCAGAAATGCTAGGCTGGCCGCTTATAAACGTAGCTATGGAACTAGATGCTGAGGGTGATATTATAAAGGCTACTAGAGATATAGACGGAGGCAGAGAAATGCTAACTGCAAACACACCGTGCGTAGTAAGTGCCCAAAAAGACCTTTGCGAACCTAGAATACCTAACATGAGAGGTATAATGATGGCTCGTAGTAAACCACTAAATGTCGTACCTGCTGTAGATAAATATGATTACACAAGTGTATCTAAGTATGAGTTGCCCCCAGCTAAAAGTGGGGTAAAAATGATAGATGCCCAAAACGCCGAGCAGTTAATAGATATTTTACACAATCAAGAAAAATTATTTTAAGATAATGGCAGTTATAGTATTCGCTGAAAGCGACAACGGAGTGTATAAGAAGTCCAGTTTTGAGGCTGTGACTTATGGTAAAGATCTGGCTACAAAGCTATCTACTGAGTGTATTGCAGTAGCTATAGGCAATAAAGGCCCAGAAAATTTAGGTACATACGGAGCAGACAAAGAATTGAATGTTTCTGGTGATGTATTTACTACATTCAATCCGCAGGTATATGCTAAGGCACTTAGCGAAGTGGCTCAAGCCAATGGAGGAGATACGATAGTAATATCGCAAACCTATACAGGGAAGTCAATAGCTCCACTGGTAGCGGTAAAAAATGAGGCTGCACTGGTAACAGGTGTAGTAGATATGGCTAATACAGATAGTGGTTTTACTGTAAAAAAGACTAGTTTTTCTAGTAAAGCTATGGCACATGTATCTATAAATAATGACAAGAAGGTACTAACTATCATACCTAATTCATATAAGATAAACAGTGACGGTAGTGATGTATCTGCTGAAGCTGCAAGTGTATCTGTAACCTCAGATGCTATTAATACAACTATAGTATCTACTAATAAAGAGACAGGTAAAATACCATTGACAGAAGCAGAACTAGTAATATCTGCAGGTAGAGGACTAAAAGGACCCGAAAATTGGCATATGGTAGAAGACCTAGCTAATGCTTTGGGTGCTGCGACAGCATGCTCTAAACCTGTAAGCGATATGGGATGGAGACCACATAGTGAGCACGTAGGTCAAACAGGTATTACTATTAAACCAAATCTATATATAGCTGCAGGTATATCAGGTGCTATTCAGCATCTTGCTGGTGTAGGAAGTAGTAAGGTGATTTGTGTTATAAATACTGACCCAGAGGCTCCCTTCTTTAAGGCTGCAGATTTTGGAATAGTTGGTGATGCTTTCGAGGTATTACCAAAGCTTCTCAAAAGAGTAAACGAATTAAAAGGCTAAGCCTAATAATAGTTAAGTAATTATCGCTATGGGCGAAAAAATAGAATTAAACATTGTAGGACTAACATCTGGCCATTCTCAACGGAATAGCTACACGTTAATCTTAGGAGAAGAAAATGGAGAATTAAAACTCCCTATAGTTATCGGTAGTTACGAGGCTCAGTCTATAGCTTTAGTCATAGAGGGTCTTACTCCACAGCGTCCACTAACTCACGATCTTATGTTCGATACATTTACAAAATATAGTATTGAGCTAAAAGAAGTAATAATAGACCAGCTTAAGGAAGGTGTCTTTTATGCAAAATTGGTAACCGAACAAAATGGTGAGCAGCATGTCATAGATTCTCGGACGTCAGACGCTATTGCTATGGCCCTTAGAGCCAAGTGCCCTATCTATACCTACAAGACGATTATGGATAATGCAGGAATAATATATGACGCAGATGATGAGGCAGATATGGACGATGCAGAAAGAAGCAAGCAAACATTCGAACCAAAGCAAAAAGAAGTCAACAGCTTAAATTCACTATCTCTTGTAGATTTAAACAAAGAACTCGATAAAGCTATTCAAATAGAAGATTATGATAGAGCAGCTATGCTCAGAGATGAGATCAAAAAAAGGTCTTAACTAGTCAACACTTAACATAAAAAAAGGAGCTAATCGACGATTAGCTCCTTTTTTAGTATGTATCTGTTCTATTGTTGAATCATAACCTTGAATGTTCTTCTTGTATCATTTTCTAATACTGTAAGTAGATACACGCCCATGGCGACATCTGTCAAATCAACTCTAAACTTTCCTTTTATCTCATTATTCTCTGTTAATATTCGACCGTCAAGGGTTCTAAGTTGGTATGAGTATAAATGTGTAGTTTCATTATCTATAGTCACATAGTTTTGTGCAGGATTTGGGTATACCCTTACATTATCCAATAAATTATAATTAGATACACTAGTTACTGGGGCTCCCGTAATAAAGGTACTTACAGCGGATGTAGCTACTTTATCATCTCCATAATTTACAGTTGCTGAGTTGGTTACTACTACAGCGTCTGATATGGTCATATCGTCTATATACCATCCTTCTATGCCTGCAGCTCCATCACTGGCAAATCTGAACCTTATACTTATAGTTTCACCCGCAAAGTCTTGTAGGCTTATTTTAGATTGATTAAAGGTAACGCTATTACCTGTAAAAGCATTTCTACCGCTAATATTACTAGCTTGGTTTATCTGGATAGCACTATTATATCCGTTTTCTATAAATAGCTCTCCTGCGTCTTGCCAGTCTCCTAACTCTGTTTTTATTTCTACTACACCACCATCCCAAGTCTCTTCAGAATTATAATAATGACTGAAGCTAAAAACCGGATTATTAAGATTTGCTAAATCAAAATTTCTCTCAAGCGTATAGTCTGTACTTTGGTCCTGATTTGAAACAAACCAACTTTTATCTCCACTATTGGCTTTCAAAGACGAAATACCCCAGCCGTTAGCACCAAGCAGTTCCGTTGCGGTCCATTCGCTTTCGGTATCTTCCACGTCATCTTCAAAGATTAATGCTGTAGTTTTAGTAAGACTAGGAACTACGTCAAATGTGCAGATAAAGGAATCGAGTGCCGCTAGACTATCTAGCGATATAGAGATTATCCCATTTGCAAAAGTAGCATCACAAGCTAAGGAACTACTTACCAAGCTCACATCACTGCTGAGCGTATCTGTAATTAGTATAGTATGAATAGTATTGCTAGTCCTATTGTAAGCTTTTAGGGTGTACGAAAGATTTTCATTATTCAACGACTCGCTAACAGCTAACTTTTCGAAAACAAGGTTATTTTTCAAATAAGGTGGTATTTCAAAATCCTCAGACCCATCTCCTCTATCATTAGAACTTCCTTGGTCGGCACCAAAACCCATCCCTCTTCTAGCAAATACTTGCCAGATTAACAGCTCATCTTCACCGTTATTATTCAGTTTATCTGCTAGTAAAATAGCGTCTCTACCATCTTCGAATCCAGGATTACATCTTTGTAGTTTAAGTCCGTCGATGACTAGCTGCATTGCCTTATTATTACCTCCAGTACCATCGTAGATATCACCATCGTAGCCATATTTCTCTATCATAACCCAATAAAGGTCCCATAACATAGAGCACCATACACTTCCTACTCCGTGAGGTACAGAAAATGATTTAATATCATCATAGGAGTATGGGCTTCTGGTAATATCAGCGGAATATGGATATGGTCTGATACCTCCACCGATTACTGGTTCGTTTTTTACATACGTTCCTATGCCTCTTAGCTGGTTTGCAGAGTCGCTCGATTGGTGCGTCATAACTAATGAGAAAAAATCACTCCAGCCCTCTCCCATTTGCTCCTCATTACTCAAGCAGCCGCTAGCCGCAGGTCCTCCTGTTAGTCTATTAGAAATTCCGTGGCCGTACTCATGAGCTATTACTCCATTATCAAAATCACTATCAAAAGTAGTAGTACCTACATTACTAGAATCGTATAGGCTTACATTCACTACCTGTGTACTTAGTAGATTAATCAGTTCTACTCCGTCAGAGTTAGTAATCATTATGCTCGGAATAGATACTGTACCATCAGTTCCTCCCATTAGGGAAGGATCCCCGGCGGCATCATCATATATGACAACGGCTATAGCTCCTGCATCTTGAGCATTTTTTACTTTAACCGTAAAATTACAACCTCTTCTTAATATCAAGGCGATATTTCCATTTAGTTGAGTCGAGTTATTTAATGAATTACATCCTTGCTCACTATTAGTACTACCATCATCTACCAATACTAAATTCCCAGTAAGAGGTGTGGTAGTAAGTTGCGGGCCAAACTGGGCTCTATTACTTGCTTTCTTACCTGCTACGTTAGCGGGGCTATTTACTGCAAAATAGTCTCCTGATGGTGCAGAGTTCCAAAGAAACATCTGCATTCTAGGGTTTTGACCATCAGGTGGAGTACCAAAATTTGCATTATTAGTACCGCTGCCATCTTGTGCATCTGCTAACACATAGTCATCTTCTCCTCCTCCATTACCGTAGTTATTGCTCTGAAAATTTCCAGAGATCTCGTCAAATCCATAATGCCACCAGACATCGTGCATTACATTATTCCAATAGAATAGATTGATTATGGCTGCATCTGTAAAATTTGCAGCACTTTGATTTGCATCAAAGGTAGCGTCAAAAGTAAGTGTAGACCCACCATCTGGACTAGAACCGGGTATATCTTCAGCTGCAATATCCTCACTTGCATGCACATTATTCCCCCGGGTAATAGTAAATTCTTCTCCTGTAGCTCCATTCGTATCGTGCCATCCGAATGGAGACGCATCCGTATTTTCTGGACTTACAACAATGCTTCTATTACCGTGATTTGGACTTTCTATTGGGTATGCAAATACGTTATAGGATGCTGTAGCTGTTTTCTTATTAGATAATTGCACCTGCTCCACTCTAGGAGAATACGCCAAGGTTTTAGCTGTATGGCTAGATACAATCCCAAAGTCTTCTAAATGGCTCTCTGTCATCCAGTCATTTCTACTTAGTAATGCTCCTGATGACGCACTTACTCGTGCATCGTACCAGTGCTTACCCTCTGGCTCCAGAAAAGCAAGACTGTAGGCAGGCACTATCATTTTACCATCAAGCACCCATATTCTACTAGTATGAATGTCCTCATTTGAGATACTTCTATCTATTATTATAAGTTTATTACTAGCATCTTCATATACACTAGCTATAGCATTAGATACCTTACCCGTATATTTAGCTAAAGCATCAATAGCATTTAACTCAAAATCTTCAGAAGCTATTAGGTTGGTTATATTTACTATGAATTTATGCTTAAAATTTACCACTTTACTGCTCCTCAGGCTTATATTAAATTCTGTATTGTAAACTGGTATACCTTTATAGGTCTGCTGACCGTAGTAGTTCATAACATCACCAGAACTAGGCACTTCATCATTAATTACAAATTCGGGAACAAAGCCATCTTTGGCTAGCACCTCATTAATGTGACTAGTTATTATAGAAACGGGTTGTGGTATTATAGCTAAAGCCACCAGGCTAAAGACAATTAAAGTTATGGTTAAGGTGCTTTTAATCATATGAGCGGGCAATATAAACACGAGTAAATAGATTGCTAGCTTAAATCTAAAATTGTCTCTTTCATTTTATTAATTTTACTTTCGACAGACTTTATGTAGCGTTGCGTCTCTTGCTCTATTGAACCTAAGTTGTCTTGGAGTTCTGATGCTATGTCATCTCCCAATGCGTCTTTAAACATTGAACCTTTGCCTAGCACTAACCAATCTGAACTCACACTAGGAAACGCTTTTAGTATTTGCTCTACTGCGGTAAGACTCACTTTGTTCCTTCCAGAACTTATGTGAGATAGTATTACCGTGCTTATACCTGTGGCTATAGAAAAGGCAGACTTGCTTGTACTTGTCTTTTCTACTAGTTGCTCTACTCTCTTATTTATACTCATCACTTCTATTAACAAATGTAAAACAATCAACATTTGTTAAATTAACATTTGTTAAACATTTTAGCCTAAAACTAAATTTATTCACTTATAATTAGGTTCTTAAAAACAGTTTAATACTCTGATTTTTAGTATTTTGCAAATCATTTATTAACAAATATTAAGTAGCTGTCAGGTTGTCTTGTTTCGTTGTGACATAAAGATTTTTAACTTTGCTGTCACTTATATAAATCAGATGAAAAAGCAGGATATAATTTTACTTTCGGTAATACTCGTAGCACTAGTACTAATAAGAGTTGTTTTTCAAATACCAAATTTTAATCCATTAGGTGCTATAGCACTAATGGGCGGTATGTTGTTTAGCTCTAAGGTATTGAGATGGGTAGTGCCAATAGGTGCTCTACTTCTAGGAGATATTTTATTAGGCTTTAGTAATCCTCTAAATATGGAGTATCTATTTACTACAGACTTCTTTTTCGTATACGCGTCATTTGCCGCTATAATTTTAATTGGAACATTTTTTTACAAAAACGCTTCTCTCACGAAAGTTTTAGGTGGTAGTTTATTAGCTGCCGTAGCCTTCTTTTTAATAAGTAATGCAGGCTCTTGGCTTACTATGCCAGAATATACTAAGGATTTTGCAGGATTAATGACTTCTTATGAGTTAGGCCTACCCTTCTTCAGAGCTACACTTGTAAGCCAAATAGTATTTAGTCTTGGTATCTATGTAGTATATCAATTATCTACTAAGAAGTCTATTGCATTAGCATAAGACTAAAGAGACTCAATTTACTAGACCTTATTTATTTTACAATTCCAAACTCTTGGATGATCATTCCAGATCTAAGTTTGGGTTCTATATATGTAGATTTGGGTGGCATTGTTTGATTAGCATCTGCTATAGCTCTCACCTCGGAGAAATCACAAGCTTTGCTGGTTATGGCAATACTGTAGGTATCAGTATCTACTAGATTAGTAAGTAGCGACTCTCCGCTATTGAATGCGTGAAATGATATTTGAGAATCGGTGCGGCTATCTTCTATTCCAAATACACCTTTTACTATAAGCTCTTCCATCTCTACTATGTCTGCTCTTTGCAAAATAATCTTGGGTATTAATTTATACCACTGCTTACCAACGTATAGACCAAAAGTATTTCTCTCTTGTATTTCGTATAAAGATTTTTCAGATTTAGTTACCTTAAAAACCTTACTGAGCTCAGCTATTATATCTTCTGTAGCCACAGATACTACTGGCTTGATAAGCCTATGAAAAGGAAGTATTTCTAAGACATCTTCTTGTATTATAAAGCACATGGACTTATCATTATCTAGTCGATTTACCTGTGCGTTAAATTCTTTAGTAGATGCAGATCTATGATGTCCATCTGCTATATAGAAATCAGAAATATTCCCCAGACTGTGCTGAAGGCTCGCTATTTCTATAGGGTTATCTATTCTATGTATGGTATGCTTTTTATCGTCTAAAGTAGTAAAAGCATAAAGCTTAGTACCTGAAAATTGCTCAAGATCTATCTGTCCATTGTGAGCAAGTAATGTAGGCTCTCCCATTACTTTGGTAGTTTTAAATAATTCTATTAAAAACTTGAGTCTACTTGGACGAATCTCTTCGTGCTTTTTTATTTTATTGGCTTTGTAATCTTCTATTGAGCATAAGGCAATTATTCCTTTGAATGACTTACCGTCTTTTCTAACTTGCTCGTATAGATAAAAGGCTTCCAATTCTTCTTTTATCAGCACCCCCTTTTTCTTCATCTCCTTAATATACTGACTAGCAAAAGGTAAAAATTTTTCAGGCTCTTGATATGCTCCACTATAACTTAAGTGACTTTTAGTAACGTGATGAAAGGTAAAAGAGTTACTGCGTATTTCACGTACTAAATCTTCGTGATTTGGAAAATCTGAAGACTTAGCTGTAATTAAGTTTACAAAATCAGGATTAGGCCGTAAGGCTCTAAATGGAAAGACTTTTGGCAAGGAAATTTTATTTGAAAAATTCGATAATATTTTCTGCTAGCTCTACGCCTACACGTTCTTGCGCTTCACTAGTACTAGCACCTATGTGTGGGCTCAGCCCTATAGAATTCACTCGTAATATTCGCTCATCTACAGGTGGCTCTTTTTCGAAAACGTCAGTAGCTATATATTTTACTTTCCCGCTATCCATGGCTTGTAGTAGTGCATCTTCACTGATGGTTCCACCTCTGGCACAATTTACTATACCTGCTCCATCTTTCATTTTAGCAAAATCTGCAGTATCTAATACGTATCCTTGACCACCTGGTATGTGTAAACTTATAAAGTCTGCAGATGCCAACAACTCTTCTTTACTTATAGTCTTAACGTTTATTTTATGCTTAAAATTGTATTCAGGATGCAATTGCAGTTCTATATCACCTTCAGTTAAATAAGGATCATAGGCAATTATTTTCATTCCACAACCTATAGCAATACTGGCGGTTTCTCTACCTATTCGCCCAAAACCAATAAGGCCAAGAGTTTTACCTTGAAGTTCTATCCCTTTGCTAGCAGATTTTTTCAAAGCTTTAAAATCAGAAACTCCGTCTAGCGACATTGCCTTATTTACAGCAGGCAGAGAACGAACTATCCCAAATAAATGTGCCATTGCTAATTCTGCAACAGATCTAGACGAAGCTGCAGGAGTATTAAAAACTGATATGTTTTTAGACTTTGCATACTCCACATCTATATTATCTAAACCAACTCCACCTCTACCGATAACCTTCAGATTTGGTGCTGCATCCATTAAATCTTTTCTAACGGTAGTCGCACTTCTTACTAAGATAGCATCGTATTCATTCAATTTATTGAGTAAATCATCCTGAGCTATAGTATTCGTATCTACTTGGTGTCCTGCTTTTTCGAGTAAAGCAATACCCGCAGAGTGCAATCCGTCGTTTATTAGTATCTTCATCAATTCTTTATTTCTTAATTAAAATTTGTTCATCACATCCACTAATGCCTGAACACTATCTAGACCCAATGCATTATACATGCTCGCTCTAAATCCGCCAACACTTCTATGACCTTTTATTCCATTAATTTTAGCTTCTGCACAAGCGTCTAAAAATGCTGCATTTTTAGTATCATCTTTTAAGACAAAAGTCACATTCATTTTAGATCTATCTTCAATAGCAGTAGTTCCTTCAAAAGAATCATTTCCGTCGATAGCATTATAAAGTAAATTTGATTTATCTGTGTTTATCTTCTCTATATGAGATAACCCTTGTTTGTCTATCCATTTCAAAGTCTGTAAACAGCCATATACTGCAAATACAGATGGAGTATTGAACATAGACTCCTTCTCTATATGCGTTTGGTAGGTTAGTATAGTTGGTATATGTCTACTTACTTTTCCTAGAATACTCTTTTTTACTACTACAAGTGTTGTACCTGCAGGTCCCATATTTTTCTGAGCCCCAGCATAGATTAAATCAAATTGTAAAAAATCTAAATCTCGACTAAAAATATCTGAACTCATATCGCAAACCAAACTAGTAGGGCAAACAGGGAAAGCTTGCATCTGTGTACCACTTATGGTATTATTTGACGTACAATGAAAATAATCGTAATCCTCAGAAATGACAAAATCTTTAGGAATATAGCTAAATTTTTTATCCTCTGAACTTCCTAGAACATCTACTTTGCCAAATGCTTGAGCCTCTTTTATTGCATTTTTAGCCCAAGTACCTGTTTTGGTATAAGCCGCTTTTGTTTCCAATAAATTCATAGCAGTCATTACGAACTGCATACTGGCACCCCCTTGTAGATACATAACTTCATAGTCATCACCTAGCTTCATTATTTTTTTTACTAAGCTTCTAGCCTCATCCATTACAGCCACGAACTCCTTGCTTCTATGCGACACTTCTATGAGAGACAAGTTAGTTCCTGCAAAGTTTAATATAGCATCGGAACAGTTTTGAATCACCTCTTGAGGTAGGATGGCTGGTCCTGCTGAAAAATTATGTATTTTGCTCATAAATTTAATTGTGGCAAAACTATTTAATTCTTGTTATTTGCAGTGTCATTTACTTTGAAAATAAAAAGAAAAATTATATCGAAACTCAAAGAAGCAGATGTTTTTTTAGATAGAAAATTGGTAAACGTAAGCCTACCAGGTTTTAGAGGTAAATCCGTCTATCAGGTAGGTAAATTTTTTATGAATGGACTTTTTGAAGAAGACTTAAATTTACGTGCTTCTTCACTTGCGTTTAATTTCTTTATTGCTATTTTTCCTCTAATTATCTTTTTATTCACTCTAATACCCTATGTACCAATAGATAACTTAGATGTTCTTATCACTGAGTTTATTCAAAAGTTTCTACCTGCCAACGCTTTTGATTTTGTAAACGAAACTATACAAGATATCATTACAAATCAAAATGCAGGTTTATTGTCTTTTGGTTTTATCGCTGCACTTTACTTTAGTAGTAATGGTTTTGCTAGTATGCTTGCTGCTTTTGACTCTGGACTAGAGAGCAAGATGCAACGTAATTGGTTCGATATTAGAGCAAAAAGTGTTATCTTGCTTTTCCTTGTTATTTCACTTCTTATTACCACTATCCTCTTAAGCATCACCTTCAATTACGGATTTAGATTTATAGACGATCAAGTAAGTTTTAATGACACGTTGACTCCCATTCTACTTAATATTATTGAGTTCACTCTAACAGTTGCATTGGTATATTTCATCTTTAGCTCACTTTATTTCTTTGGATCAAACAAAGGAGCGCAATGGAGATTCTTTAGTGCAGGAAGTACCGTAGCTACTATTTTATCAATAGTCAGTACTTGGGGGTTTGGGATTTATGTAGAAAATTTCAACTCGTATAATAAACTATATGGTTCTGTGGGCACATTACTGGTACTTATGATACTTATATATGTAAACTGCTTTGTGGTTCTCATAGGTTTTGAACTCAATAGAAGTATAGACAAAGCTAGCTAAGCCAAATAAGTTCATACTATTTTGAGCTACTTGATAAATCATAAAAATCGACATATTAACTTATTTTAATTTTAATGAAATTGATTGTGATTTTTATTTGATTCAACGAGTATTAGATTATTTTCGCAGCCGCTTAGGCAGGAAAACATTCCTCTAAAGCGATATTAGATCCAGGAGAAGTGGCAGAGTGGTCGAATGCGGTAGTCTTGAAAACTACTGACTGTAACAGGTCCGGGGGTTCGAATCCCTCCTTCTCCGCTTAAAGAGTTAATTGGCTGATATTTAATGTGTCAGCCTTAACTGTGCCCCCATTCTTGTCAAAGTATCTAAATCCTAGAATTAAGGAGATCCTATCCAATTGGTATGTTAAAACTCACTACGAACATAGTCATAAAATTTTTTTTGGTGATACTCCTATTTTCAGAACGGAAGTTCGAATATTTAATACTTAACGGCTAATCTTTTTCCTTTTTACCAAAAAAGGAATCAATGCAAGCTCTACCGATTTAGAGGTATCTGCGACCACATAGTCAATTTTATATTGCATGAATTTAGACTTAATTTTGGCTACATAGTCTGACATAGCAGTAGTGTACTGCTGTTTATATTCATTGGGTTGAAGCTTTAGCTGTTCTCCAGTCTCTGCATCTTCAAAAGTCATCGGTTGATTACCATAATCAAAATTCAATTCACTAGGTTGGTGTAATGTGTGAAAAACGATAACCTCGTGTTTATTATGCTTTAGATGTTTTATAGCATCGAAGAGTTTGTCTAAATCTCTATCTTTTTCTAGAAAATCTGTAAACAATACAATCAAACTGCGTCTATGCACTTGATTTGCAACCGTATGCAACGCCTCGCTAATATCTGTAGTCTTTTGCTGTGTGGAGTAGTCTAAGTAAGGCTCCATGAGATGTATTAAGTCTCGGTAGTGCCTTGTGCTCGACGCCATTTTAGAATATTCTTTGATCTTATCATCAAAAAAACATACCCCGGAAGCATCTCGTTGTTTTCTAAGTAATTGTGTAAATACTGCTGTGCACCATACTGCATATTGAAGCTTACTCAGCTCATTTTTGGTCCCTATGTGCATAGATGAAGAAACATCTATTAAGAACTGGCACCTGAGATTAGTCTCTTCATCAAATCTTTTTGTATAGAGCTTGTCGGTTCTCCCGTATAGCTTCCAGTCAATATTTTTGGTACTTTCTCCAGGATTATACTGCCTATGTTCTGCAAATTCTACAGAGAATCCATGAAAAGGACTTTTATGAAAGCCGGTAATAAATCCCTCTACAACTTTCTTAGCAAGCAACTCTAAGTTGCCTGTGTGCAATATGTCCTCTTTATTTATTTTCATAAAAAAACGGTATAACTGCTAAACGCGTCATACCGTTCAATATTACGAAATGTTCGTTTCTAATTGGACTTTTTTTAACCCAATTGATTGTTTAGTTTGTCGGCTAATGTAGTTTTAGGTACTGCACCTACAATTTTATCTACAACCTCTCCGTTTTTGAATACTAACAAGGTAGGTATACTTCTAACACCATATTTCATAGGAGTGCTTGGATTATTATCGATATTCATCTTACCTACTTTTGCCTTACCTTCATACTCTCCTGCTAGCTCTTCTACTAACGGGCCTATCATGCGACAAGGACCGCACCACTCTGCCCAGAAATCTACTAGTACTGGTGTGTCTCCGCTATTTAATACCTCTTGTTCAAAATTTGAATCTGAAAATTCTAATGCCATAATTATTTCTTTATTTCTTAATACGAAGATACAGCCAATACCTTACTTTAATTATAAGCATTCACAATAGAGATATAAACAAGATTTAATAACTAGAATTCCTTGAGGCCCTCCCTTGAGTTACTATTTCTCTTCTGCTTGTGTAAAGGTCTGCATTATCCGAGACCATTATGAGCGATTTTTTTACGCAACACAGACTAAGCAACCTGATTTATTTCTATTCGAAAAACAGTGCCTTTATCTAATTCGCTTGACTTTACGTATATCTTGCCCTTATGATAGTTTTCAACTATCCGCTTTACTAGCGAGAGACCTAATCCCCATCCTCTTTTCTTTGTAGTATAACCTGGTTTAAATATGGTCTTGAACTTGTTAGACGGCACGCCTTTGCCTGTATCTGATATATCTACTAATACTTTAGTATCTCTTATTCCCTGAAAAGAAAAAACTATTTCTCCTTCTCCTTCCATAGCATCTACGGCATTTTTGCAAAGATTTTCTACCACCCATGCAAAGAGCGGTTTGTTTATTTGTACTTGTGCCTCTTTAAACTTTTCTTGATCACGAATAAAGATACTTACCTTGTCTGATGTACGAGAATTAATATACCTCACACTCTCTTCTATAACTTCATATAGGCTACATATAGTCAATGATGGTTCTGAGCCTATTTTAGAAAAACGCTCGGTGATGAGCCCTAGTCTATCCATATCGTGCTCCATCTCTGTAATTACCTTTTGTGGCACTTCTGCATCACTTTCTTTTAGATAGTCTAGCCAGGCCATGAGCGAACTTATAGGAGTACCCAATTGGTGAGCTGTTTCCTTGCTCATACCTGCCCACACTTTATTTTGCTCACTTGTGCGGCTATAGCTAAAGGCAAAATAACTCATTGCTAAAAACAAGGCAATCACGGCTAACTGAAAATAAGGATAGATTCTTAGTTGGTTCAAAAGAGTAGAATTTTCGTAATAGATTAACTGCTTTCCGCCCATAAACTCGATCTCAAATGGCTCGTTTTGCTTTTTCATCTCAGCAATTTTATCTGCCACCCAAGCTTCATTTCCCATCTTAAAAGCCTCTATGTTTCTAAACTGATTTACTACACCATTACTATCCGTTAATATTACTGGTATGGTGGTATTAGCTTGTATTATTTCATATAAAAAATTAAGGTTTCCCTCTGCTTCTGGAGATGTAATAAGCTGTGTAGCATTAGCCCAAGTCGCTATCTTTTCTCTTTCTTGACTTTCTAGCTTATTGACTAAAGTATTGGTATACCAAAGTGAGAAAAATCCTATCAAAAAAGCAAATACGAGTAGTACTACCTTTATTACTCCTTTTATTTCGTAATTATTTAATTTCAATTGTAGAGTTCGAAGTTACTTAAGACAACCGTAAATCGAGTAAAAAAGTATTTTTGCTCCAATGATTTTAACTTTCAATAACAACACTAAAGATTACAAGGCTGACTTATCTAAAGCCTTAGAGATAGGAATAAGTGTACGCCGAGATCATAGTGTTTCTAGTTTTGGCATAGCAGGAGCAGTATATAAAGACTATCAAGATGGGGATTTCATAGGAAATAAGACTAAAGGAGGGCCCTGTAACTTAGAAACTATAACATATACTCCACATGGAAATAGCACACACACAGAGTGCTTAGGACACATATCAGAGGAGTCTTACTTTGTAAATGATTGCATAGCAGACGGTTTTTATTTAGCACAATTAGTCACATTGAGCACCAAGCCAGAAGATTCTAATTACTTGGATTTTACTACCCTAGATTGGGAAGCTCTGCAACACTACAAAGGCTTGATAATAAGAACATCACCAAATAGTATCACAAAATTAAACAGAGACTACTCTGGCACTAGCACTCCCTGCATAGCTGCAGATGATATGCAAAAAATAATGGAAGCTGGAATTCTACATCTTATAGTAGACCTACCTAGTGTAGATCCAGAATGGGATGGCGGAGCTATGGCTTCTCACTATATCTACTGGCAGTACCCAGATAATCCTCGTTTAGATGCCTCTATTACTGAATTTGCTTTTATACGAGACGACATAAGCGATGGCCCATATTTATTGAAACTCAGCATAAGTAACTTTGAATCTGACGCTGCAGCTAGCAGACCAGTCTTATATCCTATACTTGCAAAATAATATTTTGAACGAGAAGGTTTTATTTTTCAAATCATGGATGACCAGTAAGTACATCAACTTACTGGGTAAGAAAGATTATGCTTTCAAGTCTATTCTCATCATCAAAATGGACGAAATAGGCGACCTGGTAACCGCTCTTCCTGTTTTTTATAATCTGAGAGCACTCTACCCTACTGCCAATCAAACACTTGTTTGCAAGTCATTTAACAACATTTTCTTTCAAAACTTAGACTATGTAGACTGCATTAATGATTTTGAGGAAGTGAAAAACATAGACTTTGACTTAATAATAGACCTACGTGGCACAGAAGAAACACTGAACTATGCTCTAGCACATAAACCAAAACTACGTCTAGACCGGGGGAGCATTCGATTTAAGAACAAGTTTAGTGGTGGTCAAAAAAATGAAATAGATACTAATCTAGAAGTAATAATGCCGCTGCTTCAAGATACTATACTTTGGAGTAATAAGATAGTCACAGGGACTGCACAGCACAACAAAGTATACCAACACCTTGAACTAGAAGGAATTTCTAAGTATGTAATAATGCACTTAGGAGCTAGAGATGAAGCACGCAGATGGCCCATGGAAAGATATGCTGAGGTTATTGCTCACATTAATAAAACCTACTCTCTGCCTTGTCTACTGGTAGGTGGCCCAGACGATAAAGAATTGAATGATGGATGTTTAGCATTGGTTCAGAGCAAGGCCAATGTCAATGTGGTGGGCGAGTTTAACCTACTAGAATATGCCGCTTTATGCGAATCTGCCACACTATTTGTAGGTAATGAAAGCGGCCCACTACACATAGCTGCCGCTCAGAATACTCCTACCGTTGCCCTTTTTGGCCCTGGAGTAAGAGATGTTTTTTATCCCAAAAATAACAAAAGTATCGTGCATCACTATTTCTTAGCTAGAGGACATAAACAACAGAATCTGGAAAACTCTACAATTTTCGAAATCAACGTTGAAGAGGTTATAAAAAGCGTAGATGTGCTTTTTAATTAGATTGTAACCGTACCTCATGTATTAATATTAGTGAAGAAGTCGATAGAGAAGGGTCTTCAGTAGAAGATTTATTTTTTAGTACGTTAATAATTATATCTTCGGCAAAATTAAAAATTATGGCACAAAATTACAGTTTCAACAAACCAAATCTTGGAGGACTAAAGATGGGATGGATATTCCTTATTCTCTTCTTTGTTATCCTCCTATTTAAAAGTACAACCACTATACGCTCAGGACAAGCTGGCGTCCTTTATAAAACCTTTAGTGGCGGTGTAGACACCGAGCAGACATACGGTGAAGGTTTTCACATAGTAGCTCCATGGAATAAGATGATCATATACGCAGTGAGACAACAAGAGGTTTTCGAAAAAATGTCTGTACTAAGTAGTAACGGACTAGAGATAAAACTAGATGCCTCAGCTTGGTTTCAGCCGGATTACGAGAGTCTCGCTAAACTGCACCAAGAAAAAGGCGAAGACTACATAGAACGTATCTTACTTCCTACCATTCGTTCTGCTGCACGTAGTGTGGTAGGAAGATATACTCCTGAGCAGCTCTATAGTAGCAAGCGAGATGCTATACAAAAAGAAATCTTCGAAGAATCTAAGAAGATAGTAGAATCACAATACATACAGCTCAATGAAATACTAGTGAGGGACGTAACATTACCTCCTACTATAAAAGAAGCTATAGAGCGTAAACTAAGACAAGAACAAGAAGCATTAGAGTACGAGTTTAGACTGGTAAAAGCGAAAAAAGAGGCTGAACGCCAAAAAATAGATGCTGAAGGTAAAGCAGTGGCTAATAAGATACTAAGTGCATCTCTTACGGATAAAATACTAAAAGAAAAAGGTATAGATGCTACGCTAGCCCTAGCAAAATCACCTAACAGTAAAGTAGTAGTGGTAGGCAGTGGCAAAGATGGATTACCTCTTATACTAGGTAATCAATAAGATTTACTCTATCACGGTACCAAACCGTTTACATATTTCTTCAAGATTACAAAACTTGAAGTGCTAAAGAAAAAAGTGAGCTTTCAGGAAACTGGAGGCTCACTTTTTTTTGTTAATTATAATTAGTTATGTGATAGGTTATTGCATCTGGCAAGTATGATCGGTCCAAATGGCTTACTGATTATTGAGATATTCGTCCCTTGCAGAGCTTGTAACCAAAAGCGGATTCAAAAATAAGCAGAAGAAAACTAGTGTATTTTGTTATTCCAGGGCTTAAATCATAAGCCATATTCCCAGTATAAAAGGGCTTTAGCCCAACTGTATCGTTGAAGTTAGTTAGGCAGAAAGCCATCTATATATAATTGATATTTTGAACTTTAGATATTATTTATTAAAATCCATTATGCTCAATTCTTCGTCTTCCCCTACACCAACTTCCTTCTTAGTATCTTACCTACGTTACTCTTAGGTAACTCATCACGGAAGACTACTTTTTTAGGTACTTTGTATGCAGTCAGTTTTTCACGGCAGAAGTCGCGTATTTCTTGCTCAGTTAGGCTCTCATCTTTTTTCACTACAAATGCCATTACACACTCTGTGGTCTTAGGATCTGGCTCGCTCCTGACTCCTACTTCTATTACTCCTGGATGGCTAGAGATTACTGCCTCTACCTCACTTGGATATACATTAAACCCAGAAACACAAACCATCTCTTTCTTGCGATCTACTATTTTGAAGAAACCGTCTTCGTCCATAATACCTATATCTCCGGTAAGGAAATAGTCCCCGTACATACTCTCTTTAGTTGCATCTGGTCTATTCCAGTAGCCTGCCATTACTTGTGGGCCTTTTATGCCTATCTCACCTCTTTCGCCAGTAGGCACTTCTTTACGCTCATCATCAAATATTTTGAGATCAGTATTGGGTATAGGCAAACCTATAGTGCCCATACGGTGTGTACCGTCTGTAGGATTAATAGTGGCAGCTGGTGATGTCTCCGAAAGTCCGTATGCTTCTAGCAGGGGTGAGCCTGTAAGTTCTTGCCATCTGGTAGCTACAGAATCTTGCACAGCCATACCGCCCCCTAATGATACTTTTAGATTACTAAAGTCTATGTTCTTAAAGTCTGGTTGGTTCAGTAAACCATTGAATAATGTATTCACACCCGTGATGAGTGAGAAAGGATTTTTCTTTAGATCTTTGATAAATGCTGGCATATCACGTGGATTTGTAATTAATACATTCTTAGCACCATAATTAAAGAATGTGATGCAATTAGCCGTAAGAGCAAATATGTGATATAGCGGAAGTGCTGTGATTACTACTGCCTCTCCATCTTTGAATAAGCCTGTAAGCCATCCATCTATCTGTGAGAGCTGGCCACAGATATTTCCGTGGGTAAGAATAGCTCCTTTACTCACACCTGTAGTACCTCCAGTATATTGTAGAAACGCCATATCGGTATGAGATAAACTCACATCGGTAGGTGCTTTACCTTTTCCTTCTGATAATACCGTTTTAAAAGAAATAGCTTCTGGCAGACTATATGCAGGCACCATCTTCTTCACGTATTTTACTGCTAGATTCACGATTCCACCTTTTAGTCCGCCGAGCATGTCACCTATACGAGCCACTATTACAGTTTCTATATCTGTACCTTCTTTTATCTTTTGGTAGTTAGCTGCAAAGTTTTCTAAGATCACCAAAGCCTTGGCACCACTATCCTTATATTGATGCTTCATCTCCTCAGGAGTATAGAGCGGGTTAGTATTCACAGCTACATAACCGCATTTTAAAACAGCAAACATCGCTACAGGAAACTGAAGTAAGTTTGGCATTTGAATGGCTACTCTATCGCCAGGCTTTAGGTTGGTCTTATTTTGTAAGTACCAAGCAAATGCATCCACGTTAGCTTTTAATTGATTGAAAGTCAAAGTTTTATCCATGTTCTGGAAGGCAACTTGGTCACCATATCTACTCACCACGTCGTCAAAGACTTTAGCAAGAGACTCATATTTATTATTATCTACCGTATGCGGTACGTGATCTGGATAGCTTTTAAACCAAGCGTGTTGTTCTGACATAGGTGGTAAAAATATATTTTAAAAGTGGAAAGAAAAAGAAATGGTGGAGCAAGAATTGATTTTATATTTGCCTTTTAATTGCACTCGTAGTTCAACTGGATAGAATATCGGATTTCGGCTCCGAGGGTTAGGGGTTCGAATCCTCTCGAGTGCACTAAATGTCTTTCGCTTTTGTGAAGGACATTTTTTATTAAAAGTTTGTTTCTAAGATTCAAAAAAAAATGGCAATAAAAAAGC
>Ga0209713_10000624_pt1 | contig 20080 bp, 13 predicted proteins | sample ArcOceMetagenome_3_FD_187444 | JGI IMG/M metagenome (GOLD analysis project Ga0209713, IMG submission 187444) | Marine eukaryotic phytoplankton communities from Arctic Ocean - Arctic Ocean- Svalbard ARC20M Metagenome (SPAdes) (version 2) | ecosystem: Environmental > Aquatic > Marine > Oceanic... | reverse complement strand
GGCGCTCGAGGAGGCGCTCGGCATCGACCCGCTCGTCATGTGTTCCAACGAGGAGCCGCGCTTCGAGTCGTTCACGCTGCGCGTGTTGCTCGGGATGGGCGGCGTCAAGGCCAGGGCCGCGGAGCTGCGCCGAGCGAATCTGCTGCACGCCGCCCTCGAGAGGCTCGAGCTCTTCGACGCGGTCGTCACCGTCGAGGGCCTCGGCTCGACCGCGCCGCCCATCTTCGAGGGCGCGCTCGGCTTCAAGCACACCCACGCGCCCCGCGTCAAGCCGTCGCGCAACTCGATCATCTGGGGCAAGTGCAGCCGAAACACGCTGCGCCGCATGGGCGAGCTGCACGACATGAACGGCAGCCGGCACGACTTCGGCGTCGCCCAGCCTGCGCCCGACGGCTCGGCGTCGTCCACCACGTCGCCGTCCTCGTCCGCCGCCACCAACAGCACCGCGACGGATCCTCGCGACGAGGATGGGCTGCTGCGTCGCCTGACGGAGCTCGACTACCAGGTCTACCGCCGCGCCAGGGAGCTCGAAGGTCTCGACGCCGCCTTCTACCAGTTCGCGCTCGCGCTGCCCTCACCGCCGCCTCCGCCGTGCGCGGACGGCTGCGGCCACATTTGCCGCGACAGCGTGCGCATGGTCCACAGCGACGGTGCCGCGCAGCCCACCCAAACGCCGGAAGTGCAACCGAGCACGAGCGACGCGCGTGGGGGTTGGACGCCGGAGGCAGCACTGCGCCGCCTCTGCTCCAACCGCGAGCTGCCGAAGTGCCTCGACGGCAGCGACCTCACGGTCGAGAACCCGCTGGGGTGGCCGCCGCTCTGCCGCGACCTCGCGGCGCCCCTGTGCGGCGACGCCGGTACGCTGCTTGTGCCGCAGGAGCAGCTCAATCCGTTCATGGTGCCCATGGAGGGTGGGCCGTGTGCGGACAGCTCGCGGCCCGCGTGCGCTGACCGCAGCAACCGCTCGTACCCGCCGACGATTCACACGATGCCGCCCGAATGCCCTGCGAGTGCGCAAGCGCCACTCGCCACGTGTCGCGACGGCTCGGTGCCGCACTGGGCCCACCGCCCAATCGTGACGTGGGCGGCACCGCACTGGGCAATGCCGCCAAAGGGGCACTTTCGGTTCTTCTACCAACGCTACAACGAGTTGTTCCGCAACGGCAACCACAAGATCATTCGCTACAAGGAAACGCGCGCCGACGGCCCGCTCACGGGCCGTCCGAGCCAGCTGCTGCGATTGAGCGTCTCCAACGACGAGGCGGCGGGCGGCGGCGTGAGCATCCAGGACGCGATGGTGCCGACCATCGATCAGGATCCGCGGACCTGCCCTCTGAGCCCGTGGTCGTGGGTCGACTGCTGCCCAAGCGGCAGCGAAGAGCAGGCTGGTCCCTGCGGAAGCGAGGCGTCGGTGCCACGCGGCGCGTGCGTCAGCACGGCGGCGTGGCTCGACAACTCGTCGCGTTGGCGCGACTCGGCGCGCGTCGCGGCGTACAATCGAAGCGCGCGCTTCGGTCCACTGCCGCTCTGGGCGCTCGGCGTCTCGCCGATCAAGTGCGCCTGCCATGACAACTTTGACGGCCTCGACTGCGCCCTGTGCGCGCCGGGCTGGCGCGGCGAGGCGTGCGACGTGCGCGACGTGCTCGTGCGGCGGAGCCTCGGCAGCTCCAACGGCGACGTGGCGCGCGCGATGGTGGCGGAGGTGCGGAGGCTGTACGGTGATCCTGAGGCGTGGATGTTCCTGAAGCTTTACCACCAGGCGTCCGACTGGTCCGACTACAGCATCTACTCGCTGCACTGGCACCGCGCCTTTTTGATGTGGATGGAGAAGAAGCTGCTTGGCCGCACGGGGGACGCCTTCGGCGCCGCCGCTGCCGCCGCCGCCGACGCCGCTGCGAGTAAGGATGGCGCAGGTGGCGAGCCGACCGTGAGCCACGGGCTCGTGTACTGGAACGTGACCGATCCGAGCGAGTTCTCGCTCGTCGAGGAGCTGCTCGGCTACCGGACGGTGCTCCACCTGTGCGGCAACGCCACGGCACAGCGGCAGTGCCCGGAGCTGCTCGGTGTCGCCGATGGCGTCGACTGCCACTGCCTTCCGGACGAGTCCGAGATCGAGGAGCTGGTGGCGCGTCCGTGCTACGGCCCGTTGGACGACCCTGGGTGCTTCTTCGCCGGCATCAACCACATCCACTTGCGCGCGCACTACCTGACGGGCCTCGGCGAATTTGGCTTCGAGTTTGACACGACGGGCACGGTCATCTTCTGGCCGTTGCACACGTACCTCGACCTGCTGCTGCAGCGCTGGATGGACAGACACGGCGCGACCGCCGCCAACCGCACGTGGCGCATGTCGGTGACGAAGATGTCGGCGCGCGAGGAGGCCAAGCTGACGGGTATCGCCGTCTCGGAGGCGGAGGTGGCACCGCACTCCAACCTCGACTCGATGCCGCTCCTGTGGATCGGCTCGTCGAGGCCGTACGTCTTCGGCGACATGTGCGTCGAGAGTCGCGAGCTCGGCGCGTCCTTGGGCTACAGCTACGAGTTCCCCGAAAGCTGGCCCGCGCTGCCCACCTGGACGAGCCGGGGCAGCCCCCTCCCTGCGGTGGATGTGCTGATTTCGCGCCTCCTGCTATCGGGCTACCTCGTGGGCGCGGTGTTGGCCGTGGCAATCTGCATGCGGAAGCAACTGTTTGCCGCCGGGGCTCGCAGTCTCTGGAGTCGGTCGACCTCCACGCAGGAGCTCCAGGCCCTCAATAACGATGAGCCAGAGGAGGGGGCGAAGCCTCAAGCCTCGCTCTCGGCTCCCCGCCCCGCCGCACGGCTGGGCTCGTGAAATCTCTCTGTACGAGACGGGAACCGTACTTTACCTTTACGAATGCTCCTTGGGTTTTGGTGCGTGGAGAGAGTCCAGATACGGGCGGGAAGGGAGACATGGTGTCTAGGTACTAATAACACTGACGATCAGGATGATCTTTGATCTAGCTCAAGCTCTCACTCTCGTGACGGTCGTGTCGGAACGCAAAGGGACCGGGGGGCTCACCCCGCCTCCGATGACACGTTCTGAACGCCACCCGGCAGCACCGCGAAGCTCAATGTCAGCGGGAAGTGGTCGGACAGCCCATCCGTCCTCTCGTCGCGCACCACTGCCGCGCGGAGCCCCTCAGCCTGCCCGCAGCTGGCGCGCATTCGCTCATTGACGAGCACGTAGTCGAGCCTGAGCTGCGCGAAGTGCATGCGGTCCGCGTTGATGCGTGTCGGCACCGTCGGGCCGCTGTCCACGCCCACGTCGTGCAGGGGCGCCTCGAGCAGCGCCTGCATGGGCGAGTAGTCTATTCGGGCATGGGAGGCATCGAGGAACTTGCGCGAGAGCGCCGCAGCGTGCGGGCCGTTGCGTATGAGCTGCGCCAGCCCGGCGCGCTCGTGCGCAGCCTGGTCGAGGGCGGAGAGCGTGTTCAGGTCGCCGGCCAGCAGGAAGGCGCGCCCGGACGGCACACGCTGCGCGATCGCGCGGGCCTCGCCCAGGCGGCGGCGCACGTCGTGTGGGTTCAGGTGCGTCAGGCAGAGCGTGAGGCTGAGCACGTCGACGCAGAGCAACCCGTGCGCAAACTGCCCGCTCACATCCTTGGCCTGCAGGCGCAGCGGGTGCATCGAGAGGAGGCCGATGTGGTAGTGGCTCTTCTGGAGCAGCTCGGAGTGCGGGAAGCCCCACCGGCGAGCCAGCCCGCGCAGTTGATCAGCTCCGATGCCGTTGAGCTCGTTCAGGGTGACGAGGTCGTAGCCGCCGTCGCGCACGACAGCGCCAATGCCCTCGAGCCGCCGCCCGCCGCCGTCGAGGATGTTCCAGTGCAGCAGCCGAAGCCTCCTGCACCCAGCCGCGCCGTCGGCACGGCCGTCGCGGGCCTTTGCCGCCGCCGCCGCCGGCGGCGGACGCGGCGGCAGCGTTGCGCTTCTGGCTGCCGCTGCCGCAACCACTGGCTTTGCCGCTCTGCCTGCGGCCATGCCAGCTGTGCGGCGTGCCGCAAGAGGCCGTGGCGGAAGCGTCCGCGCTGCACCGCGCAACGATGGTGGACGACGAGTCGATGGCGGCGGCGGCGGCGGCGGCGGCGGTGGTGGCGGCCACAGCGCTCGGACCGATGCCTCAGCGACGCGTCGCCAAAGCCCTCCGGAAGCCACCGTTCGGCCGGTGGCGGGTGCGGCACGACCGACTCGACGCTTCTTCGATGGTTGAGCAGGCTGGCGAGAGTGGCCATGACCACGAGTGCCAGCAGCTCCCATGAACGGTTGCGACGCATTTTTTGGGCTGCATGCAAGACTTGATTGCATGGCTTTGTGCTGCCCCGTGGTGGCGGGCGCGACTCGTTCGCAAGCAGCAGATATGCCGGTGCGGGGAGTAAGGCCGAATTGCCACGTAAAACATGGGAGCTGCTTGAAACACTTGTTACACTTGCCGATCGAGTTCATTCGTTGGGGCTCACCTACGTGTCTGCGGCATCGGCACGTGTGCGTTTGTGTCCCCTCCCAACACTGCGCTAACTTCGCAAGGCGCTGCGCAGCCGGAGAAGCTACTGGGCCCAGCGCTCGCAAAATCGCCAGCTGCTTCGAGCCCGGGCGCACGCAACGACATGTCCTACAGTTACCTCTTCAAGTGCGCCAGGGCCGTGCCCAGGCACGCGGCCCAGGCCAGCCGCTCAGCAGCTGCCTGCGCCCCCTGGGAACGCAGGTACATCATCATCGGGGACACTGGCGTGGGCAAGTCGTGTCTGCTTCTGCAGTTCACCGACAAGCGCTTCCAGCCTGTCCATGACCTGACCATCGGCGTTGAGTTTGGGGCACGGATGATCACCATCGACAACAAGCAGATCAAGCTGCAGATCTGGGACACGGTGCGTCTGTCTGTGTCACTCTCAGCGCTCACGTCTGCGCGCGCGTCCTGAGCCAGCGTGCTGCGCGCCCACGCACAGGCGGGCCAGGAGTCATTCCGGTCGATCACACGCTCGTACTACCGTGGCGCGGCTGGTGCGCTCCTTGTGTACGACATCACCCGGTGAGCGCGCCCGCACGCTCAGCATGGTCTTGCGCTCTCGTCATCGTTGCTGTTGCGCGTTCCCGCACTCGCAGGCGCGAGACCTTCAACCACCTCACCTCGTGGCTCGACGACGCTAGGCAGCACTCCAACTCCAACATGACGATCATGCTGATCGGCAACAAGTCGGACCTCGAGCACCGGCGCGCGGTGCGCCTCGCGGGTCCACCTGGGCGCACCACGGCTTTCGCGACGCACGCCTTCGCTTCTCGCCCACGGCCCACGCCCACGCGCTCACCTCATGCCACCACCACACACACGCACACACCGACCCCCGCGAAAGCATGCGGTCGCGGATGCGGCAGCATTCTCTGACGCTTCTGCTGGCCATGGCAGGTCTCTTTTGAGGAGGGGCAGCAATTTGCAAACGAGCATGGGCTCGTCTTTTTGGAAACGTCTGCGAAGACGGCAGCCAACGTTGAGGATGTGCGCCGCCGCAGAACCTCGTCCCAGCCGCGGCGTCGCCACGCAGCGGTTGTGGCGCGACGTGTGGCGTGGCCCTTGGTCTCACCCTGCGTGCGCGCTCGCCACAGGCATTCATCAACACTGCCAAAAAGATCTACGAGAAGATCCAGCAGGGCGTCTTTGATGTCTCGAATGAATCGTTCGGCATCAAGGTCGGCTTGGCCGCAGCGTCGCCGAGCACATACGGGGGGCAACCTGGCGGCGCTGCGGGCAAGCAGGGCTGTTGCTGAGGGTGAGGCTGCCGCCGTCGCGTGGAGAAGTTCCTGAGCGGAAAGTTCGTGGGCGTCTTGGTTGCTTAGAGACTCTTCACGGGTCGTGCTTTGATGAATAATTAACCTACCAAAAACGGTGCCAGGGTCCCACCCAGGACTAGCCCAGGGCTCGGAGCATGCGGGTCGCTCGCTCGAGCAGCGCGCCCTGCGCCGAGTCTGCCGCACTCGCGCCGGCAAGGAGGCGGCCGAGCTCCTCGGCGAGGCGGTGCACCGGCACGACGCATGCCAGCCTACTGCCGTGAGCGTCGACGCGGCGCCAAGTCTCGGGCAGAGCGCCGAGCGCCCTCTCGCATGCGTCCACCACAAGGTCCATGCGCGGCGGGCGAGAGGCGAGCTGCTCGCGGAGGTAGGGCACGACTTGGCTGACCAGGAGCGCTGCAACCAGATCCTGCAGGGCTGCGGGGGCGAGAAGCTCCGACCAGTCGCTCATCGTTTGCATCAGCTTGAGCGCGCGCCACAGCTGGCGCAGCGCAGCTCCACGCGCCAAATCGTCCGAGGCCGCAAGCTTTGGGTCCGGTGCGGCGCACGGCGGGATGGACGTTTCCGTTGTGGCCGTCTCGAGGCGCATCGCCACCTGGAGCAGCAGCTCGCGCACCGCAGCGGTCGCCTCCTGCTCATCCACAGCGAGGGCGTCTGCCTCGTCGTCGTCCACGCCGCGGAGGCGCTCGGATGCGGAGCGCAGGTATTCCGCCGCGCCGACGAGCTCGCGCACGCCTCGCCGGATTTCGCCGCCCTGGCGGCGCGAGTGCACGCGCCAACTGTGTGCCACCACGTGCTTCAGCCGGGGTAGGGCCAGCTTGCAGCTGAGCCGCGCAAGCAGGATGCGCGCTTCTGCGTCATCCGCGCCCCCGTCTCCCAGGCCGCCGACCGCTTCCCAGCCCTGCAGGATGGCAGCGTGCCACGACAGGCTCTCAACGCTGCCTTGCTCCAGCGGCCACCAACGCAGCAGCTGCAGCCTTACGAGCGGCGCGATCATCGTCGGCAGGCACGATGCAATGTACGCGTCCCTGTACGCGGCGGGGTGCGTAGTCCGCCACTCGGCAAAGCGCCGCACCAGTAGCTTGACCTCGCAAAACTCGGGCGCGGTGTCTGCAAACACGTCGTCCCCAGCGGCGAGCACCTCTTGGACCTGCTGCCTCAGGACGCGGGCGGGCCCGCCCGCCGGAAGGCCAGCCCGCTCATCCCGCGCATCCCGCGCGTCCTCGAACAACGCGGCGGCCTCGTGCTCGTCTGAGGACGACCAGCCGTCGTGCTCACATCCATGCGCGGCATCGAGTCGTGCGAGCTGCTGCGTAGCTTCGGCGGTCGTCGCGGGCGTCGGTGCCGCGGAGTCGAGCGCTGGGCCGCGCCACTCGCCTCTCAGTGCAGTCGCCGCGCGCTCGTGCTCGAGCTTCATGAGCTCCACCTCGACGCGGCGGGCGGACCGATGGTGCGCCTCTAACGCGTCGCAGAGCGCGCCCTCGCATTCCTCGATCAGCGGGCCCTTCTCCGTGAGGCAGGCAAGCAGGTCCTCAACATAGGCCTGCAGCACGCGGGGAGAGGGAGATGGGGCGGGTGAGCATGGGCGGCGTGCAACAGGACGACGAGAGGGCGGGGCCATTCCTGCGCGTGCTGAAGAAACGCGTGCTGTTGCAAGTCTGTGGAGAGCCGGTCCTCCAGCTCTCCGCACTCCTTGGCAGAATCCTGCGGGCGGGTGCGAGAAAATGGGTTGGTGAGTGACTTGCTGCAGGGCTCGCGAGAAGAGTTCGCGCGGAGATCCATCGTCGGCATGGATGCGCACCTGCAGGAGCCGTGCGGTCTCCTTGTGCTCGTGCTGCAACGCCGAGAGCTGGTGGCCGAGCCGGCGCGCCGCATCATCGAGGCGCTCAGGGAGCTGTGCTGCACGTGACGCGTCCGCGAGGAAGGCGGCGTGCTCGGCAAGCGACTGGCTCGAGGTTGCGCGGTCCCGACGGTCGCTCTGGGAGATTGCGTGCGCCGGCCGCCTCGTGCCGGCCGCCCCCGACTCATCATCATCATCAACGTCTTGCACGGTCGTCACCTCCGGTCGCGGGGTGCGCGCCCCGGAGGCTGGCTGGCCGAAGCTGAGCGTGGCGCCGGCCTGGTCATCGAAGGCGGGGTTGTCGTCGTCGTCGCGCTCCTGGTCCTCGCGAACGAAGCGGCTCTCGCCGTACCTCCCCGTCCTTGAGCCGTCGCGGCTCTCGGACGGCGCGCTGCCCTCGAGCGGGATGAACTCGGCTCCCTCTGGACCGGCGAGTCCACGCCCGCCAGCCTCCTCGGCCAGACGTCGCGCTCTCTCACGTTCCGCCCGTGCCTTGCGGATGTCGTCGGCGTTTGGCACCGGCCCCTGCGCGAGAGAGCGAGCGCACGCTGCTAACCCGGCCGTGGGCTGGGGTGGGACGCGAGGAGCGGGCCGATGCGCGCGGCTGAGACGCGAGGCGGCACGCCGCACCTCCGCTGGCTCGTCGGCGGGCGGAGCCGCAGGCACGGAGGTGAACTTCATGGACGCACGCAGCTGCTCGAGGTGCTCCGCCGTGTACGTGCCGCCGCTCGATCCCGCGGCCGTGTCGACGCCCGACGTGGCCTCGGCGTCGGGCCTCGTGCGCGCATGCTTGTGCCCGCGCGGCTTGCTCTTCTTGACCTCGAACGACTCGCCCTCGTCGTCCAGATCAAAGGACAGCGCGGACGCCGGCTTGGGCCGCTTCTTCTTCTTCTCGTCCAGCGGCATCAAGCTGGCTCTCGTCGGCTCGTTGTTTGCGCTGCGAGCGGACGCGTCGCACGGGTTTGCGTACAAACACCAAACAAGCTGCATGCAGTCGTGGCCTCTGCCGGTCCGCAGTTCAGGCAAAAACTCAGCTTAAATCGCTTACATCGTCGGACGATTAAGACGGCGCCCGGGCTACAAGCCGGGTCCGGCTATGAGCACTTTCCGTACCGGTCACGGGTTCCGAAGTGTGTAGTTGAGGTAAGCTAACAGCGTAAACAGCGTAAACAGGGTAGAGTGCTGCAGTATTATCTGCGGGACCGGGACAATCCGTCGGGGGCGGCCCGGGGGATGGTCACCAATGTACGATCTTCGCTTGGCATTGCTTGGCTTCTTACCTCCGTCACTCCGCGGCGAAGCGCTAGGCGCGCTCCTGGCGAAATCTCATTTCGTGCGGTCAGCTCGAAGACCTATGCTCGACACCGGCGAGGCCTCGGCACCGTCTCATGACAGTGCGGCGGGCAGCCAGGCGGCCCACGCAGTGGACGACGCCGAAGCGGCCGCGGCGCACGGCGACACACCAGCCGACGCTGTCTCGTTAGCAGACGTCGATCCCGACGGGCACGCCTCAAGCAGCCTGACCTACGAAGAGGAGGTATGCATCTCGTCGTGCCGTCCTGCCCACACACGCTCCGTACACCGGCGGCAGCGCCGCACGCTCATCCACGCCGATGCATGCCGCGTGTGCGCAGGACGACAGCCCGGCGTTCACGTTGGAGCCGGCGGGAGCCGAGCTCGACGCAATGTCACAGTGCGAGGACGACAGTATCATCTTCTTCCAGGTGTCCTACCGCCCGAGCGTCCACCTCTCCTGCCGCACGCGCTCGTTGCGTGCCTGCCCGCAGCGCAAACCCGGGTCCCACTGCTGCCAACCGACCGCCGGCAGGGTGAGCCGGACGACAGCGACGCGTATGCAGCAGAGCAGCAGCTCCACCACTTCAATCTCAAGGTGGTCGTCGACCCACGGAGGAACGGGCTCGAGGAGACGGTCAACTTCCCGATCGACGTCGGCAACGTCATCGCAGGCAGATATCGCATCGTCGAGTACCTCGGTTCTGGCGTCTTCAGCCGCGCCGTGCAGTGCATCGATTTGCAGGCGCGGGCGCCGCCAGCTGGCCCCCATGTGCACCCGACCTCCACAAACCTCTCCACCTATGAATCCATGCCGCACCGCCTCGACGCCCAGGCCGGTGGGATGGTCTGCATCAAGATCATTCGGAACAACAAGGACTTTCTCGACCAAAGCCTGGGCGAGATCAAGCTTCTGCAGGTTGGCCGACAAAGCACCCGACGCCCTCACATCACAGCCCACACGACACTGGAGTGGCGGAGACATCAAAAGGCAAGCCTGCTGCACCCACAAGGCACGATTCACCGTGCCTCGGGCGCTCGTGCCCACAGCTCCTGAATCAATACGATGTGGATGACACGCGCCACGTGCTCCGGATGCTCGACTTCTTCTACTACAAGGAGCACCTCTTCATTGTGTGTGAACTGCTGCGCGACAACTTATACGAGCTGTACAAGTACATTTCCAAATCGGACTGGACGCCGTACTTTACGCTGCCACGTGTGCGCTCCATCGCCCATCAATGCCTCACGGCGCTCGCATACATCCACTCGCTCGACCTGATCCATTGCGACCTGAAGCCCGAGAACATCCTGATCAAATCGCTCTCGCGCTGCATCGTCAAGGCGCGCCCGCACCGCACCGCACCGCACCGCTGCATCGTCAAGGCGCGCCCGCCGCTTGCGCCGCACCATCGCCGACGCCGACGATCCTCCACAGGTCATCGACTTTGGCTCGAGCTGCTTCACGCGTGATCCGCACTCGTCGTACGTGCAATCACGCTCGTACCGCGCGCCCGAGGTGAGCAAGCGCGAGTCTCCCCGCCTCGGCAGCCCCCGACGAGCGCCGCGTTGCACGCCTTCGTGCGACCACATGCACACGCACATCCGGACGGGCGCGCGCGACCTTGGACGACGGCCGCGTGGCGCGTGGCAGGTCGTGCTGGGCTTGCCGTACAGCCAGAAGGTGGACGTGTGGTCCCTCGGCTGCATCTTGGCCGAGCTCCTCACGTCCAACGTCCTCTTCTGCAACACGAGCGTGCAGACTCTGCTCGCGGGGCAGATTGCCCTCTCGGGTGAGATGCCAGAGTACATGATCGCAGAGGGGCGGCACGCGCCGCGCTACTTTTGCGGACGGCGGCTCTACCTGCGCAAGCCGAGCGGCGAGGGCTTCTTCGTGAGCCCGAGGCCACGCCCGCTGCGGGAGACGCTGGGCACCGACGACGAGCTCTTCCTCGACTTCATGACCAAGATGCTGCGGCTCGACATGAACTCGCGCATCTCCGCTGCGGAGGCGAGCGTCGCCGCCCGAGGCTTTGAACCCAGCGCTCGCGCCGCGGCTCCTCGAGCGAGACCGCCCGTGCCGCGCCCGTGTCGGTCACGACAGCCGGCGTCTGACCGCCCTCGCACCCTCGCTGTCGCGCGACTGCGCAGGCCCTGCTGCACCCATGGTTCACGACGGCGGCGCTGCCCAGACCCGTCCTCTACAAGCCCGACGCGCCCGACGCCGACGCACCAACAGACACGCTGACGTCCGTGCCCAGGGCGGCGCAGCAGGGACGGATGGGCGCAAAGTACCCGAGCCTATTCGACCTGCCGAGCTTGCAGAGCGACGGAGCAGCGGCCGATGACGCCGGTGGCGCCGCCAGGACCAGCGACGGCGCCCGCGGTGGTGGCGCTAAGGACGCCGCGCCCGCGTCGCCCACGGTCCCAAGTGCAGCGCCACCCCCGCCGGCCGGTCCTCCGCCCTCTCGTTTGCCCGTCTCGTCGCCAACGTCCACGCCGATGTCGTCGGACGCGACGCCCCGGCCGGTCGCGGTGGCCGCGCCGTCGGCAGCGCTCCCCGCGTCGCTCGCCCCATCGCTGCCGCCTGCGCCACTGACGCAGCGCAGCGCGTCGGCAGCGCGGCAGTCGCAGGCCCCGCCGCCCATCGACATCCCCAGCCCGTCCACCGAGACGCCCTCGCTGGCGCAAGCGATGGCGTCTCCCGTCGGGCCGGTGCCAAGCGCCAGGCCAGCTGGCTGCGCGCCGCCGGGCGCCGCGCAGCTCGACGCGGCCGAGCCGCCCACGACGAGTGGCGCGCGCGCCGCGACGCCCAAGGACGGCAGCCTCCAGCGCGCGCTCTGCGCACCCCACCTCGCGGGCAACTGTGCCGCCCGCCCCGCTTCGGTGCCCGCATCGTCGCTGCATAAGCCCGGTGCTGGCACCGGCCGACGAGACACGTCCGACTCGGCGCCCTCGAAGAAGACGCCGGTGCAGTTTCGGATGCAGGTGCGTGCGCCCACGGGCTGAACTGGCCATCGCCGCTTCCACGTGTCCTGCACTTGCCCCTGGCCCGTTTGCCCCGCGAGAGCGCTGCCACGGGAGGCCCAGCCCCCCCCACCCCCCCTTCCCCCACCACACCCTCCCTCACCGGCCCGCGCCTGCACTCCACCCGTCGGAACGAGCAGCTGGGCGAGGACAGACTGCGCGAGGACTGGGCGTCTGAGCGCCTTCCCGGCGCCGAGGACTCGGAGCTCGCGGGCGTCGACATCGGGAGCTCCCGGCTGTGGAAGAAGCGAGGCAGCGTCGCGCGCCCCCATTCGCCGATGCACGAGCAGCGCAGCAACGCGTCGAGCCGGAACGCGTCGAGGCCGGCGAGCCGCTCGACCGGCCGCTCGGCTGAGGCGCCGCTCGACGGAGGCGCCGAGCCGCCAGCAGCAGGCCCCGCCGGTGCACCGTCCGAGAGCGACGCGGTGCTGATGATGCCCCCCCCACTGTCCAAACCGCCGGCGCGGCGCAGGCAGGAGTGACGCCCTGACCTCGGTGTCACAGCCTCCCGACGACGCACGCACACGCCATGTACTTTGGTCATGTCGCGCTCATGGGGCTATCGCTTTAACATAACATGCATGCTCATGGTTGCGTTGGGTTCCGCGCGCGCAAGACCGCGGGTTGCGGTTGGATCACTCGCTGATCGAAGTTCGCGCTCCGCCCGCGCTTGCCAGGCAAAGAGAAAATGTACACGCTCCGCGCGCCGTGCCCAGCCCGACCGAAGCACATCGACGGCCGCGTGCCCCGCCCCACGCGAGGCACTGCCCTGACGCGAGGCACCGCCCTGACGCGACGCGCCCTGTACGATCCGCCCAGGGGCAAGCGTGCGGCTGCGGCGGCCACGCCTGAGCCGTCCGAGGACGTGTCCAAGAAGCAGGCGCGCAGCAGCATAAGCACGGTGAGCACGTCGAGCCCGGAAGACGAGACCGACCACGAGGCGGGCATCATTCGCACCATCATCGTCGAGAACTTCATGAACCACGCCCACCTGCGCATCAACCTGGATCCGCACGTCAACTTCATCGTCGGCAAGAACGGCAGCGGCAAGTCAGCCATCGTCGCGAGCTGCATCGCAGGGCTGGCATGCAAGGCGTCCAGCTCCGGTCGTAACCTTTCGAGCTACAAGTCCTTCATCAAGCACGGCGAGGACTACGCGCTGATCCAGGTGCGTCGAGCCAATGCCCCGTCGACTCGAGGCGCGCCCACACTTGTTTGGCTCGCTCCGTGGCAGATTCACCTGGCCAATCCCTTCCTCTCCGACCCGTACAAGTACGACGAGTTTGGCGACACCCTCATCGTCGAGCACCGCATCGAGAAGAACGGGCCCGGTTCGTACCGGCTCAAGTCCGGCTGCGGAGCGTCGGACCGCAAGTCCAACAAGAAGGAGGTGGAGGAGCTCTGCGAGCACTTCAACATCCAGTGCGAGAACCCGTGCGCGCTCCTGACGCAGGAGGCTGCCAAGAAGTTCCTGCACAATGGAACCGAGGGCACGCGGTACAAGTTCTTCTTGGAGGCGGCCAACTTGCAGTTGCAGCGGGTCGACCTGCTGGGAACCAAGGCGCGCCGCCGCCTCCTCGCCCGCACCAGCGCCTCGCTCGCGCCGCGCCCCACCGCCATGCTGCCTGCAGCCTGCAGCTCCCACGGGCGCGTGCTCTCATCCCGCAGACGAATGTCGAGGATTGGAAGGTCAAGACGGAGAAGGCGAAGGCGCGCATGCCCGAGTTCGAGGAGATGGCGCGCAACGCGAAGGAGGCGTTCGACGGTGCCAAACATCTGAAGAAGCTCGAGCAGCAGAAGAACTCGATGGAGCCGATGGTGGCGTGGGCCCAGGTGGCCTTCAAGGAGCGTGAGAGGGCGAACCTCGAGGCCGAGGCCAAGGCTGCGGACGAGGGCTTTGAAAAGGTCCAGGGCCGGGTCGACAAGGCCGCGCACGACCTGCAGCGGCTCGAGGAGAGCAAGGATACGGCCGGGGCGGCGCACGCCGACATCGTCCAGGCGCTCGAGCAGACGACGCAGGAGGTGCAGCGGCTGAAGGACGCGGCCAAGGTGCCGCAGAAGGCGGCGAAGGAGGCGAAGCGAGCCGTCGAGGCTGCACGCGCGGACCGGCTCGAGGCGGAGCAGGAGCTCGAGGGGGCGCGCGCGACGCTCGCCGAGCTCGAGTCGACGCTCGAGGAGCGGCAGCAGGCGCTTCATGCCGAGCGTGACCGCAGGAAGAGGGAGCTCGAGGAGCAGAAGGCGAGCGCGGAGAAGACAAGCCATGAGCTCAAGAGGCAGGCCGGCGAGCTCAAGGCGGGCGACGAGCGGCTCGCCGGGCGGGTGGCGCACGTGCAGCAGCAGCTCGACCAGGCCAAGGAGACCGTGCAGCGCGGGAAGGAGGAGCTCAAGGAAGTCTCGACGCGCTCCTCCGGCGTCCTGCAGAGCATCCACGTGCAGATGCCGGAGCTCGTCGAGAAGCTCCGCGCCAAGGCGCGCGAGTTCGCAGACAAGGTGTGCGGGCCGCTCGGCGCTCACGTCAAGCTCAACGACGGCTTTGGCGCGTTGGCCATCGCGGCCGAGTGCGCACTGCGCGGCGCTATGGGGTTGGCGACTTTTGCCGTGAGCAGCAAAGAGGACGAGAAGCTGCTGCGCCGCGTCGTCTCCGGCCTCAAGCCTCCGCCCAAGGGCATCAGGCCTCTGGGGGATCTCTTGGTCGTCCTCATTCGGCCGCGCGAGCCACGCTTCGAGCAGCCGCCGCAGGCGCGGCTGGTCTCAGACCACCCGACGCTGCACGACGCCGTCACCGTCGACGACGACGACATGCACAACCTCTTCCTCGACCGGTTCGACGGCGGCCAAATCATGCTGTTCAAGGACCAGCAGACCGCCCAGGCGGTGCTGTTCGACAAGCGCAAGGGCGCGCCGAAGCTCGCAAACGGCAACTTCATGACGACGCCGCTGCAGGGCATCGTCAACGATAACACCAAGCACAAGTTTGTGGTGTACAAGAGCGGCACGCAGTCCAAGGATTTCATTGGGTACTCCCCCAAGGGGCTGCTCATCTCCGACCAGGGCGCCCGCAGGGAGCTTTTGCAGCGGCAGGTGCAGCAGAGCCAGCGCGCCGTCGCCGAGACAGAGGAGCACCTCAAGGAGATCGAGCGCGAGCGGCGGCAGGCGCAGGACCAGGAGAAGAAGCTGCAGAGGGATCTCACGGCGGCGAGCAATTCGCACCGGCAGGCGCACAACGACCTCAAGGCTCTCGAGAGCAGCGACGCCGACGAGGCGATGCACGATCTGGAGCATGCGGAGCAGGATGTCAGCGGCCTGCAGCGGCGCATCGAGCAGGCGACGGCAAACGAGCAGACCAGTCAGCAGGATCTCGCGCGGGCGACGGCCGAGTACGAGCCACGCAAGGAGCGCTTCGAGGAGGTCAAGGCGAAGGTGATCGCGCTGCAGGACGAGGAGAAGGTCAAAAAGGAAGAGATGCAGGCCTTCGATCCGCAAACGCGCAAGCTGAAGTCGGAGCAGAGGAAGCTGGAGAAGGAGCTCGAGAGCGCCAGGCAGGGTGGCGAGCAGAAGCGTGCCGTCGCGCGTGAAATCCAGACGTACCTCAACGAAATCACGCCGAAGGTGCGCGACCAGTACGGCGACCGTGTGGACGATCCGGACCAGCGGAGCGTCGAGCAGCTCAAGGAGGACTTCAAGCAGCTCGCCACGAAGCTCAAGGCGGCCGAGAAGAAGCATGGCGGCAAGAACCTGCGCGAGCTGGAGGAGCTCGCGCTGTCGACGGCCAAGAAGCTGCGTGAGAAGGCCGACGAGCTGCAGATCTGCGAAAGTCAGAGACAAGACCATCAGGACGCCTTCAAGACTCGGTACAAGTTCTTCAAGAAGATGTGCAACAGCAAGGGGATCCAGGCGTCGAGCGATTTCAACACGCGCCTCTCGAAGAAGCAGCACGCGGGCACGCTCGTCTTCGACCACGCCGAGGAGCGGCTCTCTCTCGAGGTGAGCCGCAACTCGCAGGACGCGCAGCTGCAGGCGACGTCAGACGCGCGCAACCTGAGCGGTGGCGAGCGCTCGTTCACGACGCTGGCCTTCGAGCTCGCCATGTGGGAGTTCTGCGAGACGCCCTTCCGTGTCCTCGACGAGTTTGACGTCTACATGGACGACACGTACCGCAAGATCGCAGTCGATACGCTCATGGAGCTGTGCGAGTCGCAGCCGCGGCGGCAGTTCCTCTTCATCACGCCGCAGGACATGTACCCCTTCCTCAAGGACCGCCCGGCGTCGTCGTACAGGATCGTGCGAATGAGCGACGTGCGCCCGAGCTGAGCCTCGACGAATAGTGAGGAGTGGTCCCTGGAAGACAGGCGCACCACGCCAGGCCCGCATTGCGCACGTGTCACGCTACTACATTGGAGTTTGGACTCGCCGTCGCGCCCGCGTGTGCGTGTTCGGCGTGTCGGCATATGGGTCACTTTGCTTGTGCTCGGCCGTGTTGCACTACAGACTGTGTAGACGAGAGCTTAGAAGTAAAAAAAAGCGTCGTCGCAAAATACCCAAGCCCCCAGCCCCACACAAGTTCCACACACATGCCACAGCATTCCGGCTCCAGGCTTTGAGGTGAACCTCACACTCGTGCAACGGCGCCAATCGACAGCTGCGCCGAGCCGCACCAGGTTGCACAGACAGACCGCAATTCCGTCTCACTTTCGCCCGCGGGACGTGCGTGAATCGCGTTTCGACCTTGGCTTCACATCGTCATCGTCGTCCTCGAAGGTGAACTTCTTGGGCGGTAGGTCGAAGGCGTCACGCAGCTGGTCCCGCGCGTACTTGGCGTTGTACTGCGTGATGTCTTGCAGGACGCAGACAGTGAGTGCGCTCACGACCTGCTCGTATACTGATGCAAAGCTCCGAGCCATGACCATTGCCAAGAGGAAGACAAAGAACGCGGGCACCATGCCGCCGACGAGCGTGTCACTCGTCAGGTGCGTGAGGCCTCCACCGGAGTGGCTCACAAAGTAGGCGTACCCAAACGCAGTGCAGACCAGCGGGATCGTTATGGACCTGCGACGCGCGTGCACGGCCGCTGCCTCACGTTCCCTCTCCGCACGGCGAGCGAGGGGGAGGGGGACAAGCACAGCAGGGCGACCGAGGCGCGCTGCGAGGGCAATAGGCGCACTGCATTGCAAAGAGCACGCGCTGCACGATGCGGTTGATGCTGAGCTGCAGGGGGAAGGACGACATCATCCTCCACGTGCGGAAGCACGCGGTACAGAAGCCGGTATTCTGCATGAAGACGAAGATGTACGCGTAGCCGCTCACAAACTTGAGGCAGCGCTCGAAGCAGAACATACAGCACTTGCAGCACTTCATGACGACGCGTACGAGGGGGTTCGAGTCCTGCTTGGCCTGCGTCTGCTCGTTGAGCGTCTCGAGGAGCCATACAAGCGTCTCGACGACAGCGAGGATCAGTGAGCCAAAGGCCATGCTGCCAAGATTGTACCGCAGCACGTATGTGAGCATGGTGCTTACCACAAAGTCGGTCTGGTTGTCGGCGAATTGCTGGTTGATATGGCCCGCCGTATCCACGTCCACGAAGAAGAAGTCTGCGCGAGGCACCGGACGGGGTGTGCAACGGCCGCCGGCAGAAACGCACGGTTCGTGCGTTGCAGTGGTTTGGGAAGCGGCGCACAGAAGACGCAGCCACTGATCGTAGTTGTGCCGATTGCCGCGAGGAAGAAGAAGGTCCAGAGCAGCCCAAACACTACATAGACATCCTTGTAAAGAAGGACCTCGTCCGCGTCGAGGGAGCCAATCCACTCGAGGTCGAGCAAGCCCGAGGCATTGGAGGCCGCGGGCGCGTCAGGCTCCCCGTAGCTGTAGGCAGACTCGAGGTACTCCAGTTGCGAGGCGTACGACGCTGCTGGGCTGGTGTGTAAATAGGCGAGCGTGAGGACGCAAAAGGCGATGAGCACCAGCTGTGCAGCCGACACGACAAGTGGGAAGAACACTATCACTTTGGAGTTGTGCACCACTAAAGTGGCCTCCTTGACCAGCGCTACCGTCCTGCGGGTGGCACGGTGGTGGCGGGGTTGGCGACGGTGGCGGCGACGGCGGCTTCGCCGGTGGGGGCCGCGCGGGCGGAGGCACCTGCCAATCTGGCCCGACGCGAGGCACAGCATGATCACGTAAAGCACGAGCACGATCGCAGAGAGGATGGCAAGCGCTTGGTATAGGCTGCGCATTTCGCCAACCTCCTGCGTCAGCGCCGCATCCATTGTCGCCTGCAGCACGTCTGGCGTGAGCACGGAAGACGCCACCGTGTTGCTCAGGCCGCTTTCGACGTTAGCCAGCGTGCCGTTCACCACGTCGCTGACAAATGTGTTGATCACTGACCCGCCGACACCCCCCCGGTACGCGAATGCCACCGTGAAGAGCAATAGCGTGAGCCCAACCGCGAAAAGCGCAAGGTAGACCGCGATGCCCGCGCAGAGGTATAGGAAGACCATCCAGGCGAGCGCGAGCAGGGTGGACAGCCCCACACCGAACAGAAAGATCTTGCCCATGTGCAGCCGCACCATGCTGCGGCCGTGCGGTGATGGGGTGGGTGTGGGGGGGGGGGGGGGGGGGGGGGGGGGGGGGGGGGGGGGGGGGGGGGGATGAAGGTACGCTCTGACGGTTCAGGCTGCGGGCTAGCGCGCGAGAGGCACGCGGGCACGCGGTGAGAGAGGAAAGCGCAAAGGGAAAGATCGGCCAGAGGCGAGGGTAAGCTCACTCCGCGGCAGCATTCACGGTCGAGGCAATCGTCAAGAGATAGTCAATGATGGGGCCAGTGTTGGGCTGCTTGGCGTAGGTTTGCTGGTGCCTGCGTGCCCGAGGAGCGAGGCTGGTCCGGTCAGTCGGAGATCCCGAGTCGCTGGCTCCAGAGCAGTGCCCAAGAGCCAGGCCAGACCATAGAGTCGCCCAGGAAGAACGAGGCCCAGCGGGGCCGAAGACGTTTGCGCATACGGTGCGCACACGTCGATTTGTCTCGCGCACTTCGAGAACTGCTCGCGGGTGGACATCTCCCACACGCTGTGCGGCACGCCGACCACCCTCTGGCACTTTTCGCCTGCCTTGTCGCAGCTGGGGAACTCGCAGTAGCTGCGCGTCGTCGCGTTCGTCTCGACCTGGGGCAGACAGTGGTTGATCGCATTGTACGTCGACCTGGATGTGACCCGCGTATTCGGCACGTAAGGCGTTTACATTGAGCGTGAGGAGGCGCTGGCTACTAGGCCGTGGAGAGCCGAGACAAAAGGCCCACGGGCGTGAATGTAGCCCGTGCCCCAATGGGGCCACCTCTGGGTTTGGGGCTTGTGAACCACCCGCGCGCGCATTGCGACGGGCCAATAGGCCGCTTTGGCACCCGGGTGCCCTTCCGCATAGCCGTAGTCGGCAATCGGGGCCGCGGGCCTGCGAGGGCATTCCGGCAGGCACAAGCCGTACATGACCAGTGCACTAGGGTGCTCGTGCAGAATCATCCACTGCGAGCCGAGGTCCTCAGACATCCGAGGGTACCAGACCGCGGGGCGGTCTGCGAACTTCCCCTGCCCACAGCGATTCCCGAGGTAGTCTGTCCCAAACTCGAGCGCCGACAGGTCGCCGGTCGCAAACGCACCAAAGCTGATGATGACCAGCCCCGCCCAGAAGAGCGAAAAGATCGCGAGGAAGAGCACGTCGGTGCACCTCCACGAGTCGACGTCTTGGATGTCATCGACGACCGCGGAGGACCGCAGGAGGCGCCCCTGCGACATTCCTGTCCGACCCAAGTCTCTGCGAGAAGTGCCGATATGGGCGCCGTGAAGCTTGCGAAGAAAACCTACTTTGTAAAAGGGCGTGAACCACGTGGAAGTAAAGTAAGTAAGTTACTTGCTGCCCGATTGTGAGCGGCTGAGCTCCTACACAATCATTTGACTACCTCCTTCTGTACTTCACACTTTAGATTTTTGGCGGCTTCCGGCAGGAGCCGGCGCTTGGGCCTGCCCTACTCTTCTAGAAAGATAAAAAGAAAGATAAGGGTTCGGGAGACTTTGTCTTGCTAGAAAGATTGGTGGAAAGATAGGGCCCCACACACTTGCGGCAGTGGAAGAATGGAAGAAA
>Ga0209713_10000623_pt1 | contig 20087 bp, 15 predicted proteins | sample ArcOceMetagenome_3_FD_187444 | JGI IMG/M metagenome (GOLD analysis project Ga0209713, IMG submission 187444) | Marine eukaryotic phytoplankton communities from Arctic Ocean - Arctic Ocean- Svalbard ARC20M Metagenome (SPAdes) (version 2) | ecosystem: Environmental > Aquatic > Marine > Oceanic... | reverse complement strand
TATGTGTTCTTGGGAAGTCTTGCTGGGGTACACCAACCATCGCTAGCAGAGCTTTGCCAACGCGCCGAGTTAGCTTCAACGCAGCGCTGCGGCAGATGCGCGGCGCGCTTGCGTCATGCTCGACTCTCGGATCCGCGCTACCATCGCTGGACGACGAGCTCGAGCTGCCCTCCGAGGAGCTGCTCCGTCTCGACGACGGCACGCTGCTGCCGCCCGAGCTCGCCGAGCTGCGCGCTCTGCTGCAGCTGCAGGCGTCGTTCGTGCAGAGCCGCAACGAGGAGAACGAGGAGGACGCGCTCGAGCACGGCGAGGAGCCGCCGGTGCCGGGTCGCTCCGAGCGGCTCGCCGCGCTCCGCGAGCAGCAGCGCCAGCACCTCAATGAGTGCCTGCTCGAGTTTGACGACTCGCTGCTCTTCCTGCACTCGCTGCTGCTCGAGCACGAGAAGCTGGAGCGGCGCGTGCGCGCGCTGCGACGGCGCAAGCAGGCACTGCCGGCCGGTCGCTGCCGGTACGACGAGGGCATCGAGTGCGGCTCCGGCTCCGACGACGGCGAGGGTGACGACTGGAGGGACTGGCTGACGGAGGCGCCTCGCGGCGGCGGCGGCGGCGGCGGCGGCGGCGGCGGCGGCAGCAGCAGCGGCGGTGGCCGCTCGGCGGCGGGCGGTGGCGGTGGCGACGGCGACGGCGACGCGGACGACGACGAGGAGTCGCTCGATCAGCGCCTCGCCGCGTCGCGCCAGCAGATCAAGGCGTGCCTGCGCAGCCTCGGGCCGACGACGACGAGGGTGGGCGCCGGAGGAGGAGGCCCGGGCCACGCCTGCGGCTCACCCGAGCGCGGCGTGGCCGGCACGAGCTTCGACGCGAGCCCGCCCGCGCCAGGCTCGCCGTCGCCCAGCGGACGCGCGCCGCGCATGCGCCGCGTCGTCGAGGGCAGCCGAAGAGCGCTGAACTAGGGCTGATAGATCTAATTCTCAACCCTAGTCAACCGTGTTCGTGTTGTCGTCGCACATCACCGCACGCGCAACTCTTGAACGCCGCCTGGCCCAGCGCATAGCATCTACGGCGTCCCAGACAGTGTCGGGCGTCGTGTAGGCTGTTTAGCACGAGCAGTTTAACATGCAGGCTGGTTCGATGTCGGCGATGGCAGCGCCGGACCCGGGCTCCACCGAGCCTCCGGCGCCGACGTTGTTCAAAAAGGTGCTGGAGACCGCCAAGGCGCTTCTCTCCAACAAGGAGGTCGTCGCCAAGCTCTTCGGCACGATCAGAATTCTCGCGAGGTCGGCGTTCAACCCGTTGGAGTTCTCGCGCCCGTTGGACAGGACCGAGTGGCTGCAGCGGGTGCGCGCAAACGGCGCCCACTTCAAACAGCTCTACGCCATCGTCTTCCTGGTGTGCCTCGTGTACACCATCCTCAGCTCGCCCTTCCTGCTCTTCGGGATGCTCATGCTTGGGAGCGCGTGGCTCTACGGTACGTCCCGGCGCCACGCGAGACCTGGCCGCCTGCCCAGCATCAGCCACGCCGCACACATGCTCACACCACGCCGCCTCGGCCGTCCGTGCACGCAGCTTTTGTGATCCAGCCGCCCGAGGCCACGCTGGAGATCTTCGGCTTCCAGCTGAAAAGAAGGGAGAAGCTGCTCGTGCTGGTGCCCTTCAGCATCCTGGTGGTGACGATCACCGGCATGATCAACAGCCTGCTCTACGTGGTGGTGCTCTCGTCGATCGTCTCGCTGCCGCACGCCTCGCTGCACGTCCCGGCCGAGTTCGACGAGCTCGACGCGCTCGAGCTCGAGGGCCTGGCGCCGGCGGTGACCCTGTCGATGCCGAGCTAGGCCCGAGCGCCAGCGTGACCAACAGGCCCGGCGGCACGCGTGGCGCAGGCGCATGATCGATGATGTGGATTTGTGTGGCGCGAATATTGAGGTGGTCTGGCGGGCCGCGCCGTGAGTTAAGCTTGTTTTGTGCTCAACAGAACTACAGAAGCCCAGGCGGCAATGAACCAAACGCTGAACCAATGATTGGGTAAGGAAAAAAAGGCCGAGCGTAGCGAGATGTCTCGCGAACGCTGCGAAGAGCGCGGGGCGCCGCTACCCGCCGCCAGCATGATGCCCGCCCGTGTTCATTTCCGCGGGTCGGTTGCGAGTGAGGGGCACACCACCAAAATTCGGCGAGCGCCTTGTGTGCTGCCGAAAGCAGTGCCGCCGCCGAGCCGCTGGTGCGCGCGACGAGCGAGGAGATGGCGGACGCCGAGATGAGTGACGCGGCGGCGCCCGCGGCGGCGCCGGCTGCGGCGACCGAGACGGTGCGCTCTGCCGCCTAACTGCCCCAGCGACCAGCCCAGCCCCCGGTGACGCCCGCCCCAGCGACCCGCCCAGCCCCCGGTGACGCCCGTGTGTGCCTTGCGCTGTGCAGGGCGGTATGGACGTCGACATCTTCGGCGACGGGGGCGCCGACGATGATCTCGGAGACGAGATCGCGCGCGCCGACACGGACGAGATCGCCCAGCGGACGCGCCTGCTCGAGAACGAGATCAAGGTGCTGAAGAATGAGGCGATGCGCCTGTCGCACGACCAATCCGCCAACAAGGAGCGGATCAAGGAGAACAACGACAAGATCAAGCTGAACAAGCAGCTGCCGTATCTGGTCGCCAATGTGGTCGAGCTGCTCGACATGGACGCCGAGGACGAGCCCGAGGAGGACGGCGCCAACATTGACCTTGACGCGCACCGCAAGGGCAAGTGTTGCGTGCTGAAGACCTCGACGCGGCAGACGATCTTCCTGCCGGTGCCCGGGCTGGTGGAGACAGAGAAGCTCAAGCCGGCCGACCTCGTGGGCGTCAACAAGGACTCCTACCTCATCCTCGAGGCCCTGCCCGACGAGTACGACTCGCGCGTCAAGGCGATGGAGGTCGACGAGAAGCCGACCGAGGAGTTCAACGACCTCGGCGGGCTCGACACGCAGATCCAGGAGCTGGTCGAGGCGATCGTGCTGCCGATGACGCACAAGGAGCGCTTCGACAACATCGGCATCAAGCCGCCCAAGGGCTGCCTGATGTACGGGCCGCCCGGCACCGGGAAGACGCTGATGGCGCGCGCGTGCGCCGCCTCGACGCAAGCGTGCTTCCTCAAGCTGGCTGGGCCGCAGCTGGTGCAGATGTTCATCGGCGACGGCGCGAAGATGGTGCGCGACGCGTTCAAGCTCGCGAAGGAGAAGCAGCCCGCCATCATCTTCATCGACGAGCTCGACGCCGTCGGCACCAAGCGCTTCGACTCGGAGGTCTCCGGCGATCGCGAGGTGCAGCGCACGATGCTCGAGCTGCTCAACCAGCTCGACGGCTTCACCCAGGACGACAACATCAAGGTGATCGCCGCGACCAACCGCATCGACATCCTCGACCCCGCGCTGCTGCGCTCGGGCCGCATCGACCGCAAGGTCGAGCTGCCGCTGCCGACGGAGGAGGCCCGCGCCCGCATCATGCAGATTCACTCGCGCAAGATGAACGTCAGCTCGGAGGTCAACTTCGAGGAGCTCGGCCGCTGCGCCGACGACTTCAACGGCGCGCAGTGCAAGGCGATTTGCGTCGAGGCGGGCATGCTCGCGCTGCGGCGCGAGGGCACCGAGATTAGCCACGAGGACTTCATGGAGGGCATCACGCAGGTGCAGGCCAAGAAGAAGGCCTCGCTCGCCTACTACGCGTAAAGTGCTGGCTCGAGCGGAGCACGTCTGCGTGCGTGTAGCTGCCTACAGAGTTGAGGCTCTCTTTTCCTGTACAAATCGGCTATGTAAACACTTCGACCTACGACAGCATGTCCTTGCTGTCTCAGTAAGTGGTTCATCCCCTCGTGTTTACACACGTCAACAAAAACACCGCGCTCTATTCCCACCTACAATCGATTAGCAACATCCCACGCGCCTCGCGCTAGGCCTGCCTCCATGTCGGACGAGGATGCGCAGCCTCTCACAGACGAGGTGGCGGATGCCGGGCCGACCGCAGCCGACGGGCTGATGGCGAGAATGAGGCTGAATGCGGGGCCGGCAGACGGCTGGCGGCAGGGCTGGTTGAAGCTCAAGGTCAAGAAGAAGGCGCAGAAGGCCTACTTCGACAGCTGTGGCTATCGGCTCAACTGGTATGGCTCCAAGCCCGACACCGATGGCGCCAAGCCGAGCGGTGGCCTCGACCTGCGCGATGTGGAGCGGCTGGCCGCGCCGACCGACACGACGGTCGAGGTGCATGCCGGCGGCGGCACGGTGCACGTCGTCGTCTTCGACTACAGGGGCGAGCGCGACGCGTGGGTGCGAACGTGGGCCAATGCCGTGCCTCGCAGCGCCCTGGCGCCCGCGCTCCTCGAGCATGCCAACGAGTACATCCAGGAGGCGCTCGAGGAGCTGGGACCAGAGTACGAGCCGCCCTTGGACCTTGGGAGAACGTCAACGATGCGCCGATCTCTGACCCTGTCGAGCCCGCGGCGATCCATGACGCTTCGTGCCTCCATGAGCGGCGGCGTGGGCTCGCCCAAGGCGAGCCCGCGCGGCTCGGTCTCGTCGACCCCGGTCGTCGCGGTAGATGGCGGGGACTCGCGGCAGCGCAGCGGCTCTGGGCTGTCAGCGATGCAGCGGAAGACGAGCAAGCTCGAAATGGAGGACGCGCCGCCGGCACCTCCCGCTGCACTCGAGAAGCGGGGTAGTGTCGTCGCCGCCGAGCTCTGACAGAAGATGGGCGCAGCGGATCTCCGCTCGCTCTGCCTGTGCGGATCTCGTCGTCTCCGTGTACAGCCGTAGCGTTTGGGTGGGGTATGGGACATCCCATGGAGCCCATGTAGGTCTATTCAGGAGGAGACTCACATGAATTCTATGGAAATACACCAGTCTAGCTACGATGAGGTCCGGTCGGACGTGCTCGCCGATCGCTTGCCATCGGACTCTCGGAGGCTTGCGACGCTCAATCGGTTGATCTGAATCGAGTCGCCGCCCTTGAAGCCCTCCTCGTTGTTCCAGCGGCGCGCCCGGTCGGTCTGCGCTGCATTGCTCTTGCGTTCATTGGAGTCGGCGTCAGACACGGGCTTCGTGGTGGCGTCCTGCAGCACCTTGCCGTCGCCGCCCCCGTCGCTGCCCTGCAGCCTGGACCTCTCCGTCTGGTCGCCCGCGGATGATCTGCTCGGGCCGAGCGCCTGTTGCAGCACAGCCACGGCGGCCTCGTGCTTATTGGAGAGGGCGAGTTCCAATGGCGTCACGAACTCGTGCGTCTTGTCCATTCGGACATCGGGGTGGGCACCTGTCGCCAGTAGGATGCGGATCACGGGCGCGTGGCCAAACTGCGCCGCCAGGTGCAGCGCCGTCAGCCCGTCCCCGAGCTGCGCGTCGGGCGACGCCTCCGCGTGCAGCAGCGAGCGCACGATGGCGGCGTGGCCATTCTGCGAGGCAAGCAGCATCGGCGTCTTGCCGTCGCGCATCTGGAGGCCGGCGGCGGCGCCCGCTGCGAGCAGATCGCGCACGATCGCGAGGTGGCCCTCCGCTGCCGCCGAGTGGATGGCGGAGGCGCCTGAGCCGTTGCGCACCATATCGACGTGTGCACCGTTCACCAGCAGCAGGTGCACCACCTCGCGGCTGCCGATTTCGCACGCAAGCATCAGTGGCGTCTTGCCATCAGCGTCGGCTAAGTTTGGGCTTGCGTTCAGGTCGAGCAGCGTGCGCGTCGTCTCCACGCGCGCATATTTGGCGGCGTCGAAGAGCGCGGTGATGCCGTCCTCTTCGCGCCGCTTGTCGATTTCGGCCTTGGCCTTGAGCAGCTGCCGGAGCGCGCCCGGGTGGTTGGCGCGCGCGGCCAGCACGAGCGGCGTGCTCTTGCGCTTCTTTGTCTCGACCTCGACGTTCGCCTTCGCCTCGATCAGGACCTGCGTCGCCTCCTCGAAGCCCGCGTTAGCAGCCAGCAAGAGTGGGGTGTGCCCAGTCGACACGCGCGGCGCATCGACTATTGCGCCGCCTTCGATCAGCATGCGCATGATATCAGCGTAGCCGTTGCCCGCAGCAGTGTGGAGCGCAGTCTGCAGCCCCTCCTCGACGCCGGCGTTGACCTCCGCTTTGGCTTCGAGCAGCAGACCGACGATGGAATCCTCGCCGTAGCGGCACGCCAGCATGAGCGGCGAGACGGCCTTCGCGCTCTTCGCGTTGACGTTGGCGCCGTGCCGAAGCATCACCGCCACTGCTCCCGCGTTGCCGGCCTCCGCCGCGAAGCTCAGCGCCGTGCAGCCGTTCGCCGACTGCGCGTCGATGGGCGCGTTTGCCTCGAGGAGCGCCTCCACGGCCGCCTCGTCGCCGTGGCGGCAGCTCAGCATCAGCGGCGTCACTTGCTTTGCTGCCAGAGCCTCCGCTCCCGGCGCCAGATCCTCGATCGACGGCGCCGCGGTATCAGCACCCGCGGCGGCGGAGGCGACGGCATCAGGCACTGCGGCCTCGTCAGGCGCATCGAGGTAGCTCTCGCTCGTGCCCTCGTGGATGTCGAGGATGCGGCGCACATTGCGGTGCTTGTTGGCGACTGCGAGCTCGAGGGCGGTGAAGTCTTCGAAGATGGGCGTCTGCGGGTGTGCGCCATGGCGCAGCAGGCAGCGCACCACCTCGGCGTGCCCCGCCTCCGTGGCGCGATGGAGAGCGGTCGAAGAGCGGTGGGTCGAGAGGAAGGGCGACACGCCGGCCTCCAGCATGACGCGCACGAGGGTTGCGTTGCCAGCGGCCGCCGCCTCGCGCAGCAGCCCCCCCTCGCCGCCCTCACGAATCGAGAGGACCTCTTGCTGAGGCTTCGCCTTGAGAAGCTCAGATCCGCCCCACTTGACGTCGAATGTCGGTGGCGAGCCGTCGTGCACGATTTGGATCTCGCCGAGGCGCCACACTTGACGACCTTTCTTGCCCGTGACCAATGATTTCTTGCCTGGATCGAACACCAAGACCTCGCGCGTCGGCACGAAGGGAGGATGCTGCGGACTCTCGGCCATTTTCGCCGCCGCGAGCGCGCCCAGCGCGCGCAGCTCACGCTCCGTTCGCTTGCCGCGCTCATGACCACCCGCCAGCACGGCGAGCGTCGCGGGCCACGGTGGCATCGCGCCGAGCGTCAGCAGCTTGTGCGCAACCTCGAGCCGCGCGCGCTCGGCAACGACGCCTTGGCTGATGAGGAGCTCGGCCGCTGCCTGCATCAGAAGTCGCTTGTCGGCACCGGGACTGCCCGCAACGGCACCGCCTCCTCCAAAGCCGCCGCCCGCGCGTGCCAGGTGACGCACCTTCGTGGCGCCCTCGCTGAATCGTGACGGCGACTCCACATCGATTGGCATGCCACAGGCGGCGCCCGCCTCCCTGTGCGCCGTCTCCACAGCCTCGGCCGCCTCTCGCGAGAGCGGCTGCAGCTGCAGCGATTGGAGCAGCACCGAGCACGCCTGCTCGTGCATGCCGGAGCGCGCGCAGAGCAATGCGGCCGCATGCATCCGCTCGGAGAGCTCGCGCCCCGCCGTCAGCCGCGTCTGCGTCGTGTCACTCAGGGCAGCTTGGTCGCTTGCCCACGTGTCGGGCCGCCCGAGCGCCGCGAGCGCCGCCTCGAGAGCGTCGAAGAGGCCGAGAGTGACGGAGCGGAAGTTGTCGGGCCGGTTGAACCAAGAGGGCTCGCGCGCGTCGTTGGAGAGGCGCAGCCCGTCGAGCAGATGCGTCGCCTTCTTCGGTGCTCCCGACGCGCGCAGGTCGGCCGTGACCATGTCGAGCAGCTGCAGGTGAGAGTGCTTGAGCTTGCCGACGGCCTCCTCCATCGTGATGGCCGCGCGGTTGGTGCACAGCCGCACCTCCGCCACGAGCACCGACCCCTCGACCCTCGTGCTCACGAGCTCGAGCAGCGCCATCGGGCCCACGAGCGTCTCCTGCTCGTGCGGGTATCTGTGTTCATGGGGCAGTGTGGCGTGAGTGGCCGGCCAAGCGCTGGTGCATGATGGGCAGCGGCAGCCGCACTGTGAGAGCCACGAGAGGTCGGCGCCGCGGTCGACGGCGCCCATCGAGATCTCAAAGATGAGCTCGCTCCCCTCCCTGCCGGCCTTGCTCCGGGCGGCCGCGTAGTCTAGCGCCACCTCGCGGTCGCGCGTCGTCGAAAGGAAGGCGCGCTCGACGCCGCCGCGCACGCCATACTCGTCGCGTGTCCAGAACTGCGACGGCAGCAACGCGCCGCTCACGCCTCTGTAGACTTTCGTTGCAACGGTCAGCTTCGAAAGCTTGACGATGGCCGAGTTGCACGCGTGCAAGGTCGTCGTGTACCTGTTGCCGTGGCAGAGCCTCTGGAAGCGCTCGTCGGTCTCTCGGCCGGCGTGGCGCAGCACTCCGTTGAGCTTGACGTAAATCGGCCCCGTGTAGATGCGTGCCGCGATGAACTCGTCCTCGTTGAGCGGCGTGCTGTCGAGGTCGTGCAGCTCGCGGTTGCGCTTCTGCCTCTCGACGTCGAAGAAAGTCGGCGGCGTCGCCACGCGCAAGGCGCCCTTCCGCTCACACGGCCACTTCTCGAGCCCGAGCGTCTCGAGCGCCCCGCTCGTCCCGTCGGTCACGAAGTGCCACTCTATCTTGGGCGTGGTCTCTATGCCGTAGTTGCTCGTGGTGAAGTACTCGCGAGAGTCGGCGGCGTTGCAATGCTCGCGGAGCATTGCTTGCCGCACGCTGGGATCGGGTGGCCCCACGCGGTCCTCGAGCCCGCCGTACCACGCGCCCAGGCCATCGTACGACAGCTCACGCTCCTCGCCCTCGTCGATGAACTTTGAATGTAGCTCGATGGCTGTCGCTGCCTTTGCGGTCGCAATCCCTTTGCACTGCTCCCACAGCTCATCCGCCACCCTCTCGAGGAAGGAGGCTCGCTTCAGCAGCTCCATAAAAGCCTCATGCGAGGCGCTCCAACCGAGCTCGCGAACAAAGGCCAGCTCGCGTGCCGAGCGTTGCTGGTCGTGCCGTACCGCATCGCCGAGCGGGGCAAGCAGTGCCGTGGCGAGAATCTCGTTGAGCGGCATACTCGCCAGCCACGAGGCTGCGCTCCACTCTTCTGCATCTGGCATGTCTTTGCGGACCTTGCTCTCGGCCGCCGCCGCCTTGGCCTTGGCTGCTCCGACCTCGGCTTGCTTCACTGCCTGCCGCAGCTGCTCCGCCACACTAGCTGCGTCTGTATCGGCCGCCTCCGAGTTAGGCACCACCTTCCCCGCCATCGAGCGCGATAGCTTCTCCGGCTCGATGATCTCCCCACCCTGCGTGAGCGACGGCGGTTGCGTGGTCGAGGAGTAAGCTGGTGGTCGAGGAGCGTACTGCTTGGGCGCCGCCGTGGAGCTGCCGGAACCCATGGTCGCCGGCAACCGTGGATCGTAGTTGTGTGTAATTAGCCTGATGATGAATTCATCAACTATTGCATTCTTCTGAGGAGTGTAACGGAGCCGAGGTGTGTAGTTGAGGTAAGCTAACAGCGTTAACCCGTTAAACCGTTAACAGGCTAAACAGCCGTGCCAAGAAGGGTCGTGCGGTGGCCGCGGCGACGACGGCAGAGTGGAGGCCAACGACACCACAACAACTTCGCCCAGCTCAACCAACCTCACAACCGCTATGGAGCCGACGCCGACCCGCGGCCGCCCTAAAGTAACTGGGTCCTGGGGTAGAAGCTGGCAAACGCGTCGCCTGAATTGTGAATAGCCTTAAAAAAGACAATCGCTTCAAATAGAGAGCCTGCCCGCCCACCCTCTCAACCTCTTTTTAAACCGGCCGACCCTTAAAAACGCGATGTCAAAAGCGCGTAGAATCTGCCTAATGCGTAACACTAGACGACGCGAGATTTTTGTGCGTGGCCGCAACCGCCCACCATCTCGCTCTCGTGTGCTCAGGAGCTCGGGTACTTCTCGGCATCCTCGTCGAGCCAGTCTACGAGGTAGCGCCGCGCGAGGCGATGCCCTCTCTCGGCCGCCGCGAGGAGCAGCGGGATCGCCCGCGCCGGGTCCTTGTTGCAGCCGCAGCCCTCGATCAGGAACTCGGCCATCATGAACAGTCCCGACGTGTGCTGCTGCGCTGCGCACTGCTCGAACAGCGCGAACGCGGCTTTCTCATTTTCCTCGACGTGCTCGTTGCTGCCTAGGTAGTGCAGCACGCCGAGCTCGTACTGACCCTGCGCGCTGCCGCGGTCGCTCGCTCGCTGAACCCAGTGCAGACCCTCCGCATCGTCAATGTCGTGGCCGATGCCCTCCAGCAGCACGACGCCCACGCCCACCATCGCTTCGGTGTGGCCGCGCGCCGCAAGCGAGCGATAGAGCGTCAGCCCTTCGGCCGCGTCGTCGAAGCTGCCGCTGCCGCCGAAGACCAGGCACGATGCCAGCTCAAACAGCGCCTCGTCGCACTTGGCGCCAGCCGTCTGGCACGACTCGCTCATCTTCTTGCGCAGCGTGGGCTGCTCATGGGCCTTGGGCTGGGTGGGTGGCCATGCACGCGGTGGCAGTTTATGCCAGGACGTCTCGTCGTCCTCCCATTTTTGCCGCATCGCCGCCTCGTTTGGCCGTAGCTTCTGCAGCTCGGCGTGGACGTCTGGCGGGACCCCGAACGTGATGCACAAGGCCTTACGCCGCTCGTTGGCGGCGAACAGCCCGACTGCCGCGACAGCCACCGCAGGTCGGTAGCGCTGTGAGCTACGCAGCAGGAACATAGGCGCCGCTGAACACAGAGGCGAGAGGGCAACGACACTTCGGATTTGCTCGCGTGTATGCGGCAGAAGTTCGTGCATGCACGGCACGCCGCGTTAAACCGTCAAAAAAATAGCGTCAATTCGGTTTTTGATGTAAAGCAGACATAGGTCAGTCATACTGGACAAGAAGCAGTGCCTAGAGATTTGACTACTCAGCCGCAGCCTGGCCGAGTGAGCCGTCAGCATCGTTATTGCTTTTGTGCGTTCACGCCGTCGCTCGACGCCTTTTTGCGGACCTGATCATGAGAGCGGAGGTCGACGATCAGTGCCGTAATATCATCGCAGTACGCGCCTTCCTCCACCTCCCACCGCCTGCGCGATTCGGTGATGAGCTGCTTGCACGCAGCCGGCACGGCGTTCTCGCCGGCGCGCGCCACGGCGTCGACCACCATGTCGACCGCCTCCTGCGAGGTGATGAACTCCCAGACGCCATCCGACGCGATGATGAGGAACTGGTCGTCAGGCGAGCGCTCGCACCGCCGGATCTCGGGCTCGGCCGTGACGCCGACCTGCTTGGCGCCAAAGTCGCCGACGGAGCGCGACATGGCGAGGCCGGGCCCCGAGTGGCGCGTCGATGCAAAGTAGACACGCGACGGGCCGGTGCTCGGGTCCGACTGCGTGACGAAGCCACCCGCCGCGATGATGCGCTCCGACTCGGCGGGCGAATCCGGCTTGTGGTCCTCTGAGAGGTCAACGGCGAGGGTGCCGTGCGTACCGGAGCTGCGCGCGAGCACGGCACGCGAGTCGCCCACGTTGCCCACGAGCAGACCGATCTGCGGGTGCAAAATCACGACGTTTGCCGTGGTGCCTGACTTCTTGGCGGCAATGTTGGAGCTGTGCAGCAGACTCTTCTCGGCGTTGAGCACCGCGGTGCGCAGCAGGGCCTCGGGCGCGTCGCCGGTGACGAGATCGTCGCACAGCAGTACCTCGAGCACGGAGTGCATCGTGAACTGCGAGCACAGGCCGCCGTTGTGGCCGTGGCCATCGAAAACCGCGGCGACCATCATCGTCGAGTCCCTGGGGTGAAGGGCCAGGCAGGCACGGTCCTGATTGATCTTTGAAACCGGACCGTACGCGCCCGGTCGGGTCCCGTGACGCGAGAGCATTCCGTAGGTGTCCGGAGGGAAGCGACCGTCGCTGCTCTGCAGCGCCGTCTGCATCGCTGCCGCCTCCACCTCCGTGCCGTCTGTGTTCCCGGGCGCCACGAGCAACCCGTGCTTGAACTTGGTGCCCCTGCGGAATGACACACCGTCGTCAATGAATCTAGACTCGTCGATCGCACGCTGCGAAGTGCTGGGCTCGTCGTCGTCATCGACCTCGGGCGGCTCCGGCAGAAGAGGTGCCTCCTGAAAAAGCGACAGGCGCCGCTTCACAAAGGATGAGTCCTTGCTAGCGGCATCCGCCGTGCGCGCCGGACGCGCCGCTGCGGACGACGCGCCGCAGCCCATGGTCGGCTCGGCCTGCAATGGCGCGAAGTTATTCCAGGCCGGCGCGAAGGTATCCTGATGAACTGATGCTGAAGTCTGTAGCCGAGGGGGCATAACCACTCAGATGTGGAAAGTTTAGGCTAAGCAATGATTCAAACAGTCTGAACAGCCTTGCTCAAATACGCATTTCAAAGGGTGAGTGCCTCGAAGTGCCACGGCACACCCTCGACGCTACGCTCCTCCTCCTTCTCCTCCTCTCGGCGGAGGGCGGCCATGTAGTAATCGTACGGCTGCGCCGTCAGCAGTGCACCTCCGGCCACCTGCTCTCGCAGCCACTCCATGGCCGCGTGGGTCGCCGGGCCAGGCAGCTTCTGCCACGCAGTGCACAGCTCGACCATGAGGCCGCCCGGCAGGAGCTTGCTCCGCTCCTTGAAGCTGAGCGACTGGAGCACGGACTTGCCGCTTCCTGCATGCGCCGCGCCCGCCTCTTCGTCGAGGACCAGTCCGTCCTCCACTCCATCCTCCACCGGCGCCTCCCTCTCGGCCTCCTCGGCGGCTGGCGCGATCGCCGCGGCCGCCGCGGCCGCCGCGGCATGCCGCAGTCGCTGCCTCTCAGCGCGCGCGGCGCTGCGCGCTGCGAGGCTCCCTTGCCAGAGCGCGTCGACGCGGCGGAGCCTCACGGCCGCCTGCTCGCCCTCGAACTCCTGCGTGAGGGCGCCGCAACGCAGCTGCGCGAGGAAGTCGGCGTAGACGCCCGCCTCGTACAGCCCATGCACGTGCGGGTACACCACCTCCTCCTTGAAAGCCTCCATCGCGTGTCGCGCCGCGTGCGGGACCGCCGCGTCGACGACGCCGAGCCGCGTGTCGAAGAACTCGATCTGGTCGAGGAGCAGCCCGCAGCCGGGCGCGAGCGGCGAGACGTCGATGCGCAGCGGCGAGTTGAGCGCCACCGCCACCGCGTCGCGCGGCACGACGCGGTTGGTCACGGCGAGCGCGGCGCCCACCATGTGCCGGATCTGGTGGAGCACGAAGGCGATGCCCGCGATGCGCAGCACCAGGTACGGCGCGCCGCCCACCTCGACGCGCCGATGCACGCGGCACGTCACGACCGAGCGGTACGCGGCGGAGGCACGCTCGTCCGGCGACAGCGCGAGCGGCCACGACTCCTCGGGCGGCGCCTCCGCAGGGAAGCGCACGCTGTCGTCGTGGATCTTTCGCAGGCCGCTCGCAAAATTGTGCATGCGGTGCGTGCCCTCGAACATGCGTAGCGTCGTGTCGAGCTCCTCGACTGTCGCGCCGGGGCCGAGCGCTGCCTCGGGCACCAGGTACTCGTACGTGCGCGCGCTCGCGCACTCGCGAGCGGAGAACTTTTTGCGCACTCGACCGCCGGAGAAGACCCGCACGGTCTGCGGCAGCCGTGCGTTAATGCGGGACAGGGCCGACGGCGAGAGCAGCCAGTCGTCGGCGCCGTCGCCGAGCTCCTGCGCAGTCAGCGCCGAGCCGTCGAGCAGATCGATATCGTCGTCGCACGTCTCGAGCATCACCGAGGCGGCAGCGCACGCCGCGTGCACGCCCTTGTCGGTGCGACTCGCCAGCACCCACCTGGTCCGGGTGAGCGGCGCCCAGTTGCTGGGCGCGATGAAGCCCTCGTCGCGCAGTGCGGCGCGCAGAAGGTCAGCGACAGTGGGCTTGTCCGCGTCGCCGTCGGCGTTCTGGCTCTGCAGTCCCCAGAATCCCGTGCCGGTGAAGCCAAACGTCAGGAGCGTGTGCCGCTTCTTCTGAGGCTTGACACCCGCTGGCGGTGGCGGAGCCGGCGGCCGGTCGGTGAAGACGACCGGCTGTCGCATGAGTGGCGTGGGGTGCCGCGCTAAGGCGGGGTGTCGCACTAAGGCAGAGAAGCTGCTGATGAACAGCAAGCTCGACATGCGAGGTTCTCCGCAATGCTAAACTATGCAGCGGTTGTCTTGTGGTGGTTTTTGCCCGACACGCCTGCCTTCACGAAGATATACAGTAGATCAACTGCTGGATAGGTGTGTAATCTGCTATGGAGGATCCGGAGGTAGGAGAATTGGAATGGTTGCGTGCGTCCTAGCTCACACACACACACACACACACACACGGATAGGAACCAAACTGGTCCCCAGCCTGCGGTAGGGAGGGTAGGGTTTCTGGGTGGTGTGTCGGCTGCCACGCAGACCGACGGCGCCGCCCGAGCTACGCAGCTGGACAAGCATCGAGCGCCACCAAGCCTAACTATGGCCCTCGAGCGCACGTTCGTGCTCATCAAGCCCGACGCTGTCCAGCGCGGCTTGACGTTTGAGATCTCCGAGCGCTTCGAGAAGCGCGGCATGGTGATGGTCGCTTGCCGGATGCAGCAAGCCGACCCAAAGGTCGTGGCAAAGTACTGCGGTGGCGACAAGGCGGCTGCGAGCTTCCTCACGGTGGGACCCGTGGTCGCGCAGGTGTGGGAGGGCCCCGACGTTGTCGCCGCTGCCGTCGCCATGATCGGGAACGCTGACCCTGGAGTGGCTGCCCTGGGAACCATCCGGGGTGACTTTGCCGTCGACCCGCAGCGCAACCTGATCGAGTGCTCGGCGTCGGCGGCGGATGCCAAGAGCGCGATCGCGCTCTGGTTCAAGCCGGAGGAGCTCATCGGCGCCGGCGCCTCTGCCACGCCAGTCGCTAAGGCGCCTGCGCCCGCGCCCGCGCCCGCGCCCGCGAACGCGCCCACACCCGCGCCCGCCGCCGACGCGGAGGCTCCGACGGGCGGCGGCGACGACGCCGGCAAGTCCAAGAAGCAGCTGGCAAAGGAGGCGAAGAAGGCCGAGAAGGCGGGGAAGAAAGATGCTCACAAGGCGGAGGCCAACGCCAAGAAGACGGGCGGCGTGCCGGCTGTCGTGGCCGGTCCGGCCATCGAGCACGAGCCGCCCTCGGGCACGCGCGACTTCTTCCCCGACGAGATGCGGCTGCAGAACTGGCTGTACGCGCACTTCCGTGAGACGGCGCGCAAGTTTGCCTTCCAGGAGTACGACGCGCCCGTGCTCGAGAACGAGGAGCTGTACAAGCGCAAGGGCGGCGAGGAGATCACGCAGCAGATGTACAACTTCGTCGACAAGGACGGCAAGAACGTGACGCTGCGCCCCGAGATGACGCCGTCGCTCGCGCGGATGATCCTCTCGCTCGGGGGCAAGATCCTGCTGCCGGTCAAGTGGTTCTCGATCCCGCAGTGCTGGCGCTTCGAGACGGTGCAGCGCGGCCGCAAGCGCGAGCACTACCAGTGGAACATGGACATCATCGGCGAGAAGAGCGCCGCGGCCGAGGTAGAGCTGCTCGCGGCGGTCGTCCACTTCTTCAAGGCGATCGGCATCAAGTCGAGCGACGTGGGCATCAAGATCAACTCGCGCCGCGTCCTCGCCGCCATCCTCAAGAAGAATGGCGTCGACGACGACAACTTTGCCGAGGTGTGCGTCATCGTCGACAAGCTCGACAAGATCGGCGGGCCCGCCGTCATCGAGCTGCTGGGCGGCGTCGGCGTCGCCAGCGCGCCGGCGTCGCAGATCGTCGAGTCGCTCTCGCTCAAGAGCGTCGCCGACCTCAGCGCGCTGGTGGGCGAGAGCGGCCAGGACGCCGTCGACGAGCTCAACCAGGTCTTCGCGATGGCCGAGGCGTACGGCTTCGCCGACTGGATCCTCTTCGACGCGTCGGTGGTGCGCGGCCTCTCGTACTACACGGGCATCGTCTTCGAGGGCTTCGACCGGCGCGGCGAGCTGCGCGCCATCTGCGGCGGCGGCCGGTACGACAAGCTGCTCTCGCTCTACGGCTCGCCCGAGGTGGTGCCGGCGTGCGGCTTCGGCTTCGGCGACTGCGTCGTCGTCGAGCTGCTCAAGGAGCGCAACCTCCTCCCCAAGCTCGAGCCGCAGATCGACTTCGTCGTCGCGGCCTTCAACGCCGAGCACCGCGTGCCCGCCGCAAAGGTGGCGGCCATCCTGCGCGACGCGGGCTTTGCGGTCGACGTGCTGCTCGAGCCCGCCAAGAAGGTGACCAAGGCCTTCAACTACGCCGACCGCGTCAACGGCAAGCGGATGTTCTTTGTGGCGCCCGACGAGTGGGCACAGGGGCTGGTGCGCATGAAGGATCTGCGCGCCGGTGGCATGGACGAGGACGCGGACAAGCAGTTCGATCTGCCCGTCGACGGCCTGATCGCCAAGCTTGCTGAGATGGGGATCTTGCCGCCCGTCTGAGCATGACCGAGGTGTCGAGAGTAGATCGACATTGCGAGCATGCGGCTCGGAGCGGCAGGGGCAGGTGGTGTGACTTTACGGTAAAGATAGACTAGGATAGACTCAAAGCCGGCACATACAGCCGTTGAACAACGCGCTGTCCTCCGAGCGCGCACCCGCGCCGCCGCTCACGCCGCCCACGCCGCCGGCGGCCGAGCGCTGCACGTGGCGCTGCTGAGCGCGCTCCATGGCACGTGCGCGCGCCGCAGCCACCGCCCTCTGCCTCGCGTCGCCGTCGACAGGCTCGGCGGAGGTGGTCGTCGTGCCCGCTTCGCCGATGGCCTTGTGCAACCACTCCATCTGCGCGTCGTGTGTCTCCTCGGCCGAGATGCCGCTGCCGGCTGGGAGCCTCACGCCGGCGCGGCTCGCGGCGGCGGAGACGGCGGCGCGCTGCACGCTGGCGGCGACGGCCGAGGCGGGCAGCGGGATGGTGCGTCGCTTGATGGTGAAGTTCGGGTCGTAGTCGAGGCTGTGCGCTGGTGCGGAGGGGTCCATCAGCAAGCTTAGCTTGCCCGACGACCAAGCAGAGTCGTCCGAGCCATCGCGCGACAGCGCGGGAGCCGTGGTAAGCGCAGACCTCGGCGCAGCCGCCCGCGCAGCGGTCGCCGGGGCGGCAGCTGCCGGGGCGTCGGATGGCGCGGCGGCAGCTGCTGCAGCCGCCGGCGCGCCGCTGCGCAGCATGTTGAAGGACGGCATCCGCTGGGCGGCGTTGAGGGAGGGCATGCGCTGGACGAGGTTGTTCGACAGCTTGCGCTGGATGGCCGCTCCGCCGGGTGCCGGCGAGGGCGCGCCAGCGTCCGAGCCGTCGGATGCGTCGTCGTCCATGCCGTTGAGGGTGCGGCCTAGCCAGTCCATCTGCGCATCGCGCGTCTCGTGCTTGGAGGCAGCGTTGAGGCTCTGCTCGAGCCATCCCTGCTGCAGCGCCAGCACCGCGCTGTCGCACCCGGGCCGCGGGACACGCGCGGCGGTGAGGGCGCCACCGCCCGCCTTGGCGGCTCTTGCGCGCGCCAGAGCCGCCGTGCGCGCGCCCTGCGCGGCGTCGCGTGCGAGCGGGCCGGCAAGCCGGGGGTCGACGACAGGCGGCAGCGGCTCGGGCTCGGGCTCGGTGTCGACGGGGTCGAGCGGCGGCGGCAGCGGCTCAGCGCCCACCTCGATGACGATCTGCTCGAGGGCACTACTCGAGCCGCCGCTCGCGGGGACGCTCGCCGTCGCCGTCGCCGCGCCGCCGCTGTCTCCCGGGCTGGCGCATCCCTGGTGCGCGGCGGCGGCGGCGGCGGCGGCCGGCGTCGCGGGCGATTCTTCGTCGGCCATTGCGAGCGACAGCGACAGCGGCGCGATGAGTGGCGCGACGAGTGGGCCGGGGCTCGGCAGCTGTTCGGGGCTGAGGGGCGCCACCGGCCGACCCAGCTCGGAATGGAACAGGTCGGCCGCCGCGCGGGGCTTGGCGGCTGCGGCTGCGCGCGCGGCGAGACGCCCTCGTGCGGCGGCGACACGCGGCGGCGGCGGCGGCGGCGGCGGCGGCTGGGCTTGCGCTGCGCCGGCCTCGACCAGGGAGTCGGCCTGCGCGGCCGCGTGCTCGGCGCGGTGCTCCTCCTCCTCGCGCGCAAACTCGGCGTAGCGCGCGACGAGCGCGGCACGCTCCCCCTTGCGAGGCGCCTTGCGCAGCGCGAGGTGCGCTTGCGGCACGGTGCGCCTCGGCTTGGTTTGCCCGAGCTCTTTGCCCCCGCTTGCCTTCTTGGGCGAGCCCGGCTTGGGTGGCTTGCGCGCCATGCGGCGCCGGTAGATGCATAGCACGGCGGCAGCGGCTCCGAGGACCACCGCGAGAAACACGGTCGAGAGAAGGACGTCATTGAAGCCGTCGAACCCGCCCGCCGTCAAACCCGCTGCCACCTGGTTGGCAGTGGCCCCATCCTCCGTGAGCACCGGCAGTGAGGGCAGCGGTGGTCCGAGAGGCTGCGGCGCTGCTGGCGGCGCTGCTGGCGGTGGCATCTCGGGTGGCGGCGAAGACGGCGCTGGCGTCAGCGGTGGTGGCGGTGGTGAGGCTGGCGGCAGCCACGGCGGCGACGATGGTGGTGCAAGCGGTGAGGGAGGCACGCTGGGCGTTGGTGAGGGAGGAGGCGCAAATGGGGGTGGACGAGACGGCGGCGATGGCGACGGAATCGGCGATGCAGGCGGCGTCGACGGCGGGGAGAGGGGCGGTGGCATCAAAGGCGGCGCCAATGGACTTGGTGATGGCGGTGGGGCAGTGGGTGGTGGAGAGGAGGGTGGCAGTGCTGGAGGGGTGGACGGTGGCGGCATCGATGGCGGAGGCTCTGATGGTGGAGGCGTGGACGGCGGTGGACCCGGTGGAGGCGCTCTTGGGGGCGGCGTGAGCGGCGGCGGTGCGGATGGCATCGGAGGCGGCGACGAAGGAGGCGGGCCCTCGGGAGGCGGCGACGATGGCGGAGGGGGCAGCGGCGGCGGTATTGAAGGCGGCGGTGGGGGCCGCTCCGGCGCGCCCTGTGGCACAGCTGGCGGTGCACACGGCGGTGGAGGTGACGGCGGGGACAGAGGCGGCGGCGGAGATGGTGGCGGTGCAGAAGGCGGCGGCGTGGACGGCGGTGACATTGGCGGTGCTGATGGCGGCGTCGTGGGTGGGACCGACGGCGGCGGAGCGAGGGGCAGCGGAGGAGAGGGCGGCGGTGGCAATGGCGGACTTGGTGACAGAGGCGGTGGAGGAGATGGCGAGGGGCGGTGCGGTGGAGGTGTGGCAGGCGGCGGAATCGAGGGCGGCGGTCCCACAGGTGGCGGTGCAGACGGCGGCACCAAGGGTGGCGGAGGCAAGAGCGGCGGTGGGCATGACGGCGGCACCAAGGGTGGCGGAGGTGGCAGCAGTGGTGGCGGCGGCGAGGGCGCGGGAATGATGGTCACGATCACACGCGCGCCTTGGACGGCTTCAACCGTGATGCCAAGGTTGTTGCTGGCTTCCGTCTCGTTCATGGCGTTGAGGATGGCCACGTGCGAGTCCGCCTCGGGCTGTGAGCCTGCGACGATCTGCGCGGTCACCACGACACTGCCTGCCTCCACGTACAGCGTGACCGCCGTGCTTGCGATCCCCAAGGTCGTCGCTACGTTGGCTCCGAATGCGTCAGCGTCAAATTCGGACACGGAGCCGGCGACGGTGACGGTGTAATTCACGACGAAGGAGGTGGTGCTGCCAGGTTGCAGTGGTGGAGGTGGCGATGGCGGCAGTGCCGGCGAGGGCGGAGGCGGTGACGGCGTCGGAGGTGGTGGCGACGGAGACGGCGGAGACGGCGAGGGTGGAGGGGGCGACGGCGAAGGTGGTGGTGGGCTGGGTGGATTAGGTGGAGATGGCGGCGACGAAGGTGGGTCGTGGTAGCCGGGCGAGTGTGGCGGAGAAGAGGGTGGTGGCGGCGTGGGCGGTGGCGGCGAGGGTGGTGGCGGCGTGGGCGGTGGCGGCGAAGGTAGGGGCGGCGACGGCGGAGGTGGCGATGGTGTGGGCGGTGGCGGCGATGGCGATGGAGGCGGTGGCGAGGGCGAGGGCGGCAATGGCGACGGCGGTGGTGGTGAGGGCATGGGCGGAGGCGGTGAGGGCGGTGGCGGTGGCGGAGATGGGACAGGCGGTGGCGGAGAGGGAGACGGCGGTCTGGGCGGGGGTGG
>Ga0209713_10000622_pt1 | contig 20101 bp, 8 predicted proteins | sample ArcOceMetagenome_3_FD_187444 | JGI IMG/M metagenome (GOLD analysis project Ga0209713, IMG submission 187444) | Marine eukaryotic phytoplankton communities from Arctic Ocean - Arctic Ocean- Svalbard ARC20M Metagenome (SPAdes) (version 2) | ecosystem: Environmental > Aquatic > Marine > Oceanic... | reverse complement strand
ACCAAACACACCTTACTCTGTCTCTCTCTCTCTCTCTCTGTATCTCTTACGTTAGCTTAGCATCATTTTCTTTAGATACCTTAGATGAGCATCGCAACATAATCCTGCACCCGTGCTGCAATGATGAGCTGGCCAGGCATGGAAGATGGAACCCATGAACGGTCTGTAGATCAGACGGGACAACCTATGGCTGGCGGGCGCCCCGTACTTTACTGACTGCGCCCGCATGACGAGTGGGGGCCTGTCGAGTTCGGATGGATCTCGGCGAACTCGGTAGTCGGAGCCTCTGCTGTGGGTCAGCCTCTTCGTCAAGAAACGGCCACCATCCTGCCGGCGGCGCACCTGGACTGGAGAGCCTGCAGGCGCGTATGGACGTGATGTACCAGGACGCGGCGGCGCCCACCGAGCAACTGCATGACGCGGCTATGGAGCAGTGAGCAGAGCACAGTATGAGCAGAGAGGGGCGTTTGCTTGTTATCCTTGTAATCTGTAAATATGTAAGGTGCGATCGTGCCACAAAACGCTACACAGGAACACCGAGGGCCAACTGGATGGGTCAGGAAACGGCACATGTTGAACCGTCAAACGCGCGGCGTTCTCTCGCCCATGGATGATGAAGGGAACTCCCTCACATGCGCTCGGCGGCGATGGCGAGATCGTCGTTGCTCGGCGCGATCTCGGCCTTCTGCGTCTTGACGTCCTTGAGCTCGACCGTGCGCGTGGCGCCGCCGTTGAGGCGCTTCTTGCAGCAGACGCAGGCGCGGCCGAGCGGGCCGAAGATGTGCACGTCGTACGGGCGGAGCGAGCGCAGCGGCTCGGGCAGCCAGGCCCAGGTGCGCAGCTTGGCCGGCAGGTACTGCGGGCGCCGCGCCTGCAGCACGTTGACGACGGCGACGAAGAGGCCGACGAGGATCGTCAGTGTGATGAGGATGACGAGGGGCACGACGCCCGCGATCGAGAAGCCCATGAAGATGGCCGGCACGATGAAGAAGCACACGGCGAGGTAGACGAGGGCGAACCAGCGGTACTGCGCCGTCGTGTCGCCGAGGTACTTGGCGGCGTTGATCGGGATGGCGCGCAGCGGCCAGATCCCGTACCAGATGACGATGCCCGTCAGGTTGAAGAAGAGGTGGGCGTACGCCACCTGGAGCGTCAGGAAGAGCTTCGAGGCGTCGGCGGCGAGCGCGGCGAGCACGCCCGTGATGCACGTGCCGATGTTGGCGCCGAGGACGGTCGGGTACATGCGCTCCACCTTGAGGACGCCGACTCCGACGAGCGGCGTGAGGGCGGACGTAGTGATCGACGACGACTGCACGCAGATGGTGAGGCCGAGGCCGACGAGCATCGCGAGGTAGCCCGACAGCCAGCCCATCGGGATCTTGAAGCCGCCCTCGCCGCCGCAGCGGATGTCGGGGACGTGGCCGTTGACCGACTTGTGCAGCCAGACGGCGATCTGGCCCTTGAGGATCGACTTGAGGAGGTACACGATGATGAAGAGCGTCACGCAGAGGATGAGCAGCGCGACGACCAGCACCATGATGCCAACGAACGTGTCCGACGCGTCAACGTCCTCGTTGCCAAACAGGTGCTTGAGCATCTTGGCGTCCTGCAGCTCCTGGAGCTCCTCGTCGTTCTCCGCCGCCGCGATCTGCTTGATGAGGTTTTTGTCAATCTTGATGATCTTCGACGTGAACGGCTTCGTGAGCTTCTTGAGGATGTCGGGCGGCTTCTCGCCCGACTCGAGGCCGGGCGTCGCGTCGATCAGCGCCTTGGAGAGCGCGTACAGGTACCCCGTCATGACCTCGAGCGGGAGCAGCACCAGCACCGAGCAGAAGTTGAACATGTCGTGGACGGTCGCCGCCGCAAAGGCGCGGCGGAACTCGTTGCGGTCGCCCGACTGGCCGAGCGCGACGATGGTCGACGTGACCGAGGTGCCGATGTTGGCGCCCATCACGAGCGGGATCGCCTGCTTGACGGTGAGGAGCGTCGCCGCCACCATCGTGATGAAGATCGACGTCGACGTCGACGACGACTGCACGAGGACGGTCGCGAGCACGCCGACGAGCACGCCCGAGACCGGGTTGTTGAAGACCTCCGAGTTGCGGAAGACCTCTCCGGCCTGCTTGCCGCCGACGAGCCGGAAGCCGTCGGCGAGGAAGGAAAGCGAGCAGATGAAGAAGTAGAGGGCGCCGGCGATGAGGCACAGCTTGACGAGCACGACCAGCGTCAGCATGCCCTTCTCGGCAGCCGAGAGCTGCGCCCACGGCTTGCTGTCGTCCCTGAAGTCGACGTCGTAGCCCTCGCGGCCGACCTCGCCAACGACGGCGGCGGTACCGTCGGTGACCGAGATGGGCGAGCGGGGCGGCACGAGCCCCGCGAGCTCCTGCTTCTCCTGCACGCGCCAGTCGTCAAGGTAGAACGAGAAGAAGCTGGGGTAGCTCCAGGCGCCGATCTCGGCCGCTGCCTCCTCGCTGCCCTCGGAGCGAGCGTCGTCGGACGTTGCGCTTTGCAGCAGCCAGTCGGGAAGCGCGCGCAGCCCGGCCTCCTCCTCGGTCATGCCGTCCTTGTCGCCGCCAGTCGGCATGACGCGCGCGTTGAGCGCGTTCTTGTCGCGGTGGAGCTCCGCCTCGACCCGCTGGCTCAGCGCGATCAGCTCGGCGAACGCCTCCGAGCGGCGGATCATGTCGCCGACCACCAGGCGCTTCGACAGGCTGGGCTGCACGTGCTTGTCGTGCTTCTTGACAATCTTGGTGGCGGCGATCACGTTGGTGCCCACGAAGCGTCGGAGCACCTTGAGCGACTTGACCGCGGCGCGCAGCGACTCCGCAGACTGCAGGTCGGTCGAGGCCTCGAGGTCGGCCGCCTTTCCCTTGACGAAAGAGTCGACGCTGTGGATCATTTGCACGAGCGCCGCGAGGAAGCGCCTGTTCCGGCGGGCGGCACGAACGCGTGAGTGGACGAGTGGGCGTGGCTGTCGGTTGTGGGTGTCAGGGCGTGGCTGCCGGTTGTGGGTGTCAGCCTCGCGGCGCCGGCGTACTCGCTCGCCGCCTCGGAGGTCGCTTCGCTGGTGCACGCTTTGATGTTGTCGATGAGCAGTTTTAGCTCGTTGTAGCGAATGTAGTGCGCTTCCCAGCCGGCGTGCTGCATGGCGACGAGACGCTCACCGAACTTCACCATCGGGGAGGCGAAGGGCGCAGAGAGAGTGGCGAGGACGGCTGCTGCGCAGTAGACGCGGAGACCTGGCTGGCCTCCCGCGCGGCTCCGAAAGCCCGACGGCTCTTTGGTGGTCTCAATGGCGGGACGGGCGACGAGGCCTCGGTGTAACGGTCATTTGTGCTGGTTTTACCCCCATGCCAAAATTCGTCGGCAGCAATGTGCGCCCGGCCAGCTGGTACGATCGGCACGGGCAGCGCATGGTACCTGCCGTGTCGGCGTGTGTGTCGCGGACACGGCAAGGCCAAGGGGGCGGCCATGGGGGCCGCGTATACTAGCACAGCGAACGAGAGTGTAGGTACACACGCGCACGCTCTATCTATTCCTCGCCCGCACCCTTCTTCGCAGCCTCTTCTGCCTCCCAGCGTGCGTAGGCCTCAGCCTCAGCCTGCCGCTGTGCAGCGTCCGCTTCGGCGTCCTCCTCGCGGCGCTTCTCCTCGTCCTTCTCTGTTCCGGCATGCGACACGAACGCGTGAGCAGCAGATTTGATTGAGCAGAGAATTGATCGGCTAGTCGATGGATCCAGCTCCGAGGCGGCATACGGAAGTTGAAGCCCTTCATGAAGCCGGCCAGAAACCCATTCACGCTTGGCTTGTCGCCAGGCTTCCACTCCTTGGCATCCTTGTCAGGCTTCGGGATGTCTGCCGCACGTTAGTATTCGCTCAGCCGAATATCGCGATTAGCGTCTCCACCTACAGGCGGCCTAACAGGATGCCTAACGGGCGGCCTAACAGGATGCGCTCGGGTTGCGGCGGGGCGCAGGGAGCGGCACACAGTACGGGCTCTCCATCGCGACCTGTGCATGTCTAGATGGCGCGGTAGCTGGCAGCCTCAGTGCGTTGGTAGTACTCCCGGCTATCGCGTACAGCACGACGCAGCTGAACCAAGATCGCCACATCGTCGATGCGATCGTGACGATACGATCGCGCCGTACTGGCGCTGCTGCGTGGTCGCGTTGTGCTCTAGCTGCGCGAGCTATTCCGTCGCGTCAGCAAGAAGGCATGCGTCCTGTAGCTACCCCACCTCACTTGCCGATGGTACGAGTAGCGGGGCTGCTGCTGCTCTCGCCCGCCGCCGGCCTCAGCCTCTTCGGCACGACACCCAAGCAGCCGCACCGAGGTCACCGAGTCAGCCCGGACTTCCTAGAGGGCCTGCCCCGGTCGTGGGCCAGGGAGGCGAAGCTGGCGCAACTGGGCGGCCGCGTGCCCACTGCGTACGGCGACCTACTCGTCGCCACCTTCGCGAGCGGCTGCTACTGGGGTCCGGAGCTGGCGTTCCAGAGAACGCCCGGCGTCTTGGCCACATGCGTCGGCCACACTGGCTACGAGAGCGGCGGCGCAAACGAGGCTGTGCAGCTGGTGTACGACCCGGCCGAGGTGAGCTTCTCGGTGCTCTGCGACCTGGTGTGGGGGCGCATCGACCCGACGCTGAAAAACCAGGTCGGCTTGGACCGTGGCGCCATCTACAGGCACGTGCTCTACGTGCACTCCGCTGAGCAGGAGGCGGCGGCGCAGGCATCGCTTGCCGCGCAGCGCGAGTTGCTCGCTCCCACGACGGTGCACACGCAGGTCGTGCCCGCCGAGCTCTTCTACGTGGCGGAGCCGAGGCACCAGCGCTACCTCGAGCGGGGCATGAAAGGGACGCCGCAGAGGGCGGTCAAGGGCTGTACAGATCCGATCCGGTGCTACGGTGGCGTGGGGTAGCACATACACACGAAGTTTACTTTGGTAGATACGAACGCGCCGTGCTGGCGCCCGCGACGTGAGCTATTCAGCACGATCTGAGTCACTAATGCGTCCCGTAGCTACTCCACCTCGCTCCCTGCCGAGCTGTCGCAACCCCGCCTGCGTCATGTACAAGCGCAAGCACGACGGCCCGTGCATCAGTGGCGTCCTCGCCGACGAGGACTACGACGCGTTGCTGCACAGGTATGTCGAGGACCCGCTCAATCCGGACGCGCTGGCCGCTGGTGCGAAAGCGGTGAATCTGGCTTCGAAGCACGGCGGCGTGACCACGTCCGAGGAGGCGGCAGACTGGATGATGGTCGCCAGCTTGGCCGAGCGCACGGTGAGCCGCGCTGCGGCCTCCAATGCCGCCAAGCGGACGGCGAGCCTCAAGGCCACCGCACCGCCGAGTCCGAAGGCCCACCGACGAAGGCGTCGCACCGGCGCCACGCCGCACAGCCAGAAGCGTGACGACCGCCGCTCGCAGTCGTGGCACCCAGAGCGCACGCGCAGCCAGCCAGCAGCCGGCGGTGACGACTTGCCGCGACGGACGGTCTCGTGGAAGCTCGACTCACCGGAGAAGCAGCTTCTGGAGTTTCGACTGCAGCGGCGGCCGCAGCCAAGCGGCGTGCGGCACCCGCGGGACGTACAACCGACGGCCCCCGCGCCCAAGGCCCGGCGACGGCGCGCAGGCACCAAGGGCCGCGAGAAGCCGGCGGAGGCGGGCCCAACGCCGAGCTGGTCGCAGTCGACGCAGCCGGAGACGAGCGCCGCAGCCGCAGCCGCAGCCGCTCCCGACGGCGCGTCGGCGGCGGCGGCTGCTTCGGCGCTCGAGCGGGCGGCGGCCGAGTGGTCACTCGAGCGCGCCGAGCTCGAGGCGCAGGTGGAGGGGGGGCTGCTGGGGCTTGGGGCGGTGATGAAGCGCGTCCGCGCCCTCTCGGACAAGGTCTCGCAGTGGGAGGAGGCCTTCGGTCGCGAGCATGGCGCGCCGCCGACGCACGAGGAGGCCGCTGGCTCGCACACGTACCGCTCGTTCACGAGGCGGCTGCATGCCGCCGAGGAGGACCTCCGTCTCGCGGTGGCCCGTTTCCACACCAGCACTCCCAGCCCTCCTCGGAGTGGGGGCGGCGGCGGCGGCGGCGGCGGCGGCGGCGGCGGTGGCTTTGGCTCGCCGCGACCGCAACGCGCTCGCAGCATGACGGTGGACGCCACGACCACGGCGTCGCCGCGCTCGGCGCCTGGTTCGCCGGTGCCCGGCTCCCGAGCGATCATGATCGCCACGAGAAACATTGCCGAGGAGCCGATGAGCTCGGCGCATCAGGAGCTGCACCGGAGTTGGTCCTTTGGCGCCGACGACGGGATGCGTCGGTCAAGAAGCTGCACATTCTGAAAGGAGAAAGGTGTGTACGCCGTGGTTGCAACAAATCAGATCAGTCATAAAAGGACATAAGCACACGCAAAGTGTTCACACACAGCTCCCTTTCAACAATCGATCGGATCGCCCCGGTGCAAACAGGGGGCGCGCGCCGGACATTCGGGTTTCAGCCGCGACGTCATTTGGCAACCGTTCTCTCTCTCTCCTCTCCGTCTTCCGTCTATCGCTGCGTCTGTCTCTCGCTCGTTGCTCTCTCTCTCGCACACTCGTCTCTCTGTCGCTGAGTAGCTGTCACTGCGAAAGATGGAGGTCAGACGGCGCTGCCGTTGTCCTGTAGCTCAATCCCCTCGGGGTTGAGCGGCTCCGACGACTGCGGCACGATCGGCGGTGACTGCACCCCGCTGCTGCCACCCGCCTTGCCCATCTTTCGCAGGAGCTTGAACATCGAGGGCTTCGACTGACTCTCGGCCGCCTCCTTGACGCGACTCCATCGCGACATCGCGGCGGCATTGGGGCCGCCAAAGCCGGCGGGCGCGGGCGTGATGCCGCCGCCGCGCTCCTTGGCCGGCGAGGCCGCGTCCGACGACGACGCGGCGGCGGCCTGTTTTGAGGGCGACGGCCTGTTTTGCGTGCCATACTGCGGCGTCCTCTTCTCCGCCGCGGCGCCGCGCGGCGTGTCGATGGTGAGCAGGTCGCCGAGGGCGCCGGCGTGGCCGGCGGCGGCGGCGAGCTCGGCCACGGTGCGCCCCTGCCGGTCGGTGACGTGCCGGTCGGCGCCATACTGCAGCAGCAGCTCAACGAGCTGCCGCGCGTTGTTGGGCGCCGACGCGGCGGCGTGCAGCGGCGAGAAGCCGTCCATGTGCGCCTGGTGGTCGGTGCCGGCGTTGTGGCGCAGCAGCACCTCGACCGACGAGACCTTGCCGCCGATGGCGGCGTGGTGCAGCGCCGTGTACCCCTTGGCGTCCTCGGCGTTGGGGTTGGCGCCGATCTGCAGCAGGAAGGCGAGCATGATGTGCTGCCCCGCCGCCGACGCCGCCATCAGCAGCGTCTCCCCCTTGGACTCGGACGCGTCGAGCGGCTTGCCGAGGCGCAGCCAGAGGCCCATGAAGCGGAAGTCGCCCTCGCGCGCCGCCACCCACGCCGACGACATCGACGCCGTCTGCGCCTTGGCGAGTGCCAGCTCCTCGAGCGACGCCTCGCGCACCGTGTTGGTGTCGCGCGCCGCCCAGTCCTTGGCGGCCGCCTTCGACTGGCCGCGCGTCAGGTTGGACTTGCCCTTGCGCAGCTTCTTGCTCTTGGCGCGCGCCTTGAGCTCCTCCTCCGTGTACGCGCGCCCCGCCTCGTCCTCGGCGCCCTCCTCGCCCTCGCCGCCGTCCTCGGCCACGTCCAGGTCAAAGTGCGCGTCGTGGTCGTGGCCGTGCCGCTGCGGCAGGCTCGTCGGCGGCCGCACCGGGTCGCCGATCGGCGGCCCCCGGGGCGGGCCCATGAAGATCGGCATGTCGTCGTCGTCGTCGTTGGCCGCCATGATGTCGGCGACGTTCGTCGAGGCGGCGCCGCGCTCCTTGGCCTCCTCCGCCGCGGCGGCCGCCGACGCGAGCGCCTTGGACGCACCCGCCTGCCACAGGTTGCGCACCTTGGCGTGCTGCGCGACCTCGGCCTTGGAGCCCGCCTTGGCCTTCGAGCCCATCTTCTTGATGCGCTCGCGGATGCACTGCTTGAGCGGGCCGGCGACCTTGCGGCCGAGCCACGGCCGGATGCGCTCGAGCGCCGCCTTGGCGAGGAAGAAGGACTCGATGGCCGTCGTGCAGATGATCAGGATGCAGATCATGTACGCGACGCTGTCGGCGACGGGCTGCACCCAGCGCGGCACCGAGCCGTCGAAGACGCGCGAGACGAGGCGGTCGCCGTTGGCGTCGTAGCCGGTGTGCAGCTCGTCGAGCTGGTGGAAGAGCACGCCGGCCATCAGCACGAGCTCCATCGTGAGCAGCGCCAAGAAGGAGAGCTTGTTGTCCTCGGAGCGCTCGAACGGCGAGAAGGCGAGCTGCAGCGAGAAGTGGACGAAGAGCACGAGCTGCGCCATCGTCGCGCACAGCACCGGGAACGACTTGAGCTGGTTGATGATCACCGCCCAGAAGAAGCGGCGCGCCAGGTAGACCATCTCCCAGAAGTAGAGTTCGGGCCGCCAGCGCGCGAGCAGGAAGCCGTAGCGCGAGCGCATGTGGCGGTACTCGTCCATCTTCTCGATCATCGAGTTGGTGTGGTCGGCGATCTGCGTCGTGAGCTTGTCGTGGCGCGTGTGGTGCGCCAGCGCGCGGAAGAGCGAGAACTTGCCCTCGGCGGCCATCTCCTTGCGGCGCTCCTCGAGCAGGTGCTTCTGCGCCTTGATCAGCATCGTCGAGAGGCGCGTCGTGTGGAAGTAGAGGTAGTGCTCTTTGGCCTCGTACCGGCGCAGGTAGGTGGCGAAGCCCTGGCAGAGGTCGAGCATGATCTGCACGATCTCCTCGGGCTCCTCCTTGGAGGTCTTCTTGCGCAGCCGCGCCTCCTGCAGCGAGATCGACTTTGTGAAGACGGCGTAGTGGCGGTTGTTGACGAGCTTCCACGTCAGCAGCGCCGGGATGCCGACGACGTACACGAGGAAGCCGAACATCGAGATGGCCATCATGTCGCGCCAGCAGGCCGGGTCGCCGCCGAAGGCCGTCGAGCCCTCGCCGTCGGAGCCGCCGAGCGTGATGCCGTAGTCTCCCGCCATGAAGGCCGACCAGTCGTAGCAGACGCGCTCGCCGTCGACCTCGACGTCGGTCGTGCAGTAGACGCGCGGGTCGAAGTCGAGCTTGTACCGCGCCGGGTTGAGCTCGGGGTGCCACTTGCAGTCGAGGAACATGAGCGCGCGCTTCGTGATCAGCATGTACGAGAAGTTGAGCATGTACAGGTAGGCGTGGCAGCACATGTTGAAGAGGTGCATCCACTCGGGCTGCGCGTTGAAGTCGTCCTGCGCGTTGGCGACGTCGGCGACCGAGTCGCGCGAGGCCGTCGAGCCGCGCTTGATCACCTTCTTGCCCATCTTGATGCCGCGCGAGCCGCGGAAGCCGAAGTGGAAGCCGCAGCCGTGCAGCAGGAAGAGGATCATCATGATCGTCAGCACGCCGCCCGCCATCGCAAACGGCACGAGGAAGTAGAGCGCCGTCTTCTCGAACCACGTGAACGAGATGGCGCACTCGGCCTGCGACGTGAACATGTCGAGGTCGAGCGAGACGAGCTCGTGCAGGTCGAAGACGTCCTGGACGACCTTCGGCCACTTGAGCGAGAGGTACGGCATGATCGCGAGCATCTGCGCGTAGTCGAGCGTGATGGTGAACGGCGCGAACGACTTGACGTTGATCTTGGCGAGGCGGACCGACACGAAGAAGCACAGCACGAGCAGCGCGCACACGACCACCACGCCGATGACGAAGAGCAGGCCCGAGTTGGTGATCTGGCAGCGGCGGCAGCCGCCCTCCTTGGCAAACCACGCCTCCTCGCGGTTGGCGTACTCGGTGTTGCAGTTGGGGCCGGGGCACGGCTGCATCAGCGTGCCGCGCGGGTCGTTGGCGTACGTCTTCGGCGCGGCGCAGTCGCGGCAGATCGGGCCGCTGTAGCCGCGCTCGCACTGCATGCCGTCGATCGGCTCGCCCTCCATGTAGCCGCGGCAGCGCAGCGACGCGTTGCCCGCCGACGGGCACGCCGCGATCTCGCCGACGCCGTAGAGCGTCTCGCCCTCGTTGGCGAGCACGTCGTAGAAGGACATGGTCAGGTACGAGCCGCAGTCGCGCGTGAGGTCGTTGAGCTCGACGTTGAGGGCCTCGAGCTGGTCGTCGCACGCCGACGCGTCGTCGGAGGCGGCGTCGTAGCCGTTGCACTCGGGCTGCTTGGCCGAGATGACGTCCGGGAGCGCCTCGAGGCGCACGGTGCACTCGGCGTTGCGCGCGTGGTCCATCGTGAAGTTGGTGAGCGACGAGTAGTAGTACGAAAAGTAGCCCGGCAGCGGCAGCGGCGGCAGCTCGGCGTCGCGCGGCCCCCACGCCGAGTACCTGGGCCCGCACTCGACGGTGTTCTGGTCAAGCTCGGCCTGCAGCGTCGCCTTCGCGTCCGAGCCGTCCGCCTCGGCGGCGATGAGGGCCGGCAGCTCCTCGCGCCGCGCGCGGCACGCGGCGGTCGCGTACCAGCCGCTGTTGCGGCCCTGGCAGACGGAGCCCTCGGGGCAGGCCAGGCACGCGTGGCCGCCGACCGGGAGGCCGCTCTCGCTGTCGAAGAAGCCGTGGATGTTCGTGTCGAGGTAGAAGCCGCGCTTGTTCGCCTCCAGGATGATGATGCCCGTCTCCTCGGTGCCGTCCGCCATGGCCTCCTGCACGCGGCGGTCCTGGTCGCCCGGGATGCACTGGCAGTCCGACAGCGAGGTGCCCGCCTTGTCGGGCACCCACAGCGTGTACCCCAGGTCGCCCGTGTCGCACTGCAGGCAGTCCGACTGCCCCTCGTCCGGCTGGTACGTGCGGTGGCCGCACATGTTGCACTGGAGCGAGTTCTCGTTGCGCTGGTAGTAGCCGCGCGGGCACGGCGCGCACGCCGTCTCGTAGTGCGGCGAGAAGTAGCCCGCCGTGCAGCCGTGGTACGTGAGCGTGAGCTGCGGCTCGTTGGGCAGCGGGAACCACTGGCCCTCCTTGGGGTTCATCGAGAAGTGCACCGACACGTCGCCGTGCGCGTGCGGCTCGAAGGCGCAGCGGATCGTGTCGATGACGCCGTCGCCGTCGGTGTCCTCCCAGTCGATGACGTCGCGCTCGACCGAGTTGTCGAAGCGGCACGCCCACTGCGTGCCCGTCATGCCGAGCCCGAGGCCGGTGTACTTCACCGGGAACTCGCCCGAGAGCTCGATGATGCCGTAGTCCGACTGCTGCGGCTGCGAGTGGCCCGGCGGCGGCGTCGTCGCCGCGCCGTTGGGATACATGGCGTCGGTGAACGTGTTGGAGACCAGCGGCGCCTCCAGCACCTGCTGCGGCGGGAAGACCGTCGTGTCCATCACGCTGTGGCTCCCAAACGAGGGCGAGTTGTAGAAGAGGAACTGGCGTCCGTTGTTGACGGGGATGCGGAGGTCCATGTCGACCATCTTCTGCGTGAGGACCTGGATGTAGTGGAAGCCGTAGCTCGGCGTGCCCAGCGTGTTGTCGGAGTTGTCCGCGATGCAGCTCACAATGTTGTTGGCCGTCACCACCGCCGGGGTGTGCCACACGCCGCCGTCGAAGGCGCCGCCGTTGTCGGCGCCGGGCACGAAGCGGCACTGGAGGCCGCCCTGGTTCATCACCGCCAGGCCACGCGCGTCGTCCGCAAAGCCGTTGAGCGTGAGGCGCAGCATCGGGTCGTTGTCGCCGACGCCGTTGAGCGGCAGGTCGTCGGCCGTCGAGATCTTGTCGATGGCCGTCACCGAGAAGGAGGTCAGCGTGATGTTGTCGTCCATCGCCGACCAGTCGACGAGGTTGCGCGTCACCATCACGTGCGTCTCGCCCAGCGGCAGCGCCGCCGGCGCCTCGCACCGCAGCGAGCAGCCGGCGCAGAGGCCCGAGCTCGTGCCGCCGCCGCTGCAGGCGGCGGCGGCGGCGGAGTCGCCGCTGCAGTAGACCTCACCGGCCACCGTCTGCGGCACCGGATCGTTGCCCGAGACGAAGCCGCACGTGATCGTGCCGTCGAACAGGAAGGAGCCGTTGAGGTAGACGTACATGCCGTCACTCGGGCCGAGGCCGGCGGCGGCCAGCGCGGGGTCGGTGCGTGCGGCATTCTCCTCGGCGTTGGTGTCCTTGGAGATGATCCGCGGCTCGATCGTGTCGACCGACGGCATGTCGAAGAGGTCGTACGCGATCGACGGCGCGTACTCGCCGTCGCTGCCCACCTTGAGCTGGCCGGTGCCGCCGGCGGTGCCCTCGGGCTGCTGCGGCAGGGTGCACATCACCTCGTCGGCGGCCGCCGAGAGCGTCGCCGCGAGGACGGTCTCGTTGCCGTTGTACGTCCACGAGCACGTCATGTTGGCCTGGCCGACGTCGCTGGCCGTGAGGCCGGCGAGGGCGATGGTCACGTCGTTGGGGCGCGTGATCGGGCCGGCGGTCGGCTCGGGCACCGTGCTCTGCTCGTACATCACGACGACGTGGGCGCGGTCGTTGGGGAAGTGGTCGCCGTTGATGGAGAGCTCGATGTAGTGCGAGCCATACGTGAGCGCCGAGAGCGTCGCCGTCAGCGTGTTGCTGGTCCTGAAAGCCACGTCAACGGGCGTCTTGCTGGCCTCGTTCTCAATCGGAGGGTTGGCCGAGCCCGGCGTGAAGGGGTCGGCGCGGACCGCCAGCGAGATCTGGTCCTGGAAGTTGGCGCCCGACGAGGACGTCGTCTGGTGGACGAAGTTGGAGCCCGTGATGGTGATCTGGAGGCCCTCGGGCCGCACCGGCCCGTACAGCGGCGTCACCGACGTGATGAGCGGCTTCGGGTACAGGTAGAGGTTGAGGCCCTCCGTGAAGTGCTCGCCGTCGGTGGCGAGGCGCACCAGGACGGTGGCCATGCCCTCCGACGAGTCGAGCGTGAGCCCCGCCGCGCTGAAGTTGGCCGCGGTGGGCGTCATGCAAGTGAAGGACGGGTCGCTGGACGAGAGCGGCGCCACCGCCGTCGTCTCGACCCCGCCGGTCTGGCCGGCGATCTCGAAGCGGCACTTGGGGTTGCAGCTGTCGGTGTGGCCGCCGAACTTGGTGCCGTAACACGGCTGGATGCCCACGAAGCCGTCGACGCTGATCGTGATCTCCTCCGAGACGTAGTCGGGCACCGACGACGGGTCGACCATCTGCGCGGTGAAGGCGTAGATCGAGACGCCGTCGCCGCCGCACACGTCCCCGCTGGTGCCGTCGACGGTGATCGAGTTGAGCGTCTCGGTGCACGGCGTCCAGTGGTAGTCGTTCATCGAGAACTGCAGGATGTAGTGGCCCGCGTTGAGCTCGGGCATCACGCACAGCGCCGAGGTGTTGCTCACGACGGTCGCCTGCTTCACCTCGGACGGCGCGCCGTTGGTGAGGGCGACGAAGCGGCACTTGAGCACCGTCGGGGCCTCGTCGACAAAGTTGAGACCCGTCAGGTTGAACATCTTGCCGCCCGAGACGGGGCCGTACAGGTGGTCGATGGCCGTGGCCGAGGGCTGCGAGAACATCCGCACCGTCGTCGAGGCGGTGGCCGTCGAGTAGACCTTCGACCTCGACGTGCCGGCCGTCGTGTTGTCGGTCGAGACCTCGACGTAGATGGTCTGCTCAGTGTCGGCGTCGCCGGCGAACGTCGGCACGACGCAGCTCACGCAGCACTGGCACTGCTCGCACTCGGCAATGCCGGGGCTCGCGAGCGTCTCGTCCGACGTCGCCATGAAGCTGCCCGTGACCATGGCGCCGCCGGCGAGCACCGAGCCGCCCTCCCCGTCGAGGAACCGGCAGTAGATCTCGTCCGGAGGGCGCATCGCCGGGGCACCGTACGTGTTGCAGGTGGCGGCCGGCACCGCGCCGCCGCTCGGCAGGGTGCCGCCGCAGGGGCCAAAGTTGGGGCCGAAGCCGTCGAGCCGGATCGTGATCACCTGGTTGGCGCCGTTGATCGTGGTGCCGCGCGCCGCGGAGGCGGGCACGAGGCTGTTGACGCCGAAGACGGTGAAGAACTCGTAGTCGAGCGGCGCGAGCGTGTCGAGGCCGCCCGTGCGCATGTCGGCGCCGTTGCGCGCAAAGTAGACCGGGTTGGGCCCCGCCGAGAGCGCCGCGAACGTCGAGACGAAGGCGTCCTCCATGGCGGTCAGCGTCGAGCCGGCCGGCGTGCCGCCGGTGCCGTCGTTCTCCGTCAGCTTGTTGGCGCCGTTCTCGCGCGTCGCGAGCGAGAGCGTGCCGCCGCCGAGGATCGAGTCGAGGTTGGTGCCGGTCAGGTCGAAGGACGACTTGCCGTTGGCGGGGCCGCTCCGCGGGTCGATCGAGGTGATCGTCGCCATGTCGAAGAGCTGCAGCGGGTCGGACCACTTGTCGGTGCCGGCCGAGCCGACCATCACCTTCAGCCGGATGTGCGTGTGCGTCGACACCGCCGAGAGGTCGGGCATCTGGCACACGATCGCCCGGTCGGTCGTCGTGGCGACGCTCTCGGCGGGCACCGGGCAGGCGGGGTCGCGGGCACCGCCGATCAGGGCGCAGCCGGAGGCGGCCACGTCGGGGCCGCTGCACTCGCCCTCGAGCGTGTCCTTGGTGATCGCCGGGTAGCCGGTGACCGTCGGCTGGCAGGTCCACCGCTGCATGTCGCAGTAGGTCTCCGCGCCGGCGGTGAGGAAGGCGTCGCCGTAGATGGTCACGTACGACGCCGCGCGGCGCGGCACGGCCGTCGGCGCCGTGCGGATCAGCAGCGGCTGGTTGACGGCCGTGTACGTGAAGTTGACGGCGGGCGTGTACTGCTGGCCGTTGAGCGAGATGTGCAGCATCATGTCGCGCGCGTTGGTGTCCTCGTCGACCGCCACCTGGTAGTCGACGACGTTGGGCGCGTCGACGGCGATCGTCGCGGCGGTGGCGTCGCCGGCGAGCGACGCGCTCGTGGCGACGTCGAGCACGGCCGTCACGATGCTCGCGCCGTCGCGGAAGCGGATCTTGGTGCGGTTGACCATGCACGGGTCGAGCACGAAGCCGGCGTCGCTCCACGAGAGGCCGAGAGTCGACGTCGAGCCGGTGAGCATCGCCGTCATCTCCGTCGTGTTGCCCACGCCCGTCGGCGGGTTGTAGAAGGTGAAGGTGGCGGTGCCGGGGTAGGAGGCGGCGCCGGGCGGCGCCGCGACGGGGATGAACTCGGTGCCGTCGAACGAGACCTCGAGCCCCGACTGGACGGCGGCGCTCACGTTGGGCGTCGCGCACGAGAGCGTGTTGGCCGCGGTGACCGTCGCGTACGCCCAGGTGTGGCTGCCCGCGCCGAGCGCGTCGGCCCACCGGCACTTGGCCGTGTTGGCCTCGCCGATCGAGAGGCCGACCGTGTCGATCGGGTAGGCCGTCTCGAGCAGGAGCGGCGTCGCGCCCGTGATGGGGCCGCACAGCGGCGTCGCCTGCGGTGTCCCCTGCGCGACGAGCGTCGGGTGCGGGTGGACGTTGATGACGACGGCCACGCTGCTCGCGCCGCCCGAGTTGGTCGCGACGACCGTGTAGTTGGCGGTGTCCTTGGCCACCGTCGGCGAGCCCTCGATGACGCCGGTGGCCGCGTTGATGGTCATCCCGCTCGGCAGCGCCTCGCCCTGCGTCGACCACGTGATGCCGAGGGCGCCGCCCACGTTGGTCGGCGCGGCGATCGCCACCACGCCCGACTGGAGCCAGTGCTGCACGCCCGTGTTCGACGGCGTCAGCACGGGCGGCTTGGCGAGGATCGCGAGGGTGAAGGTCGTCGTGGCGGAGCCGGCCGGGTTCGAGAGCGTCACCGTGTACGTCATCGACGCGTTCTCGGTCGACGGCGTGCCGGTGAGCGCGCCCGTCGAGGCGTTGAAGACGACGCCCGGCGGGAGCGACGCGCCGCCCGCGCCCGCGATGGAGAGCGCGAGACCGGTGCCGTTGAGCTGCTGCGGCATGAACGTGCCGTCGAGGGCGTCGCCCACGTACGCGGTGAGCGCGCCGCCCGGGTAGCCGCTCACGACGGCCGGCTCGATGTCGCCCGCGAGGCGCGGCGAGCCGTCGGGCGCGTACGCGAGGAGGCCGACGGACGCGACGGTGGCGCGCGTGAAGACGCCCTGGTACAGCTTCGACGCGTTGCCCGACGAGGCCACGCCGTCGGCGGGGACGCCGTGCGTCCAGCGCGAGAGCACCGCGAGGTTGTGCTCGAGCTGCCGCTCCGGCGTCGTCGACGGCGACACCGGCTTGAGCAGGAAGAGGACCAGCACGCGGCCGGCCGGCGAGGTGGTGGCCTGCTTGTCCTGCAGCTCGATCTGAGCGAAGTCGATGCCGAGCGCTCCCGCAACGTCGCGCACGAAGACCGCGTCGAAGTCGGCCGACAGATCCGCGACGGTCGCCGCTCCGAGCGTCGAGAGCTCGAGCTCGAGGCCGAGATGGAGGCCGCCGGCGGTGTCGGCCGCCACGGTGACGTCGATGTTCTGAGTGACCTGGCCGCCCGAGTTTCTGGCGACGACGACCATCTGGCAGCCGGAGAAGGCGGTGCGCGGCGTGCCGCTCAGGACACCCGAGACCTCGCCGATGGTGATGCCAACGGCGGCGTAGCGCGCGCAGTCGCCAGTCGTCGACGCTTGCAGGTAGTACGTCGGAGCGGAGTCGCCGTCGGCCCCGAATGTGACCGGAGTCATTGGCTGGTTGAGCGTCAGCGAGAGGGCGTTCGCGCCCGTCGGCATGGTGGTAGGGGCATTGAAGGCTGTGGGCACGATTGCGGTGATCGCGAGCTCGACCTCGATCTGCGACATCATGGTAGGCTGCGCGTCGAGCGACGCCGTTACGTAGTATTGCCGCTGGCCCGTCTCGGTGGTCGGCGTGCCAGAAATGGTGCCGGTCGCGGTGGCGAAGCTGAGGCCCGCTGGCAGAGCCGGCGCGATCGAGTATGTGCAGGCGCGGCCGCCGACCTCGGTGATGGTCTGCGACGTGATGGCAGTGAGCTTTTCGAAGGACATCGTCTGGCCCGCGGGCAAGTAGCCCGCCGACAGGTCGGGCTTGATGTACTCGTCGATGGTGATCTGCAGCCACGACGTGGACGAGCCGGCGGCGCTCGTCGCCGTCACCTCGAACTGGTGCGTGCCGACGGCGGCCGCCGCATCGGCGTGGCCGGGGGCGGGGACTGTGCCGGACAGCACGCCGGTGCTCGCGTCGAGCGCGAGCCAGCTTGGCTTGGTGCCGGAGGCAGTATAAGAGCTCACGGTGCCGCCCACGTTGACCGTGTTGAGCGTGATGGTGTCGCTGAGCCCGTACGAGCGCCACACGCCGCCGTCGGCGGGCAGGTAGCCGGCCGTGATGTTGGGCGGCGCGAGGGCGGCGCCGAGCGACAGCTGCGCCGACGCGCGGCCCGCGGTGTTGACCGCATGGACGGTGACGGAGCCGGTGGCCGCCACCGCATCGGCCGAGCCGCGGAGGTGGCCATCCACCGAGAGCGTCATGCCCGTCGGCAGAGCGTCGGTGGTGTAGAAGGACGATGCGGTGCCGCTCGCGCCGCAGACCATCTCGTGCACCGTGTCGTCGACCGTCCACGTCACGGCGTCCATCCACGCGCCGTAGCCGCGCGCGAGGTCGGGCGCCGCGCTCGCCGAGCGGCACGGCGTCGGCGTCGCGCCGCCGCTCCACCCGCCGCTCCCGCTCTGCGGCGTGGTCATCTGAGCGAGGATCCCCACCTCGGTGGAGGAGAGCGCGGTGCGCGGCCAGTGCACCGCCGACGCGAAGCTGCCCGCGAAGCCCGACGACGCGGCCAGCGCGCGGGCGTCGCCCGACGCGGGCGCGTTGCCGAGGTAGACCTCCATCGTCGTCATGTAGCCCGACAGGTCGACCGGCGCGTTGTCGTTGTACGTCGAGCGCTGGCCGAGGGCCTGCGGCGGGTCGAGAAAGAAGGGCATCGCGACCGAGTACTTGAGCGTGCTGCCGAGGTAGACGGAGAGCAGCGGCGGCGCGAAGACGAGCGTCACGAGGCTCCACTGGCCCGTCGGCAGGTCGATCGAGGCGCCCGTCTTCGAGAGGGTCGTCGCCGCGCCGCTGCCCGGATCGTAGACCTTGACCACGTCCAGGCGCGAGGCGCCGACTCCGGCGGTCGTGAACTCGAGCCGCAGCTCGGCACCGCTGGCGTCAGTGTTGCGCAGCGTGTAGAGCGCACCCGACGTCACGGCGGCCGTCGGCTTCACCCAGAAGGCAAACGACGACGACGAGGTCAGCTCAAACTTGCGCAGCGTGACATAGTCGCTGGCGCCAACGAGGGTCACGCCGTCCGCCGCGTAGGGAATCTCAAAGTGCTCGAGGCTGCTGCCCGACACGCTGGCCGTCAGCTTGCCGTCGCCAATCGAGTCGACGCCCGCGTCCTCTCCCAGGAAGGCCCAGCTGTTCATGTACTCGTGGCACACAAAGTGCGACGCCGCGTCGCTCGACACCGTGTACGAGGTCGTCGTATTCTGCCGAGGCGGAGCAGGGGGGCGGGGTGAGGCGTTTAGTCCAATTGCATTCGTGGGGTGGGTGTGAGGGGGTGCGGGTGAGAAGGGGGTGCGGGTGAGGGGGTGCGGGCGCGGCGAGCAGTGCGCGGGCGGGGGTCGCGCGCACGTCAAAGAGGTAAAAGTACGAGGCGCGGCGCGGGTCGTCGGTGAGGAAGAGCTTGCCGCGCGACGTCTCCTCCATCGAGGCGTACAGGTACTTGGTGCCGTTCACCGTCTCGTTGCAGGCGGCGATCTGGAAGCCGCGCGCGTGCTTCGCCTGGCAGGTCGTGAAGCACGTCTCGTACGCGTCGACGTCGGACAGCACGTCGGGCGGAGGGCACTGCGCGACGCAGTACTGCTCCTCGTTGATGACGCCCATCGCGCTGTCGGGCGTCACGAACGTGAAGTTGCTCCCTGTGGCCTGGGTTGCCGTCGAGCCTACCGTCGAGCCCGAGTCCGAGGCACCGCCGCACGCCGCCTCCAGGTAACTGTCGTCGCCGGCGAGCTGGATCTGCGAGCCGCCCGGCGCGAAGATTGCCGACGGAAACACCTTCAGCTCGCGCGACAGCCCGGTCGTCGCCGCCTTCGAGGCGAGCTTGCTCGTGCTCGCGTCGAAGCCGACGAAGTAGGCGTCGTCGATCAGCTGCAGCGTGTACGTCTTGTTCTGCCACATCTCGTCGTCGCCCTCCGCCATGATCGGCATGACGGGGGGCGGGGGCGGCGGAGATGGGGTCGGCGGAGGCGGCGACGGGGGTGAGCTCGACGGCGGGAGGAGGGGAGAGCTCGGCGGCGAGTACGGTGGGTTGGGCGACGGCGGGGTGATGGGTGGGCTCGGCTCCGGCGGCGGCGTCCTCGGCGGCGGGTTGACCACCGCGCCCGGCGGCGCGGAGGGCGACGGTGGCGGGGGGGACGGCGCGGGCTTGTCGAGGCACAGGCAGTACTTCGTGCTGCTGCACGATGCCGCGCTCGACGGCGCGTCATTGTACGTGACCGTCGGCGTGGCGCCCGAATAGTCCTTGATGCACCCGGTCGGGGTCGTCGTTGCGTCGGTCACCGTCGAGAACGCGAGCCCCTCGGCCTCCGCGCGCGCCTGCCGAGGAGGTCCCGGGGGGAAACGTGATTGTGGAAAAGGGTGGGGAGGGAGGCCGGGCGACGGGGGCGGGGAGGTGGCCGGGCACGATGGAGCGTGTCGCGTCGGCCTGTGCCGTCTTAGGTGGGCGCGTCGGATCGGTGTCGGGGCACGCACCTGGCACAAGGCCGAAGCGTCCGTCTGTGGGACACTGGCGCAGGTCGTGATGCCCCAGAAGGTCGCCGGCGCCGCCGGCGGCGGCGGTGGCGGCAGGTCCACCTGCGCCAGCACCGTCGAGGCGGCCCAGAGAAGCGACATGGCGCTCCTCACGACCATGGCCGCCGAGGTGGCGGATATCCAGCTGTTTTCGCACAGGAGTTTGGACACAAACCAGCGCAGGCACAGGTACGCAAGCAAGAGCGAGCTTTTGCTACGGCATGGCGAAGCGGAAGAGTTTGACTTCGACACACGCTTCAGACTGCTGCAATATTCATCACGACCGTCTAACTTCCGTCGAGGGAGGAGCGGACGTTGCGCCGTTCGGTGCAAGTAAGTAAGTAAAGTAC